>Ga0181612_112843_pt1 | contig 22377 bp, 14 predicted proteins | sample HoacroProtozoa21_FD_119630 | JGI IMG/M metagenome (GOLD analysis project Ga0181612, IMG submission 119630) | Hoatzin crop microbial communities from Cojedes, Venezuel. Combined Assembly of Gp0051906, Gp0051904, Gp0051908
AAGTGGACCTGCCATACGGGTTGTGCAGTGGTTATACTCTGAGTCCTGACAAGATTTAATTCTGCAATATTTTGAATGAATGAATTGAAAGAAATATGTCCTTTGAGTTGGCTTTGTGGTGGTTTTTTTTGCTTTTCTTAGAAGAAAACATTTTGATGGGTGGGATTTGAAGCTTCTACGTTAAAAGGAAAGTTTTCTAATGCATTTTGACAAGCATGCTTTTAGCTAGAAAGTAAACCATCTCCTGTTTAATTGATATTTCAGAATGATATATCCTTTGCTTTCCAGCTGAGAAAACCCCACAACTCAAACAATCCTTCCTCTCCTCCCTCCTTCCAGCCTTCAGAGTGAACGACTTTGATATTCTGAGTGGTTTCATCTTAAAGACCCTTGGGTGGCAGAGACTCCTCTGTGATGACATGTACCACCCTCGGGAGGCCCTGCCTCTCTCCTTGGACAGTGAAGGGAGACGTTCAGACTCATTTAAATGAGAACAGCAAAAGTCCAGACTCCCAACTTGGGGAAGATTGGATACTGTTAAAAAATGGAAACATAATCATGCTGTGCTAGTGCTTAATTCTGATTTTCAGAGCCAATTAAGAATGCATTTGGTTGCCTACTGCAAGGTACAAACATGTCAAGCCTATATGACATCTCTTAATTTCCACTTATCCCTCCTTAAATGTTGAATCTTGCTTAAAACTTCAATGCTTATAAAGTGCACTATGGGAAGATGCTGTGGAAACCCATGCCAACGTTAGTCTGAGAAACGCAGAGTTAACAGTATTTGGAGGAGAGCTGCTTTTTATACAAATTGCCTTTCAGTGTATTATTTTTATTATTTTTTTTTTCTACATCTAGACTACATTAACCTTGTGCTGGCTCCATCATGCTGGCTGACGTAAGATGGATAATGTCGGTGGCCTGGCATAACAGCCCGCATGCCAAGTGCCTTTGAACAGCACCCGCTGCCTTCAAAGAGGGAAGCCTGCTTGCTCAGTAAAAGGACGTGGAACAGTGCTATCTGCCTAGTTGGCTGGAGAAGCCAGTGCCTCTGATTTTGAGTGATGAGCTTTCCTTGGCAAGAAAACAGATGGATTATCAGGAAAGCTTTGCAGAATGACAAAAGTGGGGCCAAATGTTCCTATTTTACTGCTTTTTGGGGCTCTGCTGAGGTTGAGATTGCCATAGTGGGAACTGCTGCCAGGAGATTTCCTCCTGTGGTGAAAGCAGGATCGACACTGCAGATTTAGGACGCTCGTAAGGATGAGATTGATCCAGTCTTTAGACCCTCAGGAGGCCTGCATTCGCTTTTCACGTATGCCACCTTGTCATAGCACTTGGGGCATGACGCTTAGCTAGTTAAGAGCCCAGCTGCTATAGCAATAGGTACCTGGACAGGAGCAAGACTCTTAAGTACCTTTTGCAAATGTGGACCTAAATACCCTGGGTCTGAGCTCTTTGGCAGAATTAAATTGAGGATAACAACACGCGTCTTCCATAGAAAGGTGCTGTGAGGATAAAGACGTCAGATTGCCCAAGGTGTGCTTTGATATCCTGTGCTTTAAGGAAGCAGGTGTAAGCTAAACCTTGAATTGTAAGATATGACATAGGCTCTCCTTTCAGGTCTCAGACCTAGAAGCTGAGAAGAGCAGCACAGAGCAGGTATTGACATCAGGGCTGTTCTTACCTATTTCAGAGAATGCCACCACTGCCTCAGAATTTCACATTTTCTGGTTAGAGTGGGAACAGGAATCCCCGCAGACAGATCCTTCTGCAGGCACAAGTTTGCGGCAAGCTAGGTGAATGTTAATGTCTGTGTTGTGAGCTACTCAAGAACTTCCAGCGTGCTCAGGAAACTTTTGCCTAGTGGAGGCTGACTTAAGCATGTGCTGTGGTCTTTCCTCATGCCTCAGGTGTTGCTCCAGTTTTGGGGAGAGGCGTAGGTTTGCTCTGTTCTTAGAATTTCAGACTTTCTTTTCATTTTGCCTTCGGTGCTTTTTTGGGTTGATTCCTGTACGTTTTAGTGATAGGGTGCTAGCTGCAGCTCCTTCCCCAGCTGCATGGCAAAGACACGGAGCCTGAGTTTCTGTCACTGCTGACCGGGAGCAGCACAGCGAGCCTGAGCCTTCACTTCTATAAATTCCTGTTTAAAAAGGAGCTTCTGCTTTTGGCTCAGAATTAGTGATGCTTATTTATTTCCTTATGCAGGGAAAATGCCTGATAAACTCAGAGGGAGACGTATGCAAACTCTGCAGCCCCAGGAACAAATATTACACCTCATTTAGCTCTGCGTGCAATCAAGCCTGTGCAACCCTTTCTGCGCTCTGTTGTGACAGTCAGCGCGGTCTTGTTTCTATTTCGAGCCTTGACTGATTGAGCTTTTGTTTGCTGGGTTTTGGCTCCATTGCTGCGTGCTACCTGAAGAGGAACTGAGGCAGCAAACAGCTTTCCTGATCTATTGTTCCTGCTCAGAGCAGATCTGAGCAGCTTGGCCATCCCACACAGGAGTGAGCAGCGATCCCGAGGGGTGGCCAAGGGGACAGGGACAAGGTGGGGACTCTGACACCTGCTCTTTGCTGGAGGGGTGAGGCTGGTCTGGCTTGGCAAAGACACAAGGCTAGGAAAATTCTCACTGGCATCTCCAGCATCGAGAGAGAAGGAAGAGAGTTGTCACTGCTCCAGGAAAAAGGTTGTATATTGTTTTTTCAGCTCCACTTGTTGAAGACTATCTTTGTCCATATCTTTTGCGACCTTTTCCTGTGGGAGTTTTGCATAGAAATAGGAAATTGAAGTAATGAAAGGGGGAAAAACAGTTACGTGGAGCTTACAGGAAAGTGTTACTGCAGCTGTTTTAGCTGGAGCTGTAGGTCACAGTCCTGCAAGGAAAGGGAAGAGCGTTTGGTTGCTCCATGCTTCATTCCTGGTTTACCATGTGGGTCTGAATGCCTTTCTGCTTTGTCCCAGGTTATATTTCTGCCCTCCTGTATTTCTGGGGCACCTGTATCCCTTTCAGCTCTCCAAAGACTTGCACTTGGGTGAGGCCAGGTTAAGGTGTCATTCTGCTGGCAACCGCCTGAGTTCAGAACGGAGAGAGCTTCACTTGAAGCGTGATTTTTATCTTACCAGCGTCACGCATTTGTGTCCATGTAGATAAGGTGAAGCCCACGCTGAAGCACTCAGGGTGCTGTGAATGGGCAGTTGCATTGCCCCCGTGATGTGTTTCCCTCCCGCTGTCCATCAGGATATTTTCTGTCCAGCTCTACAGACCTTAGGAGCTCAGATACTTGTTACCTTGCTGTTGGTAATGCCTTCTCAGGCTGATCTGAATCCCTGCGCAGAGGTGACTGGAGTGAAATCTCTGTGTGTGTGTATCTGTTGGGGTGCCACAGAGACAGGCTGCAGGAGAAAGCACGAAGCTGGGGTAGTGCAGGGCGAGGAGAAGAGATTTGTGATCAGCAGAAGGGAACAGATGGGTTTGGTTGTAATGCCTATTTTTATATCTAATGTTAATATTCCCACCAGCACTTCAGTGATACATAACACAACGTAAAAGCATCTGGGGAGAGAGGAGGTAAGGGAAATGGGTTTGTCATATCCCAAAAGGAAATCCGGCTACAGTTAGCTACGGCTGTCCTTCAGAGCTCTGTGGGCATTTGCTTGACATACCGATGCCATAGAACCTGAGGAACCACGATGGGCCCCTGGAAGGGAGCAGCATTTGTGCCCAGTGCCCTGATTGCAGAGAGATGTTTTGTCATGGAAGGAGCACTCTCTCAGAATGGTTTTTTTTTTATTCCAAGATCAGGAAAGCCATCAAGCTCCTGCTCTGTCGCCCCTGCCATCCATGTCCTGGCGAGGTCAGTCCCATCCTGCCTGGCTTGTTATAGAGTCTCCTCACGCTGGACCATGGTGGGATTTACTGACGTGCTTGGAATAGCTTTCTGACTCGTTCTGTGAAAGCAGTTAGTCACCACTGGCACACACAGGTGGAAGATGAAAGTTAATTCTGCGGCACCTAATTAGCTGTCATTGCTGGAAGGGTTTGAAAGCAGAGAGAAAAGGTTGCAGTTCTGGCTGCACGATTGGTGGGGGTCTCATGGAGCAGCAGTGAGATACACCAGATTTCACCTGAGACCTATACGTTACTTTTAACGATCTTTTGTCTTTCTATTAAAAGATAAACAAGAAGCTTGAGTCTCTGTGGGTGTAAATCAGTGTATCTGTGCTGCAGACAGTGGAGCTCTACCAAATTTTATCAGCTGAGGAGAGATGGAGCCTGTGGGTTAAATGATGACAGAATTATCCTTGTGTGAGTTTTTGTGTGTGTGTGTATGAAAATGCATTTGCAGGTGCGTACGTGCCCACACACTAGTTAGCGGTGACTTTTTTTATTTTTTTGTATTTTGTGCACCTTGGAGGCCTTACCTAGACAGCAGTCATAAATGGAATGTCATCAGATTGTTAACACGTCCCCGACTTGTTAACAAAATTATCACATGATTTGTAATTAGAGTCAAGACTCGTTGAGCAATATTCCTTTCAGTCCCCTAACACGTGCAGATATTAGAAATCCATCTGATGGAAAGCACAGGACAAAAATGATCGATGGCAGGTTACAGTGCTCTTTATTACAGCAAATTAATTGATCACGTCTAGCAGATTTTCCTCCCAGCGGAACCTCTGGATATTGAACGTGTCTCTCTCATTTATCTTCTATCCTTGCTGTTGGAAATATGCCGTACAGTTTCATATCATCATTTAAATTTATTTGTGACCTGAGATAGTTGTGTCATCCTTGAGACGGTTAACTTTCAGCTAAAAAGTTTGATGACATTGTAGGAGATACAGGGATGGATGTTATGAAAAGTGTTTGGATGAGAAGGTGGAACTCCTCGATGCAGTCCTGTGTTAGCAGGTCCCACCTGAGAGCTATTTTGAAATATTTTTGCTGATCCTTGAACCACTCTTTTTTAACCAGACATCCTCTTATCAAACCAACATACTCCGAAGGTATTAACCAGCACAGTTTTTCACAGTCCTGGGCAGTGGAGCCCAAAAGCAAATGATTGCAGGAATATTGCTTCAGCCTAGAGAGACTTGTATCCAATGATTATGGAGATGTCTTGGTGGAGAAACAGAGGGGGAAACATCTGCTTCTCTCTGTGCCATACTATATGACAGCTTATGCCCTCTTTCTGGTGGGTGTTTGGCAGCTCTCGTGTGTAGAATGACCCATCAGAGTCGCAGTGAGAGGTTATTAACCTGCTGTTTTTACCAGCTCTATCCTAACAGAGGTGACCTCTTTGTGCCTCCTGTAACTGGCTGATTACAGTCTTCAGTGTACAGAAAATAAGTGCTTCAAACCTTTCATTCTTCTGAAGCTGTGCAGACAGTGGGTAATATGCTGTGAAATTATGTTAGTTAATTTAAGTCTGTTTTGTGGTTTTGCCCTTTGACTGTAGAGTAACAAATATCAGTTTATGGACTTGGCTTCTGGATTCCAATCCTGACTTGCTTATAATTTGACTTTAGGTAAGACACTGATAAATGGTCTGGTTCCCAAAATAATCTGCAGAAAAGGGTGTCATCTCATGGTGTGAAAAATGAGATTATACGTGTGAGCCAGAGGAGTGAAGAGTTCTTTGAGACTCCACAGCAAGCCAGCAGTTGACCAAGGAGGAGGACTTGTGCCTCTGGTCCAAACTAACCTGCCTATGCATTACAAAAGGGCCCTAATCCTCCTGTTTGCTAAGGGATCTGAGATCTCCTCCTGTTTTTACAAGGTACCATTTACTATTTTTATCTCACGTGCTTTATCTGAGATGGGTCTGCAGCCCTCACTCCTGCATCTCCAAATTACCCACGTCAGGCTAAGGGGAGGCAAAGAAGCACGAGGGAGGGTTTAGCTTCTGCTTTCTACTTTAGGAAAAAAGTATTGTTAGGGCTTCACATACCATGCTGGCATGTGTCATCATATTTGAATTTCTTGCTGATGGCTTTCCTGCGAGTTGCTTTATGTAAAGCAGCGTGAGGAACAGGAGCCAGTGTTTCACCAAAGATGCAGTTAAAACATGGAGTTTGTTCTCTAACTCTTTGTTTTTATGGCCTGATTGGCTTTAAAACATCTCTCTGTTGAAGTTTTGTAAGGTTTTGTTGCTATGAACCAGAATATGCACTTGGAAATTCTGTTGAGTGGCTGTGGAGATGTGTCTCCCTAGAGACTGTTTTAGTTTCCATATGCATTAAACTGTTTTGTGGTGCCTGAGAGAGACCCAAACCCTGAATAACACAGCCGTGAAGGCTGGGGGAGAAGACATCAGGACTAAGGCACACTTTCACCAGCAGTTTAACCCAGTCTAAGTCTGCATGGCCATTAGGTCAGTCCTGTTCCCTGCTTTTCTTCCCCTCTCTGTCTTTCCACCTCGGCCACTCATTGCCACTTTCTCTGTGTCCACAGCAGCTCTCACACAGCGTGCAATGAACTGAATCAGGGAGGTGCTCTGGCTGAAAAACTAGTGGAAAAAAATGACTTTATGATGGATCAAGTTCTTCTAAGCTATAGGGCTGTCACAAGGGAAGAGGAAAAATGTGGATAGGGGCAGGTAAACTGCCCAATATCACTTATTAACTTATTAAGCCATCACTGGAGATGCCTTGACATACATAGTTTGTCTGGCTGAAAATAATCTTGTCGAGGGCCATTTTGTACCATCCTCTAGAATTCTGTATTTGGCATTTCCACTCATGAAATTCAATGGGATGATCTTAAGAGGTAGAAAGGTCTTTGCTTTCTCTAGAGTTTTACCTGCAAGGATGGCAATGCCAGTTGCCCGTTATGTAGTGCTTAGGGTGATGAGTGCATGAGCTAGTGGACTATGGCTCTGACTATGGCTCATCCTGTTGTCCTTTGAAGTCAATAGATATCTTTTATTGACTTAGCTGGGCAACAGATGAGGCGCTGGATGAAAGAGCCACTGTTTTACTAAACACTGCTTGTCTCCATAGGTGGCAAAAATAAATAATCCCAGACAATTTCAAAGATGGCTGGGCTAGGGCTGCACATACTTTGTTTGTGAAGTTTTATTTGAAAGAAAAATAAATTTCTCACAGTCAAAGGGCTGCTGGCTTTCCTGACCTTTTCAGATTGGAAACGGTCACTGAAAGGATAAATAAGATAATGATAATAAGAACTCTCTTAGTCATTACTGGACTGCTGCTGAAAGGGATTTGGCAAAGGCTGAAGACATTTCAGAATGAAAAAGCTCACCGTCTCTGCTGGAAGATGGTTGTGTCTGACCCTGTCGGTCAGTGGAGGCCGGTGGAATCTCCACTGATTTCAGCCAGAGCGAGGGTGGCTGAAGGCCAAAAGAAGACACTCTTCAAAGCACAGCCTTGAAGTTTCATGCGGGTGATGTTGTGTTACACGGGAATGCACTGTCCTTGACAAACCATGTAGTAAATGTATAGTATAGTAAATGCAGTTTCTTGGAAGGAGACAGCCAGCGTTTGGTGCCAACCTGCTCTTAGAATCTGTTTATGTGTTGAAATTGGCTGCGCTTTTCAACAAATAAACCCTTCACCCCCACGTGTTTCTCCTAGCTCTTGTGCTCAGTTCCTTGATGATGATAAATGCTTCATTAACTGCTTGATGAATGGTCCATGCACATTAGCATCATTTTATCTAGCCGATAACTGGACTTTACCCTGGGAAGCTATGGAACATCCATCACTGGGGGTTTTCTAAGAGGTTAGACAAACTTCTGTCAGGAATGGTTTAGGTATGGGAGACAAGAAGATGGACTAAATGGCTTCTGAAGTGCCCTTCTAGCTCTGCTATCTCTTACTGTAAAGCTCTGCCATAGTAATAACATGTTATTTCTATGACAAGCATCTCCAGGAGGCTCAGTTAAGAGGTGGATGCCTCTTGGGCTGGGAGCTGTTCAGAGGCTGCACCAACGCATTCAGAACTGAAATGTCAGCCCAGCATGTCACAGCTGGGTGAAGAGGTACACAGGGAAGGACCTGTCCCACCTAACCTGAGATGCTTGCATGGAAACATATGTGTCCAAGCTAGGCTAGCTAGCTTCTCCAGCTCTGGAGGGAGATACGAGTACAGTTCATGTGCCCTGCTCTGGATGTCTGAGATGTGCTGGAAACACCTCCTCTCTCTGCTGACCGTCATCCCGTGCTGACCAAGGGCAAAGAAAGTCCTTTGACCTGGTTGGTCTGAGAGGTTAGGGCCGTTCTCATTTCCACTGGGACACAATATTCACTCAAACACTTTTCCATCAGCTGTGTGTTTCCAAACACTGATAAGGGTTGTCTCTGTCCTACTCCCACTGACAGAGCTGCTTATGGCACTCTGAACTGAACCCATCATCCTGCAGAGATCTGTCCACTGCAGGTCACTCTGCTCACTGGCCTAGGACTAGACATTCATTTTAACACATTTGGGTTAGAGTTCTGGGAATTGTGTTTAAACAGGTTATATTAAAAAATTACCTAAAATGTCACTTATTCTGATTTCTCACAAATATTGATGATCTATTTTTGTTGAATTTTGGCTTTCATTCAGTAAACCTCTTCAGTTCATCTTTAATTTGCAGATGGCTTTGGCACTGTTTCAACCTCAGCTTCTGGTGGTTGAAACCTGGTGCTTGAATTAGGCTCAAGATGCAAATAGCCTGATTTTCAGAAAGTCTGAATATATGCAGCTGCCTTGTGGGGTTCTAAGTCATGCAATTAGGGCTGGGTTTCTCATTGCCAAAAAACCCGCAAATGAATTAGGAATCCAGAAAGAGAAATGCGACGAATACACGTAATGTGTTTAGGAATTTGGGGATTTAGGAGTAAGGATAGAAATAACTGAAAGTTTAAAATGCTCAAGTTTTCAGCTGAAAAGCACTAATACAAGTAGTTTCAAAGATTTAAGAGGAACGTGTTTACATTCAGGAGAAGCGTGGAGCTGAGCATTAGGTCTGAATTAGTGGTGTGACAGAGCCCTCCTGACGGATGGGTGTGCTGCTTCCTCATGGGCTGGGGATGGCAGGAGCACAGAGGGAAGCAGGGATATTTACTGGTGCCAGAGTATATAATTAGAAATAATGAGTGCAGTAAAAGAGGAGGATGGGCTGGAAGCCCGAAACTGATATGAAATGGCAATTTGCATCTCCTCTTTCAGAGCCTGAATTAGGAGAAGTGACTGACTGACTGACGGGCAGCCCTTGAAAGCACTGGTGTAGTCTCAAAGCGTTGAAAGTGAAGTCCCTGAGTGTTTCTACATCTACTGTCTTTTGGGATATCACATCTCAGTGTACCAGGGAAGGGAAAGCATTTCTTCTTTTCAGTGTGATTAGTCTGGGGGAATCAGAACAGTGCTCAGTGGGGTTGGACTCTCTTCTTATCTCCTCCTGTGTTCACTCTTTCCTTAAAGAGGCCTTTATTTGTGTGTGGGGTGTTTTTTTTTTTTTGTTTTTTTTTTTGATAAATACACAGCTAATCCCTGTTTCACATGTAAATATAGATAGCACATGGGTCTGTAAAGATTATGGATGCCCCTTTTGGCAAACAATATCTTTTAATAGCATTGTGTGCAGTTAATCGGGTTAAGCAAAAGTATCAGTAGAACAAGCCATGCAAGTTCAGGGAAGGAAGAAGTGACAGTCCTCTCGAGAGTTGTTGTTTAGTAATATTGTGGCAGGTATGGTAGAAGCGTTTTTCTTTTTTTTTTTTTTTTTTGGCTCAGTGATGTCTGTGGTTGGAAAACAACATGAGCAGAGCAAGCTGTTAAATTGCGAGAGACTCTTACTGTTATATTTCATAACAGATATGGTAAATATTTATGCTCCTGGGCTTCATCCGTTGTTTTCTGTCCAGATCAAGTGTTCAGTGCATTGGGAACTGATTGTAAGGGCTTGAGCTCTTTCTGCCCTTCAGTTCTACTTAAGTGGGAAGGGCTACAGACCGTATTCCGTCTTGGTGAAAGGAGAGAATGAAAAGATTAGTGCAGAAAAGTAAGAAAGGCATTGAAGTGAGCGTTGGTATTTGTCATGGAGAAAGCTCAGTTCTACAAGGGGTTGCCTGGGAGAAAGCTCTCCAGTCAATGGAGAGGAACCCAATACTTCTAGAGTTTCAGAAATGCCCCGAAATAGGCATTTACTTTAAGATGAGAGGTGATGTGCCCTGGAGATGCCTGTCTGTCAACTGTTGTGAAGGACCGTGAGATGACGAGTTCAGATGTAGAGGTCTGCACTGGAGACATGTAACACTACGTGCACTGGATCTGGGGACCTGGGCAAGGAGGCGCACTCAAAGCCGTTTAAAGTCAAGCCAAGGGTTGTGTGAGAAGAGGAGCAGTTGAGTTGGAGGACACGCTGTGGGGGACATGCCTCGCTGAAGTGTTGCTCAGCCAGCTCATGGTGGGCTGCGGAGCAGGAGGTGTGGGTGCCCCCGCAGAGCCAGGAGATGTCTGCTGGAGTTTTGCACAGGACGTGTGCAAGGGTGGCAGGCCCCCACCATTGATCCCATATCGATGCTTTTTGAACATTGGACAGATTCTGTCATTTTGTTCTCCCCCGGCAGAGCTGTGACAAGTGGACTATCTCTTTGTCATCATGTGCATGCATGAGGGCATCTTCTCTGTACACAGTGTCCTTTCAAAGAGAGCATACGTACGTCAGAGAGTGTCTTATAACAGCTTTGCATGGTAGTGCAGATGTGTTTCACTAATTTTCCAAGAACAATAAGACAAAATTCAGCACAGAGTAAAACAAATGCACTTGCCTATTTTTGGTGGCATTTTTCAGGTTACTATTAACCTTTCATTGAAATTTAATGCTGAGGACTAGACATTGATTCCAAGCAGCTTCTTGGAACAGCATCAATTTTCCATTTAGAAAATTGCTTTTTTTCCCAGTGTAACCCTATATGGAGTGTTGTTCATTTATTCCTGAGAGATGCTTTCCTATGGAAACCTACTCTTTGGGTCTGAAGTTCAAACCAGTTTTGCCAAAGCCTAGGAATTATGAGCAGTAAAGTAGGAAATGTTATAGGAAATAAAAGCTGAACTGGGGGAGGGACACGTTTAGAACATCAAGGACAAGCCTAGAAAAGTAATAAAACAGAGTCAGAATTATAGTTAAAATTAAAACAGGCCCATGGCCAAATTTAAAGATACTATATGTCTGGATGGCAGTGGGGAAAAAAACATTGAAAGCGAAACTAGAGTAATAGCTGGCAACGGATAACATCTGGCAATGGGTTTGCCATGAAATTAAATTCAGAGAACTGGTGAGTGAAGAAATTCCTCCATCGGGGAGGAGAAGAAATCTCAGCATAATCCAGTGGCCTTTTCCAGTGAGATGCAAAGGTGTTGGAAGTGTCCCATGGTGCTGATGAGGCTCCTCTGTCAGCCTTCTATATTTGGAAGTTCAAATTGCTGAGGCAGATTAGAAATGCTGAGCCCAGTAAGCCAGCGTTAATGGGCCATTTCCAGTACTTGTGTACATCACGTGTGCTGCAATCAGGGCCTGCTTCCAGCTCGTAGTGATGGACCTGAGCTATGCCGGGTGCTGAAGACAGCATCACCGTGGCTGCTAAATCAGTTTGAGATGCCGGGTCATTTAGCTGAACCAGAGCTCCATGCAGTTATATTCACCCACTAGAAGTAGCCAAGCTGGTTAATTTAAAGCTGGCCTGTGATGCAGCCAAAGTTGTGAGCTGCTGTCGTGCCTGTGATGCAGCGCAGATTGGCTTTAAAAGAGTGATACAACTGGACCATCAGTGGTTGTTTCTAGGTAAAACTATAGTATAGGGGAGATGATGGTAGCAGTGGTAGCTGGAAGAGATTTTGGAGCTATATGTGTGTGACCAAGGGCAGAAGTTAATTTACAGGGTCTTCTTTACAGCCAATTACCAGAGGAACAACCAAGTCCATGGAGTGGTTTTCAGACATAAAGTTAAGTTGAAAGTCAGATCAAAATCAAACAAACAAAAAATCCCCCTCTTCCATAAGGGAACTGGTCACAGTTGAGGAAAAAAGTAATGGAAAGAGATCATGTAAGAGCTTAGTTTTGCTGTACAACCTTCTTAGAGAGTTTTGAGATTCCTCGGTGGACACAGCTAGCTGAACACAGGGATGGGCTGGTAAGAGGGAAGAACATCTGTTGGGACTATCTCACCTGGAAGCCTCATCTGTCTGGTTAACGCTAGAGAGATTTCCATGGAGGGATGGAAGAGGAGAGACAGAGACCTGGCTCTTCTGCCTGAATTTGGAAGGAGAGCAGAAACCCTTTTTTTCTTTATAATTTTTGTTGCTGTCCTGAGTTTTGAATCTCCGGTGATAGTTGAGTCAGACACCATTAGAAGGGACGTTTCTGCACTGCATGGTGTGTCCCTCCCAGATATGCCACTTCTGAGACCCCTTCTCAGAGGGAATGCTGGCTAGACATCCCTGAAGTGTATTTTGAGAGGGTGACTATGAGAGCAGCCTGGATTGTTGACACCAAGTTGCTCTCTGTAATTTTTTTGACCTGATATGAAATAGAAGAGAGATCTGAACATGAGTCAGATTCAGAGGGTTTCAATATCCTTTTGTTTACTTCACTCCAGTCTTGCATATTTAATTTAATAGATCATTTTTTTCTTATGTGATATGAACTATGAGATGGACCTATTACAAATATGTTATAAATTCTGGTTGCCTTATAGGCAGATTTCATATCAAGATGATGAAGGACTGGTTTTTTTCTGTTCCTTGAAGAGTGTATAATGAAGTGAAAGGAGGAAAATGCGTATTTTAATTGTGTATATTCACAGAGTTGAGAGTGTGGTAGATCATATTTCGTGTGTAGGTCTGGATTTGATAGTATCTTCTCATGCTTGGGTTTATTTCTGAGACAAACAGTTTTCCTTTCTGCTGTGCTTTTAGTTAGGTTTCTAAACCGTAGGCTGAGCCACAAAGACGTTTATTGGACCATGAAAATATTAATTCCAGAGAAATCAGAATATTATTCGCGCTTGGATGCAACATGCCAAAGGCTTTAATGATGTTTAGGTGGAACTTTATTAACATCTGAGTATATCTGGAGAGCTATGGTAACAGTGGGAAAAGTAGTAAACTCAATATTGTTTGTTTTTCTATAAGTAAATGAGGAGAACTGCAAGTCTTCTCCTTGTGAATCAGAGCCAGCATGGACCAACCCTTATCCACCTGATTCCCCCTGTTCTGCTCCATTTTCTGGATGTCGGCACTGCCAGGGGTCATAGAAGGAGCAGAAAAAGATTGCCCCCAAATAATCCCTGTGTGCACAGAGTAGCTCCTCCCAGGGTGGAGTAGCTTAGGGATGACGCCTGCAGTCATGGTGGCACAGATCTTTAGGAAGTCAGATTTATGCTGCCTCTTGGGTGCGTTTCGCTGTAGTGAGAGTGAGGAACGCAGCTAAGGAGCTCTTCTGCTTGTGCCTTGGGCTGTGGACATGAACACACTTCGCCCTCTTTGGTTCATGGCCTTCCCTTCCAGGGGAAGCCAGCTAAATTGAAAGGAAACAAGAAGTTTTGTGGATCCACCACACCAGTCTACCCTAAAGTTGTGTAAACCTCAAGCCAGTGGCTCAAGCTCTGATCCCATTTTCCTCAGTCCTGTGATTTTGTGTGTTATTATTATGGGCCACGCAGGGCCGTGCAGTGTTGGAGGTGATGTTTCCCCTGAGGAGATGGAGACGCCTCTATCCAAACCAAGCAACTGGTCTTCCTCTGTAGCTAGTGGAGAGAAAGAGGCGTTTCAAGGATGTGTTTTATCTCCTCATCCCCTCTGCAGCAGGTGTCTAAAATAAGCATGTGGCCAATGCTTTCCCTCTATTGACTGCAAATGGAGCTGGAGGTGGCCTTGCCCATGTGGAGACATCTTACAGAGCTTGCCAATATCTGTCATTTTAATATAGATCTGTTCCCTTTGAAGAAAGATATGCACCAATTCTGACAGCTTCACCCAAAATCTTTCTTGATACCAAACCAATTCAAGAATGAGATGTTGCTGAGGTTTATTTTAATAATAAAATTCTGGGCTATGAATTTGGAAACAAAGCTACAAAGACAAAATTAAAAATGTAACTAAATATGAGTCTAGATTGTATTTACCATCTGAATCAATATTATTAAGAAGATAAATAGCTAATATTCTTTCCTAGTTAATGCTAGGGAGTTTGTTACAGCTTTTCATGTAGACTGCTCAGGGCTTATCTCAGTCACAGAAACGATGGAGATGGTCTTCGCTCACATCATCATTCTGCCTTGAGGTACTCCTCAGAGCTGACCCTGGATGGCATTTTCAGAGGTACCCCAATACTGGGTTTATCTCCCCTAATTTATCTGGGTGTCGTCTGAAATCGATGAAGAGGGAAAAGCACTTGCAGAAGGTCATTCATCCCATCCATCTTAGACATCCAGCCTAACATGGGATGACTTGTGCTCTGGGTGTGGCTTGTCCCGTTGACCAAAGAGGAAGCCTGGCTGGCTACTGTAGATCAGATGTCAGATACCATGATGGCCAGAAGCTTGGGATCAATCCTGCCAAAGTTGGTGGAATCTGTGTCCCGTCTCACAAGTGCTTTTGCAAATCCCACCCTCTGTTTTACCATTTGTGCTGCACAGCATCCGATGTGCTTTGTGCTTGCTCTGTGATGATACACGATGATCATCAAAACAGTTAGAGTGCTGTGCAGTATGTTCCTCGCCAGCTACTTCCTTTCTGGTTTAATTAGAACCGAGTTTGCTAATCCCAGTCTAGATTAATGAGCTTTATATGCAAATGTTATGATGAAACTGAAACTCTTTGTAATTGCTTGCAGACAGATTACCACTTCGAGTACACAGAATGCGACAGCAGTGGCTCCAGATGGAGGGTGGCTGTCCCGAATCCATCGGTGGAGTGCTCTGGACTACCCGACCCGGTGAAAGGAAAGGAATGCAGTATGTCGGCACTTTCCATTTTCCAGACTGTTACTAGCTGTTTGTGCTATTGGTGTGGCTGCTTAGCACGGGTGTCCTGAGTTAGCCCTTCCCCTCCAGTCCTTCTTCTTGTCTCTTGGAGCTGTGGAGCAGGGATTGTCTTCGCGGCATAGTTGTACAACTCAGTGTCTGCTACAGGTAACCTTGTATGCTAATTCACAGACAAGCCATGTCTGTTACTTCATCCCCTGAAGAGATGTGGTTGCCTGTCTTGAGCTGCCATACTCTTAAGTTCTGCAGCTCTCCCCTGCATTTGTAGCTGTATTGGCCAAAATGGTGACCAGGAGCGGCCAAATTTTATTTGCGCAGTGTCCACATTCTCGTTACCTGAATTATTTAGCTAATTAATAAGATGAATGCCAAGTAATGGTAAATGTTTGCCTGAGTTATTTTAATGATGTAGCTTTTGCATTTTATTTATTTATGTATTTATTTTTAACAACTTGGAGTGTTCTCATATTGCTTGGTCCTGAGGTTTTTTTTAATGTTAAAACACTGCTTTGCATCTGGGGACATAAGCGAACTGCTGCTCTGCAAACACATTTGAACTCTTCCCTCGCTGTTCTGTAGCCTCCCAAGCTGAATGCTCTTTCCCATCACACTTCCTTGCTCTAGCAATTCTCTTCACAAAAGATCCTAGCAGTGCCTTACTTTCTCAGTGATTTGCACCAGAGGTATAAAATATTGTATCTGACAAGCGGGATGAACAATGGCAACGTCCTTTCAGTTCTAGAGTAGGAGAAGTGAGATTGTATTCACCTCTGACTCTTCTTCTGTAAAGGTCTGTTGCTCATTTATTCATGGCGTGTGTTCCAGCATAAAGCACGTAAATGTTTTCTGTAACAGCGTTGACCACTGAAAGATTTCTGACTGCAATCATTTGAGAAGCTGCCTGTGCCATTCCTGGTATTTCAGTTTAGTTTCCGAGGTTTTAAATGTGGAATCTCTGTATATCCTTAGGATGTGTTTTTCAATTACAGAAATACAGGGCTGGGAGGCACCTCAGGTGATCCATAACTCATCCTCCAGCCCAAATAGCTATAGTAGCAAGGACTTTGTCATTCATGGCTGATGTTTGGCTGGACTGTTATCCGGGACCTCTGGTGATGAAGAGCCCGCAAGCTCTCCAGATATTTGCTCATCTATGTTGTTCTTTTCATTTTCCCTCCTGTTACAGCTTTTTTTGCGGTTGAATCTCCCTTGTTATACTTCAAGCCTGTTACAATTTTCTGTCTGCGCTACAAAGGAGCAGATAGTATTATCCCTTCTGCTGCACAACCACTTTTGGTGTCCTCTGGAGTACATAGCCATAACTCCTTTTTTTCTGATCAACACTATTTCTTCTTAAACCTTATGATAAATGGTTTAAGGTCCAGTGACATTACACTCTCTTCGACTTTCTGCTACAGATTTTAACAAATGGTGCACTTCCCTCTTCATCTCCTCTTATTTGTGTGCCTTTCTGGTCTTAAATCAGTTCTAATGAAAATTCAACTGCTTTATAACAAAAGATGAATCTCTGGCTTCTCCATATCTGGCCTCCTGCTAGACAAGGGAAAACTTTGCCCAGTAGATAGACTGTGATATTATACACCAAAGTACAGGATTCTGTTAAATACACTGGAAAATGCATTTTGGTTGATGCCTCTCCTCCTTGTGTTGCTGTTAAGTCCCATGGTAGTTCAGCTGGCTTGAGAAGCAATTGGGTGTTTGACTTTTTTTACAGAGCCCTTCAGATCTTATCTCTGTGGAGTCTTGGAAGTACAGCACTGTTAATATAGTTCTGTCTTTCGTGTGTGTCTGTAGCAGGTTATTTGGCTTCAGGAGATGCCTGGCTATAATCTGATGGCGAAAGTCATTTTAGGTTTCTCATCTCTCAGTCGTTCACCTTTCGCTTTAAGAACAACCAATCTTTCAGGCTGAAAACATGAATCTGTCAACAGCAGTCAATCACTGCGGGAATGTGTAGGGAACAGCCCTCCCTTTTGGTTTGGCTAACATGGTGGCTTTTACTGCAAAATATTTGAACTGTTGTAGAGTTTGGCTGACAGTCCGTTCTTCAATAGGTGGGATGTACTGGGAGTGGCAGCTTTTGATAATTATGTGCCCTCCAGCTCTTTAGAGTCTGCTCATGGGGGCCTGTTGTTGGTGATGAGTTGTATTGAAAATGCTGACAGATAGGCACCACCGCACTGACTTGCCATGTTCTCTGAGCTGGTGGCTTCTGTCTTATCTGACAACATAGCGGCTGGACCAAGGATGTCTTATACTACAAGCAGTAGCCTAAGCAAAATGAAACGTTCTGTATTTGGGGCTGCTACAACTCATGTTCTTGGTGGATCATGCGCAGAGTGAAATGTGTGCTGCAGATTGGGCCAGGGGTTGCGTACACATTTCACCAGGTAATTAATGGCTCTTTGAGATTAATTCCTTTTCTCATAGGCTTACTGTTATTTTATCCTGAGGCCTGTCAAGAAATACCATGACTATGCCATATCCTTTGAGATGAGTGTTTCTGGATATTGTAGAATTTTAATCAGATTCTCCTACATCTTGTAGATCCTACCCTATGCCAGAGCATACTGGGGCTCATCTTCACATTTGGTAGAGTCCTGGACTCGCTTAGGTATCTCTTTCAGTCCTTCAGCCTGCAGAATCAGGGACCACAGTACAATTACCCCAGGTAGGACGATTTCCAGCTTTGGAGATCTGTTGTCCTTAGAAGTTATTGTTGGAATCTACTAGTCCTGACATACAGCAGAGCCAACAGTGTTTCTGCTGCCAAAAAAAAGGGATACAGTTGTATAGTGGCATGAGCTCTTAGGGCTTTTTTTGTCTCCTTGAGGTTGGCAGAGCCCTCAGTGGTCCTTGGTGGCAGTTAGCACACAGTGGAGATGGAGGAATCTGGTTGAGAAAGCAGGGTTTTTTGGGAACACATGTACCACCACTGCTGACTTCACAGTGTACTGTTTGTGGTTGCTTTAATCTATTCAGAAGTGCCTGCCACTTGAGAATGTCTGCTATTGATCTTTACTGCTCTCTGAAAACAGAAGTGATTTGCAGGCTGTCATTAATTTCGGGTTCTGAGAATACTGTGCCAACCTCTCCCGCTTCCAGATGCTCAGCAGTCATTGTCTTTAAATTGTGCCTGAACTAGGAGTTCGAAAGATGGTATAACAATGTGTTAAATGTCTCCAATCGTCTCTGTAAATACGTCTAGACTGTGGTCTCCAGTGGAGTGGAAAGACACTTGAGATTGCTAAAAATGTATTATCATCTCGGGTGCTTCACATATCTGGAGCAATCTAACTGTGGCACTGGAGCTCAGTCCATGTCTCGAGACATGCTCATTTTCAGGATGTTGTGTTTTACTGCTTTTCATTGGAATGAACCCATTTAAAATTAGGTTGGGTATCTCTGCTCTGCTGCATTTTGAAGTGCATGCTGACCTGCAAAGCACAGCTGACTGTGACCTGCGGAGAGTAGCTGCCAGCATTCGCCGATATGGCTGTAGTCTCTGAAACAGGTCACGATTCAGACCTTTTGGGTCTTCAAAAACTTAATCAGCAAAGTTTACCTGCAGAGAAGACAAGGTGCTCTGAGAATTAGTCATGGGGTTCGGCATAGAAAGGACTATCATATTTTAAGTGCTTTATGACCTGGGTATTAGATCAAGGTGTTTTTTTACTTTATCTTGCTCTGAGCACAGAGCAGCATGATGACCCACCTTTCCCTCCTGCTACCCTCCCCACAACATCTTTACCATCCAGGTGGGAGGTAGGAAGAAAGAAGGAACCTCGCATAAGTGGTGTTTGTGATGCTGTAGGAGGTCCTGCCATGCAGGGACCCCAGATGTGGGAGAGAAGGCGCAGGGGTAGCTCTGCAGCACAGCAGCTCGCTTGCAATGCACTGAGACAACATGCCTCTTTCACTCTTCTCTGTTTTTTTCTGATCTGCTCGCCCTGTGAGGCTGCGGCCATCACCACTTTGAGACGCCACATCAGGGCATCAGCCTGTGTGTTGTCGTTGGGTGCAGTGTCGTACTTCAAGGCTGCCTCTGGACGGGCCATGGCACGGCCATGCCAGACTGCTCGGCCACCTCTCTGATGGTTGGGTTTGTTCAGAGGTGAGTCATATTTTTGACACTGGCACATCACAGTTGCAAGAAATCCTGCAAAAAAACCACGTTAAAAGTGCAGCAACGATCTTGGCTAGGAAAAGGGCGATATTTATTTCTCCTAAAGCTACTCTGTGTGGCTCTCCTCTGCTTCCAATTCAAGATGTCCCCTCCAGGCATCTTCTCGGTACCGTTTTGGAGGTAGGGTATATACATGGAGGGAAGGAGTGTTGCGCTGTGTGGGGTGGCAGACAGAGAGCTTCCGTCAGCGAAGTCCAGACCTCTGAATCACTCCGTAACTTCTTGACAGCCGGGAATGTGCTTGACTGATTTGGTCTTGCTCATTTTTAATTACCACAGATCTCACTCTGATCTCCTCATGAGTCTGATAGCGGGGAAGGAATTTAGCTGATAAGGATCGCTGCCATCAGGGCAGTGTGCTTGGCTTTTTAAATGGAAAATATTTAGGGCAGTCAATGGGAGCAGTTTGCTTTTGGGGCTAAGCCCTTGCCTGCACCCCCATATGACTGGTGTCTCTGAGAACCATTTGCTGTGGCCTGGGGGCTGTCGGTGGTGTCTAATGGGGACCTTTTGGGTCCTGGCAGTGGGAGCAGGACTTGGCATTGTGCTCCTGCTGACACTATGCTGCAGTCTGTTTCGATGGCCCCAGTCAGGCTTTTCTGCCAGCCTGACCATATGCTGCATGTTTCACACTCAGATTGAAAGTCTGAATTTGGAGCCTGTCTTCCTTTTGTGTCTCCTTTCCTTCCTCTCTTCACTCAAGTACAAGTATGTCTCCCTTCATTCAAGTACAGCCCAAATGTCTGGTTCAGAGTGTGCCCTTGGTGTGCCCAGCTGCACTGGTGTGCTCCTATCAGAAGAATTTGTGACCAAAAAGGGCTGAAAGAGTTCACATTTTGACCTCAAATTCTTTTTTAATATTAACTCTCTTATTCTACAGAATCCTAACCAAAAATAGGTTGCACCTTATCTCATAAATATCTGTTAATTGCAGTGGTGCTGTGTACATAATAAAAAAACTTCTTTGAAATAGAAATGTGCTCCATTTTGAGGCGAGGCGTGTGAGTGTGTGCCAGAAGGTAAAAAGCTCCACTGACTTCAGAAAATAGGCTTAATTACAATGGATTTACTGGGGCAATGGACTTTACTGGGACTTTACTAAGAGCAAAATTTGTCCTGATTTATTGCTGCTGAGCTATGTTTGTTGAGTTTATTCTAACTTGTGTAATCTGCTCCTAGGATACCACAGGTGGAGACATGGATCTTCCTGCTAATTGCAGCGAACTTTCGACTTAATTAGGGCAAATGACCTTTTTAAGACTTGTAGGTTTTATAACACTTAAGGCAATTTAAGTGATTTTCAGGAGTTTTAACATTCTGCTTTCGTAACAGAGAACTAGAAAACTTAAATAGAAGGTTTTGAGTTTGATGCTCTATTGGTCTCTGGTAAGATAGGGTATCCGAAGCAGGTAAGAAGTGGATCTGATCCGAATTCCCTTGAAGTCAGTGGGCATCTGCAAATTTTATAATGTAGGCTGTATGCATGTCAATATCTGTGTAGATGGATAATATAAAATGGGTGTTATACGTCTCGCAAAACCTGTGTGCTTATGTTACAGCCTTCTGACATAAAGTTCACGTCTGTTCATTGTCAACTAGATTTCTGTTCAGGCAAATTTTGTGTAGTCTTTGTGCTAAACAATTGGTTGTTCTGGAGTTTTACCTAGAATTTTGAAATTTGGCTGGTGAAGACTTGAAAATAGCAATGTTACATTTTAGTATTTTCTTTATTGTTCATGTTGTTGCACATTGTACATACAAATACTCCCATGAGAATGATGCTACTTGTTAAACAGTCACATTTATTTATGCTATCTCAATATAGTTTGTTATGTAATTGAGCAAATTTTTTATCACCACAGTGTCATTGTCTTCATATATGAATGGGTGGAGGAACTACTTTTCATAGGGTTTAAATAAGTCCAGAGTTATGACCTCTTGAAGCAAACAAATAATCAGAGAGGTTTTTTTGCCTTTTATATTTGACGTTCACTGAGGATTATTTTCTGGTCTCATTAATAGGTTTTGAAATGACTGGGATTTCTTTGTTTCAACTGAAGAGAGGAAATATGATGACATCAACGTATCTCTGAGGACTAGGCATGAGTCCATTCTCATTTTTTCTCATGGCTTGAAAGCACTGGATCTTGTCTTCATCAGCCTTGGTGTACTGGAAAAAGCGTTGCTTTATTTTGTAATTTCTTGGCTAAAAGGGAAAATTATTTACTTTTATGAAAAGGAACAGTCTCTTCCACAGAACGTACTCTTCCCCAAGTTACATCAGCTTTCAGTGTGACCACATTTCAAGCCTAAACAGCCTTGACATATGTTTTTTTCCTTAAATGAAGATTCAGTCTGGTTCCTGGTAACACATTGGGATATAATGACTGAAGAAAACGAACATCAATTATTCACAGTCTATTGGAGAAGCTTCATCTAAATTATTCACAGAAGACATTCTGAAGCTGGCTGAGATTATAGGAAACATTAATAATGAGCAATGATTTCCTCTGATTCTTTGGTATTCTGTTTTTCTCCTCATCCCACATTTTGGTTGGTCCTTTGTTCCATGTTGCGTGGACCCCGATGTCCCAGGGTATCTCTGAACAGATGCCTCTATGTATTGTCCTTGGCCACATCTTCCCCTCTAGGTTTGTGGCATGTGTTTGCTGAACCCAGCAGCTGTTCAGAGGGACAACTGCAGGGTGCTGCCAACCTCATATTTCTTTTCTGAGCTGCAGTTTTCACCTCTGCCCATGGGATGCTGAGATAATTCAGCCCAAACTCTGCCTGCAGGAGATGGCAGCATCTCACCTGAATACCAGGGAGTATGGCTTTGGATGAACAACATAGGAGTGGAGCGGGGACAGATGGAAAGCCAGTGTTTGAGATTATTTTTCCTGTGTATTTTCACTGGTTTGGGTAGCATTGCTCCATTGCTGTCCTCTTCTAATTTTGTTCTAATCTGGCAAAATCCAGTCCTGTGTCTTTTTTTGAATTGTAATGTATTGAGAGCCAGGTGGACACAGAAGGATACACATCGACAGAATCACAGAATCAGAGAATCACAGAATGGTAGGGGTTGGAAGGGAACTCTGTGGGTCATCTAGTCCAACCCTTGCGCCGAAGCAGGGTCACCTACAGCAGGCTGCACAGGACCTTGTCCAGGC
>Ga0181612_119822_pt1 | contig 22375 bp, 4 predicted proteins | sample HoacroProtozoa21_FD_119630 | JGI IMG/M metagenome (GOLD analysis project Ga0181612, IMG submission 119630) | Hoatzin crop microbial communities from Cojedes, Venezuel. Combined Assembly of Gp0051906, Gp0051904, Gp0051908
AAAAAAAAAAAAAAAAAAAGCTAGCACTATCATGAGTTTTTGTGTTATGTGATGCGATAAGTTTGTGGGTTCTTTGAATAGTATGAGTTCAATAGTATGCATATTGTATAGTGGCAGAGGCAGTATAGGAATAGATAATGTCATTGTCCTTGGAGCCTTAGAGTGACTATGTTTGGAGATGGCTAATTGTGTAGTTATAATCTTCTTATTGCTGTTCTACATTTGGGGGTGTCGTTTTGTTTCTGATAAAAATACTTGCAGACTAGACACGCAGCTGTGCCAGTCAGCACACTTTTATAGCACAAATGGAATGATCACTGGTGGAAATGAAACATAGGTCATGCACAACTCTTACAAATGATTGTGAAGTAGATCTGTTATTTATTTTCCTTTTCTGAAAATTTTTTTCCTTAAAGTGTCAGTACAACTTCGTTTACATTAATTAGAACTTTATTAGGAGTTTTGGGCATAGTGCCCAACTGGCTGCTGCTAGATTAACTTCATAATAGACATGCTTTGGTCCAGAGAATTTGAGCAATTGTCCTGTATCAGGAGTTAAATAGTATATCTCTGAAGCATAATAAGTGCTGTTGTTTTTAAAAAAGTTTTAACCATAAATGAACATGTGAAGTGCACAAATGTTAGGAAATAGAATGAATTGTTTTCTGCATTTTTTTTGCAGGTTTAGTGTATTCTTCATGGAAAGACCAAATAAAGACTATGAACTTCTCTTCCATTGATAAATTATCTTTCTGTTCCTTTCCAGTGTAAAGATACTCATGTTTTCATATTAACATTCTTTTTCTCTTGGCTTTGAGGAATTAAAAATTTAAAACTCCAATCTGCCATACATATTACAAGTTATTTTTGAAGGCATAAGGGAAGAAATGCAGAGTTTGAGGCATATCAACTTAGTGTACTACTCTCTTGAAGTCTGGGGATATTTGTTTTGTTGCTGTTGTCTTTTATTTAGTAATGAATAGGGGATCTCTGTCTTTTAACTTTAGATTTGTGGGATTTTTGTTTATGGTAGCCTTCTAGTCTATCTGAAATGGTATTTCTTCCGCATCGTAAGCTTCTCAAGAACAGATTTCAGCCACATAATTGGTTTGGAGAACTTCAAAATATGTGTTCCAATATTCCAGAACATAGCAATTTAAACAACAGATCGGTAGAATTACAAATGGAGTGTTGGTATATGGTTCAAAATAGTGGATTGTGGTCATTGCTCTGTTGATAAAACATCCTGTCTCTAATACATACATGATTTTTTTTCATTAATTCAGTACAGATCAATTAGAATCAGGGATGAAGAAACAGAGTATCCTGCTTGCCAGTTATAATGAAAAATAGAAAAAAAAAATAGGATTTTCTTTATCTTAATAAGCTCTTGATACATCTGTTTCCTTAGATTGCTTGTGGTGTTATCCTGCACCCAGTTCTCACAGGAAAGTAAACAAAAAAACCCAAACAAACAAACAAAAAAAAAACCCCAAAAAACACAAAACAAAAAAACTGCAATAAATCTAGTCAGTTTTACAATTTGGAACCAGTGATGGGCAGCAATTTTCCTTTATCAGGATGATTCTTATTTAAAGTAAAAGATGTAACGGCACTTTTGTGATGTGCATCACTTATGTCTTCTTTTCTTATAACTATAGAAAAAAGTAATTCACTTTTGGTGTACAAAAGTGTCATTGACTGCCAGTGTAGTATGAATATTTGTATGTGCTGTGGGAATATAAGATTTCCTCTGGACATAATTTTCTGTTTCTCACTTCCAGTAACAGACTGTATAGGTTACTTCATGTTACCATCTTTTCAGTCATGCTCTGTTTCTTATGCTTAGAGATTTTTTTATGGTACTTTTGTTTTCATTTTACATTCAAAGTCGTGTCTTACAGATAAATTTAGTACTGTGTACATGGGAAACAGTTATTCTTGATCCAGCACAAAACTTTAAGGCTATTTGCTAGAAAAGACAGCTGTCTTTGTGATATCATCTATAGTTTTTTTGCCAGGAATATTTTCAGGATTTTCTTAATGTGATATTCTTGGGCCACAAGGCAAAACTCGTACTGTTAAAGACACTACTCAGACTTGCACACTTGGTTTTGAATTTTTTTTTGTTTGTATTAATTTAAAAATGTTGTTGTGTTTTTTGAAGAAAATGTTTGTAACTTTATCACAGAACCTGTCATTGTAGTTAAATTAGTACAACGGGTTTCTCTCCAGGAAGAGATAGTAGATTCTTTCAAGAAAGCTATTGATAAGCTAAAAGTTGGATGTAAGTTTTGCCTGAATGCTGTCCGCTCTATGAGTGAATTTTTGTGTAGACTGGAATTGGCCTCAAACGGGGATGACAGATAAATGAGTGTTTGTCAGATGCCATGAAACAAGATTGCCTCACGTCAATCCCTGTGAAAGCAATGGGACAAATAGTCCTGGAAACCATTTCCAAACATATTACATCAAGAAGGCAGCCAGGAGTAGTCACTGTGAATTTGTTTGGGAAATAGCATTTTACAAGAAAATTACGAGTGCAGTAGATGAATAGAGTGCAATGGATGTTTTTTATCGTGAATTTAGAAAGGTATTTGACACTGTCTCGCATTACATCTTTGTAGACAAATTGAATTTGGACTAGATAGATGGACAGTCAGGTGAAATGAAAACTGGCTGGACTGCCAGGCTCAAAGGATTGTGATCAGTGACACGAAGTCTAGCTAGAGGCCAGTCACTCTCCTTGTACCCTAGAGGTTGATACTAGGTTGATACTTTTTAACACCTTCATTCATGCCCTGCATTATTAACAATGCAGGAAATTGCTCACCAGCTGAAAAGCAGCTTGGGCTTTGGCGGGCAGCAAGCTGGCTGTGTGCCAGCAGTGTGCCCATATGGCAAAGGTGGCCAACAGCATCCTGGGCTGCACTAGGAAGAGAGCTGCCAGCACATTGTGGGGGGTGAGCCTTCGGGCTCCCCAGTGCAAAACAGACATGAACTTAAGGGAGTGAGTCCAGTGAAGAGGCACAAAGGTGATGAAGGGACTGGAGCATTTCTCATATGAGGAGAGGCTGAGAGCTGAGATTTGCTTTGCCTGGGTGAAGATACAAAACAGTTTTTCTGTAGTCTTTGTTTTCATGGTTTGGCTTCTCTGAGGTCATTAAATAAAACCCATAAAATTCAGCGTAGCAGGTTGTAGCAAAATCCATTAAATCATCCTGCTGCCTGTTGGCGAGTCATTTTACCTGACTGACTCTTCAGTGAATGTGATATTCAACAGTTTTTTCTGAGGACATTGAAAGTGCCCACATATCTGGCAAGAAGAATGTATTATTCTTTTAAGTACTATTTTTTCCCCTTTATGGTTTGTATATGTTATAGGACATATTAACAATAAATTTCTAAAATATTTTATGTGTAATATCCATTACATAGTATCTAACCAAATAGTTGTCATTCTTATTTCAGTAGTTTAATTCACTGCAGGAATGTTCTAAGATGCTTGCAGTAATTTTAATCTTTTTGGTGTTCAGAGCTGGATATGCAATATCTCTTACGATACCTGTGATCCCAGAGGATCATTGAACAATTAAATCTTGTGTACAAGTTCTATTAAACATATTTTAAATGCGTTATACTGACAAAAATTATAATCTTTTTCGTTATACACAGTAGTTCTACGTAAGGTAAGAAATCTCAGCAGTCACTCTCAATGGATGCGGAATATAAATACTCAAATAGGATATGGCCAGAGTATCAGTGTTATTAATCTTATTTTTCAAAAATAGTGCTAGAGCCTAACTAGAAATTACTTATTTTTGTTAATGTTCATGGACTAGTAGCAGTTAAGAGGAAAGCTAGATTCCTCTTTTAGTCTTAGTTCCTCCTTTCCTCTCTCTTAGTGTGTAAATCAGTCCCATAGATGGAATGCAGATTGTGAAACTTCTAAGACTGGAATGTTTCCAAGAGGTTGGAGGTGAGGAGGAACAGAAGGAGGAAAAATTCGTTTTTGTTCACTTTTGGGGAAAATATTTTGATTTATTTGGGTGCTAGGTTTTTTGGATAATATGAGTTGGTCTGAACTTTGAGACTTCTTGCGCCCAAGTGAGAAATGAGTTGGGAACTGAATGTGCTTTAAAACCTAATATTCCACCATGCTGAATGTGGATAAATAATCTTTTATGATTTCTTTTTTTTCCAAATCAAGCTTTCAAATGCATGACTGCTTAAAGAAAATCCCTTCATATAATAAATATCAAAAAGAAGGCTAAAAAGCCCCCAAAACAATGTAATGCCTAGTGGAATACTGCACTAGATGCCAACGCTTTACAAAAAGGACAAAATGTGAATTCCCTTGTGGTATTGCTACTCTTTGCCTGTTTTCCTATGTGATATAGTAAGACTCTTGATTTTAATGTTGCCCAGTAAAAAGCTGTAAGAAAATACAGCATCTTAATAACACTTAATTAAATGTTTATGTAGAGACTCTGTTTCTATGGTTATTAACACGTTAATATGGACATATAATACTACATCATTCAGAGACCCTGCATATGATTGTGTACATGGTATGTTTCATGCACTACAACTACATTTAATTTTGAACTAAACAGTTACTTTCTAAATACTGTGCTTCCAGGCACTCTGAATAGTTTACAGAGAGAACACTGATTGTTGGCTTGATCTTTGCTGTCCAGGTAAATAGCATACATAGTATGTTCCATATAGATCTCTTTAAAACCTTTTTATATTAAGTAGGGTTAAAATGGACTTTACTCTGTCTTCTTGCAAACTTGTGCATTAAAGTTGGGTCAAGTTGAACTTGAATTTCATTTTAACTTTATTTAGAATAAAATTTATTCAATAATGCATTACATTTTAAAAAGTCTTTAGAGTTACGTTTGTGTTCTAATTCTGAATCATTTGCCTTGCCAAAAGTTCAAGGATACAAGTAAAGGGGGAAAAAAATGCAACTTGATTTTTCAGGCATGGATTTCTTTTCAATAATCTCAGAAATGTGTATTAAAAGATGCAACTTTTGTGCAGTTTAATTATTGAAGAGTGATTATGTGGTGCATAACAATCTTTTCAGATAAATCTGTTTCATAGCTAAGTACTCAAACATAAAAGCAAACAAGAAAATAGGGTAGTGTTTTTGTTCAGTGTTCACAAGTGAGGTCTTTGACTTGCACATTTGAAAAAGCAGCTAAAAATCGTTAATAATAAGCCTTCTTTACAATACATAAAAATAGTCAAATACAATTTCTCTTTAGTGAAACAAATATTATTTACGTCCTCTAAAAATAGGTGATAATGGTTTGTTATCTGATCCACACCTAGTAGTATGTACTAAAAGTTAATGTATCTTCATGCATGCACAATTGAAACGGAGAAGATCCAGTAGAGTTAATCTTAAAACTTAGCAAAGTGATGAAGAGTATCTCTCTACGTTGCTGATGAATTCATTATGTTTGCGATAGCAATAAAATGTCAGGATTAATATTCTACATTGTGGCATGCTGTAATTCTAGCTAAGCAGACATCTGCAGAGATCTGTGCTCTTCATGCTAGCCATCTGCTCTTGCTTTTGCTTTTACAAGTCTTTCTCTCTAAATATATTGTTGTAAATGGTGGTATTTTCCGTTCCTTTTGCTATAATATTTTTGTATCCTGATAATTTTTATTTTCTGTATATGATACACATAAATGGAAGACTTATAGCAGCTTAATTAGTAGTTGAATCAAAAGTTGGTTTAAGATGTCTTTTAATCTTGGTGTTGCTATCTACTTTTGTATGCCTTTAGTGGAAAAAAATTGCCGAAATACTTTTTATAGCAGCATATTCAAGTCATATGACATAGACTTACAGATATATACATGCATATATATGTATGCGTACGTACATGTGAATATATATGAAAATTACCAAGATATTATGCATTCTCAAACTGTTGAATAACAGGTACCTTACCTCTTCTCCCATTCCAGGAGCTGCTAGACACTTTCTGGAAATTGGCACGGCCAGATTTGTACTGGTCTAAAGCATCAGTTCATTGTCACTGGGAAAGTGTGTGACACCAGTCGCTATCTTGCTTGTCTGCATCTAATTGCTGTTGGCAGCTTTGAGGAGGAATAGCGTGCCTGAGTACGGGGTGTTGAAGGGAGCTTACAGTGGTCCAGCATATGATCATTCTAATTGCAGGGGAATTCATTATACTTGTTAGTAGCTCTGTGCACTGTATCCTTGGATGCGCTGCCACATGTTGTGGATGGCTGAAGTCTTTTCAGCAGGAAAACCTGCTGCCGCCTTTCTGCCATATAGCCTGGACTTCAGTAACAACACAACAGGGACACGCCCCTGTGCAGTGGCAATACTTCATCTTCTCCATGATACGTTGCTGCATACAAGTCCTGTGTAAATATCTGGATAGATGCTGGAGTGTCCTCCCAGACTCCTGTGAGAAATAAATATCTGGCTAGAGACTCTTGATTGGATCACTCTGAGAAATACAAACAGCAGAAAATGAACCCAGATTGTGTCAACAGAGGCATAATTATTGCCTTGTAAAACAGAGTTACATTTCTAGAAGTAAAAAATAAAATTAAGGAGCAGTAGCTATTATTATTCTTTTGATGATTCCCCCCCACCCCACATATCACCTGAATCTTTAAAATAGGGTATGAAGTATAAAAACAAACCTCGGGCAGCTGCCTGTTTATGGTAGTCGCTTTGTTTGATCCCTCCGTTTTCTAATCACAGGAAGCCATGACTTGCTGAAGAAGAGCTGGGGACTGTCAAGCAAACATGCTGTGTATCCAATCTAAGGATACTGCTGCTTTCCTTTCTAACTTTTGAGTGCGTCTTACTGATTACAGCAGTTACCTACTTGTAAAACTTCCTTACAAGTTCCAATTTCAGAATAATTGCTTTCTTCTCTGGAGTTCTGTGGCTGCTCCTTGTCCCTGACTCACAGCAGGTTCCCGTCCTCATGACCTGCTGGAAAGTCTGCGGAGCTCCTGTAGATAGAGCTGTGAATGCTGCTACTGGCTTTTTAAGAGGCATGAAGGGAAGTTGGTGCAGAGTTTTGTGATGGTAGGGAGACACGATGCCACCTGTTCTTGTAGCATACGTACCAGGAGATTCAGATGTGTGAGCGCAGACAAATTAAGGATCGACCATGCGCAAAACTTGCCCATTTTGGTGTATTGTATCATCGGTGTTATCGTACTTTTATGGTGTCTTTGAGGTTGATGTTACAGAACAGCACAGCTGAAATAACCTAATTTCTGGTGGTAAGGAAGGAAGTGTTGACAGATTTTGCTGCAGTATGACTAGAAGGATATTAGTGAAGTACTTCATTTCTAGCAGACTGTAGATAGTTTTCAGTAATTTATGACATCGTTATCATGGTTTAGAAAAATACACAAGAAGCACACTATTGTGTTAAGTTGATAGTTCATGTATACTTTTTTAAAAAATGTGCTACATAATCTAGTGTATATCTATATAAAACACAGTATGCATGTTTATAATGATACCTCTTTCACAGATTACTAAAATAGAAAACATCAGTCACTTGAGTGAGCTGAGAGTGTTAAACCTTGCCAGAAATCTACTAACCATTGTAGAAAACCTTAACGGACTGGATTCACTCACAGAGCTCAACCTTCGTCATAATCAAGTCTCTGCTATAGTAAGGAACAAAACTCTTGTCTTTTTCTCTTTTTCTTTTTTCTTTGTTTTTAACAAAATGCACTATTACTATAACTTGTTTAAACCATATTAGCATTTTGGATTTGTGAAATCTTGTCTTTTCCTGTAGTGTGTTGCTTATCTTGTTCTGCCACAATACTTGCAATGTAAAGGAATCACCACAAGTGATCACATTTAAACAAAATAACAACAAAATAAATTGCTGTTTGTTTTACAAGTCTTGATAGCTCGGGATGGTTCTCTGGGGGTGGGGGAGATTCTGAAGCAGCTTTGTGGTTCTAACATACAAATTCAGACACTTTTCTTCCATAAAAGTTTGTTTCCTAGAAACAAACTTTCTCTTAATTTCTGTAGCTCAGCTAAGCAGTCAGACCATCTTAAATTTCATCTCCTTATGAATATTTGAGGCAAATGCAAAGAAAATAAGAATTGATCTTAAAAGCAGAATTTCCTAATGGAAGGTTTAACCTAGCATTGTAAGTCTTTATGTTCTAAAAAAATAAAGCTTTTCACTCTGCAATTTGAGTTGTAGTTTAGGTATGGCACACTTTTTAAAATGAGATGGTAAGTCTACTGAAGTAACTTTTTCTGGCCCTCATGATTCTTTTAGATCTTGGTCTCCTGTTGCTGCTGAGCCTTTCCTTTATCAAATTTCTGCTACTTGCCATATATGAATTGTTTTTACACCTCAAAAATAAGAAATTTCTTCTCGTTGCTGATTCGGTCACTATACCTTCCCCCTACGTCAGTTATGTTACTTGGAATTCTGTTCCTTCCTTATAGCTGCTGCCTTTCACTCCTCTCAGGTGCAGTTCATGCTTTCTCCTTGCTTCCTGTTGTCACAAATGGAGAGTCAGCATGAAATTTAAAATAGTGAGTTACGGGCTTGGACTCTGTGCTATATCTTAATTCAATGTTTTAGTTTTTCCTGGCCAGAAACAGTGTTTCAGAAGATGATGTTCTGTTCAGGGAAGCACTTTACTTTGTCTAATTGGTTTGTTGGTTTTTCTTTTTTTGAGGCCTTTGTTAAATTCTAATAGAATGGTGTGTTGTGTGTGTAGTCTTTTGTTGTGTTTTTAATTAGGTGATGATTTTAGCAAGTATGACACTAATTCTCCTTCCTCTAGAGAAGGACTCTTAAATTATATGAAGTCAAGTTTTAGACACATCATTCTGTCTGAAATGTAAAGTAAATGTGTCTTTTTCCTAAAATAAGATCTTTTCCTTATTTTAATGATAGGTGTTGTCTCTTTCTCTGTGTGCAACAATGTATGTGTATTTCTTCAATCTGTTTTAATTTTTTTGAGGAAAAACACCCTGAAGAAATGAAAGCTGCACTACTTTTGTATTGAAATTCGGAATCTGCTGCAATATGATATTACTGAAAATCCAGAAATGTAGAAACAAATATATCGTTTTATGGAAAGAATATCCAAGATCCTGTCACATTATTGCTGGAGTATTTGAGTAGTTGAGGGAGGGGGTTTAGATTTCTTTAAGACGAGGTTTAGATTTTCTTAGGGTTGACTGTGGGGAGTGTGTGTGTGTGTGTGTATAATTTTATTCCTTATATAGTTATGATCTGTCACTTAACTGCAAAATTTTCCCTCTAAGTTAATTAAAAAGCTTTGGTTTATGTGTTTTAGTTTTTGGACTGTGTTTTAGTTACCCAGTTACTATAACAGTGCTATCATTATGAATCAAGCTTTTTAAACTTGATTATTTCTTTAAATGAAAGAATCTAACCTCAATTATAAAAAAGTCTGCCACCCCAAAATCATCAAATAAGATCAATATAATTTAAATAACTTGCAGTAAATTTTTGTGAACCTTCCTTATTTTTCACCTTCCCCCCAACACATACCATCTGTAAGTGTATTATTCTTGTTCAGGAAAGATCATATTCTTACTTGTCAAAGAAAATGACATTCCATACTGAACTCCATACCCGTTGCAGTTAACTATATTGAATAATTCAAGTTATCCAACTAGATTATAGTTTCTGCAAGCAATTAAATATATAATCGTCTCTTGCAATCCAGTGGCCTTAGATTAGCGATTTTGGGACCATTTTTTGTCGTCTTCGAGGTATTCACTAGAGACTGGAAATCCTTGAATCACAAGTAGTTATTTTTGTAAGAATAAATTGTCGTTTGTCCAGAGCTGTAGGATTTAAAAAGGCAGTCCTGAGGCCTAGTTTATAGCAGAATTGTATCTTACAGGTTTGGAAGTGTATTCAAGAAGTCTGACTATTCTGAAGAAAAGTAAACAGAGAGAATAAATTATTGCAAAGGGCCTCATATGGCATTAAAAGCACCGATCTATACATACTGTGAATTATGGAATGTCTACTTACTTTCCATTCAGTTGTGAATTAGGGTCCACTGTTGGGAAGATAAGCTGTATTTTTATTTGGAAGATGGACCTGCTTGATTGCTTTGAGGTATTAAAAGCTTAGAATTTTGAATTTTGTCGTCTGCAGCTTGATCTTAGATTTGAATGAGCCTGGCCAAGGCGTTCACCATCTTTTCCCAGTAGAAGTACTGCCCTCTGTCGACTGCCCTGTATGACTTTGTATCAAAGTAGCTGGAGGCTGCTTTGTTTTGTTTTTTTAATCCTGTTTTTTCAAACACTTAATGTTTGCTGTCATGCCTGTGAGACTGCAACATAGTTTACAGGACAGCAACATATTGTGCTAGTTATTGTCTTCAAGGGAAATTACTTTGTATTTTCCAATGTAAAATTCTTTGAATAATTAAAATCCTTGCTCTGTAAGAATTACTGTGTACAACCCTACAGTGCCTGTCTTCACCTGTACCACACATGCCCACCCCTTTAAGCTTCAACACTAAGTAGCCTTAGGGACAGAGGGGATGTCCAGACGTAATTCTGTTGAGTTCAGTCTTTCTGTGGTCTGACCTGGAGGATTGAGAACAGCTCTCAACCGGGAGGTCTGCAACTGCAGACCTGAGCTAATAAGCCGTGTTTGTTGTATACGGAGCTGTAACTCGCAGCCATGCTTGTTAGCTCACATTCAGTGTTTCATTAATAGCAGCTACATGGTTTGTTCAGAGCTGCCTTGTGTTCACCTGTTTGGGTAGAATGAACTATTTCTGTTTCTAGAACCCTACGTAGACATGTCAAAAATCAGATGGAAGGAGGAAGGGCTGTAGATTTGATTTGTGGCTAAAATTAAGGTCATGAGCCCTGTGACACTTCCCCATGCTGTAAGTAACAGGTTTGTGTCCAGTGGTTACAAGTTGGAGTATGCTCCTTAGTAGGATAAGAACATGCAGGCTTATAACTGAGGGTTTAGGTGTGCAGTCTGAATGGTATATGCATCGCTGCAGACTGTGCTGTCTGGCCATTATGGGTTTATATTTAATAAATGAAGTTTTATCTTAGTTGGTATGTTTCATCTTGCTAATATTTGAGCTATTTGCTCTTTAGAGGTTTTCTGCAAAGGTCTTTAGTGGCATATATTAAATTCACAATTACTCATTCTTGAAACTAATTCTTTATAAATTTAAATTGTAAAGGTGACACAGTCCTTCAGATCATGCTGTAGCAGAAGAGTTACTGCTGTTTGGTAGTGCTAATTGCACTGCTGTATTGCACTTCAAAAACCTTATTTCAGCATGGACACAAAATAAACTTTTTTTTTTTTTTTTGACGGCTTGTTTATCCTGAGGCTTGAATGCTGAGACAGCACCTTGGCTTATTTCCTAAAAGCCTGTTCAGAAATCAGCAGCAGCCTTATCCTCTTTTCTTTAACATCATTTGCTTTGCAAGTGATGCAGCTTGTTCTGCAGGGTAGATATCTGCACTGAAACACTCCCTTGCAGTCTGCACTAGGGAGAAACGGAGCTGCACATTCAACAGAAATCAATGTTGCAGAAAGGTTATAGAATATAGAAATGAAAGTATTTCATCAAGCGAAATAGATAGGTACAAAAGCTACTTTCAGCTGCTGAATTTATGCCTCTGTATTTCCTTCTAGAAAGATGTGGATACTTTGCCCTGTCTCCAACGTCTCTTCCTCAGCTTCAACAATATATCTAGGTAAGGGAAATAGCAGTTTGCTTCCTATCAGTAATTTGAAGTATCCTACTGGAGCTGTATTTCATTAAAATTTAAATTTTAACACTATGAATGCAGATACTCTTTTTTTTTTTTTCCCCCTCCTGACATACCAGGTAGCATAATCAAGCCATTGTGTATTTTCTACTTTAAACATAAAGATTTTTGAAACGCTTTGCATTTAAATGTACTTGTACTATGAATATTCTACCAAGAAACTTGTATTTTTAGTTTAAAAATTGTCATATTGTTTACAATGATGATCAAAATTAAAAATAGTTTTGTAAATATGTTGTTTTACTGTTAAACTGTATATCTGTTAAAGCAACATTACACAAGGTACATATAGTTAACATACAATCACTGTATTTATGGAGTTACACAAACTGCTGAGTCAGATTGTGCTTACAGTGATTAGATTATTTCACACTTGTATTGTACTTGTCCATATATTAATAAAGTCTGAAAGGTATATTCACGGCTGTTTCCCTTTCAAACCAGATGGCAGAAGCAGAATAGCTCAACTTTCAGAGGGCTTCTATAGCTTCAAGTAACTAAATGAATTTTTGTTATAGATAGAAATGTTTGTCTTCTATGCTTTTTTCGTGTTCGTGCTTTTTTGGAGTTTGCATTTATACTAGTGCCAATATTTTTTTTTTTTTTGTGGGTGGAGGGGGAAGGTCTGCATTATGTTCAATTTGATATGTTCTTTTTTTATCCCTTAATCACTATCAGCCTTCTTTGCTTAGAGTCAAATAATTTAATGTGGGGTAGAGGAAAGATGCTTCATGTTCTAATTACTGGAAATCCCATGCTCTTCTTGTGGTATCTGCTTGCTCTCTGAAATGTTATACTTAGTATGAGCTTTTATTGTAATAGCTGCTTGGACATTTTAAGTTGACCTGCATTATGTTTTCTGCAGACAGCTCCAACATACTTATCTGTTCCTTACATTTTTAAAGTACCAAAGCAGTAGATCTCCTTAAATACTCAGGCATATTAATAATTAAAAAAAAAATCAGACATGAACTACAGGAATCTTTAATATGTTCTTCACTTAATCTGCTAGTCTTTTTATTTTATGTTCTAATTTGGCATAATAGAGAAAGGAGGCTAGCATTTTGCTTCTCTTGAATAGTTTCCAGAATTGAAATATGCCTTTTGTTTCTGTTTTTCTAAAAATGTGTTGGCTTGGCAAAGAACACTGAGGGGACTGCAGTGGCTGGCTCCCTTGCCATCAGGGAGCGTTACTGCAGTCAGTGGGATTTCTGTATCTTTTTATATACTTGGTATATTTTCTGTAGCTTTCTGACTCCTTTCTTGCATTGTTTTATGCAAATTCATGTTGTTTTTACAGTGCTCAAAGAAGGAAAATAATTTCAGTTTTTCTGTGAGGCTTTTAGAGTAGATTTCTTGAACTTACGTAATCAGTAGCTTGCTTCTTGGTACTTTATGAGAATTTTTGTCACTTATACATTGGGACTTCAGTTGAACTATTGGTGGATCTAGTCTTAGTTTCCATGTAAGCTAGAAATACTTATTTAGAACATTCATGCAAATATACAATTTGGTTTTAATTTGTAGTTAGAATAGATGTGAAAGTAAAATCTTAATGTCAAATGAAAGACATTGCTCTTCTATAAATTTTGTATACATATGTGCGTAGATAGGTGGATGGATCAGTTTAACTCTTTATTTACTGGTCATTATTTTAAAACAAATAAATGAATAATTTCTTTTGATCACCTTTAGCCTGTGTTTTTGAAATAATAAGCTTCAATCACATATAGCAGTTTTGAAGGCTAAAAACCCCATTAATTCCTGATTTTGAGTTATCTAGTAGATATGCCTTCTAACAGGAAAAGTATTAAATATAAAAGTATACTCTTGACCATCTGTGATCTGATACTTGGCTTGATACTGTTTGAGCTGACTGAAGAAGTTATACGCAACCATAATACTAGTGAATTGCTGTGCTACATCTAAATATTCCTACAACCCATTTAAATGATTTTGTGTGGTTTTGAGTGACTTACCTGGGTTTACTGTGTGCCGTATGGTAATTTTAAAACTTACTTTTCCTAGAAACAGCTGTGTCTATACAACTGACAATGAAGTTGATACACAGATATTCTAATTCATTTATCTGTAGGTGCATAGAGAAAACCTGCAACCAGAAACCTGGATATGTTTATGTTACAGGTTCATTAAAACAGTTTATTAGTGATCATTAAAAAAAGTAACGTTTCTGAGGCAGTGCTCCCCTGGAAGGTTTTGCTGCTTCCTATTTTTATATGTCAGCAAACATCCTTAAATCTTAAATTGATAGATACTGACATACATGAATTAAAATTTCATTAAAAGATTCGAGAATGCTTTTTATAAATTCTCACTGTTTAGGACATGAGAATCTATCATGTGTTTAATCACTGAGGTTCTTTTTCCCTCCTGCTTCAGAGGAGGCCTCGGAATGCTGAGCTTTTGGGCAGAGCTTTTGGTAAAAAAGGGTGTATTGGCAAGATAATATAAGCTAAAACCAAACACTGTAGAAGTTTATGCTGATCTGAAGCAGAAGTAGTCCTACTTCTGGCTTCAGCCCTAAAAAATTTAGCAGTTACAAATTGACAGCATTCGTATCAGATGGCTGAAGGTAATATGTATCTCTAGAACCAGTTATATAGAAGGGAGAGAAATCCCATTTTGAATTTGTCCTGTGGTACTGGGAAGAGATTATAGAAACTTTTCTTCAGGAAGGATATGCCACTGAGATTTAGAAAGAGGGTTATTGCTCATATTTCAGAAAGTGAAACCAGGGAAGACAATTTTTTAATCTTGGAAACAAAATACATATTTTCACTGTTACACTGCTGTCCAGGTCAGCACTATCTTGGCTTTCTCATTAAGGCGTGTTGTCTAGCCATGTGGAAAATGTTGGATACAAACTCAAAGGACATGCAATTGTTTTTCTTCATTTGGTTTCTGAATTGGAAACCTGGGAGAACAAATGTTCTTAACCTAGTGAAGACAAGAAAGTATTTTTTTCCTTAGCAGAATTAAAATTTGTTAGTACATTGTTAAATACTTGAACAAAAGCAGTACAAGGGGAACAAAAGGTTGACTGTGGTAACCTCTCTTTTCATCAGTAGTTTAGTGGTCAGAAACCTGGGGAAACCCAAGTTTTCTTCTTTGACTGATGGTTTTTTAAACATAAGTTCCCTCTTGGATGTTCTATCAGACTGTAGTGAGTATGTTGCCTTCCTTCTCTTCTCCAGAGCTTTTCCACTTTGTGGAACATGCTTTAAAAAAGTCATTGATGAAAATATAGAGAGAAGGAGCAACTGTCTTCCTACGCAAGTAGGCTGCAACAGAGGACAAGTGTTCCTGTGTCCTGTTCTTGCCTGCTAAATGTGTAAATGTGAATGCATATCGCTGGTGGAGGTTGATCTTACACCACTCCAGAATATCCTGCTGCTTAGTAACTGCCATGTTCTTGTATGAGGCAGGAGAATTGCGTTTACATCCCCTCTGGCAGAGGGGATAATGGGATGCAGGACTCTGAGAATGCACACAAGATGTAAAACTGATCTATTCTGAAAAGATTTCCAGAAAATACTTTTTGATAATTTAGTCCAAATTCACAACGTGTTTCTGTGTTGCTGAAACTACCATTTTAGCGAAGATAAATTTATCCAGGAAAAAAGGAGGACAGAATAGGAGAGGTGGTTTCTGTAGCTTAGTGGGACTGCTGCAGGAGAAGGTCTTTTGGAAAGAGAAGCAGACATTCCACTGGAAGATTGACCGAGGCAGTCTGAAACAGCATCATCCACAGCTGCTTTGTATTTCATGAGCAGGTTAAAGACTCCTCTGTGGTGAACAGAGGCTAGAGAGAGCATCGAGACGTGGCCTCTGATTCCTATAGGGTGGTCACCACTTGGCTCTGTTACAGCAATCTGTGTGCTGGGAAGCAGACAAGCTTGATTGTAAAGTATGCGGTCTGTTTGGTAACTGTATTACGTTAAAGCTTTGCTTGGCTTACGATTGGGATGCCAGTGTGACAAGTACAGTATATTAAGTTCTCTGTGTTGAATTTCTAAAGCTCTATTTTTTATATGTGTATACGAAGATGTGAAAATATGGCTATTTTGCACTACTGTTTTGATCTAAAATTGGGCTTCTCATAGGGCAGCTAAAAGTGGGATAAAGCAAGCACATTTGTTTTAGCTCCAGAATGAATGTTCTGGTATGCTGAAGCACTGAGAATTTCAAAGTACGGCAGGATGTATAAGTGGAAGGTCTTGAAAACACTAGAAACTTCCAATTTTTTCTGTCATTTCCTGAAGAGGTTGGTTTTATTTAAAAAATCTGTAAATTGTGTAATGAGACAAGTACTGTTTGGTTAAGTGTTTAGTAGGAGGTGCTTGGACTAAGTATATTGAATGCTTTTAATAAATATATTTACATTATTTGAAACAAATTCTGAAGACCAAAAATTTTTCGTATTAAGCAAAATCAGTTCTAGCCCAATGGAGATTGAGTTATCTTTTCTTATTCTAACATGTTTACGAGTTTGCTTTACTAACTTCTGTGTCATTTGGGAAGATCATCTTTTGATCTTCAGGACATATTGAGTATGTATTTTTAGTAATGTATCAGCCTGATCTTCCAAAAATACGGTTGTGCAAGCTGTTTTATGGAAAGGAAACCAAATAACAGGAAGAAGCAGGAAATGGTAGTCAAACTTGTCATCTTAACCATGTATACAAAACACCCAGTTCTTCAGATATGCTAAGCACCTTCACTCCCTTCGTTGGAATCTGTACATAGTTCATTTTCCATCAGTTCTTACGCTGTTTTAATACACTAAGGAGAAAGGTAGTAGTATCTTCCACTTCACCCTGGCATTTTTCTGCTGCATCCATTGGGTGTATCATGTAGAAGTTACTTGCATGCTGTACTAAGTGTGTTGGTTTTTTGAGATTTGTGTTGGGTGATTTCTTTAGTCCTGCTAGTGTGTGTTTGTATCCAGGTCTTTCTTCTGCTGGTTAAGACTGATTGCTATTTGGTGATATTATTTTTATATTTTATCAGTATTTCTTTTTGTTGCAGAAATTGTGTTGTCTGATACCTAGGATCTTTCAGGGATCTCACTTTAAAATCTGACATTCTGGTAGTACTGAAGCCCTTTGCAGCTGAATGTTAGTCCTCAGCAGATTATTGTGTGCTTTTTTGAAAGTTGAGTAATACTGATGATAAAGGCAGTTATGCCACTTTATTCAATGACAGTCTTTAATATGAACATCTGTACTGCATACAATTTCTGTTCCCTAAGTTCAAAGCATACTAAAGGTTTGGTATCCTTCCAAGTATTAGTGGAGGAAGACTTTTCCTGCCTCCAGGAGTGGGAAGAGCTATAATCAGTTGATGCAATCAGTAATATTGTCAGAATACTAAAAAAATGGCAATAATTGCATATTTTCCACTCAGAAATGGTCTCTTATTTCAGAATGTCAGTAAGTATTTTTGTATCTAGTAAAGTGATCCTCTGTTTACGATTTTATGTAATCATCATTGATTCTTTGTAACTTGCAGATTTTTAACTTCCTTCTCAAAAGTACCAAGTCAAACTATTTCATGCTTTCCACTTGAACTTCATAACACAGGCTCGACTTTGGAAGGCCAAAGTGCCTAAGGATGGGTGCACAGATGTACATTTATACACTGTAATCAATTTCTTAAAAGTCATTGGGGAGTTGTATTTGCTTCTGTAACTGTTCAGCTTTTTTGGAATCAAGTAGTTCTCTGTTGTTTCAAAATACTATTTATCTGAGTCAGCTGCCTTCTTTTCCCATTCCATCTTCAATGAAAGGAACATGATACAGGCTGTACGTTTCTAAACATATTTTACACAGGCCAGTTATTTTTGTCAGGAAACCAAATCAGACATTGTCTAAAAAGACAACTTGTTAGTGTTTGTAGACTGCACTTGGAACCATAGACAGATCTGTTTTGAAGATAACATGATGCTCTTGTAACTGTTTTTCTTCTGATATTTAATGATGTCGCAAACACCCAGGATCATTCTGTGGTATTTGTGGTTGGCTTTCTTCTTGTATTTTCCATGGTTTTCATGCTGGCTTTGATGGCAAATATGTCTTGGATTATTTTTTGGAGTATGGGTTGATATGTATCCTATTTTAGAGTGGTTTTTTTAGGTGAAACTATACTCCCATAGTTAACAAGTTCTTATTCAGCATCCCTTTTTACCTGTATGTGAAGAGATTAAAAATTTTAGTAGCAGCAGCTGTTGGTATTTCAAAATACTTTTAATTTGATTTATCATACAGATTATTGATGGGTGGGTTTTTTTTCAGTACAGGTAAATATTAATGTTATATCCTTAAGAAATAAAATCTTCCATCTCAAATTTGTTCCTACTCTATGACATTAAAACTTTAAACTTTTTTGGTTACAGTTTTGAGGATATTCTGTGCCTTGCTGATTCCTCATCTTTGTCAGATATCACGCTTGATGGCAATCCAATAGCTCAGGAGACATGGTACAAACACACTGTTCTCCATCATATGATGCAGCTCCGACAGCTAGATATGAAGAGAATCACAGTAAGAAATTTCTGTTTTCATCAAACTTCCTAGATCCTTAAATTCAGAAGTCAAATGTAGGGTTTTCTGTGTATGTATGTATATTAAATACCACCATTTCTTAATTTAGTACGGAACTGAACGGTGTATAGACATTACAATATTTACAACTTTAACCTTTTTTCTTTTGTTCATTATTATGTAGGGGTGTGCTTCTTTTTACTTCATTTTAACATGTTTATTTTTAAATGCTTAAACTCTTGATCAGTAAATACTGTGTGATCAATTGCCATGTGAGAGAATCTGCAGAGCTTTTGGTTAGAACTTTCTCAACACAGTCTTTATTGGTTTGCTGTATAGCTGAAAAGGAGCAGCGTATTTCTTCCAAAGGAATAGTCTGTTTACTCTAAAATTACTGTTGTTGGTATCTTTTTTTCATTGAAAAATCTTGTTGGTTTCTGTAGTCTGCCTCCCTAAGGAGACCTGGCAATCACACAGTTTCTGTGTGTCTGTATTCCTTCCTTCCTTCCCTAGCCTACTCTCCCCATTAATTCCTTTTGCTACTGCTCAAGTTCAGGTAACCTTGGTAAAGAACAGAGGACTTGCAGACACCTAAGTCTCCTACAGACTTTTTGAAAATAGACTGTAAGGTCGAGGATGAAGAGCAATCACTGGGGACCTTACCGTTAAGTCAACTGTTTTATCTGTTAAATCAGTAATAGCCATGCTAATTCTTCTGTGTCTACTCAAGTGATGCAGAAGCATGACCTTCTTAAAAATAAATGCGTCCAACAGCAAGATAACATAATATGCTTTACAAGCAACAGTGTTGCAGTGTTATCTTTTTTTGACCAGATGCTGATACATACACCTTATTTTAAATGCTCATTTGCTTTGTACAAAGGCTGAACTGCATTATAAATTGCACCTGTTGTTTTACCGTCTATCCCGTTGTCCTCCAGCCAATCCACCATGAGTATAAAATAGGGCTAATTGTGATGTAAAATATAAGTTGTATGTGGAAAACAGTGATTTTAAAAATAAAGTGCTTTGGGACACGAGAGTTATACTCCCAGCATCGAAAATACTAAATACTTGTTTGTTGGCAGGTATTCTATGGGTTGGTTTTTTTTTTTTCTTTTGTGAATTTATCCTGACTTAATTGCATACTTGCTAATTGCTTTGCTTTTAAAAAGATAGTTTTCTCAGTATCAGTTTAGAAACTTGAGTCACATAAAGAAAATGTCTCTCACCTCTGGCCTGTCTTGAGAGGAGACGGATCCTGGTAGAAATCTCAGTAACAGGAAAGACTAGAAAGAGCTCAAACTCCCTTTTTAGATTCTGTGGATCTCTATGGGGAAAAAGCTATTGGAAATGCACAGCTGTAGGAAAAACTTAGTCCGGGTTCACACCTTGTTAAATATCAGAGAATCAACCACAAGATAAAAAGCCATAGACGACCAGGCTTCACCAGTTGTGCTGCTCATAAATCTACTTGTAAAAAGAATGTGTTTTGCTTTCTTTGATTTGCCTTCTGGTTTTTGAGCCTTGAGATTTTTTTTTTAACATATTTTTTTTCCATGTAGAGGGTGCTATATATTTTCTCCAATAAACACTGTGTTACCCAGATAATCATATGACTTAAGAAACTGAGATTTTAAGAAAAATAACAAGTATAATGAGATTTGTGATAAAATTAGAGAGTTGGCAATGCCAAATCCAGCTATTCTGCATAGTAATGGAGTGTGCTGTTGCCAGTGGCTGTTAAGGGTAAATGCAACTTGGTGGGGGAATGGACACACAGTATTGGGTATGTGCTTTTTCTCACTCAATTAGTATACCTAAACTCTAATTACTTTTATAGGATCTTTTCTTCATTAATCTTAAGAGCATCCAGACCATTTTGAACTTAAGTATTGCTTTGTCTTGTAAAGAACTGAGAGTTGGAGCGGGATGTTGGTTCTTTCTGACTAGGAATTCTCACTAACCTGTTCAGAAGGATTTCTGCTCGAGAACTGAGTTTTAAACAATTGTTACTTCTGCTTTGAACTTTTCTTTTTTACTTGGTGGTCTTACTGGGACAAGAAAATGATTTCACAGAATAATAGGGGTTGGAAGGGACCTCTGTGGGTCATCTAGTCCAACCCCCCTACAAAAGCAGGGTCACCTACAGCAGGCTGCACAGGACCTTGTCCAGGTGGGTCTTGAATATCTCCAGAGAAGGAGACTCCACAAACTCCCTGGGCAGCCTGTTCCAGTGCTAAAGACACAGGAATTATAAGTGGGTTTTAACAATCAGTCGCTTCCTACCTTCATCTCAGACAAGATGGAAACACATTACAGCACAGCACAGCTAATAAGACTCTAGAATTCCCATCAATGGGTGGCACAGTAGGGAACATGGAATTTCACTATTACACAGAAATACTAATTGATGACAGCTCCGTGGAGGCTTGTATGGAAGTAGACAGTGAATGCAGACTACTTATCAGTAGCAGTGGGAATTAAGATTCCAATAATTAAGAATCCTTCCATCTCTCAGATACAGAGAAGTTCTCTTCAGCAGCAGACAAAGGAAAAAAAATCAATGTGATGATTGCTTCATTCTTGCAGAAGCTACAGCTTACACATAAAGAAAGCACTGGACTTTTGTAGCGGTCCAGTAAACTCAATATAGCATCTCTTAACACTTTTTTACATTTAATTTCGACTGGATGACAAGCATGAACACTCTTAGTCTAAATTTATAAAATAAAAAAGAGCTCTCCTGTGACAAGTGGAAGTGCTAATGAGAACATCTAAACTGGGGATGTAACATTGTTTGGAACAGTTTACACAGCAGGAGAGACATGACTATTTTATCTGTTTTATATCCTTTTCCCCTACATAAACATGCAAAACCAGTGTATACACCAAAGTCAATGGGGGGGGGAGAAAAGAAAAAAAGCCAACACGCATTTTCAAGTGCTACTAATAGGTGCCTTTAATGTGAGTATCTGGGACTAAGCTCTTAGCAAGAGCTGGCAATATTATTAGACTATGAAAAGAGGTGTCTGAAGTAAAAAGCAATTCAATGGAAAATCAGCTCTCACAAGAGATACCCTTCCATTTTGCATTTTACAGTCACTGACTACTACAAAACATGTGAAGTCTCAAATTTGAAAGATTCTGCTTTTAATTGTACTTTTTACCATCTATTTTTCTCTCCTTAATGTCTACGCTCAATTTATTTCTGTTTTTATTTTTCTTCCATTAATTATTGTCTTCCAATAACAAACACTGCATTTTTTAAGTGGAAGTGTCAAGGTTAAAGGAGTTCCACTATAAAACATATAGTCATTTCTGGTAAGCTGTCTGTAAGTTCATCTACAGTGTGCAGAAGTACACTTCCTTTGTTACTCATGAAAAACACAGTAAAGAAAATACATCAGCTTGCAAAGTTCTCTACATACTAAAGGCATAAGATTTATCAATAAATTCTTTCTGGTATCCTGTGCCTGTTCACTCACTGTTTTCCCACATCAGAAAATGGTTGCAGTGGCAATCATTGTTAATAATTAGTGATTAATTTCCAAATTCTACTTCTATTTACTCAACCGTATTTCTGCAAATTCATAAATATCCACTTCTACTTGTTCAATTGTATTCTAATAAGAAAATTGATTTTGTGATACTCAAAACAAGTATCATTCACAGTAAGAATATGTTAAAAGATGATAAATAAAAAGGGCATCTGAAAGAACGCAGAACCTTTGAAAGACTACATTATGAAAGGTATATATTAGTAAGAGGACAGAAGAAGAGAGAAGATCCAGCTGGATTGTATGTGTATTACATGGTCAGTGGGTGTCATGATTTAACCCCAGTAAGAAACTCAGCCTCACACAACTGCTTGCACACTCCCCCACAGCCGGATGGGAGAGAGAACAGGAGGGGCAAAAGTGTGAAAACTCATGGGATGAAATAAAGACAGTTTAAC
>Ga0181612_155704_pt1 | contig 22375 bp, 13 predicted proteins | sample HoacroProtozoa21_FD_119630 | JGI IMG/M metagenome (GOLD analysis project Ga0181612, IMG submission 119630) | Hoatzin crop microbial communities from Cojedes, Venezuel. Combined Assembly of Gp0051906, Gp0051904, Gp0051908
GCTGGTAGTGGGCACAGCCCTGCCTCCACTTGCAGGAGAGGGGCTGTGTTTGGGGGGCTCGTCTAGGTAATGGCTTTCTGTGATCCCAACATATGGTAAGTTTTCTCCTAATGCTACCAACAGCAAGCCAAGAGAGAGCTGAGCTTTATTTCTCCCATCCTGAGAAAGAAAGAAAACAACCCAGAAGTTGACCTAGTCTCTGATGGACTAGAGAACTGGTTCTTGCTGTCCCAAGTCCCAGGTTAAAGCCCTAACCACTACACCATTCTCTCCCTCTGGCGTGCCTGCTTTTCAGCTAGCTGGAAAGAAGGGGATTTTTGTCTGCACAACTCCAAGAAGCCCCTCTGAGCCCTCGCCCCACCTTCCCCGTGTGTAGTCAGTGTACTCAAGCCTTGCAGGTCGGTTCCTGAATTTGGCCCTTTATGAATAGATCACTATGCTGGCTGCTCCCAGACGTACACAGCCAGTTGTATGTGGGGAAGAATCGTAAGCATGGGTAGGAATGCTTGTTTGGCAGCCTTTCCCAGCCTCCGAGTGTCTGCTGACTTCTCTCTTTTTTTTTCTTTCTTTTTTTGTGTCTCCACCACCTAATTTTTAAGCTGGGGTTTGATCTTCTCTGCCAGTGTAAATCAGGGGAGTCGCTCCAGACTGACATCAAGTGGGCATCCGCATGCCTCAAAGTGCTGCTGTCTAACCACCTGGACATCTTGCAGCAGATAGGAGTTGGGATAGGTGACTGCACATCTCTGCCTGCTGTCATATCCCCTCTCTGGATCAGCTGGGGCCTGTTCGGCATCTGTTTAGTCAGCAGTCAGCTGAGAGAAGACAGGGCAATGGTGAAGAAAAAAAACAGCTAAGAAGCCCTGCTATTTATATACAGTCTTCATGCTCTCACCCACTCTTTCTTTATATATAACATATATATTATATCTTGCTTCTGCAATTAAAACACATTACTTAAGGAGAAGCTAATATTTCAAGCTGAAGAGAAAATTGGAAAGCTGTGTTTTTCATTTACATGAGTTAAACACACAAGGGACAGCTGGAATGGCAGTTACAATTAGACTACCCATTAGGATGCATTAGATGACATTAACCCAAGACCTCTCAGGTCCACCGCAAAGCTGTCGGGCTGCAAGGCAGTTTTCAAAGCAACCTAGAGCTTTAAAGTGACACTCATATTCAGTGCAAACACTGAAAGGATTTTTTTTCCTCTTCTTGACATGGCACATGATCAGTGTTCCTGCTTCCAGACTACAGGAGCTTGGCACTTCTTATAAAGCCTTCATAAGGTTGAAATCAAATGCTGCAATAACCCTTTCACTACTGCAAAAGTATTCCAGAAATGCTATGCAAAATGCACCAGCAAGCACAGCCAGACGAGGGTGTGACCAATCAGACACCCTTCCCAAATGCTGCTCATTGATCTTTCTCATGCGTGGTCGTTAAGACTGGAAATTATCCATCTTCCTGGTAGAGAAAGAAAAAAATGCTGAGGCATCACGCCACTGAAGAGCTACAGAAGCACTACTGCTTTTGCAATATCTACCATGGCTACTTATCTAGGCTGTGATTTTTCTCCCGGGATCCAACTTCATGAGTTGCCAAAGACAGACCATGAAACACCATTCAAATATTAAGAGACTCATAGGAAGCTTGAAATGAACTTAAACTCCAGAGCGCCTGCAACTCAGAGCACCTCCTGAGATTTCACTCCCATAATAACTGAATTATTAACTAAAAAAAAGAGCGGTATGTGGAAAAATGAAGCCACTAGCTTGTATGTGGCTAAAGATCTACAGGGATTAAGAAGACGTTTAAAAATACCAACCTTTTTCCAAATGTCTCCTTAGTTATGAGAGGAGACTTGCCAATGCGAGATCATGAATGTTTTAAGGGAAAACAATCATTCACAACCAGATGCACTGCTGACACGTGTTTGAAGTCCCAGAGACCCTACCCAGTCTCGCTTGCATCAAGCTACCTGATCCTCTTGAAATCACCAGCAAGCTCCTGTTTGTAAAGCTGCAGAAAATCAGTCATAGCTTTACACAAAAATGCTGAGTTGTCCATGTCAAGAAAATTATAGAAAGTCAGGCTATGGGCAGGAGGGGGAGAGGGTTAGAAAAAGAGCATTGTTTATGGAACATGAAAAGCTCCAGCGACACAATATATGGAATTTGGAGGGAAACAGGCCCTCCTTTCTTTCTGTACAATTCAAATAATTCCAATGGCAGACTGGATATTCCCTGAAACGAGTTAGAAAAGCACAGGGCTGTCAAAGCAATTTAGAAAGGGAAAGTTGAAGTAAACATGGTGACTTTTTTTTTAAGCCTGGAAGACCTGAACATTACCCTACATAGTGTATGCTTTTTGTAGAACAGAAAGAAGTATTAGCTGGACAACCAGCCCAATGCGAGGAGACTGCATGGACATTTAAAGCAAATGCTTGGAAGTACTCCTAGATACGGTCTCCACTCAGGTATGACACTCAACACCCACACCCAGCTCTAACCTTTTCTAGGTGGTCTTAGGTTCTGATTAAAGCAAAAAAATCCTTCTGATGTCCCGCTACTGACTTGGAGTTGTCATCTTCTGTAACAGCACTCTCCTACTCCCCCAAGCTGCTCTAGAGATCAGAAAGGCAGACAGACATTTTTTATTTCTCTCCTACGTTTGTGAAGATGAGGATTGACCATTAAGAGCAAAATACTCTGAATTCATACTTTCCATAACTCTGTCCTCCTTGCCACTGTTTTGGCTCCTTACTCCAGCTTAAGTAGGAACTAACCCCTGAATTTGAGTGACTCTTTGGGCCTTTTGACTAATTTCTCCAGGAAGAGCCTCTTTCAGCCTTACACAAAGCACATGAAGAACCTTATTCTCCTTTGTTATGGAAAGACGGTTTCCAGCATTTTGCATGATTCAGGTTTCACTGAGAAAAGGAGAGACAGAAATGACAAATATTTCATGACTATTTCTACTTCCCTACCTGTCCTTTTGATTTATATATAGATATAAAATTGTGATTTGTTTATGATATGATATGCTTTTGAATAATTCGATCTAAACACGTAACACTGACGAAATCACAAGGCCTCTATTCAGCCGGGCCTAGAGCAATTCTATCCAGTAAAACTGCTTGGTTATATACTTTATTCCTCTAAGGGCTTCTGTTCTTTGAAACACCACTTTCACTGAAGAGTTTCTATCAAACAGAAGAAAAGCGGCACACTGCCAATTCAGGGAGACAGTGGATTCAAAGTCTTGCTCACTTACCCTTTGAAAGAGTTATTGCCTGGTGAGCAATCTTACCAGGACTCACTTGTTTAAATTATCTACATTAATGGATGACCTGAAACCTAAAGAAGTCAGTCTGGCTTGCTGTTGTATAAAGCTTACCATCTAATATACACCTGACTTGTGTGTTTGAAGGGAATGGGGGTTGTTTTTTCGCTTTTCTGACACTGACTAGGTGTGGCTTTTGACTGAGAAGCGAAGAATCACACCAACAAACTGCATTTGTGCAGTCTGAGCTGCCTGCATTACTTCCGCGGAATGGGGAGAGTGGGAGTGTAAACTGCAGTATGGGAATCTGGGAACTAACCAACATTTTTTTATCTTTAAATAGAAAATTTCCTTTGATAGTTTTCATTACACCCAAGCAGACAACATGTTGCTGTTGTTTTGGGGGGAGTGAGTGGGTAATTCCACTTCATAGCAGATTTTCTTACTTGTTTCCATCAGAACAGAACTTAAAAGTATTTCTAGCTTTTAATTAGTGGGTTGGCAGCCTCCCTTGTAACTCTTTCACAAATGACTCTGAATGTTACGGCTTACTATAAATCAACCTGACATGATTGCGATGCGCTCTGTAGAGCTCCTGACAGCCACGAGGTGTCCCTACGAACTGTCCTGAAAAGGGTGTGAGTCTTGGTTAACAAACAAGACAAAACTGAAATTCAATCTCTGCAGAAGCCTGCTTGTTTGTTTGTAGCTGTAAAAACTTTCTTTAATAAATGACTCCTAAAAGAGAGGGCATGATCTCGTGTATCACAACAGCTCTAACCAAATAACTGAGCAGGACTAATACCAGAGAAAATATATTTACAGAGTCAAAGAATGGTAAAACAAGGGACTACATCTGGAAGTAGTAAAGGAAAACCTTAAATATGTTAGGAAAAAGTTCCAACAGTGGAAGTCACTTAGACAGAGGAATACGTTGCTAGTTGAGAATGCATGAGGCAACGCTAGAAAGAGGTGCTTCAGAGATGAATTTTGAATTTTATCATAACAACCCTATTTGGCTGTGTCATCAAGAGCATTCAAACCCACGCTGATCCTCAGAACTTGAAATCTCACGATCCAAAATCTACATCTGCATTTGGGCAGCAGCAAAGCATACAGTAAATGCCTTCTGCACAGTGCAAGTGATTAGGACCTAGAGTACTGCCGAACTATAGGAAACAGAGCCTATGTCAGGGAAACGTCATTGTCCTGATAGTCACTGTGTCCATGGAATTACCCAACATGGACTTTTACTGACTGAATATTTTAAACCTTACTCTCACTTACTAGTCAAATAAAACCACACATAACTGAAACAGAATGGGGAACAGATACAGAAATTGGTTTAAAACCAAGCAGCAAAGACAAACAAGCATTGCAAGCAGAGGGCTAAACTTTTGACTCAAAAGCTGAACTGGGCAGCTAATCTGCTTAGTGGTAGAGAGAAGACGCTTCTTGGGAGCAAAGAAAAAAGTGAGGGACTGAAAGTCCAAACCACGACCATCTCTTCAATCTGTCTCTTCAAGTGAAAGCATAAGTCACTTGTCTGTGGTCAAAGGGTAAAGGCAAGAGATCTGGGTCATCTGAGCTACAAAGCAGGAAGTCCTTGAGCTGCAAGACATGCAAGATCTGTATTTATACTACAGCCTATGTAGCCTCCTTGTATGTGAATTTTATTTCTGAAATGAACTTCAAGCTAAGACAATCTAGGAGAGACCTCCTTGATGAAATGTTGAGATGAAACTGCTATGTCCTGCCCCCCATTTTGATCCAAAACTACTTCAAGAACAAAGACTGCTCACAGCATGACACTACTAAATGTGAGCAGAGATCTGACCTGCTGGAAATCAGATGAAAATACATATTAAGTTTCCTACAGGTAAGAATAACTCGTAAGCTGTAAAGAACTATAACTTTCCTGATATGTGTAAAAAATATATTCTGTGGAGGTAAAGTCTACCCTACCTCAAACAACCTGCTAGTCAGGCATCCTGGAGTTGTGTTAGAGAGCTCCCATCAAGGAAGCACCTGAGAACTTTCTCCTCCGTTAACATACTCTTCTTAAGCTTCTGAGGGACTTCCACCTCTGTTGCTTTCCAAAGTTCAGCAGGGAACAACAACAGTATCTCAACAAAAAAAGTTAAGAATTCAGTCTTTTCTATCTTTAATGTGTTGTTATGAACTAAAAGTACAAAAATGTCCATTTTGGTGAGTCACCAGCCTGTTGTTTTGCGATGAGACTCCTGTGTTTTTCTCACTTCACTTTAAATTTGAGATTGAGACATTTCAAGGAACCTTTTTTCCCCTCAAATACAGATAATTGCATGAGCACTGTTTCTGTTTAAAAAAAAAAAGCATTTTCCAAAAATAAATAGCTCTAATATCTTGCCCATCTCACATGCAGAGAAGGGAAACACAAAGGGCCACGTCAGGATTGTCTCAGACAAGTCTTGCCTCCTGCTAATACAGCTTGCCTGCAAGCACAGCCCTTGATAAGCTTGGAGTAGTGCATGTAGAGCTCATGGGATCCAGGTGGCCTAACATGCTTCATGGATCATGTGAGGTACACCCTACATCTGGAGAATGAACAGGAAAAGAAAAAGTGATGGGCTACTGCTCTTTCAGAGTCTCACATACCCATCAAACCTTTGACTCATCCCACAACATTTTTACACGCTTCACTTTTCCTGGAGTCTGCATACTGTTACTGATTACCCATTCTGCAGGCCACATTCAGCTGCTGCTGTAGCAGTGTCACAGCCAGCCTACTGCATGCTGAGCAGAGCAGCCACAGGAGGTGACAGGAGTCTGGTGTAACTGTCCCTGTTTTCCATTCCCTCTGCCTTGCAGCACTGTCCATTGCATCCCGCTCCTAAATCTTGGGCTGTCACAAGAGTCTTTGCCTTGAGCTTGCAGCTCTGCGCTGCAGCAGACTCCAGTCTCAATGGTCCTATCTTGCTGTACACTGAGTGGAGGCACTGCTGGATGAGTAGATACCAGCACTGTGTAAGGCACAGGTAACAGAGCCCAGCAGGGAACCACGGAGGCTTAGTGGGACTCATTGGCCTCGCCAAGCACTGACCTCTCTGTAGTGCTGAAGACTCCCAAGAGAGGGCTAAAGTTTGAAGCAAGCAACTTTTCTTTATGGAACTAAGGGACTAGTTTGGCTTTAGGTTGTCTAGAACTAGCTTGGTCTCTTTTTCCAGGGTTGGAAATGGCTTATGCACATTAATGTTTATGAAGAACTCTCCCTCTGTCTCTAAATTGGGGTTCAAATACGATAATGGCCAACGCAGGATATTAAAAAGTGACAACAGGTAAACTGAATCACTGCTAGACAATTCTTTACAGCCTGTGGCTTGAACTAAGTGTGAATCAATGGCACTTCTTGCATTTGGACAAGCTGAGGGATCCCAAGTTAGCTTAAAATACCTCATTTCCTTCAATCCTCTGTGTCTTATGTTTGGACAACCCTTTCCGCTTCATAGACTCCTCATAAAGTGCCATTACTTACGCTACAAACGCACAAGGCAGATGGGGGTCAATATTACCCTCTCCTTACAAACTAGGGGTCCTCTTCAGGGATGCTGGCCAAACTGGTGGATGAACCCGATCAGCCTTGAGGCAGACGAGTTCTCATGAAGAGGAGGAGAACGAGACAAGCAAGACCAGGTACATACTCTTCCACTGATCTCAAATGTGACAGGGAATTCAAAGGGCTTCCGACAAGAGTAAAGGCACATTTGCTGAAATAAAAACAGTATTTTTACTGTTTTGATAAGCACAATGGATGATAAAAGGTCTTGGAAGGCATTTACTCTACTTCACACTGGAGTGCTGCTAAAGCCAGCATGGCAAGAGACTATACCCTGTAAACATATGTTGTGTATTAGATTCTGATCTGGCAGCTTGCCTCTGTTTTGTTTTTTTAAGATTCCAGCGAGTTCCAAATACACTTCCATGTTTGTGTTCCAGCAAATGAGCAAAAGGCAGAATGCTTGAGCGACGGGGACCCTGGAATGCACTGGCCTATAAATTAGCAAGAAAAAAAGCCTCCATTAGTGTTGGCACATCAAGCAGAGATGACAAAAATATCAGCAAATTTTTGTTTCTGTCCCTTTCTCCCAGCTTTCTCTTTTTCCTGTGTGCACTTCACAGCTGCTGAGAACTGTATCAACTTTAGTCTCCTCCATTTTAACCATCAACATGGACAGAGGTGACAAGGGAACACCTTTCTGGACATTTTTGTTACACCCAACTCCCCACCAAAAAAGCACCCCACAGAGCATCCTCTCAATAGCAATTAGTCTGGGTCTGTGTAGGAGCAGATGAAGAAATTCTTTTGAGGGGTGTTTTAGACTGCTCAGGATTGAGAGTTCCGGCTCATATAAACAAATACTGTCACAAGAGGCAAAGCTGATACGGATTTATGCAAGGAATGTATAGCCTGAATAAGCAATTTGATAATTAATGGAGTTGACGGGCACTCTCTAATAGTACACAAGTATGTGCAGACTGAATGGTTTCATATACATGCTGAACCAAAGACAGTATTAATTTTTAACTCATTTTATACCTAATCACTCAGACGAAGGAAACACACGGTGTTTTTTTTCCTCTGGAGTATTAATCTTGACCTCCCAAAGCCTGATTATTGGGAAATAAATCCTTTGCACTTAGTACCATTGCAGACAACAAACTCACAGATGTCTTGTACAGGATGATTTTTTTCTTAAAGATTGTCTGAAGAATGAACTTTTGATTATTTTCTAGGCACTGATTACTTCTTTTATGTCCCACAGCTTAAATGCAGCAGTTTTGCTCTTAACAAAGAACTGAGAGCTTAGCTGCATGAGTTTGGGGAATTTCTGAAGAGACCCGCTTGGCTAATACAGAGTTTCTTTTATTATTGGCTTCCAAGCAAGCCAAACCACTGCTCCTACAAGTCCAGCTGCAGAAACTAAAGACGCTTAGTAAGGTCTTGAGCAAAGCACTGTCCCACCTGGCAGGAGATCACGATAATTCATTGTGCGTAGAAGATACTGTGACATTTTAACTGCACAGGGAGAAAGGAGTAGTATTGTAACTGCTCCCACACAGGAATGAGATACTTGATGCTTTCTCAGTCTGGAGTAGGTTGAGAGATGAAGCCTTTATATGCTTCACAACTTCACCTTTCTTACGATCAGAAAACAGGCATCAAACACATTTGTTTTATGGCCTCATACCCTAGACAATCTAAAAATATTCTAAAGGTTACCCCCACAGTAACCACCTACGGAAACAAGATTTGGTCAGTCTTTCCTTACGCATGCCCCTCGCTCCTTTATCAAGAAAATCAAAAGCCAGACCAAGCTGCCCACTTTCTAAGCCCTATATCCTCCATAAAGGCATTGAGAGCAGAGAAGGGGCTATATAGAAGGATGCTGTCTCCAGTCATATTCGAGCTGTAGGTAACTGCAAAATATCTATTAAATGACCTCAGCTCTCCAGCAAAGAGGCAGATGAACAGCCATATGGAGTTAGATCTGAGGTGTTTCAGGCCCATTATTCTGTCCAGCCAACAGCCAAAAGCAGATGCCTAGGGAAGAATATACTAAATATATCCCCTGTTAAAAGCCTCGTAGCTGGGGTTAGATTCTGCCATCCAGTTGGGGACCCAGCAGTAGGTTAACTTGCTACGACTAACCAAACATCAAATGACACACTGCTGTGTGCTAACTGCCTCCTACTCCAACCCCAGCTGCATCTGCCTCTGAAGAAAGGTGCAATGCCTTTTGCATGGATGTACACGCCGAATAAAGTCTTTTAAAGCATGTGAGAACGAAAGCTGTCATCAAAACGTACTGAGCAATTATGGGTTGAAGGTTGAACTATTATTACTTTATGCCCTCCCATTCCCCTCCCCTCCAGGCTGGAAGAAAGGGGGAGGATTATTCATTTGTATTCAAGCACTTCATTAATGTTTATAAGAGAATCCAAACACGCAAGCAAAACAAGGACGAAACACTTGCGCCAGACGTGTGATGCGATAAATGTCACTGGAGCAAATATTTAGATCTGTTTACAGAGAGGCCTATTAAGTCTTTTTTGAAAAGCTGTGCAGTGTTGTGGCTTGGTCTCTGCCTAGCAGCTCCAGCGTAAACAAATGGAAGATGGCTAAGTCTCTCTCATTTTGTTATGACATCTGGAAACCTAAGGAGGTTGGGAGAAGCCAACCGACCGCCCTACTGCAATGTCTAGCGACAGGGTCTGCTTGTTGAATGATGGCAGGACATGCAAAGTGGAACTGCTGAGCTCTCCAGCCTGTGCCAAAATCAGTGGATTTTCAACACAATAATCCCTCAACAAAAGCTGTTGCAACACAAAAGCCTTTGGTTCATTGCTAATGATGCAATTTATGCTCTCTGCCATTTTTAAAGATCATGTGGGCTTGAGAAAACCAGCTTCATTAGCGACTAAAATGGGATGCAAAGATGGATGGAGCTGCTCTGTTTGCCAAGGGATGGAGATGTGTCCCATAATCCTTTGCCTGAAGAACTGTAGGTTCTGGAGTTTGCAATCAGCCTGAACTTTTGCAGATGTCCCCTTCACATCACCATCTCATTGACTCTAGTCCCTCCACATACAAATATTTCTTTCTCTAAGAGAATTAAATAAGATGACAGGGACAGGAGAAAGTTATAGAGAACAAATCAGTCTTAGCTCCAGATGTAAGTAATAACACAGTTGGGATATTTCAGCTTCTGAAGTCATGACTCAGTTCCCAACAGGTTATGTAAGGCCTACAGGTATAAAGTTGTCCTATATGTGTATATTAAGGATCAGGGTCCCTTACCCAGATGCCCAGCTTGCTTCTCTTCTGTTTGGAAGGAATGGTGCTCAGACCATTCCGGTGTCCAGGACTCTGTATAGCAATGTCTGGCAGTGCTGGCTGAACCAGGAAAAGGAAAGCTGAATCAAAACACTTTCAGTTTGAAACTCTCCTTCTGACTTAGTGAGTTTACTTCACATTTTTCATGGCATCAGGAATTCAACATGAAATCACAAGTGACTCAGTCGCTTTCTAAGCCTGTCAAAACCACAGATAAATTAGAAGAATATTGACTAAATTCTTTTCTCTCTAATCTTCTTAATGAATTATCTGGCTACACAAAACTCCTTTCTAGGTAAACCAGTGGGAAAGATACTTTGCCCGCTTTCAAGGACCACAGAGATACAGTTTTGGGTTCCAGATCCAAGGACAGCATACTTGTTTAATTTGTTTTCACGGGAACTACACTGAGCTTTACCCCAGAGAAGGGAAGAACGGGTGCCAAGTCTTTTGGGATTCTCCCATTGTTATCGTCAAAGCTATACTCTGAGGTCTAAGTGATCTCAGCAAAACACACCCTTCCTTCCCTGACTGATAGGGATGATGGATTACTCGATGTGACAGTTGCTAAGCTTATTCTCTTAAAAATTGTAAGAAGGCTCTGATAGTTTGGTGTGTTGGAAGAACAGGAAAATGCATGTGACCGCCCAATCAAACAGTAAATAAACGTTTGTCATCCCTACTGTATAACAGCGATCAATCTTTTCAGACCTAAACTTCAAAGAGGAAAATTTTTTTCTGGCTGACTTTTCCTTTTTAATTAGTCTCCCTGACTAATTTTTGAAGAAAATGCGTGACAGCTTAGTGGCTTGGTCTCAAACTGCAGTCCCTTCCAGGATGCTATGATCAGCTGTACTCCCTGCTCTCGGTGTGTTTTACTACCCTTAGTATACTAGACTCTTTTGGAGTTCCAGGCCTTGAAACCTTGTTACTAGCATGTCGAACATCCACAGGGAAGAGAGAGGAATCCCTTCCCCTATTTTTGTTTAGTTACCTCCTGCTTCTCTACTTAAGAGCTAACCCTTGGGGTTATTTATGTTGCATGACCTTGAGATAAATGGCATTTGGCAGGCTGCCGGACGACTTTGTGTTTCAAATCAAACGTTCTCATTTTCTCCCACTAACAATGGGAATAATTCCTGAATGCCTTTTTGGGGGTATTTCTTCCCATCTCATTGCCTGCCTTGGAGTTCTTTGGTAACTACGTCAGGGTTGGTGAACTTTAGCTTGACTTTCTTCTTAGATGCAAGTACCAAGTGGTGTGTGTGGTTTTCTTGTGTGGTTTGGTGTGTGTGTGTGTTTTCTCTTTGTCCCAGAGTGTCTGCACTGCTGATATCAGAGCTACAATTGTTCTATAAAAAGCAAAGATTCCTTGAATGATCTGCCAAAGACTTTATCTCGGAACAATCTTTGTCTGTACTTGCTTTGCCATTAACCAGTTTTGACTCTACTCCATAATGGCTAGAGTTGCTTTCCCTTAACTGATATATATCAAAGAGAACTGCTAAAATTAACTGCTCATGAACTGTGTCCAGGATGTTAGATTAACTCATCTAGAATCCTTCAGTGAACAAACTGATTTACGATGTGTTATGACATTGTTACTTGACATGTTGCACAACAACTCAATTTTAAAAAATGAAGAGTGCTCCATTAAGAAGGGATAAATCTTTCCAGTGTAATTCAAATGATTCTGCAACAGCTTTAGAGAGAGCACGATAAGAGATCTTGTGTGGGTTTTGGTGAATGTGTTTTGCATTCCTAGGGTTATCTTCCACTGGGATCTCTTTGTCAGTAATGACAAAATCCATCCAAAATATGCCAAAATATGACACCTTTGGGGAGATTACAGTTCTTTTTACTTCCCAAGACACAAAAGGGTACTACTACAAGTGATTCTCCACAGCTAATACTTTCAGGTTTGAGAACATACACCAAGCGCACCCAGCTACGCTTTCTTTCAAGTTCAGAGCCATAATTTGCTGAAGTCTCTATATGGTACTTCCCTCACAAGCTTATCCAGTCATAGTTAGCACACAGCACGTGCTCAAAGCAGTCTGTTTCTTTTTAAAAAAACCCACACTTTTATACATTAAGATATAAATAGAGTGATTTTTTTAAAGCAAGCACTATTCCATTACTGGAACATGAACCAGTCTAAATGCTGACTTAAAATTATTAAGTTTCTAGAGCTCGTTTCAGATGTATACATGTTAAAGGCTCAAGTCTCTCTGGATACCCAGCTTCAACAAAAATGCCTTTGAAAGTGAGCTTGAATTATATGCTGTACAGTATGTCTCATTTCACAGCCAAGCCACTTGAGTTAATAAAGCAAATCCTCCCTGGCCTCACACAATTAGCTGGGTAAAAAGCTAGTCGGTGCAAGTCTGCATACAGCAACAAGCCAATCCATAATGCCGAATAGTGTTTCATGCCTGCAAACGGCTGCTGCCTTGACCCTCTGAACTTCATCTCACCACCAAAAGACCTGGATTATTTCAGGATGGTATAACCTGGTCTCATGGCCTGATGCTCCCATCCTTAAGCAAAGAAAATATCTCCCTGGTGTCCTGCAAATGGAAAGGAGAAATGCTGAAGTAACTGACCTTCAGTTTGCTTGCAGCTGTCTACCAACAGAGCATCCCACTTGTTTGAAGGCCAGGCCATATTAGAATTGTTTCGGCCATAACTTGGTACTAGAAACCCGCGTTCGATTCTATGTCTTAATGAGTTATTTCCTTCAGCAAGCAACTAACGAGCTTTTCTGAGAATGTTCTTTCTAGCTTTTTCCTGTATTAATCAGGAAAGAAAGTCATTATGAAAAACAAGGGCTTTCTGTATAGTTAACTCTTATAAAAACAATCATTTTGAGACCCTTTAACGTACTTGCACCTCTCTTGCTCCTGTGACATCCCAACAATAAAGAATTACCTTAGCTTGAGAGCAAACTACAAGTGAGCATCCCAGTTGGCTCCCAGTATGTCAGGACTAGCTCTTCACGTGCTGTAAGGCTTAGCTCTTTCACAATTACTAGTGCTATGATGATTTTACCAGTGCTTTGGAATGAATGGGACACACTGGGACGTGTCCCATCACACTTCACTGCTGGAATAACATTAATCTCAACGATCATTTCTAAAACTGTAAATCAATCACATGCCAGAAATACAAAGACCTTCAAAAAGTTGGGCATGTTTCTCAAATCACCCTTTTGCCCTCTCCTCCTCTACTGAATCTGCAAACTCCTATACTGTGAACATTTTGTCTCACATTTAAATAAATATTCCCCATTACTATTATGCTGTCACCTGTAATAGGAAAAGCCTGCAAGAAATCAAAGGAAAGCAAAATTTGTGCGGTGGCAGAAAGTGTACAGAGAATAATCAGTCTTCATTGCGATTGTTAACAAAAGTGAGGGAGCCTAATGGAGACCTTGGATTTCATACAGCCTAAAATACTAAGGGGATACTTTCAAGACATAGAACCTCCTACTTTAAAGAAATATTTTCCCTGTGCTCCTCGTAAGTTGACTTTTATTAAAATGGAAAGAGGTTTGAAAATAACTTGAATATTTGCTTCCTTTTTCTCATTCCTTGGCTCACGAAGGGAGCCTGATGAATATCGCTTTGCTCTATGAACACAGCTTCTTCTCTGTTTTATGTATTGGGGACGTCTGTGTCTCCCAACGAGTGCCCCAATACAAGAGTTACGGCAGAAGAAGCAAGTTTGATGCAATCCAGAGAAAACATAAAGCATTTAGTGTTATTCCCTTCACCATGTTTTTACAGCTAACACATTGGCTATGACTGAATTGCTAGCTTTTTTCCACGCCCATCTCAATGAACTCTGTGATTTTGCAGGGATACCCAAGCACGAAGAACCTCTGGACTGGAATTCATTTGAAAGGTTTCGTAACTTCCATGTTAACTGAGCCTAGGAAAAGAAGAAATCAGAACACTTTCCTTTTTTTACAATCCTTTCTCAATTTGCCAATAGGAGTTTCTGGGAATGGCTCAGTGTTACCCCTGGTTTCAAGAGACACTCTGAAATGAGTACAACATGCAGCATTTGTTTCATACCAATGGTCTTTCACATCTAACACCACTACCCGCTGACATGGGCTGCAATACTGATTTTGAAGAAGTCAGTAATAAAACTCCCTTCTGACATCTGCAAGACTCTTCAGCTCTCAGTGATGTTGCAGTGCCTGCACAGAGGTGATCAGCAGTGGTCCACTGATAATAAATCTAATTACAATATTTCAAGGATGATGATTTCTTCAGGCATAAATGGCCTATGGGAGTCTATGTACGATGAGAAATGGGGTGTCTAGGCCTATGTTAAATGACCGTCAGAGTGGAAAGTCTCGGGTCTTTGATCTCATTCAAACTAAAAATACTTTTGCTAATGAGCCTTCTCAAGTCATACAACATCAATCCCAAAATGCTGAACACATGGTTTTAATTTACAGTTTTTAGCAACTTTCATTTATATTGTGCTAGAAGTCCTGAAATGACTTGCAGCAGAAGCTCTAAAAATTGGAAACCCCAAAGGTAAGGCCTGCTGTTGGAATAACTAGTGATAAAAGTAACAGTTATCTGTGCTAATCCCTGCTTGAGCTTCTGACACAGGTATTAACCGTGTCACTTCTAATTCTCTGTGCATTTAAATGACAACTACATCCAATAAACAATAACAGTCACACAAGGTAGCTACATTGTTCTCTTGAACACCAGCAGAAGCAGACCCACCAAGATGAATGAGACACAGTAACCGCCAGCTGTTGTGACGGATAGAGCCAGTCATGTATTTTAGTTGCATGCCTGTTTCCACTCCACAGAAAGTACAGACTTGTTCCAATTCCAGTCCAAGAACTGGCATACTAAGTTCAAACACTGATATCTGCAGTTTTAAGCTCTGCAGGCACCAGTGCAATTTCTGATGTCTCAAGCGAGCTAGAAACCATAATGCTTTATGGGTTATAGAAAGACTATTAGGTTCACAAATTGTTACACCGTTCAGAAAAACGTCTTAGTGACTGCAACCTATAAATAATTGGAGAGGTTCGGAAAGGTATTGAAGTTTTGTGACCAACCCACAGTACTTTCTGCGGATTTTAAGTCTAGTAGCATTTAGAATCTGAATTGTTTGTCAGCTTGCAAATGTGATTTGGGAATGTGTGTGGACACAAGGCAGATGTAACTCCCTGCAAAATGGGGTTCTTCTAATGCTGACTCTTGAAAAGTAAAAATTGAAGTTCCCAAAACACTGCTGGCTGCTGAAAACCATTTTTGTGCTATCCCAAACTCTTTCCTCTGTGGAAGTCATTTTACAGTCCCTCATCCAACTATGCTCTAATAGGACCAAAAGATGAAAGAAATCACACCAACTTCATGTGGCTCAAGCAATAACTGTGATTTCTTCTGCCTTTAGCTGTCTCCTCAACTCCTAATGACAGTGAAGAGATTAATAAGGGTTTGCAGCGTAAAGCCTAGCACAGGGGAAACCAGTTATTTTACAGCACATCCCTCTGAAGTTCCCACATACGCCTTGCCAGGAGCCCTGCCGCTGATCTCTGTCTCCGCAGGAGTGCAAGGTGAATGAGTGCCCTTAAGATCATTTCTGGCCTTTTCAGTACAGGAACTTCTGACTAGCCTGAATGATGTGGGCTGGCTTTATAAAGCGGATTGCTACTCACTAGGGAGCTGAGGGGAGGCTGTTAAAGACTTTCTGAGGACTGTAGGTTGCACTGTACTTGAAGTTGAGGTTTTTAAGGTCAATGGTTCGTTCTGTTTATAAGCAAAGCGCTCTGGGCCTGGGGCAGGATCCTGACTGCTGTTGCAACAGCATCAGAAACTGACAGCAGACAACAAACAGAGAGAAAAATCATCGCTATGGAAATACCATTTACTGAAGAGGGGGTTATTTTGCACTTACTGGGTGAGCCGCTTGGAGGTGGCAAATCGCTCCAGGGGGGATCCGACAGGGATTGGAAAGCAGCGTTAGTGCCTAAGTACGTGGATGCATTTGGGCCATCTGTCCCTTTCTGACGCCCTTCCCCGAAGCCAAGCTCGGGGAGCGAATCTCCTCCAGGGAGCAAAGCACATGCCTGGCTGCTCCCTGCACCCCTCACACTGCACAGGGCACCCCGACACCGGGGCCAAGGGTCCACGTTAAGGCCTCACTCACCTCTCGCCACACGCAGAGGGAAAGATGGCACAATTCTGCTATTTGACCTCTAGGCTTTGGTAATGTCCAGCCGCCCCAAGTACCACAGGGACTCCCTTGAGTGCTAGGCTTGTACACCACTTTTTTCTGGGGGTTTGTTCCTTTCAGAGCCCACCTTATAAAGGTGCAATTCCTGCTTAAAACCGATCACGAGCAGCATCTATAACTTTGCAAACAAATCAACCAGCAGAATCCTCTTCAGATCTGTTTGTGGGAGGCAGGTACACCTGTCTTGGGCTTGGATTTTACCAAGGGAGGTGTGAAGGATCAGAGGGAAAGGACGAGCTCACATCTAACCTGTTCTACAAACACTTCTTGCAGTTACATATACAATAAATAGATGAATTGCCAGCTGCCCCTCGAGCCATCATTAACTGACTGGCTTTTTTCTTAACAGGCATCAAATGCCAGGGTGGGCCTTTCACGGGGGTTGTGGTGAAGAAGCACACAGTAACGGGCTGTAAAGAGCAACACATACAGTTAGTTACAGCCATAAAACGTCAGCTGCTGATCCTTTCAGGTGTTACTGTGACTACTGTAGTTTTAATACCCGGATACATTCACCCTGAACAGTTCCCCTGGTAAAGACGTAAAGCAGCTCCACTAGTACTGAAAAGGAGTTAAATGGAAGGATTTCTATTTCTGCTGTAAGAGTTTCTACCCCAAAGATAATTTTCCTGGGGGAAGTTTTTTACCCTGGAGTGCAGAGGGGTGAAGGGGGTGATAGCCAGCAAGCTGAAAACTATGTGCACTATGCATAACCATGCATAATCAAACCTTCTAACAGCATTTCTTTCAACAATATTCAGGAATCAAAACAGATGTTACTAAGCTATTTTTGATGACTCTTGCCCTTTTCATGAAGCTTGAAATTTTTAAAAAGCAAAAAGGTGCTATTTCTATTAGGCAAAAATCATTTTGCTTTAAAAAAGATTTAAAAAAATTAAAAAATCAATAACACTCCCTCAAATAGACTACACGGACTGTCAAAAGTCAACTAGCTGTGAAACTGAGCCCTTTAATTCGGTTCAGAAGACTTTGAGCCTGGACCTTTCACTTTAGTATAAACAGGAATTTCCCTTGAAGTCAGCTATACCGGTCCCTGTCAGCTCTGAGAGTCCCAGCTTTATGATCACACAAATGTTTAATTTTTCAAGGGGACAGGGGGATGGAATAGCAAGGCCAGGCCGCAGCCCTGTCTATATATTACTGCAGCGTGCTGTTTTGCCACTGAAGGTCCAGCTTCCAGACTGCGGATCTGTCAGTGACCAAACGTGATGGACCACCCATCGGCCTTTTATTAACCAGCACTTGTTCCCCCTCTAATCCTATCACTAGAGTAATCAAAGCTGCCATGTCCCAGGGTTTGATGGAACAGCAGGACCTGGGAAATGAAGACTGATTTTGTTAACGAAGTCATTCCTGCCCCTTGAATGCTGTCTCACTGGTAGAAAGCAGGGAGACGGGGTTTATTTGTGCAGAGAATGAGGCAGCAAAGAAATGAAAGGAGAAGAATGGTGAAGTGTGAAGTTTAATCTGGCACGGTCTAAGGTTTCTTTCTTTGAGGCCGCCTCTGATCCAATCAACACCGGTTTGATATTTAACATCTCCCCCTGCAGTTGGAAATGATACAGGCTGGAGACGTCCGGAGCCAGGCAAGCCCCGATCAGAGCACGGAGAGACACGGGGGTGCTGGCAGCTCCCTGCCGGCCTGATGGCTTCCCCCACCGACAGGTCACGACGGAGTCCGGCCCTGACACAAATTCCCCTCACGAGCCTTGGGATTCGGGACGTCTGGCACGGGCTGAACGCAGACTCTCCCTGAAGAGAGCAAGCTGGGGATGGGACGGGACGGGACGGGACGGGACGGGATGGGATGGGATGGGGTGGGGGAGTGGTTTTATTTCTAACCTGGAAGAAGGGGTATCAATGCTGTCTCGGTCTGGGGATCCTGCTGAGAGGCAGGATCAAACATGAGCAAGAGCTACCATCCACCTTCCCCGGGCAGAGCGGTCTGGGTAGAGGAGAGAGACCTTCCCCTTGCTGACCATGCAGGCTTTTAGCGGGGACGCGACGCTGCCCGAGGGTGCTGAGCGGGGCTCCCGTCACAGCCCTGGGTGATCGGGGGGACGCAGATGGACCAGGGCAGCTGCAGGAGTCACTGTCACCGTCCTCCTTGCTCCAACAACAGTGTATGTCAGCCTGGGGAGAGCTTTCCAGCACAGACCTGCGCGAGTGTCCCAAAGAGGAGAGAAAGCTCTGCCCTTCCCCGAGCGGGCCCTCAGAGGTCGTGTGGACAAGTCCTCGTGGCCTGTCACCGTGCCGGCTGCAACGCTTCTGCCGGCATCCCAGCAAGGGAAGGCCCCGAACTCCACCCACCCCTCACCAGCTCTTCTCAGTCCTGGCCCACTTGTAGTTGCACTTTTTGGGCCACTCTGTAAATAACTGTCTACGCTGTCAGAAAGAAAAGTTGCTTGCTTCCTCTTCTTTGCGGCCTCTGAGCTCCTTCTGTCCCCCCTTCAGTGAGAACCCTGAAACTCCACATACCAAGGAGCGGTGAAATTTCAGCCTGACTCAAACTCGCTCTGAATTCCCCTGTTGCCAGGGTCCTGACTCAGCCTTTTGCTGTGACTTAGACACGCGGCCACCAGCTGTAGGATGTCCAGGACTCGGTGTGACCAGCAGCTGCCCGAGGATGCTCCCCACGTGAGCCGTGCGGGAACACAGCCGGACAGGGGGAAAGCCGGGCAATCGGCGCGCTGCCGGTCTGGGAGAGCGGCCCCAAACACCGAGCAGAGATTTCGGGGGAGCAGAGCGTCAAACTACAAAGTTTCAGGGTTTACAATAGAAAACCATGTGCCATTGCTCTACCTGCAAGAGCTGGCTCTCCAGGAAGCAGCCAATTATATGAGCCACCTTCATCTTTCCATCCCGCTAAGACAATCAACATTTCAAAGCCACGCACAGAACGTTTCAAAGATTGTTCCGAGTCAAAAATGCAAGTGTATCCACTTTCTTTCAGAGCAGATCAAAACCAAGTACCACACCGGGACCACTCCTAGATTTCCTCCTCCTCGTGGTATCAGATTAACAGATTTGGTACATGTAGTCAGATTAAATATTTGCAGTAGCACAAAGCTGCCTTTGAGGGGAAGAAGCAAAAAACACAAAAAAAAGCTTTTTTTGGTTTTTTTCTTTTCTAATTTAGTTAGGGCAAAAATACTAGACTTTGGGGACGGGGGAAACAAAAGCATTGACATGTTCCAGCAAGGCAGAGTTTTCAAACTTGAATTCTGAATGCAGAAATTACGTGCAGTATTCCCGTAACAGTAATGCTGAAAACAGGTAAAAACTGCTGATGCCCTTAGCAGATTTGGGACTAATTTATCACAGATGTTCTCATCACACTGTGCAAACACCCTGCAAGACAAAAGCTGCTCAATTTCTGATTTCCATTTTAGTGCGTTTTAATTACGTGTCGCTTCAGGAAGGCTCCAAGACCTGGAATCGGGAGGCAAAGCCCAGCTATAGTAATCCACTCCAGTAAATTAGCACAGTAATACACCAAGCAGTAGGACTGCCAGACGGTGTGATAACATTACAAATTACTATTGTTAAACAACTAGCCAGGTGTCAGGATGCACGAAATCTAGAGGAAGCAAGAAAATAAATATCTGGTTTGTTTTGTTTAATTTTGTCTCATGTTATTCTCGTGGCCTTCTTCCCAGAAAAAAAGCTTCAATCTAGGAAAAATCCTCATGGACACTGATCTATTTTAGCAGCAATGTCAATTCGCTGTAATAATGAAAATGTAATGCATTTTTTTAATCAGCACAAACTTTTTGCATAAATGGTTGTTCTTTACTTGCCAATACTAGCAGTACCTTTGCTGTTCTTTTTTAGATTATTACTGTGGCAAAACGAAGGGGAAATTTTTGTTTCTATTTAAAATTTACAGAATGAGAGAGACACAATTACTGTAAGAGCAGCAGTGAGTTTTCTGCTCTGTCCCTTTTCCTTTCTCTGTCGCTCACTCTCACTCTCTAAAACGAAAAAAAAATGTAATACGATTCACATTTAAAAGGCTTCCAAGTGGTACATTTTTAACCAAGTGCTTTCATGTGCTCAATTCTAACTGTCATTTTTGACCTAATACAACCAAATGCCACTGGATGTCTGGAATGGTTAATTATTTTTACCTCACCTTAAAGAGGGGTTCAACAGAGAGGGGAGGCACTTCAACCTTTCAGACAGAACAGGGTAAAACAAATTCCTTGGTTTGCGTGTGTTAATTAATGCAAAGGTCCTGAGGGGATTTCTTTTATTTTTGTTGATAAACAAGAAAATCCCTCCAAAAGCGTATGCAACCAATCTTCTCCTATGCAGGCTGCACGCAGAGGCAGACTTCTAGTTGAAATATCGGATGAACCAAATGTCACTGAAAGTCAGACTTTCTCCCCTTAAAACAGTTCCAGCTAGACTTCAGGGTAGAGGGGGGTGAAGGCACTCTGAGGACATTTTAATCACACCAAAGATCAGCCCTTTAATCCTTATTCCCACATCACCAACATTTTTTTTGCTCAAACTAGGACAGTAAGATAAAGCTGGGAATAGCTGATCCCAAACTAATGACGAGAAGCAGGTTAAAAACGAAATATCATAGCAGTAACTGACACCATTTTAAATTTCCGCTGGATTATTTGTTTTCTTCCACACACATTCATTTCCTGAATTTCTAGTAAATCTGATTTCGTATAAACAGTTTCACAAAGCAAAGTCAATAGCTGTGACTGTGTTCCTGATTAATCCACTGAAATGAAATAGATCGCCTGGCTTAGTACTTGGTTGTTTAAAGCTCAACCCACCGAAAGAACTCTGGAGTCCAGTTACACCAGTAACTTCTCTTTCTTCATATGCATCCTTTTCTTTTTGCTGAACTTTACCTGTTCTAAAATGAAAAAAATCCACGCAGATTGAACACTTAATTTCCCCCAGTGCATGAGGGCAATGTGAGCCAGTTTGTGTTGACCTGGAGTGACTACTAAAAAGACGACCGATAGTTTGCACACACTTCAATCTATCTGAACAATGTTGAAATTTCTTTTTTGATTGTTCAAGCTTCATCCTCCTCCTGACAAGTACCACAGAGCTGGTTTATTTAAAAACAAACAAACAAAAAAAGCACTTTTTACTCAGCTCCGGGACAGGACGGGAGGTGTTGGAGTTTCCCTCACAAGTGGCAAGCCGGTGGACGCACACATTCACACCCCGGACATTTGCCTCTCAAATAAATAATTCGCATAATAAACTCCCTGCGCGCATCGCAGGGTTCCTGCGGGCAGCAGGGATCGGCGCGATGGAGAACGGGCAGCCCGACGCCAAGGCTGCCGAGGCCCACGAGCGACCCACCCCGCCGCAACGACCTTGGGGTTCATCCCCACAAACAGACCGAAAGGTGGGGAGAACGGCCCCTGCCTCCGGGACACGCCGTGAGGCCCAGGAGCCTCCTTACCTGGGAGAAGTTGAGCCCGTTGAGCGGGTGACACTGCTCCTCCACCCTCTCCACCGCACCCGTCGTCTTCTTCATCCTCTCGGCCTCCTGGGCGAGGTAGAGATCGAGCACCGGCACCCCTCTGGAGCGGATGTCGGTCTCCGTCAAGGAGTTCACCATCAGCATCACCCAGACGGGCCTCTTGCGCTCCCAGTTGCCGGCGATGGCGTTGAAGAGGTAGTCGGCGTAGAGCCCCTTGCCCCGCTGGTCGGGGGTCATCCAGTGGGGCAGCATCAGCTTGACGTAGTCCAGGTGGCGTTTGAGGCGGCGGTACAGCTCGCGGGGCAGCACGTCCTGCAGGTTCTCGCCGTGGGGCAGCATCTGGCAGCTGGCCAGCCCGGAGATGGTGTAGGGGTCGGTGAGGTCCAGCTCGAAGTAGACGCTGGAGCTGGCGTGGAAGGCGGCCTTGGAGTTGTCGGGGATGAAGTCCCAGA
>Ga0181612_126424_pt1 | contig 22373 bp, 9 predicted proteins | sample HoacroProtozoa21_FD_119630 | JGI IMG/M metagenome (GOLD analysis project Ga0181612, IMG submission 119630) | Hoatzin crop microbial communities from Cojedes, Venezuel. Combined Assembly of Gp0051906, Gp0051904, Gp0051908
CACCAGGAAAGATAAAATCAAGAGCTTCTCATCCTAATAAGGAAGGTACTTCTTTCTTATGATCCTGACTGTTTATTCATTACCTCACAGACGTCCATTTGTTTACGTGAAAGTGAGTTATTGAGACTTTGGCTACATCTGAACAGCTGAACTTCTCTTCTAATGGAAGATGCTACTACAAAAGGGGCAACCACATTGGTATATACTAAGTATAAAGTATTTGTTATTAGAAATATTTATAGAAACATACATTTACACAAATGAAAATACTTTATTACATACACTAAAGTAATTACTCTATTTCCTAGCATCGATATTAAAACCTTCAAAGGCAGTGAATCCGTCAATCAATAAAACAACCTTAAAACGTGTCTGTGAAAATCTAGAAAGTGCTACAGAATTCTTAGCAGTAATGTAAAGGCAGAATCAACAACAGCATCAGTTCTTTTAGTCAGTTTCCAAGCATTAATAGTAATATCAATGCTATTGAGGAAGAGAAAGAACCCACCCAAAACGTGAACAATTCTGGTTCTGTGGAAACTGTAGTCATTATTGTGCCTCTTTCTTGGACCAGTTTCTGAGATATAGCATTTTTAAACCTCTCTGCTCCTGTAAACTAAGGGCAAACCAAGTACAAATATTCTGTACCGTTCCTGGAGACGGTGCACTAAATCTCTGCATGTCAGAGCTCTGCCTGACATATGCATCTGGAGGATTTAGTCGAGGTCACCTCAGACAGAAAAACGTAATGATGTTTCTACAGCATTTTCAAGTTCACCTAGAAATAATGTTCTGAGCATACTCACAAATTATTTAACCATTTATACATAAAAAAAATTGTTTCTTCCTCATTTTACCCATCTATAGTTAGACTAAGTAGCAGAATTAACTATATAAATAACAATTGACTGGTATTATTACAGGAGTGATAACATGTCAATTAGGACTTTTTATCCAATCTTGCAACATATGTAAACATAAATGTTAATTTACGTTTCAATACTTGACTTCAGTCTATTCAGTTATTGGGGTGGGGAGTGATCAGAAGTAAACTGGGAGTATTAATTGATTTACTTATATGAGGTAATAGAAGTTTGATATTACAGAAACCCAAGGAGAAATAGCTCTATTAAAATGTTTAAATGTTTTCAAAGTCTGAAGATGGAACTTTTCAGAGAAGATGGAAGACAAAATATAATATTTTAAGAGACAATACAGGTTCATTTAATGATAAAATATTCAGAGAAGAAATACCACTGCTTATTAGAACAAATAACAAAAAACAGAAATGCATCCTAGCTCAAGGAGAAGATTTTTATTTTAGTATGTTATCTTGGTAGGATTCTTGATTTATTTCTCAGGAAAAATATTGACAAGTACACTCTGTAATTGATTGCATGTCCCAGAAAACATTTCCTGTCAGAAAATCTTAGGAATTTATTGACATTAAGAATGTCATTTTTGATCAGAAAGGACAGTTGTTATGTAAGGGAGTCTATCAGATTAAAGAAACAGCTGTGGTACTTACCGGATTATTTAGAAAGCTGTGGTTTAAAAAGCATGATTTTCTTTAACAGTACCTAAGCCAAGGATGAACTAAGATAGTGGCAGAGATACAGAAAACAATCAGATACAAAGGAAAAAAAGTTAACTTCCCCTTCTGTGAGCAAACTTCAAAAAGATAAGAAGGAAATTTACTTTCTCCTTCATTTTCTGTATGGCAGGACACAAAAATCTTGTTAAATAAAATATATAAATCGTATGTACATTAAATCATAACTATCATGAAACAGGCATCTGACGTACATCTAAATATCTAGAAATCTTCTCTGACTACATTTTTATAACGGATCCTCAAAATTCTGAGACTTATTTCATACGGGAATGTAACTCTCATTTCATCTTTTTAAGCTTACTTGTTGGAACTCCAGTTTAGGCATAGAAATGATGCATGATATTTCAAAATTTTGAATAATATATTCTTCCTAAGGTATGCTCTAGTCTCTCTGAAATGTGAAGGGGCTGGCAGTAGTCAGCAGACAGTGGCAAACAATGACATTTCATTACTCAGGTATTCAACAGAAAACGGATCTTCAACTTCCATTTGCCAGCATCCCTTTCTTCCCTGTGTGCTACAGAGGTAAGAACTGACTGATAATAGCAGAAGATAATTTCAGTTAGCTCAAAAAACAGCAACAATAGTTTTTTGCAACTCCTATCCAGTGGGTTTTTGCAACTTGTACCTTTGCCCCTTCTAAAGACCGTTAGTCTTTCAATATGCACGTAACTGGGTCTGCGTAGATGGTCTCTTCTGCTCACACTTCCAAAATGAAACATCACCTGTGAGTATATGTTTGCCTTCAGCTGGCTTTCTCTGACCTTCAGTGCTGTCTCTGCTAATCTTGTATGGATTCTTCGGGGTTTTTTTCCTGTTAGTATAGTTGCATACAATTTATTTTTCTCATTTCCTTGTGTATGAAAGATTTGTTTTAATTAAAACAAATCCATCTGCAGCACCTATTCTCAATTGTACTTACAAGTGTTCTTGCAGTTTGATGACAAAAAGCTGTGAGGGATATGTTTCATGCCCACAGACAAGCACAGTGAAAGAGGAAAAATGAAAAAAACACCAACTACTGTCTGTAAGCCGTAAATCACAGAACCTTCCTTGCATATTGACACTCCAATTTACATAGCAAAATAATATAGGCTGCAACAGGAATAATCCTAAACATTCTGTATAAAACAACTTTTCCGCTAGCAAATTTTTGTGTTATTTCTAAAGCTGTATCTTCAGCAAATACAAGAAGCATGGTTAGTTTTGAGTCCACAGTCCTCCAAAGAACACATTTTTGAAAGGTCTTATCAACATTTGTAAAGTCCAGTTCTTAGTATTTGCAGATGTACTATATTTGGCAGCACTATATGGATGCAAGGATTACGCTTTCTCTTTTGATTGTCTTTATGATGATTTTTTTAAAGAAGATTCACCAGTGTTTTCCATGGTTGACATTAAAATAATACTCCAGGAAAAAATCCTGGAGACAATACAAAATCTGATCCCCAGTGAAAAAGACTTTTGAAAGTATATTGATGAATAATTTGGACACAATTTGCTTGAGATCACAGCCATAAATAATTTGGATGCATACTCCACCTCATTATTGCAATAAGCCCTTGCCTGAGGTGAAGAGATACACTAATACCAGTAATAATACACTTTTATCTGCACATAGGTTGAGCACCCTTACTGATTTACGTATTACAATACCATTATAGCTATTTGTCACATTTTTTCCTAGTGCCCAAACAACCCTTTGGTTGTTAAGTTTTGCATTGTTTATTTTTTTTTTTTCAAAACCTTCAAGAAAGTAGCAATCACAGGTATTCACTGAGTACTTAGGCACAATATCTAGAGGCTATATTGGTGAAAAAACAGACAATTAAAATTTTGTTTCCTTGAAACGAGGAGAAATAATAGTGTCCTGGCTTTACGTACAATCTTTTCAACTGCTAAATACAAGAGGAAGTTTTTTTTCTTGCTGATAAGACAATCTATCTGATTCCTGTAAAAACTTGCAAAGTGAATATAACATTTCAGTCTGTAAGATTCCCCTGTTCTGTTTTGAAGCAAGGAAGTTAAAACAGCAGACAAACAAAAAAAAATTCATTAGAAGTAAGATACATTGCCATGCCTAATGGTGAAGAGCAATGTAATTTCTGCATGAAGGAATAGCTAATAGATAAGAAAAGCATAACAAGAAACCAATGGTGAAAAAATTTCCAAAGGCTTAAAGATGTGATTAGATTAATTATCCAAAAGGCAGAGTATAATAACAAGCATATACAAACACACGGCGATCTCCATCATCTCAGAAGTTAAGAATTTCACAGTAAATGATTCTTTAACAGAGTATCTGATCTTTCCAAGTTTCAGTGCAATGAAAAACACAAAAGAACATTTTTTCATTCTCTTCTGCAAATCTGATATTGATTTGAGCCACAAGAAATAAGTTAGTAATACAGAATTTTTTCAAAAAGTTTGGTGCTGAGTTTCAGGAAAGGACATGATAGTCTCGTTGCAAGTTACTTTGAACATCCTTCACACAACCTCTTAACTAGTAGTCACACAAAATCCTGTTTATCCATAGTTGGTGGTTTTCTTTTTTGACACTACCTAAAGTAGGTCAAGTAAATCACTGAGAAAAACATGGGTTTTATGGGATTCCATGTCACTCTATTACTGTTGTGTTTTTTTCAGATGATTATGTGTTTTGTTTCTTACCTTCCAAAACAATAGTTATTTAATAACTTCTTTTCTGTTCCAGAGAAAGTGTACACTAAAAAAGTTAAGTGCTAAAGTTTGCTCTGTTTTATATTGTATTGAACGTATAAATTCTGCTTAAACAACTTGCTGGGTTTTCATCAATATTTTGTAGGTATTTCTTTTAATATCTAACATGAACAGAGAAATGCCAGAAAAACTTCTGTTTCGGACAGATATACTATTACATTAAGTGCTGTATAAACATAGAAGAAATAATCTGCAACTTTAGCACATGTACCATTTAGTACCATAACAGACAATAAGGTGAAGAAAATTATGCTCATTGTTTAACAGCATAAGGGGACTCCAGCATCAGAGAGATATATTAGAGGAAGGTGGAAAAACTATGGTGTTAAGGAAGTGGCCACAACATACATATGAAGTGGGACTAGAAGAAAGTATTAGGTAGAAAGTCCTATTTGATCAGGCAACAATTTCTCAGCTACTCATGCAAAGCCCACCACCTAGAGTACAGAGACGTCCCAAACAAATACTAGAAAATATCTGGGAAGAACAGCCCTATTTTGACTGCTCTTGATTTTAACTCGGTAATTTTAAACTAATTATAATATTCTCCAAGCAAGCCAAGAAAAGCATCTTAAGTTGCCAGTTGCCTGTACAGTTAGAGATTTAAGGTTTTTATTTTCAAACCAAATTCATTTCCTTGAAAAATTTTTGAAGAAACTAAAACCACATGAAGTGTACTGGCTTTGCATGTTAATTCATTTTGGAAAACAAACAAAAAAAATCTTTAAAAGGCTTAAAAGTTCTGTGGAAGTTTTAAACAGGGACCCAAAATTTGTTTCCCTTTTTAAGAACCACCAGCAGATTGAACATTCTGGAGTGATTACTGTAGTTGGGAGGCATCTCGTTTTACTAGACTTGAAAGAAAATCTTAGTCTTCAGTAGTCTTGTCATTAAGACCAAGGATTCACTGACAACCTCTTGAGAGAAAGACACATATTATATAGACATTTCCTGGGTTTATTTCTTTCACTTCTAATGTATAATGGAGATTAAAAGTTTGCAACTTTCATATTCTCTACCTGACTAACTTACCAAGCTATTTGCTTAGTAAGACTACCCTAAGTCCTTCCAGTTTGCTAGGAAACAAAACACAGTTTTAAAAGCCCAAGATAAATGGTAAGAGTTCTCTCTTAACTGAGAGAGTAACAATTCATTTGAATAAAAGACATTAAACTAATTCTTCCTGTGTCTCATCTAAAACTAAAGGTTCCTCCCCAGCACAGGCTATAAGTAAAAAGGCACTGCAATAACATGAATTTTCATGACATACCAGTGTTATTTCGCCAGATGACAGAATAATTATAATTGGACACTTGCAAGACACTGTTTAGCTGCAGAACAAAGAACTTCCACATAAACCATATCCTTTATCTGTGAGTACTTGCAAGATACTGTGATCCGGGTATTTGTAATACACTCCAGGTTAACAAAATAGAGAACTCAAAGATTGGTTCTGGCTGTCAAAACCATACATTCAACAACGACTCTAATGCAAAAATGTGTTAGGCATATCAAGTATCATGTCTCCCAAGTAATGGCATAAGGAAAAGCTTTCAAAATCTAATAGTTTGCTATGTATGGAAATATGATAGATGGAGCTATTATAATACATTGTGTAGCTCCTTTCTTCCATTTGCTCTGGAAAAATACTTTAATTCTGCAATTCCTTTTCTTAACAAATAAGGAAACAAATTCCTTACCACATTTTGGTTGATCTTGTGCCTGAAACATGTGATGTAGACAACATATGGCCAGTCATCTGGTTCCATCAGTACTCCTGCAGCATGCGCACAGGTAACATGGAAGGAGGCTGGGCAGCGTCCATATGAACACTGAATGCAGGCACCAGAGATTTTCTTAATTCTCTGTCTGCAGAAGATACATTTCTGCAGAAGCAAAATAAACAGAATATTTACCATACTACCCCAACTCCATTGACTTCTGCAAGTATCTCAAGGACTGAAAAGTTACTTGTGCTTCACTGATTACATTTTATACCTTGCAATATGTATGGCAAAAGAACAAGCATTTATGAATTACTAGGTAACTTAAGAATGTGATAATTAATAGATAGCATTTTTGCCTTTTTTCTTTAATGTGAAGATGACTTCTTATGGTGATATAGTAAGAAAACTGATATATTAATAGCTATATAAAAGTTTAATTTCAAATTTCATACACTCCTCTGAAAATCAACCGGCTCCTCCTAAGACAGGTAAATTGAAAAACCTATATGTAATTCTGCAAAAAGTAACAGCAATATTCTAAAACAACAATTATACGCCCATAGAAATGTAGGACAGGACAGGACTTCCACATATCATTTAACCGAGACCCCTACTTTGAAGCTGGACTACATATATACATAGAAAATCTTTGGGAGATGGCTAATCTAAGATCTTCATGAAATGGTTTCTACAACAGCCTCAGATAACCTGTTACCATGGGTAAGTCTCCTCAGAGTTAGGAATGTTTTCATTATCTCAACACTTTGCGTAATTCCACAGCTGAAGGCTATTCCTAAGCCCTTTTTCATTTTTTCTAGTTTGGTTTTCACTGGTTGTGTATTTAATAAAATGGTAACTGAGTAGGCTATATTTCCCCTCTTCACATACTAAAACATCGTGTCAACAGTGTAAAGACATACCACTTTTTTTCCTTTTGCCAAAATGGAGACCATGTCAAAATATTGTCACTATTTTGTAAGCGACATAAGTGGCCCATATGAAACAAATGAAGGGATATGAGCTAGGTTAACTAAGTATGGGAAATAAGCTCCGCCATACTAAAAAAGACAAAGTGTATGATGACTGGTTTCTTGCCACCAAGGTTTGTTAATAGTAAAGGTATTAACAAACATGCTAGATAGAATAATTACGTAACTTCTATGGACAATTATGTTATATCACATTAGGAACTATCCTCTGATAATTCTCACCATAGCTAACAAGACTGCAAATGCTATTGATGATCATAAAATTATCTCAGATATTCTAAAACACAGATATTTTATTTAATGACACAAACCAGTTAATTCAATAATTTGAAAACATACTGCTGGAATAGTGATTACTTCCATTTGTTCTAAATTTGCTAGTCACCGATTTTGTTAAACACCCTCTTATCTGCCTGTGCTGGGAACATGTGTAAGAATAATTCTGATTTATTTTTACTGTATGGTTAATAATGCAAAGTATTTCAAATTAACTCACATCAAATTCTTCTTCCCAGGTTATCAGAAAATTTTGTTCTATTATTTATTAATTTCCACATTCTGAAGAAAATCTGCAGAAATTTTATTGTATAATTCAGCATTCACATAGTTTCAATGGCTTCTGGCACTCACTTTGTAACTCAAATAATGCTTTTTGCAAGTGCCAGCCCTGTCAAGCTCATCAGTCATGCAGGGTTCTCGTTTATGCATCATTCTGAACATGAGAAACTCTTCAAGTTCTGCCTTCATATCCACCCTTTGAAAGCCAACAGCCTTCATGGCTTTGCACAAGCAGAAACAAGAGTAGCATCTGGAACTTTATGAAAAATTTTTCCTATCATTCACCAGAAGGACCAGAACTCAGCTCAGTCTGCTGTAGCAGGATGAGGTCTGAAAGACTAGTAAGAGGTAAAGATGATTTTGCCATCAAAAGAAATGTTCCAGAGACTTCACTGATATGCTGACACCTCATTGTGCATTTGTATTCATGCACATGAAACCATTTTCAGATTAAGTCAAGTAACTGTTTCTCCAGGGAGCTTAAGGATTTTTTTTATATATACATAATCAGAAAAAAGGAAAATGGGAATTCCAGAATGAAAATACAATTGAAGTCTATTATGTATAAGTCTAGACACTGACTTCATGCAAATACACAGCTCCTTTCAAATGCTTTCTCACAGAGATATACACACAAGTTCATCAGTCAGCTTAACAAAAGAAGACTGAAGTACGAAACATGTATGAGTACGAAAAAAAAAAGGCAAAAAAACCCTGCCGCATGTTCTGAATAAAACACTCCAAAAATGCAGTTAAAACAAAATGTAGAGAATAGGAAAAAGAGATAAAAAAGCACAGTGCAGCAAAACTAGCAGTAAATTAAGGAAATCAGCTACAGCAGGAAATGCTGATCCCCTATAATTACTGGCTGCACTTGTGCAACACAGCGAATACACAAACATTAAAATATGGCTGTAAGTTTTGTCAGCATCTTACTGAAGTACCATGAAAACTCAGGAGATGCAGAAATCTAAAACATTACATTACATGAGTAATGCTTCAAAAAAGATGCACTTACAACTATATACATGCACAATTGTTCTTCTATTTCAATATTTCAAGGTTTATTATTCAGAAGCAGAAAAGCTAAGGAAAATAAAAGCAATACAAGGATAGTGAGAGATGCTGGAAAGGAAGCTGGAAGTGCAGTCAGGAAAACTGAAAATGTAACACATTAAATGGGATGGCAAAATCCACAGAAATTCGAGCAAAATTTCAACCCTCCCTGTAAAACAGATCAACTTCTCTGTTAGTCTTCCAGCATGGGTTAACTTAATAAAAACACATTAGACAAACTGGCATATTGTAAGAAAAATTATGTCTCACAGTACTTTTCAGAGATGCAACTTGAAAGTACTGAAAAAAGTAATTTTAAAAAAAAGCTGTCAAATTACTACTGACTCTATTCTTATTTCTGTCATGCTGGTGTAAAATTACCGTAATAACTGAAGAAAAGTGAAATTACTTCAGATTTACTCTAATGTAAAAAGAATACTGCTTGGTCATATGTAATTATGTGAGTGCAGACTTCAAGTCGCATGAAGAAATTGAAAATACTTCCTGTGTTTTAGCCATTACATGAATCCATCTATACTGTCAAATACAAGGAAGGTAGCTGTTACATCAGTTAACTCCAAAAACACATTAATCTTTTGTGCTACACTCTTACATTCTTCAGGTGTCTAAAAGATTAAGATCAAGGATATGAACAAGTGAAAAAATTAGTGTACATACAGGAAAAAAAAAAATCCTATTTCTCCCTGTGTTTATGGAATACCAGAAAAATTCTGAAGATCAGTCTTGTTTCAGAAAGCACAAAAAGAATCAAGGTTGACAAATAATGAAATGTTTCCTATTAGCTGTAAGATGCCGTGTCCTTTGTGCAAGCACGACACTGAAAGGAATGATGCAGATGTACCTCAGCTTTACAAAAAGTCTCAATTTTAAGCATGAATTTTGAAAAGTACACATGAACAAATAAAAGTCAGGTGTACAAGCAAATTCACAGCTTGCATAACTGTATCAGGCAGCATGGCCCCATTCAGTGACATGAGAAAATGCTCCTTCAGCTTTGATAATGTTAAGTCAAACACTTCATCTATCATATTTGATTAATAAAATCAGAATATACAGAATAGAAGCAGAGCAAACTATAAAAATCTGCTTTGTATAGACTTTTGGAACCTTAGCTGAGCTACGTAACCAAGTTGTATATTAGCTGTAAGTAGTGAATTGAACTATGCTGTGATTGACCCATACTGGCAATTGTTTTCCTCCCTAGCTTCTAAGTAATAATGTAGTTCTCATACTCTCATTTGCGACCTTACAGCATATGAACGTAAATGAATTTTTTCAGCTTTTTTTTCCCAGGTTAACATTTTTAATATTATGGTGATACACGAAAAAAAAACCTATGATACAAATGTCAAAAAAAAAAATTAATTACTGGAGGTCACCAAAGAAAAAAGGCATCAAAATTATGCGAGGGAACCACCGGTTGTGAAGACCGAGGCTTCACTCTCCCTCCCACCCTTGCCTGAAGTCTGACTTTTGTAAGTCTGTAAAATGAAGGAATTGTATATAATCAAACCAAACTTGAATCACTCCTGCAGAGTATAGGATCTAAACATCTCTCTGTCTGGGCAAAGGTCGTATTTAGGTACGTAAACTTGATAAACTTGAAACATCCCAGATAGCTAGGAAGACTGACGTTTTGACTTAAATTTTGTTAGATATTAGTGCACAGCAGAGACAAAGGGGGAAGTAGCCAAGGATCAATCTTAATCAGAGATTCAGATGCAAAATGAACTGGGAGAATAAATAAAATTGTTTATATAACTGGAGATTAAGAATATAGGACAGAACAATGTACTGCAACTTTCTAGATGATGAAATGACCTCTTTTTGCCCCCAAAATGAAAAATATTCTGCTGCAAATGGATTTCATAATCATGGAATAGCTCTTTAATATTAATAGGTTGCAAATATATAAACACAATGGATTTTAAAGCACAAGTCTGAGGAAACTGGATACCAGTATTTTGCAGCAGAAAGGCCACTGATAGCTTTCATAATAAATTTTATGCACTCTTGTATAAAAAATTCGCTATTGCTGCCCTCAAAAAGAGCAATATTTACAAAACAAAATTCCAGTCCCTAACAGGATCATGAACTAGACACAGTAATACTGCTTTCTGATGCAAGGATTCATGACAATAAGCACAAGTTGCGGCAGAAAGCCAGGGCTGGATTTTAGGAAACAATGTGAAGTATTGATTTCTCCCGAAAGTATTTCTACGCCTTGGCAAGAAGGAAGCTCACTATAGTAAGGCATTAAAGTCTACAGAAAGAAGCTATTTCAAGAGAGCCTCCAAAAATTATTACATCTCCATATATTACTAAAAATCAACACATAAGAGCTCTTCTTCTACTGCTGCAGATGGTTATTAACTACTAGTCAGTAACTGAACTGCATATTCTCACCTTCTTCCATAAATTTGGCATTTTTGACCTTCTAGGTATCATCAGAAATAAACTCTGAGACAGAGACACCATTGTAAGGTTTAGGAAATTAATGAAAAATCATGGATAATATTTTTTTTCCTATAAGATCTGCTTTAGCACCTCTGCATTTTGCAATGAATCTGCTTTGCTTCAGAATTTATATTACCAGACAAGGAATATTGCTGTTGGGTATGATCACATTCTAGACATGAAACGCTGGTCCTACTGCAACCAATAGTAAAATACCCATAGATTTGAACACAGCAAAGATTTCACAGTGTGTACTGACAGAAGGTGCTTCACCAGCTTATCAACTGTTGTAACTTGAGACATACTGTATAAAATGCACAGTGAAACTAATCTTTTCTTTCTACAGTCCAAAGCCATGACATGGATTAGACATGAGAAAAGATTACAGTCGACTCATACTGCAAGAGTTGGTAGCAAGGTACTGGCACAAAAATTTGTTAACACCACACAATGCAATCAGAAGATACATACTATAAAGACATTTGACACATTATCTGCAGATCAGTGAGCACATGTTGTCTGCACAACCATCTTTCAGAATACAAAGTCAGCACTTAATTTTGCCAGAGAGCATCGTGTGTTTCTATGGAAACGAGCTCATTACTTTTTTTCGGTTTACGTTTCTGTTTATTCCCGATTAATCTAAACAAAGCTGAATATTTCAGCTATGAAACTGACAAAGCTTAGAATCAGAACATGTGAAGAAAAAGAATTTCTATTTCACTTCTTTTTTCAGCATGTTTAGACAACTAATTAAAATTAACTAAGACTGTTGTCAGATAAAGTATCTAGAGACTGTTTTGCATCCCTCTGGTGTTTCAAACATAAGAGCCAGTAATTCGGGGGGGGAAGAAACAATGCTTGTAGAAAATGATTTGCAATTTCCTACTACTCCGTAAGTCTGCTTATAGCATGGGGCTATGGCAAATTAAAGATGGCAGACACTATCTTGATGCAGTTGAAATTCTGTTAGTCATATATTCCACCAGAGAAATAAACATAACACACATCAGTAGCAATTAGAAACAGAAATCTTATTTTCTAGTAACTCTGAAATAATGTAGTTTTGGGTCTACTCTCAATGAGTGAGCTTTCAAGTCATTTTCAACTTTGAATTAAACATGAAAAGATCTTGAAATGGCACCAAATATTCATATTAGTTTAATATACATTTTTAAGAGCTGCTAAAATATTATCAGGACTTGCCAAAATTGTGTATAAATGCAGTATACATCTACTATTTCAGTAAAACTGCTAAGGCACCAGTAGTTTTTTAATTCATAGGAAAGGAAAAACAAACATACAGTGCAGAGTTAAAAAACCCTTAGCTTTTCTGAAGCACAGATTGTGTGATTGTAATGAAAGAGTCCTTACACTGTAGGTTAAAAGAGAAAGAAAAACAATCACAGAAAACAAAATACTTTGTGAAGAAGTTTGTATTTTAGAAAGTGCCTGTAAAGGTTTATGTTCCTGTGATACACTGTGTAATCTCCTCAGCTGGCAAAAGGTGAGTGTTGTGAGGCAAAGAGGAAGAAATAAAAGACCGTGTTAGAGCTCCAGCTGTTGCCTGCGCAGTGGTACTCACCACCACAATACCTACAACTATGCTGTGTCTAGGGAAGTAAACTGATGTGTATTTATTTTCAGTATTCTTGCAGTCCTCGATATTTGTAATTTTGTAATTTTCTCTGTCTTTTTTTCATTCTGTAGTAGTACTATTAGTGCTCTATGCTGTCAGAGATATGCAGAAAGTACTTGGGAGGTCTGTAATCCTACCCTAGAGATCTACTGATAAAAATACCATGTCCACATATCTCTACTATATCCTCAAAATCTTACTATCAATAAATATTAAAAGGAAAATATTCAATCACCAACATCTGCTTTAAAAAGAATCCCTACATGTATAATGAATATGCTGCTAGCATATAGTTATTGAACACAACAATACTATGCCACTTGCTTCCAGATTCATACACACCAGGTGACACTGAGAATTTAGTCATTCTAACTCTTCTTTTGCCCGGTTCATATCTACATCTGTTCTGAAATATTAATGTGACTGTGAGCATTCACTTTATAAGGAGACTCTCATGATTTCAGCTTAACTCTAGTTTTTATGTATTCATATATACTTTTCCAAATGTGTTTTTATTACAGAACAAAACAAATCTTTTTGCCAGACAACGCTTCTTCCTCTGTAGCTTTGAAATTGTGCATGTCTTTTCTGGGTTTCTTTCCCCCACAATTTTCACCTTTTAGCTTCTACATTGTACCATATAAACAATTAAACACTAAGCCTTATAAATTGTTATTTTATAGAAGCATTGTGCCTCTATTCAGTACACCTTTCAAGCATCCTGCAATGAACAAGAAAAAATGTTTCATATTGGTATTTGAAGAGCAAAACTCCAGGAAGATAAATATGGGATGTTGGAAAGAGGCTCATTTTCTATATTCTCCAGGAAGAAAACATTTTTGTTAAAATTTTCCTTTAGACTTGCACAGACCAGTTCAAACAGATTTGCCATTTATACAAAGGTTAAAATACCTGACAAGCTGTGAAAGGCCATTTAAGCTGAAAAGGTGATGAGACATGAATTCAATGCCTCTCTGCTGCAGCCTCCACCAGATATGGTGGCTAGAGGTCCCAGTATTATGTTGTAACTGCAGTCTTTCCAGCCGATTCCTACAGACATTACCGGAAATTAAAGGCAATGGTTGTTTCAGATTCTTTTCTACACTTCAGTCATCCAGTCACAACCATGCACTTCTTAGCTGGAGTACACAGTGCACAGACAAAACTACTGTGCAAAATGAGAGCTAAACTATTTCCATAGAGTCAAAAAACAACAGAGATTGGAAGGGACCTCCAAAGGTCATGTAGTCCAACACCTTGCCAAAGGAGACCTACATCAGGTTGCACAAGGCCTGTCCAGCTGAGTTTTGAACATCTCTAAGGACAAAGATCCCTCAGCTTTGCTGGGCACCTGTTCAAGTGTTTGAACACCAACCTTCGTAGTAAGAAAACCCGTTCTTTATACAACAATGGAATTTACCATGTTCTGATTTGTGTTCTTTGCCTCTCAAGCTATCTTCATGCACCTCCAGAAAGCATGTCTCCATCTTCCCTTTATCCTTTGATTACCTAGTCATAAACAGCAGTAAGATCTCTGCAAAAAGGTGTCTCCTTCTCAGGCTGAACAGACCTAGTTTCTTTAGTCTCTCTGCATATGTCCCGTGCTCCAGCCTTGAACACCTCAGAGACCTTCCATTGGACTTGCTCCTGTATGCCAATAACAGGGAGATCAGGTGCAGTCTTAGAAATGCCAAAAAAAGAGGAAGGATGGATCAAGTCCCTGGGCCTGCCGGCTACAGTCTTACAAATCAAGCCCAGGATTGAGTTGGCCCTCTTTGCTGCAAGAGTATACTGCTGATTCATGTTTAACTTCTCCATCATAATCTCCACGTCCTCTTCTGCAAAGCCAATCAAGTCAAAATCTAGTGGCAGACTTTATATTTCAGTTCTCAGATTCCAACCCAATTTCAACTTTCAGATTTCAGAAGAGCCAGATCCCCAAGTAAAACAGAGCACGACTACACGAAGTATTTAGAGAAGACATCTAGAATTTTCTAACTCAGAAAAGTCCCAAACAGACAATGAAAAGAGAACTTCAGGAGACTGCACGGCCATGTCAAACACCACTCCTTTGCAAGTTGCCATTTAATGCAAAGCACTGCTCTGGAAAGTAATATTATTATTTATACTTAGCACAGAGAAGATCACTGTTTCTGTATAATTTATTTTATAATAATTGCTTCATAATACTTCATATGAATACATAGAAACACACAAAGAGAATTTAACATTTTAATAAGGGCAGTTAAAATTGTAACATTGAGACGCAGAATTGAAAGGATTATATTTTTAGCAATATCCTGCAAGCAATTTACTGAAATGAAAAAACACAAAGACAGTCTTTATCAAAATAAAGGTATCACAATGTCTTATCTAATAAACTCTCTATCCTTCTGAGAACAGCAAGTCCGTAAGGCGGTACCAGTAAATTTAAAAGGTATTTCCACATACACCCCCCAAAGAAAACAAAATTACTAGAGAACATCGTATAGCATTTAAGAGATGTATGTTCAAATGTTTAGAAACAAGAATCTTGTCAAGCTCAAATAGAAATTTCTGATGACAATAAAAGAACGTATATCAAAATTTCATCTACCTACTAGCATGACAGTAATGTGCTTTTTTATGTCTGAAAAGATTAGAAAATGGGAATGGACTTCAGTATATGTCCTCTGGACAAGAACGGGTCATGGCCAATTATGTAGGTGAATGCACTTTGCTTCTGGGAAGAAAAATACTGCGCTTGTGAAGTACACTGAAAGAGGACACAGCTGCTTGTCAAGTTCTTCTCTGTTGAAGGGAAGATACTGTGGACGGAATACACTATCAGAAAAGGAGGCTAAGTAAAACCATTTCATGTGGGTATGCCACTGGCCAGGAACTACCTGGCACCCCTACAGTAAATAGAGCAAATGTGACTCACGCTATTTCCAGGTGCTGACAATAGCATAGAAAGAACTTAAGTCAAAACTGAAAATAAAGGGCTATTCAAGGGTGAAGGGGTAGGGACTATTTTTAATTTGTTTGGGGGTTGTTTTTTCAGTTGGTTTGTTTTGTTTCTTTTTTAATTTTAGGAAGGTGTCAAGGCACACACAATTTAAACATGTTCTGCATCACAGAAACTATATATTCAGTTCTGAAAAGCTTTGGGGACTGCATAGCTTACAAAGAAAAGATTATTTCTGAAGCTTTAAGCCAAAAGCCAAAATCCATTTTTCAGCAGAGTTGATGTTAACATTATACCTAACCAGAAAATAGTGTCATTTGAACAGGGAAAAGTGATAAGGCAGTACAGAAAAGTTCTGACATTCTGTAAGACGTTTTAAAATGTATTAAGTATAAGAAGTTAAAAAAATTCCACAATCTAAAATGAATCAGTTTGTAGTATCTCAGAAACAGTAAGTTATTTCTAAACGTTTTCCTCGTTTTTAAGTCCTGTATGAACTTCACTATGTAAATATTTAGAATAATCAGATCCCACTGCAGAAGAGGGTTAGCAGTGTCTTGGAGTAGTTAGCTCTTACAAAAATTTGTGAAACCTTTGCTCCCTGTAAATTGAAACATATTAGCTATTAATATACTTACTGGTTAAAACAATTTTTGGCAAAAATGGAGAAGCAAAAATTCAAATATGTTTAAAATGAGTTATTTTTTTCTCTTTTATTTTTTCCTGTTGCTTTCCCTCAAAAGACAAAAAAATAAAAGACGAATATGAAGGCTTTATCCTGGGCAGGTAGGCAAATGACCTTTTGCTTTAAAATAATCTCATAAAGTGTCATCTTTCTTGCATAAACCCAGAAGTATGAGAATGTCAGCACAGCTGCAAAGCGTTCCAGGTTTGCCGTGGAAACACCATTCTTATTTCAAAATAATACAACTGCTCACTGTGGACTATTGGCATGAAAGCTCCCAATCGTAGCTCATTGACAGCTTGTGGAGTGGACAGATGAGGCATGGAAAATATTTTAAATTAGTTCATTTATCTTGCTCAGACATGGGAAGAGACTGAGAATTTTTCACGTTTATAGAAAAAAAAGAGGGAAAGAGAGAAAGCGGTGGTGAGGGAAGGGGAGAAAGGGGAAATGGTAGGGGTACGGGCAGATAAAGAGCAGGAAAGCAAGAAAAAAGAGAAAAGGGGGGTAAAAGCAGGAAAAGGGAGGAGGGGGAAGAGGGGAAAGCAGGAAGCAGAGGGAAAGTGAAGAAAAGTTTGGGAAAGGAGAAAGACAGCACCTTTTAAAAAAAATAATTACCAGTTAAATTTCACATACTATGCATTTTTTGTTCATTAAAAAACATACACCCCAACACTAGCTAAACTAGCAGATGTTTTTAGCTGGTTTTGATATTATCTTCATAGTTATCAGAAAATAAACACCAGTTTTTATTACTGCATTAAACACATGCAGATTTAAATTGTTTTGTCCTAAGGACTCAGATTATAGATATTTTTCAAACATGAGGCATAATTCCCCTCCCATACCTCAGAAATTATGCCATAAACACACACAACATGAAGAATATAAGTATTTAGTTAATCCAGAGCATCTTATTGCTATGGATGTTATTGCAGCCCAAGACACAGCAAGTGAGACTACTCAAAGGACAGAGTAATGCACTGCAAGTCAGACAATTAATTTTGTTCCTGAGATTCCAATGGCTCCTAAGAATGATTCTGACAAACAGAGATAGGTTCCCTCCTCCTGCTTTGAACTTAGATCACTCACCTAGACAGGCAGTTTAGTACTGTAGAAACTCATATGAGGACCAAATATACCTGACATGTACATGTCATACTTCTGCAAGAAGCTCACACGGGAATCTTGCCACAAATCACAGAGTGTATGGAAATTGACACAAGAATGTGGAATTCTTTTGTATCAGAATAATGAACAAACATTACAAAGGCCTGTAATTACTGATTATTTCTGCAGTATCAGTTCTAATTCCATATACAGACAGGCTTTGAATCCTATTTACTTATTGGAATGTAACATATTATTCTAAAAGCAAATGGAAAAGTAAAACAATGCAGTTCAAAGAGAATCTGAATAAAAAGAAAGGTGTCTTTTCAATATTTTCAACAGAACTACCACCTACAGATAGCATTTGATTATGTTTTGTTCAACTATTTCCTGTATACAACTCAAATTTCATTTCATATAGAAATATATATTTAATTTTTATACTTCTAATTTGTTCAGTATGTCTTCCCCTTTACCCAGCTATTCAGGCACAGTGATTAGGCTTGAAGGAGGTTAGACTTTTCATCACATTTTTATACCTGATATTTTTCATTTTCTAATTTCCCGCTCTGGGAAATCTTTCACAATTGATCTGTTTAGTGTTAGTATTTAGCAAGGACTGCTATTGAAGGGCAAGCTGTACTCTCTTCTAATGTGATGTCCAGTTCATTAAAAACATATTACAAAAAGTAAAATTTTAAAAGTCTGTTTTACCTGTCCAGCGTGCGGTCTGACCCATCTATTTCATCTAAGTGGATGCATTTAGCATGCAAATCATTTTATTCAATTTTAAAATATCAGTTTCAGCATCTCTGCCATCGGGCTGCATACTTTTCTTTCCCAGAAAGAATCACCTCTCATTGTAAACAGAATTTCATTAAATTATGAAACCTTGGCCTATGAGCCCATGGGCCCAGTTGTCCAGGGTATAATTTTGAGAGCTTCTTTTCTTCTGTTTTTGCATCACAAACTTCTTTTTTAATGTGGGACTCGTTCACCGGGAAATAAACTGCTAACTACACACTTAATTTTAAAGGCAATTTTTTAAAGTTCCCTACCAAACGCTGTATCACCAACAATATGAAGAAAAGTATAAAAGCCCAATATTTAAAAAGTCACAGAACAGGATGAAGACCTAGCATATAGTTTGACTTTTGATATCAATTTTCAAAACTTCTTTTTGACTAGTTAGGCTTCTAGAAGATGTTCTTTCTCTCCACACTGTGCACCCAACTCTTGTGTTAATGGACCATTAAAAGATGCTTCATTGTGTCTTAATGGCATAATACATTATAAAAGTCAGGTGAAGGAAGGAATTACACCTCGCGATGTAAAGACATGTCATATAAAAGGCCATAGCCGATGATATTTCCAGAAAGAAATATAACAACAATTTGCTAATACAGCACTGCCAAGTAATCAGTGAATTTTTGAAAACCTGTCTATCATAGAAAATATTTTTCAAAACTTGTTCAGAATTCAATTAAACCCTTTATTAAACTATAATCTGGCTTGAACTTCTGACACTGATTTGAACATGACATTCATATGTCTAAGCATCTTGATAAATTATTGGAGCAGACAAGTATAATATTTCAAAGAATAATTTGGTTGCTTTAGCTCCTAAACATCCTGGTAATCACCAAGTAGATCTATGTGTGATCTCTAAAAATTTCTAAATGCTTGTGCAGTAACTGAGATAGCACACAAAAGATTCCTCCACCCTATACATTGTCAAATATCTACACACAACATGGTGTCTCAGCACCACAGAAAGAATGACATGGGTATTAGGATCTCACAGTACAGTACAGCTAACACTGATATGGAGGCACTCATGATACCTAAGCTTTCAGGGTAAAGGTGAATTCTTAACGTAGTTATTTGCACAGGTCTTTGCTATTTTAAGACTAATAAACCCCTGTGATTTCTGTCTGGTGAGGGCACACACAGTACATATCTTCCGATACAGTCTACTTGGCTCAGCACACTGTGGACAGCATCCCTTTCCTTTCTGAGAGAGATCGCCATAGCCTGAGACCACACAGGAGGCAACACTGAGCATCTATGTCCCACAGAAAAGACAAAAAAATCACTGGAAGCAAGAGTGAAGACAGCATCTCCGATTCCTAGGAATTCCTGTAGATCAGTCAAGTCCACAGATGACATAACTTACTTCCCCACTTCACACTGCTGGTGTAGACTTAAATGTCCATAAGGATGGTTCACCTTTCATTTATAACCTCACTACAAATAGCAGCTTCAATGGTGATGAGGCCACATTAGTAAATCACACTGTAAAACAGTCGGGTTTTTAATTTTTTACAGAACTATTTCCAACAGATCAAATGAAAGAATCTGAAAAGGGGAAAGGACATAGAATCTTTGTCACATTTAGGATTCAAAGCATATGCATTATTGCTTTCACTGCTTCACTCAGAAATACTCTTTTTTTTTTTTTAACTTCAGTCAACTTTACTTCATTACTTTACTCAGTTTTTACTTCTGGTTAACAAACACCTTTTAAGCTTTGAGGAACTTTGCCCAGAGAAACAGATAGTGGACGACTGCCCTAAGTTCTCAGAGATATTTAGCAGTAAGTCAGAAAAAGACTAAGAATGTAAACAATCAAAAAGCAAAAGGGAAACTATTTTCTCCTAAAGTGCAATTTTTACAAATTTCATTCTACTCATCTTCATTCCTTCTTTAAAATAGTAATCCTATTTCCTTGCTGCAAAAGGCTCAGTGAAAGTGGAAACTCTTGTCAATCCCCTCTACATCCTTTTGCCCAGGAGATATTGGATATAAAGTGTGATCTAGATACTGTGTGATCTAGAGCTGAAAATGAATGACAACAAAGTGTTGATGAGTTTAGCTATCAGCAATCAGGCAAACTTCTGGTTTGAACAAAACCACTGAAAATTTTTCAGTTTTTGTAAACCTCTATTACCATGGCTGTCACCCCATTTCCACTGCCAGAAATCACGACTCTACATGAACTATCATGAACTACTCTATAAGACTTTGGGAGACTAGGCTATATCAGTATCATGAACTTCGTTTTCTTGCACTGAAAATGGACAAAAGAAACAGGTGCGTGCTCACAAACTACTTCTATTTACTACTACACTTTGCACACTGAACTGATGGAGTTTAGAAAGTCATTTTAATTCAAAATATGTGATATTTTTCAATGTTACAAGTTATTTTTAAATAAGCAACATGGTCATCTCATTAGTCAACACAAAGTATAAATATGACTGCACAGATGCGGCAATCTTTTATCTACCCTTTATGTAAAAGTTCACTGTTTGAGCAACTTCTTTGTCCTTTGCTGCATTTTTGTAACAGACTCTCTATTCTTTCCTTCAAATATACTCCCTAAAACCCCCCAAAAGATGGTAGGATACATAACAGAATACATAAAAGTATAATTTATTGAAGCTGTGTACTCAATGACTATCCTCAAGACTACTAAAGTAGTTGTAAATATCCAATCAAGTATTCTCATTTAAATTGGTATACCATATGGTAACCAAAAGCAAGCCTGTTTGGTACAAGAAACAGTTGGTAGTTAGAAAATATTGGGGGGGAGGAGATATGTATGCTTTGTGTTTATTTATGCAAAGTTCAGTATAATTTAATAAAATCTGTTCTCAGTGTGTTCTCAGTGTTTACGTAATTTCTACGCATGATCAAGTTAGTTCATAAGTCCAATAGTCTTCCCATGCTGTGTGGATTTTGCAGTATTAATGACGAGCAGACCAAGGACAGAAACTCAAAAGGTGTAATAAAGAGATTATTGTGGGTCCTATTAGCAAAAACAGACAGTATGTGTTTCAGTGCTCTCACTAAAGCCATTTAAATTTAAATACTGTAGAAATGTCGAGTTTTGAATAAATATGGTTCATCACGCATTGGCTGGGTATTATTTTTGTTCCTTGCTCTACGCTGAAGACAAATGATATTGCTTTTCCATGATTAGGTATAATTTCTTCACATTAATTTTCGCTGATTTTTCAATTCAGCAAACATGAAGAAAAACTAACATGTAGCAAATACATCCAGTATGACTGTATTTAATTGTTCTAGCAGAAATTAAGACAGAAGGCTTTCTCACTGCAAAAAACAGAACCAACACTATTAATTTGAAATACATATTGGGGTGCTTATCTTCTTATTTTTCCAAGCTCCACGAGGAAGTAAGTGCACTGAATTACACACCACTAAGTTTTCACTCAGTATGAAGAAACTCTTGATGCTTAGTTTAGTACTCACGCACACTTACTGCAGTGGAATCAGAATAATCACTTGGTAGGAGAAGTGGATTTGTTCAAGAAAAGACTTATGTTTCACCAGATACTCTTGGAAGTAAGGGGCAGAAGAGAGGTCCCTAAACGCAACTTAAAGAGTTCTTAACTGCTTACTGGCTCCATCTCAGGCAAATTACATGGCACAGGTACCCAGCCTGGATGGTAACAGCACACAACAAAGCAGTAGCTGCCTTTTAGCAGTCTAGCAAGTGTTGGAGCAGGCAGGTAAACTGTGAGTCTCCAACATGACTTCGTGCATCTCCATTGCTTCCTGACTTCTTCAGTAAGAGTTTTTCAAGGAATTAACCCAACACATCTGAAACCTGACCCAGTATACCTGAGTTTAGTACAACCAAAAGATCTTCATCAGGTCTGAGTAGCAACTACAATACTTATTATTTCATTGCTAAGATCTCATGAGGTTTCTTTTGATCGTAGTGACTCTGCCTTAGCACTATTAACTTACTGTTAGTTTGTAAGGCAAATTATTCACACCATCACGTAATCAGCAACCTGA
>Ga0181612_115577_pt1 | contig 22371 bp, 13 predicted proteins | sample HoacroProtozoa21_FD_119630 | JGI IMG/M metagenome (GOLD analysis project Ga0181612, IMG submission 119630) | Hoatzin crop microbial communities from Cojedes, Venezuel. Combined Assembly of Gp0051906, Gp0051904, Gp0051908
AGTCTTGCTGAATGGCAGCAGAGCCTGCTGGTGTATCCACCACACCTCCCAGTTTGGTGTAATCAGCAAATATATATATGCACTATACATACAAACCTCATAAAACAAAATGCCAATGTGTATATAGAAATGCACAGTTACAATACTATATACATAAGGACATACTGAATCCGCTCCATCTGGAAAAGGATGACCTTCTGCAGCACCGGATGAATCACAAAATCTTTCCTAGCTACTACAAGTGTATAGATCATATTCTTAGAGCACCCGTAAAAGTCAGAGTTGCTGTCAATTTGAGAAATTTTAGCTCAGTGCTCCTGTTTCTCTTTCACTGTCATGGGAGAAAAGAAATCCTCCTTATTCGAAAGACAAGACGTACTACTGGAAGGTACCTTGACCAAACGACCTTTTCCTGGCTTGAACAGCCTCAGGAAGGGTCTCCTTGAAAGCAAGCGGGTGTTTACGTTTGCCATTTTCATTTGCCATTTGAATGGGGGAGCACTGCATGCTTTGCTTGGCCTCTTTGGGTAACGTGGGTGCAGACTGCCTGTTGACATACTTATCCTGTACGTTTCTCCTGTGCTAAGGAGCAGTCTGAAGTTGCTCATGCTGCTTTTGTTTTGCTAAACTCCTCAGTTTCATAAAAATAGATACAGAGTATCTTGAGGAAACAGATTCATGCAGTATTACTTGCAGTAATATTGCATTGCTGCATTAAGTGGAAAAAAGGTATTATTGCAGCTTTTCACTAGGGAAGGACAAAATACATCCTTCCTTCTTCATTAGACCCTTTCAGGCTGTGACCGTGCTGTCACAGCGGAGATGACAGGAGGCCATCCTTCACAGCGATGAACATGTCAGCCCGTCCTCTTCTCAGCTGTCACAGTATCATTATGCATATGGCAGAGAAAGATTAAAAAAAAGGGTGCCATTTGATTGAAACATGGATTTCTGCCGACATAAGGATCGTGGCTCAACAGATGTGAGCTTTACGTTTGAAATAGGAATGAAAATAGGAATCAGCCTTTATTAAAGTTTGCACAGCTGCCTCTTATTACTGACGTGTTGGGTGAGAGGGGTGCGGGTTCTGTTTCTTCAGCTTCCCTGCACCGAAACCCTTGCTTTCTGATGACTTTCACTGTTTGGTCACCCACAGAACAAACGCCTTTATTTTTAATTAAGACTACAGCTCTGTCTTACAGAGCTTGTCATAGCAGATACAGCTCCTAATCTGAAGCTTCAGAAATTAAAGTAGGAATAACTGATAAAGACTTTAATGAGTAGCTTGTTGCCTGCCTGAACCTTTAGAAAGCAAAGCTTTAGGTCAGTAATGGTTGGAGGAAGAGTTGGTCTCTAAGGGGCAGGCTGTGCTGGAGCTGAATGTATAGCTTCCAGCAGGACCTTGAGTAAACAGCTGAATCTTAAGAATCATTTAATAAGCACAGCTCAGATAATGCAAATTTTATTTTTTTGTGTAAATAATACAAAGCAGCTGTACAAATAATTTAGATTAAAATCAGTATTGCAGTTAGAATAATTTTTACGATTTACTACATACTGCTTTGACCCAGACTATTTATGTAGCTCCTTAGCTTATTAACTATACAGCTGTCTAGAGAGAATAAAAACATCCCATGCAGATTTCATGACTGCCTGGTGTCAGAAGAAGTGACACTGAAAGCCGTTATATTGGAAGTCTCTTTTAGGATGGATTTTTGATGCAGCAAAATCATACATTGAATATACTGTCATTAAGTTATTTGAAAACATGATGATAATGTGACAGAAAAAATAAACACGAAAACATTGACCTCTGTAGAAAATAAACCGTTGAAGGGAAATCTGATGTAATGCCTGTGGTGACCACATCAAAGCTTTTGATGTTGTGATATATGAAGAGGAAACATTATTGAGAGGCAGAGCAGAGGAAAGGACAAACTGGAAGGATTTTAGAAAATAGTTATAATTCTGACTTTATGCTTTTAGATTAGGCTTATTAAGGAAGAACAAAACCAAATCTCAACTCCTCACTCCTGAAATTCACTTAATGCATTTAGTCTGTTTTGAGATTCACTAGTGATAAAAAAGTTTGTTAGAGGATCCAAGGGCTACCTGAGAAGGAGAAAAACAAATGTGATTCAATGTCCTGGCCGAAATGTCATCTCATTTACTCCAGTTACTGCAAATTGGTGGAAACTAATTGAAGCCTTGCTTAACTGCAGAGGTGCTACCCCGATCTACAGAGTCAGGAGGGAAACATGAACTCCAGTGTCAGCCATCTGTACATTGCTTGTTCTCGAGGCCCTGAAAAAACCCCATGCTCAGTACTTTTTTAACTTATATAATGTGTTCCAGCCCCAATTGCTCTGTCTATCTATTAGCCTATATACGTCTATACTGGGAAAAAGAGTGCAAATCTAAGATGCCATTTGCTATTTCAGTCTGTCCTTGAAACTTCAAATAAATCAGACAGAATAAGACCACTCTAATTTCTGCCAGCACCACACATAGCAGAGTTTCACAGGGAGCAAGTAGCAGGGCTCTCACCGCAGTAACTCCATGTAGCTGCAACATGTTTACTGTGGGGTTTTTTATTATTATTATTTTCAGATTAAAATGTGGCATCAGTGATAATGCGCTTCCTTGTAACCACAGTCTAGGCAATAACTTTTGAAGTATGATCAGTGCTGCGTGCAAAGCTCCTTTTTGCTTAAGAAATGCTGAATATTTTTAACTATGACATGCTTTTAAAATACTACCTTCCACTGTCACTAGACTTTAATAAGGGCAAACATCACACAGTAAAATAAAAGGTCATTTGTGACAAGAATGTAAATATATGGTAGATCCTGAGCAAAGGTATGCCTTGAAGTTTGTTGAGGGAGTTCGTTCCAGGCTAGCTTTCATAAGAGTAGAGTATCTTAAGCTATTTGTTTATCAACAAACATTATTCTTCATAAATTTCATACCGTGCCTCTTCTCTGTTTGCTTTGTCTGCAAAACCTCAAGCTGTCTGTGGCTTCTTGAAGCTGATCCAGCTAGGTGGAGGTTTTGGGGGGGGAGGCTGGGTTTTTTGAATTTCTCAAAATTTTTTTCCGGAGCACTTATTTTTTCACTCAGTGAGCCAATATGAGCTATATATGGGGGGGGAAGAAAAGAAAAACTAGGATAACTTGTACTGATGTTTCGAGGCTTTGCTGCACCACTGTAATTGCTGCTGACAAGACTCTGCGGGGTGAAGCTGGCCCGGCGCAGGAGCTGCACGGCTTCGTTGTAAAGCCCTGAAAACTTGCCTACAGGTCCCTCTCACCCGCTGCTGTCAGATACTCAGTCATACCCCAGGGATTAATGACACGACTGACAATTAATAAGACAGAATCAGATTCAGCTGCACTCTTCCAGATTTAAGAATTCCTGCTATTGCCTTAAAGTGATGCATTTCCTCAAAGGCTTGGAAATTCATCTGAGTCCGAGCTGAACAAGAGATGGGACTAAGAAAAGCATAAATCAGAAGTAAGAAAATCATTGGGGTAGATCTGACTGTTCAAAGGTTTACTTTGTGCTTGATTTCTTTCACTTCCTCTGTGCCCGACAGAGGACTTTGCTTTCTCTGTGCCTGTTAATAACATCACGCAGGGAGACTAATAAGATGCAGTGAATGTTTGGGGGAGCAGGTAGTGTTACTCGTTTAATTCATTTCTACAGCAGTTATTGGTTTTCTGCATTTTTTGTTCTATTCTAGGACATTTTTTTTAGAAGTGCTCGCATCCAGGACTCATTTTTTACTTTTCTGCTGTTCTCTTTAAATAATAGAGGTGTTTATTTAAGGACAAGTAAGAGGTGCTGGGAGGGGCAGGCATCATGATGGAACTGTAGGCTCCAAATTGAAAAGACTTTTAAAGTTGGGTGTTACTAAGAGCACATTTAATCAGGGAAAGTGACAAACAATTTGTTGTAAGACACATAAATACTAGTGGGAAACTAATTTCAGTGGCATAAAACCCAATCAACTCTTGCATATAAAGTAAACGGAAAAAGGATACCCCTGCGTGTTATTGCTCCTGCCGTGTACCACATTCATTTACAGCAATTACTCTCTTCTCTTGACCAAAACAGCCATTTTTTTAGTCCACAAAGTAAAGCAAGGGCAGAAGAATATTGAGAAAACACAGTAATATGCAAAACCAGCCATGGGATTTTCCTTTTTTCCTTCTTATTTGGTATATTTAATAATCATAAACTGCCTTGTTGCTTAAGAGCCTGACCTTCTCTGTTAGCAAAGCTTGCACCTAAAAATCCTGCAAAGTTTCAATTTCTAAATGTCACAAAATATCAAAAGGGTGCGGAAGACGAGAAGCAAGTCAATAAATGTTTGTATTCTTCTCTTGATGCTCTTTTGTGTTTCATTTTGTATGGAAAAAAAATTAACCCAAAGTTTAATCTCTCCTCCAAATAAAAGAAAGAGAGCAAAGCCTGGGGTAACAGTCACTTAAAATATTGATTACAGTGCATAGCAATTTGCTGAAAAATAAATAAATAAACCCAAAATGCCTTCAAACTATTTAGGAGAAAGCATACTGTTTCCTGTGGTGAGAAGAAGTATAATTAAAAAGCTATCAACAGTCTGGGATTGTCAAAAGTACTTTGTCACCTGAAGCACATTCCTTGTAATTATCTTTTGGGCTTTAAGCTAGATCACCATTAACCTCCAAAGAAGAAGGGTTACTATGCTTTCTGGTGTGAGAAATTGTATCGTCATGTAAATTAAACCCTGTTAGGTAGTCAAATTGGATTTGGGAAACGATTGAGTATTAAAGCTAGTCATGTATATTATCAAATGACACAAAGCTTGAAGTGGTAAGAAGGAAAGAAACAGAAAATTGTTTTTTTTCTTCCTTAAAAATGTCAACATTCTGGTACAAAAAATAGTTTTTCTTGGTGAAGGGAAAAGCAAGAAAAGGAAGTAATATGTATATATACATTTTGATTACATGGGATTTTTTTAATTTCCAGAGAATAGAAAATGAGACAACCCAGTGCTGGCTGATAATAATATAGCAGTACTTGAAATCACACTTATCTGTTACTCAGGATCTGATACCCTGACACATAATTACCAGGGTTGATAGGCAACGGCTCCTTCTACCCGCATGAATCCAGTTAACCGCATTTCCTGCTGAGGCATCTGCAGCAGTAGTGGCTGGGTGGAATGCAACTTGCTTCATCTCTGCAACTTAATCTAACTGGTATTGTGCAACACATGAACACATTTTAACCAAACGCTGAAAAATTAATAATATTCTTTAGAGCATAGAAGGTATTATTTAGGAAAAAAGGAAAGGAAAAAAAAAGACTGAATTTTCTTTTTACTGTAGTCACTATATGCCTGATGAATTCGTGTTTTGAATGCAAGGAGAATAAATGCCTTTTAAGTATAGATTTTTTTTCTTGTTAGCTTTTCTAGCTGTGTTTACAAAGGTGTGGTATTTCAACGACCAGCATAAATTAAAGGGTGGTTTCGCTCTCCCTGATAACAAGTTAGTGCTTGGCAGGGCTGGAGGTGAGCCTGCAAAGAGGCCAAGTCTGCGGGTCGGTTTAACGATCGCGTGTGCCTGCAGGTGCTTTACATGGGCCAAGCTGAGGCACAGGACCAAAATTTCCCAATTTCAAAATTGCTCGTGGTGGCAAACTTGGTCGTTGTTCTGTTTCACGCCATCCCCCTTGTCTGCTACCTGTGTGCTGAAATACCATGAGCCCGTCCAGAAATCTCAAGCTCAGAGCGAATGTCTCCATATCCCAAGGCCGATGGTGACGATGCGAGCTCAAGGTGTCTGTCAGAGCTCCTCGCTCAGCACCGTGAGCGGCCACTCACGGCTCTGCGGCCAGCGTGCTGTGTTCATCCGACACAGTGTGGTCAGCCAGCACTGTGAGCGGCCACGCTCATCTCTGCGGCCTGCGCGGCGTGTTCATCTGACACGGTGTGGTCAACCAGCACCGTGAGCAGCCACGCTCGGCTCTGCGGCCAGTGTGGCGTGTTCACCCAACACGACGTGGTCAACCAGCACCATGAGTGGCCATGCTTGGCTCTGCGGCCAACGTGGCATGTTCACCCAACATGACGTGGTCAACCAGCACCATGAGTGGCTACACTCGGCTCTGCAGCCAACGTGGCGTGTTCACCCGACACAGTGTGGTCAACCAGCACCATGAGTGGCCACGCTTGGCTCTGCGGCCAGCGTGGTGTGTTCACCCAACACGGTGTGGTCAGCCAGCACCGTTCAGCCCTGCTTAACAGGGCTCCAACTTGACATAAGCTTTTTAACGTGTAATAGAAAATCTTTTCCCTTTTGCAAAAAATGGTGTGCAGAAAGGAGAACGCTGAATTTCAGGTAATGGCGAGGGTAGAGGGGATAATATATTTTTCTCAGAAACACAAGGGAAACGTGGAGCTTTGCAAATTGCTAACACGCAGTTTCATCATTAAGGAGCACACACTTCTTTGTAGTTGCTAAATATAAAAACAATTTGCCAACAATCTCCAAAGCTTTCTAACAGTTTTAAATAATTTTTTTATTTTTAAAAATTTTTTTTCTGCCAAATTACCCCATGTTGACAATGGGCTGTATCCAGCATTTATAGTCTTTCTGCTTTCAGCTTGTGGAAAGTGGGTAACTGAAGTGGTGTGCACAATAAATGAGAACATCCATTGGTTCCATATAAACCTTTTAAAAGCCTCGGAATGGAAAGTGAGGCAGGCTAATATGAATTGCAAAAGGACACAATTAATTTGTACATGAAAGAAGATTTTTAGTGTGCCATTAGCCTCTGTAACAGCCAAAAATAAAAAGGCAATCATGTATAACCTTGCCAAAAGTATGACAAACTGCTTGTCATGAAAAAGTTTTGTGTTTTAAGCAAATGCAGAATGTTTTTATAAAAATTATTCTGTTAACTCTTACTTGCAGCCAGTGAAATTAGGTTCAAAGAACAGTATTAAAAGGCATGATCATTCCAGATTATTTAGAAAAAAATCAAGAGCATCTGCTAAAGCAAGTGGAAGTGCTGTTGCTGTTTGGAAGACTTTTGAGTTTTCAGCTAACCAGTTCTGTCTCATTTCCTCCGTGTCCCTAGTACTTTTCATATGCCTTATTAATGGAAGCATCAGTTACAAAAAGTCATGAGGAAGTTGGTGAATCTCTGTTCTATGTCCCGTATCTTGAAGAAGCTAATTTTCCCCATTTTTTTTTTAAATGAAAGTTGCTTCTCTTTCATTCCTTCTCCCTAAGTTACTTAATCTTTTTCAGCATGTATTATCTGCATGTTATATAGAATGTATTCTATTTTTAGCAAAAGTTTGTAAGTTCTAAACGAATTATGAAGTGGTTTTATTTCTAGATATAGCTAGCCAAGGTCATAAACTGCTCTTGAAGATTCCTGCTAACAATGAAAGTTAAATTACACTATAGATATTAAAAAGACAAGATTATGTGACTGATAAATTATTTTCTGCATACTGTGAAAAAAATGAATCATGGGATTTCAGTAGCCTGATTTAATCAATAACTCTGTAATTCCTAGTCAGTCATAGCTTACTTTTATCCATCATTACAAGAGTGCAATAATTATTTGTCCTCTATGAACATAGCTGACAGCATTAAGTAGTATAGGTAGAATAAGAGCACTCCTACAAAACAGGGAGCTGGTGTCTTGTCAGTGATTGTGAGCAGGGATCATTTATGTTAATAACACTTAAAATGCCACAGGAGTCAGAAGAGAGACCCCTGAATCTTACAGCAAGAACAAGGATTACAAATTGTCGCTACTGGAAATAAGGTGGGGGATATTTGCTGGAAAAATGTATTTCTCAAATATTGCACGGTTTGCAATGTTTAGTATGTATTTATTTGAAAAAATTCATTATGATAATTTATAGTACAATAAACTGCAGTAGGAGTGAATTTTGTAAGCCTTTCTCGTGTGCGTACTGAGGAAGAGTCTTATCGATTATCAGTCTGAATTTTTCATCAGCGCAGCTCATTTGTAACTCCATTCAAAATCATTTGCTAGAAGGAGAAGGGACAGTTCCTCAATGCCTGTGGCAATCGAGACAATTTATCTCCAGGCAGAAATCTCCTTGCTGAGTAGCAGTGCTCGGGTGGCAGCTCGATAGCTTCTGTGCAAAGTCCTGGCCGATCTGAGTCCAGTTCCCTCCTTGCTATTTACTTACCTGCATATTCCTCCTATGAAAAGGTTTTTATATTTCTTTTGATATCTGTTTGGCTGTACATGTCTGCCCAAATGACTTCTTAAAATGATCCAGTTGGGTCTCTTTGCGTTGGGTAGATTTATGATTGCCTGTGATAATGCTTCAGTCTGGCATATTTTGCTGTATACATATATATTAATCATATTAATTGTGTCCTGGGTTTCCCTCTTCATTTCTTCTTTGATGCTGTAAATCTGTAGGAAACAGGACTGATGAAAAACTTGCAGTCAGTGCAACTTGTGTAGCAGAAGATCTGTTCCTCACCATTACACCCAGGTTTTTCTTCTTCCTCTGTGATCCTTCTTTGCCATTTATGACAAATTTGTACCCTTCGCCGTGTTTTATTTCTCTCATTTTTCCTTCCTTCTCTGGATAAATGCTGCCTTCTTCAGCCTCTCAGATTTTCTTCAGCTGTGTACCACTCAAGGCTGTGCTTGGCCCTGGGCAGGATTTCTGCTGTCCTGCTCTCCACTACGGTCTGTTGTCATGGCACGGATTTTGGGTTTCAGCTCTGCGATAACTCACATTCTCTGCCACTTTTCCCGCTGTGGAAAATACCTCTCTTGATGAGCCGGCCATTGCTATAAAGCAAGTAATAACAATTACAAGCCCATTAAGGATTTCTCTTATGCGTTGGCTATCTATAGTGCCAACCCCAGAATGGGATTGAATGACGGGGACAAAGATCTACAGCCTGATGTAACGTTGAAGTCAGCCATTGTCTGGGCAGGGGGTTGGACCTCCTGAGGTCCTTACAGTGTAAATTATTGTGTGGATCCAAATATAGCCTTTTTTTTCCAAAGAAGTTTTTAAAGAGACATGTAAGACTCCCTAAGGATGCGTGAAGCATCGCTTCTTCCCCATCTGGATTTCTGCACTTCATTTTGTCTCCCAAAGTATCCACACTTGAAAGCACAGCGGGACTATTAGGCTTCTTTCCAAAATAGTTAAAGAAATATGAATTCCAGTTGGTCTTAAAGTTGTTGATTTTTTTTTTCTACTTTATGTCCTGAGACAGGGGAAGTTAATAATGACCGCTCCCATATAGAAAACTGGGCATTATGTGCAAAAGAATAATGATTATTATAATGATAAAAATAATCCTGGATTTTACTGGAATGATTCTTTCTAGGTCACTTCAGTTTTCTTGGCTTACTGATTTAGAATGAAAAAAAATGGTGAAGGATTGCACCATTTGCACTATGACTTTTCAAAAGAAATATGGAAAGGCAAAGAGTCAGAATCACCCTGGCATAAGTTGATCAGTTTTGGTGAAGTTACACCAGGGATTAATTTGGCCCGAGAAGCTGGTAATCATGTACCACAGATGTTACAGTATTTGAAGGCAATGGTCCATAACAGCAGAAGGAACAATATTATGCCCCAAAGGACCTATCAAGTGAATGAGATGTTAGAGAGGTTTTTTACACAAACACTGAATCAATACTGGTTGCAAGACCCAAGTGTGCCTAAGAAAATGAAAGACTTTACTGATCTTAATGTTGTAGATTAAACCTACTGATGTCTGTTTTAGAGCAACCAGAGGGCTTTTTGATACCATCCCCTAACTGCCTATATAGAAATGGACAGTTCAATATGCAGATGGCATTTCTATTTCTTTACCAATAGTCTTAAAAGTTTTGAGGTAATGTCTTCAAGTATTCCTCAAAATCTTGCAAAATTTCTGCTCTAATAGAAATATTTAACAGAAGTTCTTAAAATAATTTCAGGAATTTATTGTAAGTAAATGTATGTGAAAATCTTCACACACTTATGTACTTTGAAAACCAGTTATGTAGTTTATCATCTGGAGGATAGAGGTCACAGACATATTAGAACGATTATGGTTTGTACTCTGTGATTAAATATCAGAAGCGTTAAGCAGCCACAGCATTACACTCATAACAGAATAAAAATGACAGTTACTCTTGTAAAAGGCTAATGAGGTTGTATGTGTATATAGCTCTTCTGTAATTTAAAATCGGATACAGACCTGCACAGACTGATTCATTCCTCCCTCTCGAAAAATGAGGAGCCTTCCTAAGTCTGTGATATGCCTCATCATTGAGTCCTTTGTTATAATGCAGCCACGCTCTGAGTCAGTGGTGGCTCATTCCCAGCAAACCAGCTGGTTAAACCAGGCAGCTCAGTAGCAATGTCCTTTTGGATTTCCTTTGCTGGGCAAGTCATAAGGGACAAAGATGATGAACCTCAAAAGAAACTTTGGGTTTCCTCACTACTTCTTTAACTGACAGTGGAAAGAACTTCCCAGGCAGCTCCAAGTATCTGGTAGAGCATTTACTTCTCCTGATGACTGAATAACAAGGAGCTTTGTGTTCTGAGAAAATGTCTTATGCAATTTCTTGTTTCTTAGCAGTTTGGGTTTTTTTCCTGCTTTGTTTGTTTTTTCAGAATTGCTCCTGAAAGGTCACCTGAGTCTCAAATTCTGCTCGCCTTGGTGTCAGCTGCAGACTTCTCTGTTCTTGCTGGTTTGCTGTGTGTGTGTTTTATTTAGATTAAAAGGCAGAGTACATTCATTCAAGGCTTAGGCAGTTTAGCGTAATTAATTGTGCAATGCAAATAATTAAGTTTAAACATTGCTAAATTAAAGTCCTCTGAAACCACATTTACCATTTTTTGTACTGCCAGACATACACTGTCTGTCTTCACTGGAGATTATTTATTTCAGCATAATCAGCGCAAGGAAGTGCCAGGGAATAGGAACCGTCCAAAAAAAACCCCAAACGCCACTGAGGGCCCCTTGCACTTCTGAGGAGGAGATCGAGTGCTCTGACTGTGAGACAAGTGATTCCCCTTAGCCGTTGGATGGCCATCGCGTTGCAGGGGCTGAAATGATTAGTGTCTCTGCTCCTTCAGTCCCTCCCCTGGAAGGGTTGCCCTTGCCCCGTATAGCTGTGTATTGTGATACTGCGTTGCGTTTCGCACGTCTGCCCTACAGAAAATAGATTGAACGTGTCTGTCATGTGGTCTCCAGACACCTATGATTTCTTCATTACTCTTCCCATGATTGGATGTCAGTTAGTGACTTAAAGTCTTCATCGAGTTAGCAATCCCTTGGGCTCATGAGTCTCCCAACACCTCAACTATTTTGATCTAATTTATTACATGGATAGAAATGAAGTGCTGCTGTCAGGTTGCGCTGGGGAGAGGGAGGAGATGAGCTCCTGTGTGCTGTGAGGTCTTGGAGACCCTGCCTCTGCCCGGAAGGACCACGGCAAGTCCTCTGAGAGGCTGGTCCTTAACCCAACTCATTCCTTTTGCCTTGGTGACCTACATAATGTGAACACTTCTAGATACGCCTAGCCCTGCATATTTCTGTCCTTTTGCTCCTGAAGGGAAAGGTTAAGAATGAAAACATCTGCTAACTAAGGTATTTTCAACTGATTTTTCAAGATAGAGTCCATCTGAAAGATTTTGTATTGACAGCTGGTGAAAGGTTCGTAGAAATGACATCTGCCCATTAAAAAAATCCCTCTTACTTTTCCTTGTCCTTGGGGATTTCAAGACTACAAATCATCTTCATGAGAGATGTAACCTTAGATCAAGTTATGTAAAAATATAGCAGTTCCACCAAGTGAAATAATCACGGTATGATGCATGAATATTAAACAACTGCCTTCCCGCATGGTATGCGCTGGAATTTCCAGAGATTTCCTCTGAGTGTCTTCGACTGTTATTTTGTATCGTGACACCTGTAATTGTATATAGCAATCTAGATTTTAAAATCCTGACAAGCTTGCTGTGGGTTCCACAGCATACATAAATCCATCACAACGTACGAGATGGATTTTAAATTGATGATACCACACCAAGCACTGAAATAAAAGCACTAACAGCACTTATCCTGGTAGACTAATAGCTGCAAATGATTTTACGAATCATTGGTTCAGATCCTATAGTCCTACCCATTTTAAACCATTCCTAGATTAATGCTTTTTTGTCTGTGATACAGTATTAATAGTCTGCTGAAAAGCATGTAGTTTCCAGCGGTGTGTCATAGCAACATTTCAGTGATGGGAGGGAGTTTGTAGTATTGCAAGAGCAGACTAATTGCTCTGATTCAGTTAGCCAGCGCTTTTGCAAGAGACCGTCTCCCGAGAGCTGGTATTCTGTGAGCAGGTCTGACTTCTGAGTATGGATTACCTGCTACCAAGTAGTTATGCTTGGATGATAAGATGGGACAAAACCCCCTCGGATTTTACACCCCAGGAGCGCTCCCTGAATGGCAATCCATCAGGAACCAGCAAACGGCGTTGCAGCGTGCCCCTGATTTGGCGTCGGGTTATGTCAGTAGAGCAGCGAGCAAACTCAAGCGTCGGTTGTTGCACGGTCTGTGGTTGCTCCTCTCCCTCCCTAACTTCAAGGCAAGGGGGACAGCTTAGGGCAAACACGGCGCCGGCAGAACTGGATTTTGCCTGTAGCTGATGGGTGGGAGCTAGGGAGGGATGGGACACGGGGATGGGTGTCGCTGCAGCACTGCCGATGTTCTGCTCCTGCGCCCTCTCCAAAGTGAAGTCTCTCCCTTTCTGATCACATTCAGGACTTTCTGTATGTGCCACAACAAAGAAGTGCTGAGAGGTGTTTTCTTCTTCAGTGAGTAAATAAGACCATGAATTCTCAGATTTTTTGGAGGAAGCATCACATCAGGCCTCTGCTCTTAACTCTGCAAAAAAGATCCCAGTGTACGAAGGTGGATATTTTTTCCATACGGAACTATGCATTTAACCAGTCATTTCCTTCAGTCCAATTAGTTTTTTCCGGTATTTCTCTAAACACCACGTGGCAAATGTCATCAGCAGTTTGCAGCAGTTAGCTGTGTGCCTCTCGCTACGTGAGCTGTATCGTACTGATGAATCCTGATCCTGCTGTAAGTATTTCGCTGCTATTTTCTACCTATTCATCTCTCAAAAGGCAGTGAAATGTGCTTGCCCTGGGTAGGTTTTTTCCCAACTGGCGTTTACTGCTGGTGACATAGACGTGATCCCTACCTGAGGCGTAGGGCTGTGCTCTGAGGATGGAGTCAGCGCCAGGAGGGCGTTGCACTTGGATGCTGGAGGTTCACTGCCCGGCTTTGGAAACCGTGGGTGCATTTCCTTCCAGGGACTTAGTTGCAAAATAAAGGGTGACCACTGAGAAAATCAATGTTTGTCACACTTGTACTTTACTTTTTCCTGCAGCTGAAGATGATACCGGGTTTCTTGCAATACGCCTTCCACCCTCCATATGAATGTCCTTTCCTTGATGAGTGGCTGTGCCCTGGCAATGACTGTCCAGCCAGAGCCATATGGTTTTATCTGCCTCCCAGTAGCAGGGGCAGTGGCTACAGACCTTTAATTTAGGGACTGTGGAAAGGCCATACATCCTACCGCACACCTAGGGCTTTGTGTAAGCCTGATAATCACAGGTGTTTCAAATATGGCTCTGTAAGAGCAATTAATAATTACGCAGAATGAGCAAAACTATTTAAGTGGTTATTTTAAATTAAATGAGTCTCAACTCCTACCTTTTGGCTTAATAGGTATTTAATATTAATGATACTAAAAAGGTGAAATAGAATTGCATAGAAAAATAAAACCCGGTGTGTCTGCTCCTACTCAGGAGGTCACATTTTCCACCTCCCTACTGTCCTCCCTAGAGAAGTCGGGGCGACTGGCCTTTGGAGGAACCTCTCTACTCTCCATGAAGTACACAGAGCCAAAGAGAATAGGCTCTTTATCTTACATATTTAGACAGTGATGGTATGATGTCACATCTTTAATACGATGGCAGGAAAAAATCTATGGATCTGTTGTTAGTTAATGGGTTTTCTTTATTGCACTGTTGAATCCAGGAGGATCAGAGGTTAGTGACAGCAGTGTGATATAAGGACCCGGAGCTGGAGGGCTGACACTTGGAAGGGTTGCACTTTCTGTAATGATAAGTTCTTGGGAACAGTTGCAGTTTTAATGTTGTTACTGCTGCATTTAATTTGCTTCTCCTTCTACAGTGGGTAGTAAATGATGTTGAATGTATTTTCTTCTGTACCCCAGATGAGAGACTGATACCCATCTATACTTCATTTGAAGTGAAAGTTAGAACCATAACTTTTTTTTCCCTTTTCTTCTACTCTGTTCTAAATTCATAGGCTACACTATCTGGTTTACAGTGCTAAAAATAATAGAAGTCTGTGCATTTTCCAAACACCTGTAAATAAAATATGCAGGCGAGCCTACGTTTTTAAGTTGCAACACATAATGTTATCAGATATTAAAAAGTGCAAAAGTCAGATTCTGTATCAACGTGGTAACGCTTAACTTTTTAGGCGCATAGGTAATTTCATATTTAAATCATGTTACCAGACACATTATTCAATCACTGCACCGCAGACCTTGAACACACACAGGCTGACATTGATAGCTACCGAACCTGCTGCGGCGGTTACGGGAGAGTTATCTCTATCGTTATGCGCCTCCGCGTTTTTTAAATAAGCTCAAGGAATAATAGGAGGAAGAAATGCAAGAACAAGGTTTCTAGAGGATGACTGTGTAAACCTGGGAAGACGGATGGGTGTTACATCCAGCACACACGCTCGTGTAGGAGCCTCCTTCAGACCAATGTGACCCACATTCTTGCTGGAGGAGAGAATGGCACAAAGTCAATGTCACTCCCCCTCTTCCTAAGACTTTTTCTGTGCTTTTTCCCCATTCAGGGTTAATCATGGAAGGATCTTGTGTCCTGTAAATTAAAATAACCCATCAACTTCAGTAGTGCTACCAGGATTTCCACCAGCTGAGGATCAGTCCTTGAGCCCTTCCAGAGGTTAGCAGGGGGTATCGCATACCTGAGTCAGCCTTCTCTGTCTAGTTGCCTTTATCAATTCCTGAATGCTGTGCTCAAACATATCATGATATTCATCAATTCCCCTCTCCAAATAAGCAAGAAAAATTCCAGGAAGGTTTTTCTGTCATTACTGATGTTCATAATGTAGCGAGATTGATGGATTGCACTAAAATCCTCATTGTGGCAATGGTCCGTTTTGAAATGCATTGGAAAAGAAAACGGCTTTAGTGCAGAGGTATGCAAGAATATTTAAAGGTGTTTTAGCGAAGTGTGCTGGATTTAGAAGGGCTGTGCGAATATTAGGAGGAAACATAGCTTTAGACAAATGTGCAAATCATGAGATCAAAACTTGTTACTGAGCTTTAAAAAAACTGCATTTTTGCAAAGGCATCCCTTTTATAGTTTGCTTTTTGTAATTTGTAATAAAAAATGTAGTCTTTTGAACAGACTTTGGGAAAACCTTAGTGGTTCTCTAGCATGTAAAAGCCTTTACAGGAAGCAGTTAAAGGGCTTACCAGTAAATTTGAAAAATGGGGTTGCTTAGAAGTACTTGTAGCGAACTTCATATATGCAGATGATTTTGTAGAAGGAAAATTAGTTTTCTTATATAATCTGTATTTAAAAAAGAGACAGGAACAAAGAATAGGATCAAAGTAAATGAGCTTTTAGATCATGCAGTAGGTTAGCGGCTAATGTAACATTCACCAGTATTATTCAGCTCCATATATTAATGAACATGCTTGTGGAAAACGTGCATGTAGCCTTAAAAAAAACCCCGCTGCATTTGATCCACAAATGACCACTACACTACTGTCCAGTTTGCCTTCACTTATCACTAAAAGCAGCAGAATTTCTTATACAGTAGAGAAAATAATGTCTTTACAAAGATAGAAGACACAGATACTAACTCCCAGCAACCACCACTCCCAAAACCAACCTGCCACTTTCATAAAAGCAGCAGTTCAGCTTGAAAAGTGTTTCCTGATCTTGAGTGTGTGACACTCAGTCCTGCTGTCCTGTGTGGTCAAGACAATCGAACTATCAGGGACTTCCATGTAAAACTCACCCAAGGGTATAAAGTCTACTTTAGCCAAAGCTGAACAATCACAGCAAATGGAACTCGTGAATCCTGTATCGAAAACTTTAATTTCTGCCTCCAAGATCATATCTGCTCTATCTTATTTTTTCCAAGAACGTATCAAGCTTCCTTTCAAATCAATTTGCCTATACCAGCTTCTTTGGGAGGTCTGCAAATTGCCAGAAATCTCCTAAATTCCAGTCTAAATTTATTCATGAACAATTTATAGCCCCTCGGTCTTGTGTGAGTATCAGCCTTTAAAGTTAAATAATTCTTCTCCCTCCCTGCTGTTTACTTCCAAATGTACCTATAAAGAATAATTGTATCCCTCCTCAGATGTCATCTTGCTAGGCTAAACAGACCAAGCTCTTTTTAATTCCCTCCTCCTCAATCGTCCTACCAGGGCTTAGCTGTACTCTTTCAAACCAAGGTGTGCAGAATGCTTCACAGTATTCTGCATTGCATCCTGCTAATGCTTCATGTGGAGGTGTTGTCTCCACTTAAAACTTACCTTCATGAGTTATCTATTACTAAATTCTGCAAAGAAGAGAATGTACTCGAAAGTTAATTTCAAAATTATTTCTTGTTGGAGTCAGGAATTCTCTGTTTGATCGCAGTGCCTGTTACTGCCTAATTGCTTGGACTGGACTCAAATCTTTGCATTCAAACACGCAAAAGTTTCTGAGAACCCTGATTTCTCTAACTAGTTTTATTGTTACCTGTTCAGGAAAGAGGTATCTTCACTGTAGAGATGCAACTTTTAGGATGAATCATAACTGCTCTAAAGCCATCGTAAGCAGGCTTCCACTCGCTACAAACAGAGTAAACACTCATGTACTGTCCTCCTTGATTTCATCAATTGTGGCAGAGGACAAGTACTTCAGCAAGTGCTGAGATCCATAAGCTCCCAGTTTCACCTTCGTGTTGTCATTTGTGTGGTTTAGGCTCCTTTTGACACCTCGCCTGGTTCGTCAAATTAATTTAAATACAATTTTTTGCTAATTGGTGATTAGCCAACGTTCAGTGTAGTCTTTCTTTTGTCCCTTGAGATTTTCACACAATGGAAGGAAACTCATCGTTTATGTTGTTCTGGATTGTATAAATATTTGTGAATGAGTATTAAAATCCCAGGTGTCAAGTACAGTGCATACTATCAGAAATGCAAAAAAACAGACTCATAAATCTCCATCTGTGACCTCATTTTGTGATCATTAGGTCACCTGCCAGCCAGCCAGATGGCCATTCAGCGATCTTATAATTTTCTGTCTGCTCCTGAAAGTCCAAATGGGTAAGAGGTGAGTCCGTCTAGCAGCGATGTGGACTCCGTTCCCAGGTCTGCCTGCCATGACCTGCCCCACCTCTCCGTCACCGTAGCTATACATTTGGTAAATTACGGTTATCTGGCCCCTGGCAGGGACTGGGGACCTTGGTTATTAAGAATTCTAAAGAGCAGAGAAATATCACAGGCAGTCAGTAGAAGAGCTGAGATGATAACTCACGGTGTCTTCGCCTGGACCTCGGTGCTCTTTGTGCCGAAGTGAAGGGTGTTGTGGCTCTTGGAGCAAACGCGTGGCGTTTTGCCGGTTTCTGCAGAATCACGGTGCAGAGCTACAGAATTCAGGACGCTCCCCCAAGCCATGTGGCAGGTCTGTATATAAGTGCCTTCAGACTGCCGGCCCTGAGCTTTAACCTCTGGCCATGCATCTTCTCGGGGCTCCGTTGTGGCTGAGATGAGGGTTGGAACGAGTGACCTCTGGGATAAAAAGCGTGAGTTGGTCCCTGCTCGGCGGCGGGGGGGCCTGATTGACGGCCTGCCCTGGCCCGCCGGGCTGGGGGGACGTCGGAGCTTGGGGCGGGAGGGGACCTGGCTGTGGACAGCCGCAAGGTCACCCACGGGCTGGTGACAGTAGGAGGCTGAGTAAAGAGGTGGTACGGAAACATGGCATTATCCTGCCGAATGCGTAAGATTATTCTGATTTTTCTCTGTTAGAGATAGGCACGAAGTGAAGCAGTGCTTTGTATTCACGCTCTTACAGATAGAAAAGACTTGTGAAATTATGTTTTCAAAAACTAAATGCTACTTTGTCAGAAAGAAAATCTAAGCCTCTAGCATTGCATATTGGACCCATACATCTCAATTAATATCAGTACAGTATTGTACTAGTGAGAGGCCACAGAAGATCGTGCTCCCGAACCGTCCACTGCTGGGAGCAGAGACATTTTCAACGTCAAACCAGGGTGCCCTCTCTGCCCTCCTTGGACACCACCATTATGCACTTCTGTCTTTTTCCCCGTCCTCTCTGCTGTGCCCAGCGTGGGTGGAAGGATGCTGTCTAATTTCAGTAGGCTTCAGCTCTTGTCCTCAGTGATCAGAAAGCAGCCACTTGGCTGTAATACTTTTGTAGTAGATGTTATGAAGAAATTGAATCCACTCTCAATTATGAAATTCCCCCCTTATTCACGATTCACTAGCTGAACAGAAGATGCAAGTGTGGGTGCTTTCTAAAACAGTGGATTTCTATTTTGGTAAAGTTAATCATGCAGTACATGCCTCAAAAATCCCCAAACCAGGCATTTAAGAAGTGTGACTTTCATGTAGGATAATCAGACTAGTTCTGGGAATGCAGACCTCGGTAGAATCACACCTGAAAAGAGCTAGTGGATTTTTGAGACTGGAAATAGTACTTTCCTCTGCCACCGCCCAGGTGTCGGCAGACCAGTTGTGCTCTTGATGATGTGCTGCTGGAGGCGCTGCAGATGTCCATGGATGTCAATACGGTTTTCCCACCTCTCATCAAACTCATGTTGGACTTCATCCCCGGGGTCTGTGAGAAGTTACCAGTGTGGGGGTACCTGCTTTTCCACAGCATGGAGAAAGCTTGACATTTGAAGACATGAGATGTCATCCCATTTTCTGTAAGTGCATGTTAGAAGGGTCTTAGAGCAGCATGCAGGGGATTAGGGGTTGGTTGAGCAAAGGCAGTTAGAAGGTTCCTGTAAGAACACATAGATGAAGGTGAGATATGCAAGAGGTGGAAATCACCTTCTTCCAAACTAGCCCCAGAGGCTACCCGACTTGATTCACTTGGTGGGTGGTTCTGTTTTCTGCGACATTTTTATGTGTGCAGGATAAGAGAATGGCTATTACAGGTAAAGGTTATGTCATTTATTTAAAAACAGTAAAATGTCGATTTTCCCCCCGGATCACAATTGCAGTCCCTTGCAACAGGCAGGCGGGAATCAACTCCCCGCGGGTGCGTGTAGATGAGCGCGTGATTTATACGTCTGAAGGCCGCATTGTGGAAGCACAATTGGAAAAAATGCTGCTGGGTCTATGCGTAAAGTGCCGAAGCCTTCAGTCTGATAGCAGCCTTTGGAAATGCTTCTTTGAAAGCCCATATTGACAGACGGAGTTGGAAGCACAGCTGCACTGATTGCACAGAAGTAGAGTCTCCTTTGGACTCCAGCGTGCCGCTATTAGATGGATTTTTAGTCAGGTGTGACGCAAGTCTCAAAGAATGACAGCCAGTAAACTAGAGCAGTTAGGTTTTCTTTTCTGATATTAGTGGCAGCTTTCTCCTGAATATTGAAAGAAGTGTGTGTTTTCCATTGAAAACCTCATGGATAAAAGACATCAGATAACAGGGACTGGTGTGCCTGGAAGAAGACATCCTGACAGCGGAGGGAAATGGGGTCACCAAATACCAACTATTCGTCTATGAGGGGCTCCCACCCCCATATACCACCCAGATACTGTCACGGTCTCTCCTTTGTCACCACCTATGTCTCAGTCGTGTCATTGCCTGCAAGGCTTACTTAATTTTTCTTAAAGCAATTCTCCACTTTTTTCTGGGCTGCTCTTTGGAGCTCCTGCCACAGTTAGACCTCAGGTCCTTTCCTCATGCTTGCCTCTGGTCTGATATTTACAGCATCCTCAGTAACAGCCATGCGTTTGCGCGCTGTGGGTGCTGACTGCGGCACTGGGCGTCATCATCTCGCTGTCGTGGTGCGCGGCTTTAACCTTTTGTTGTACCCATCTGTTGTCGCTGCTTCACCTTGTGCTTTGGTTCCGAAATCGTTGTTGTGGGGATTGTTGGTCTGGGATTGCTGTTTGTACAGCACTTACCATACTCCAGTCCTAATCCCAAACCAGCACTTTTAATTGTTGCTGCAACACAAATACATTGACAAGGTCAGGCCAGCTGTTATCAAAATTAAAGCTACCTTTTGAGTGTTTTCCTCTGTGCCAGTGCCCTTCACTTACAGAGAGAACCACTATTTCTGTGTCCTCAGTTGCCCTCCACGTGTCTTTGGTGCTTCAGCCCTGTGGGCTTTTACCCACTTCTCTCTCCCGTTTAGGTTACTGCTGCAGTTGTTTCTGGCACCCTCCGCTGTGCAGCGATGTCTCCGAGCTGGGGAGCATGGCTGAGGTGCGGGGTTGTTCCTGCACAGCTCAGGAGACTCCTTGGGTGCCGCTTTGGGGTCCTTGTCCTAACTCCTGCGCACCTTTAGCAAGCCCCACGGAGACATCGTGGACAGGCACAGCGGTGATGATGGACACTCCTCATGCCAGCGATCACGGCTGGAGGATTCCTTTCCCTTTGCGCAGCTGTAGTGCCCAACAACTGTTTTCCCCTGGGTTTTGAAGCGTACTTTGCGGGCTACCAGAATCTAAAAGGTTAGGTGAAATGACTGGTCAGTGTAAGACTGATAGCATTGTCTGATGGAATTTCTTTATGCTTGTTAATGAGCCTTCATCTCCTTCTGTTCATATTAGGGATGTAAAACAGTAGTGGAAGTTGAGATACATAGAAAGGCTTTGACGAAAGCCAGTGTTCCGTGAAATAGAATCTCAACTTTAAGGAAAAAATGACCCACTAATAAATTACATGCCATAAATGTGTCTTCAAATAATGCATGAAGTCTGATTTACATAAAAACATGTCTGGGAACCCTTAAGCTCTCGTTGTTCTGCAGCAAGCCAGGATCTCTTTGAGAAAGACAAACGAGAAGTCTCCCCACTTGCAATCTCAGTGTAGAAAACTGATGAGTTTGCTGTGTCCCCTGTTCCGATGAAATTGTTTTCCTAGGCTTAGTCTGTCGACAGACCAAAGCGGAGGATGCTTGGGAATACTGGAGATGTACAGACGTACTGTATGCATCCCTCCAGGACCGCAGGAAATCCCGGGCACCTTTTGATGTGCGTGGTCACTAGTGTGGACCACACATGCGGGATGGGTTTGAGCCCTTCGAGGAACGAACAGGAATATCATAGATGGCAGAAATAAGTAATAATGCCAGCTAATGCCAGTGGTGATTAGGGTTTGTAGAAGAACCCTGGTTACGGGATTAATCACGCTTCTCCTCTTCGCTGCGGAGGATTCTGCCTGTCTCAAACCTGATGTGTTTTCAGGCAGCGTGTGCCCGGGTTTGGAGCAGTGCAGCGGGGCTGTGCTCGTGGGGTGGCTCTGGGGCAGCTCATCGGGCCTCCTACGGGCAGAATGGTCGATATTTAGGAAAGTGTTGGTTTCGAGGATCTACAGGCAATTCTGCTGAAGAGCAGCCTAGTACCCAGCGTTGTGGCTGCGATGAAAGGTTGCCGTGTCCCACTTTCAGAGGGGATCTTGGGCTCTACGTTGAGCAGGATTTCTCCCCATGGGCTCTTAATGTGTAAATGGCACCAATTCCCTCAAATCTCTGCTCCTAGCCAGGTTTCCATCAAGTCTGTATTTGTTGATCTAGGCTCGTTCTCTAGAAAAAAGCACTTGTGGAAATACTGCAAACCCATAACGTATGTTAGTTACAGAAAGATAAAGCAAAGAAATCAACAAAAATAATTTATTTTCTTTATTTTTCCTCATGATTGTGCTTTCTGGGGGTAAGATGCTTTCAGAAAGAGGAGGGATAGCAGTTTAAGCTGGAAATTCAGATGAAACCTCAAATGAATTAGTATTCAGTCTTGGTATCAGGGATTTTTTAATCCTTCCTTAGCCTAACATCTCCCCAAAACAGTCTTATGAGAAAAGCAGGCCAGGAAAAAAGGAGCTTATAACAGCAACTCATAGGTTTTCTCACAGGTTAATTAATTGCAATTAATTGTGAAGTACTGTAGCAATGAACAGTAGCTTTGAATTTGATAATGAAAACCAAAAAAAGAAAAAAAAAAAAGGAACAAACAAGGGAAAAA
>Ga0181612_143125_pt1 | contig 22371 bp, 17 predicted proteins | sample HoacroProtozoa21_FD_119630 | JGI IMG/M metagenome (GOLD analysis project Ga0181612, IMG submission 119630) | Hoatzin crop microbial communities from Cojedes, Venezuel. Combined Assembly of Gp0051906, Gp0051904, Gp0051908
GAATTTTGAATAAACAAGCTAAATTGCTGCTACCTTCCAGATCTTCTTATTCAATACTGAAAGCTACCTGCTTGACACTGATGCATATTGTTAACTTTTAAAACTGTTAAATCCCTATTACAGGATGCTGTGCTCTTACTAGAGATTGTTTATAACGGGTAGGTCCTGTACCCAAAAGATTATAAACTGGTATAAAAGACATACCAAACAAAAGCAAAAGCCAGTAACGTGGATCGATGAGAACATGGTAAGTGCCATCAGCTGTAATGCCAGGGCTCTCTAATGCCTGGAGCGTAGACACCTTTTCAGAAGAAATCTTCAGGAAAGATGTAGTCCAATGGTAATAGTCACTGTTTTTTTTTTTGTAGGTTTTTCCAGCAGGAGTGAGATTTTATTTAGTCAGAAGCAAAATGGTGTTTGTTAGATGATTTTTATGAAGGGGGATGTTTGATTAGAGCGAGACACAGTATTTGTGGGTCCACAGCAGGTAAAGTCCTGAGTTAAGACTGCGCAGAAGTAAGTTCAAAACAGTGTGGAACAACAGATGGAAGTGTGAAAGTATTCATCGGTATACTCCTGCAATGCTGAATGCAACTAGATAGCTAACAGTGAAGTTAGTTCTTGCAGTGAAGACATGTAACTGCATCAGCTTCTGCATATCAAGAGCATCAGTCTAGTGGGATCTTAGCATGTGCCTGTCAACAGGAGCTGCCCATGTTCTCTTGTTTTCTGTACTAGCTGAATTTAAGTGTGCAAACAGATGTCTCCTCTGGCAATACACCTTCATTTTGCTATGCAGAGTTTTTTTTCTAAGGTATAAAACTTTGTTTGCTTCATTAAAAAAGATCCTCACACCTCCCCCCCAAAAAAAAGAAAACGCCAAAAACCCAGTTGAGAAACAATGGTTAAAAATATTCACTAGAAGCATTTAGAAAGACATGAATAAGGAAAACAGAAGGAAGATGTGGTAGTTAAGGTGCAAAAGGGATGGTGCCTTTGAGAGGAATCCTGGCTATAGGAACTGAGAGAACTGACCAGAGCTGCAGGGTATTGTGTTGGGAGGAACACAAAGTTTTAGGCATGGAGCACCTGGTGTAACTCTGGAGACAAAACTGAATCAGAGGTGATGCCTGCCTGACAGGAGTGGAGGTGCCTCAGGTGAAGAATATGTTCAGTGACCTGTGTTTCAGATAACTTTCTGATTAACAACCAAATACATCATGTAGATGTAACTTACTTTCAGTGATTTGTCAATGTCTACCTGTGCCCCAGCTCTTCTGATAGGGATAAACAGCATTTCTTAACGAGACTTGTTTGATATGCGTCATCATCCCCATGTTTCATTACATGCAGGGGTTATCTTCAAATTAATACTTCATAGATTTCATTTAAAGTTCATCTTAAACTGTCACAAATAAAAACAAGTGTTTGCTTGTCCTTGTAGTAGAATATTTAAAAGTTTTGAAGTTTTTTGTCTTACATGAGCCAACTCTTCCTGTTGCTCAGTTGTGTTCTTGCGAGCTGTATGGGATTACTCAAGGCAATCAAGTTTTTCTTATTTAACTTGCTGTCGACAAGTGGGTTTTTTATAAGTAATGCTCTTAGAAGGTCATTTGACTTTTGAGGGTTATTCACTTCGTTAGCCCAAACACTAAAACCCTATGTCCTTGGGTTCTGATTAGTGACACTTTAATAAAGTCATTTGAAGTTCAGTAGACTGAATTTTCCACCTTTTCTAATGTTTCTATGGTCACAGGGAAGCGACCTGTATTCAATCTTTTAAATGCAAATCTTTTAAAAGTTACTGTGCAATTTTGTATACCAGACTTCTTCATGGGTTACAAAAAGTGCCTTTTTCTTTTTTAAAGAGCTATAGCAGTGTCTTTTCTCTTTCCTTGCTGTTTTCCTCCTCTCTTTCTAGTGATGTGACAGCAATTGACTAAACTTAGGTCTTTTGGGATAACAAAAGGATTGAGAAAACTCTTAAAGGTTTTTATTGCTGCACTTTTTTTTTTTTTTTTGGCTGGGCCAGGGCAGACAAAGGCCCTTCCACTTGATTAGATAATAAGGCTAACGTGGGCTTTGAGTGAAAAGTATCTTTGCATTCTGCTCTTCTTTTTCCTTCAACTGAAAAAAAGAGACGGGGGGAAAGAAGAGAAAACTATGCCTAATCGGCCACAATTAAATCTTTCATGGTGAACTCACTTTGGAGGAATTAATGCACTTTGTATTGCCTAACAACTCGAGTGAACATTAACAACACGTGAGAACTGAGGGGAAGAAAAATTATGGCTGTCTTTTTTTGGTTCTCAAGGAACAGGGAAGGGTAGGTCATTGACTTGATTTTCATGGGAAGGTTGACTCTGGAGCGCTCGCATATCCAGGAGCGGAGCGAAGAGGGTATTGACAGCTGGGATTTGGGGAGGGGAGCGTGCAGGAGCAGTGATTGCGCCATGGCTTGTTGAGGAAAAACAAGGGAAGATGGAAAACAAAGCTCAGAGAGGGAACAGTAGCTGCAGTGTCCCGGGGCTGAGGGGCTGCTTCTCCTCGATGATGGCTTCGTGTTGTGCTTGGACTCTAGCGGTTGTGGTAGGGAAATATTCGTGTAATGAAAGGGAGAAGTAGTTTGCTCTTAATGAAGCTGAAGCAGTTGTAGCACGCTCCTCCATGCATACTATGAAAGGGTAGAGGAGATGCTCATTCAGCCCTTTCATCCACATCGCGGCTGAAGAACAGCTCAGGCAAAAGAAGTGTGGGACTCCAGATATATTCTCCCAAGATAGCCTGTAGTACTTATTAGGAAAAGAACAGTAACTAAAGGTGGTTTTAATTACAATTTTAAAGATTTCTTTCTTCTGATGCCTGTTTTGTTCATACTCTGTGATTAAAAACAATCTGGACACTGAGGTGTGCTCACATGAATACACCGGTCCATTTATTTCCCCTTCACCTGCACAGGTCCTGGGCTTTGTCTGGCATGGACGTCCAGACAGACGCGCAGCTGGGAACGTGGATATTCAATTTGTGCAGTCTTCTCACCCCTGCTCTTCCAAGGGAAACGTGCACGCCCCATCCTCTGCTCATTGTGCAACCCTACCGCCTCTGCCACCCGCGCCGCAGGCCTCTGCCTCGCGCCCTCGCTCAGACGTGCTCATTCCCAAAACGGTCACAGCCCTATTCACTCGCCCACAAGACCTCGAGTCATCCTTTGTCTCCTTTTACCCAATTAATCTCTTGTCTTTCTTATCCTTCCCTCTGCCATCATTTCCCACTCTCACTGGATGCCAGCAGCTGTACCCCCAGCCAAGTTTCCTTCTAGTGCAGTGGTTTTTCCAACTTCTTCCCCAGGAAGGTTTTGGTCCCTTTCAAGCATCACATGCAAGATACAAGATTATTCTTCAAAGTGAATAATTTTTTCCTTGAAGAAGCCCACACGTGAAGTAAAGTTGCAATATGTTAAAGCCTAACCTGGTGAGCAATTAAAATAACTGAAACCAAACAAAAATGCAAATTGTATGTGGTTTTGCAGGTAAAGGAAACATGGCAAGAGCCAAAACAAACAAGCTTGGCCCTTAAATGCTGCCTGAGGGAAGGCTCTTGCCAGTCCTTAAGGCTTTTACTTTGGTGTCCAGGCTCTTATCTGGACTCTGAAAAGTGGATACCCCCCATAGCAGCCAAGCAAACCCCTCTCCTTGCTCAGGGTCCCACACTTGGCTGTGCAGCCCAGTCCTGAAGCTTTTACCACTGCACAGGGAAAAATCACCACCCAAAAACTCAGAACCTTGTTTGTTTTTTTTTTTTTTGTACTTAACCAGGTTTTGGCTGCAAAAGCCTCATCTGCTGCATCTGAAGTTTCTTCAGTTAATTCGACTAATTCAGGTCATTTAAAACTGGGAAACTGATTGGAAGCTGGAAAAAAAACCAAGAAAGTATACTTATCTAAAATAATGACGAAACTGTGAGAGAATGAGATCCGCTGATTGTGGGCTTCTGGAGAGCAGGGTGACAAGAGATGATGGCTGGGTTTTTCCTTCCAGTCTCTAAGGCCAGAGGAAAGGTAACAAGGTAGCTAGCTCACTACAGTCTCTTATAAGCTTTTGTCTGACTAGTAAACAAGTAACTGGATTTTTTTTTTTTATATTTCTCTGTATTTATCAAACCCTTTCTTAGTGTGCATTGTGGGATTACCACAGTCTCAGTGGCTATGACTTCACAGGTGTCAACACAGTTAAGTACATCTTTGTAGTCTCATCTTATAGCCAAATTTTCATTAATTCTTTTGAATTGCCCATAATGGGCTTGTGAATGTACATCAAGATATGCAAAGATATGAAAGCTATTTGTTTTATTGAGGTCTATATATGGTATTCCTCTGGGGTGTGATACCTCGTTTTTCTTATTATTTTTTGATTTGTTTTTTCATGAATTGCTTAGCTGATCTTGTACAAGTACTTTTTTTTTTTCTCCACACTTCTGAAATTCATCAGCTGAGTTTTCCTTTGTAGAAAGCTGGAGTTACTGTTCGCGCATGTAGCTCTTAAAAACTTTACACAGTTGCTCTGAATTTGATCTGTTCTCTGCCATAGCAGATAACAGCTATACAAAGCAAAGTCCGCAGTTTTTGATGCTGGCTGAAAGCAAACCGACCCACACTCCCCAGCATCCAAAAAAGTCTGGGGTTAGTGCTCCACAAAGATCGCTATAGGAAGTGGCTGAGGTTTTTTTTACCACTGGCTTTTATCTGAGTCTCCGCTTTACTTGAGCTTTAGAAGTCAAATGAGCAGAAGAAATGCAGTAGATGGTTTGAGATGTGTGTGGGAAGAATGGAAGCTGAAAGATTTGCTTTCTGAAGGCTTCGCTCAGTTCCTGCCTTCCCAAAGAGACCGCGGGGAGGTTATTCTTCCTGACTGCATCTCTGCAGCAATAGAACTGCCTTGAGGATAGCAGCGTGGAAAAATAATTATTTCAGATTATCTTTGTTTTAGTGGAGGTAAAAAAAAAAAAGAGGGAGGGAATTGTTTTGGATAAATTTAAGTGCTTTATGGATAGCTTAATAATCGTGAATGGCATAATTAAAATCAATCAGAAGCGTGGATTCCTAAGTGTGATGGCTTTAGCTAACATGCTGTATTTCACAAAGCAGCAGTTGTGAGTGCTGGAACACAGCTGTGCTTTGCGGGCTCCTCAGTCCGGATGGAAATGGGGGTCTTTTTATGCTTTTAATGTGGTGGGGATGAAATGATGCAAATGATGGAGGAAAACCAGATATTAGGAGGTCTTGATGCACTGGAAGCTCAAGGCAACCTGGTGGGTACTGCTGAAATGGGACTTGAACCCAGACTCTGGCAGCAAGTCACTCCTGCCTGCCTGAAATATCTCTTACTGGGTATCTTTGACTGGTCTACTTGAAGACCCAGGAGCAAGCCTGGATACCATGGAAGCACGTTGTGCTCTCCCTGGAACCCGGCAGATCAAATGCTGTCCTCTGCTTAGGCCTATGGTGCCTGAATCGATTCATCCTGGGAAGCACTTCCAACTGTAATTGGTCTGATCTGTAATCTTATCACCTCGCCGGCAGATTATCCATTTTTAGCTGATTTGTGGGCCAGCAACTTGCATGTCTCCGAAAACCGATGCTGTCAGGTCACTCCTCCTGCTTGCAGCATTTCTGGAGCTGCCGCGTTCCTGTCCAGCAGCTCAGTGCCCCTCTAAAGGAGAGAAAAGAATTGACTGAGAAAGGAACATCAGGTCAGGAGAAGATGACATTTGAGTGTTCAGAGAAAGCTACGTCTTATTGCTACTCATTCAAGCAAAAAAAAAAAAAAATCCGCTTTCCTTGAGTTCAGAGCTAGTGTGTGAGGATGTCAAATCATGATGCTATATGTTGTGGATAAACAAAAGTAATTTGGTGATATTGCATTAAATATGGCAATATCTGTAAAGAACTGAAGGCACAAAAAATGACAAAATTCATTCTTGCTAATTAGTATTTCTGCAAGTAACTGCCATTTTAATTCCAAAACTCTTTCATAGCATTATGGCTGTTATCCAATGTATTTCTTAAGTTAAATGAAAAATTTCAGATCCCACCCATTGTGCAGATTTAATGAAATTATTCCAACAGGAGAGTAGGGTGGAAAGTCATTCCTAGACATGTGTCTTTATTTGTCAAGACAGCAACGTGACTTCCAGTTACTTGCCACACCTTCATTTCTGCCCCAATACAAAAAATGAGAGCAAAAGAATTTTCATTGCCGGCCCTCAGGCTCTAGACCTTGCTGCTGGCCTTTCTGCACCCCACACTTTCTGACTCTTTGGAAAGCCTGAGGTTTTTTTTATTTCTACTCCTTTCTAACCTCTTGAACACTGAAAGGGCAGAATCTCTGATTTATCACTTCCATTGTTTATATTAATCTAAGCCTTGAGTAGATCTTTTCTCTGTCTTCAGCTTTATTTACTGATTATTTTCCTAAGTTGCTTGGCATGTTTTTAGTGGTTATGTGGTTGGATATTGCAGAAATGTGATGTGGTGTATTTCTGATTTTTTTTTCTGAAGTTAGTAAAAATCCTATTGCTGTTGGTTGCAGTAGGATTTCATGATCTTGAAGAGCAAACTGATTCTTTGTGTAGCTTCTCAACTTCTTTACTGTGCATTATTAGAATAAAGGCACATATTTCTACTTGCAGTTTGGGATAGACATTTTAGATGATGTAGTTGTTGTAAGTCAGACAGCTTTTATTTAAAATGCATGTAACTGATTAAGTGGCTTGGCGGCCAGTCAGAACGCTTGCTTAAGTTCCGCAACTTCACAGTAACTTTAAAATGGAAAATCAGCCAGTAATTTAGTGATATCATTGAGAAATGTAGCGTTCTTTCAAAGCAAGCAAAGTCGTGCACAGGGGATAGACATCATCCCTGCTGTTGGCTATTGCTGGCTCATACATTCCTGTACACTGCTTTGCTCCATGTTAAGCAAAAATGATTGTTGAGTATTTTCTTTAATCTAGTGCAAACTTTCCATTTGCTAAAGCTATACAAGACATTAGAGCGCATCCACCCTAGAATTACAGACTCTTCCTTTGTGCTGTGTTAATTGGATTAAGTTGTTATTGTTATCTCCTCAAGAAGGAGAGACAAGCTGTTTCTGGCGATGTTAGTATGGGACAGCTTGTTTATATGGAGTGGTGCCTGTGCTTTGTTGTAATCGTTAGCAGGCTAACTAGCAATGCTGGCTTGCCAGTGGTGATGTGTCTTTCCAGCTACAGCAAACAGTACAGATTATGATCCAGAAATCCTTACCATTCACAAGACAAGTAGTAGCATGGGAAGACACAGGCACAGAGGAGTGTTCTGAATCTCACTCCAATGCTGTCCCCTAGGTTTGTATCACTTTCCATTTCTACTAATTTTTTTACTGAAGGTACTGTGCGGACTGGTGGAATGTGGTCCAGTATGGACTGGAGAATTTCTGTTCTAGGTGCACAAGACACCTCATATTTCTGCAGTGTTGCTCTAATTGCCTACTGTTCATTTTCAAGACTGAAATGAATCGCTGTCAGGCTTGCACATAATTCCGTGTTTGGTCCTACTGCAGTAGTTGCAGAGCTTGCCTATAAACCACACACACATTTATATCATGGGAAATGTATTTTCTTAAAAATGGGGACAAGGGGAAGCTAACAGCTTGCCACAGCTTGCTCCAATTTTCTTCGTACAAAAGCTGAATTGGTTGTGTAAAGCATCTCGTAGAAGCTACTGTCTGGAGGCACCCATCAGCATGCAACAGCCAGAAGTGACGTACACTTCGGAGGGGTTTGCTGCGGGTCTAGCAGCGGCTGTGCCAAAGGCACGAGGGGTGGCTGGGCTGCTCGTGCTTTGGAAACAACAGCGTGCGGCAGCTTTTCTTGTGAATCAAAGCAGCTTTTGGGTCTTGCCGGGCACAATTCTCAGGTCTTGTTATTCCCAGGAAGGTAAACCTGTCTGAAATTGGCACGGGTAAGCAGGCAATAGCTGGGCTGCTTTGTCAAAGAGCTGCCTGCGTCGCAGCTGCATCCTGTGATTGACGCAGCCGCATCCGGAGAGGAGCAGTCCTGCTGTTTGGATCATCTTCTGTTTTCTGCCCACGGCATGTCTCACGCACTCTCCTCGGCCGGTGCCAGGGACCCTGAGTTGATGCAAGGTCTCCTTGTCACTGTGTCCGTCTTGGAATTATCTCGGAGACAAGGTGGCAGCTGCGGCGGTGGTCCTGCTTCCGTGCCCTCTCCTCCCTTGTACGGCAGTGCACGGCCCCAACTCGCGATTCCACCAGCCGCTTTATCCAGCAGCAACTGGAAATTTCAGTTACTGGATAGTTTGGCTTCGCTTGAGGGAGTAACAGATGAGACTTGTGTGTGTTCTGTTTAGCAGTGCCAGAGCTTTCAGGGAGGGCATGCTGATAGTTAGATGATCCATTTCAATGTGATTTCAGATCTTGCTTTCGGATCAGGGCTTGCTTTTTCTGCACAGCTTACAGCTCCATCCTCACACAGGGCAAGGGCTTTTGGGGAGCCCAGAGACGGGGATGCCCTCACCCCTCCTGCCCAAGGGCAGTGGTGGTGGGTTGCTGCATCCCCCGGGGCCATATCCGCCCTGGGAGCATAGTGCCCATGCTGAGGCCAAAGGGGAGCAGCCGACCCTGCGGGATCTGGAAAATCCCTCACAGGACTTCCCGAAAGTCAAGTAGCTCTGCCCTGTCCTGAGGGCAGGAGTCAGCCTGAAGGCATGAGCGAGCCTGCTGTTGGATGAGTTGGTGTAATCCAACCCTCCAACTTTACTGAATGCCACTTGGCATGGTTTTAGTTTGTGTGATGTGATGTGCGCTTCCTTCAGCTCCGTGTAGCAAAGGCATTAAGATAACATTTATTTTTTTTTCCTCCCCGTAAATGAAGGTGTTTCCTGAGAGAGTGCCAAAAACATTCCCATTTGTTTGATAGGAAGCGTTTGTGATGTTAGAGAAATTACAGCTTTAAGCATTCAGTGCTTGTTGAAAACAGTTTGCTCTTGAGAGGATTTCTTAATAGTATAAACTGTTAAGACACCCAAATGCCCTCAGTAATGACAAGTTAAGAAAAATTCCCATATTGCACAACTAGACCACAGTTTAGGCAGGAATCTGTTTCTCAAGCCCAGTTCTTCCAGCTAATGATTTGCCTGTAGTCAGGGATATCTGGCAACCGCTGCCAGGTGGCAACATCCTGAGAGCTAAAGCTCTAAGGAAGGCCTTTTCCACAGCGTGCCAGAGTGTATCTGCAGACCGTGTTGCTAGTGTATCGTTGTTGAACTGGGCCTGTTCAGAATTGTTAAGAAGGAAAATCTACCATGTAACTGAGACAGAAATGGGGGAAAAAGCTAGTTTGACGAATGACTTTTCATCCTCTGTCTCACAGGTCAAAAGTACTAACAGAATAATTGACTAAGTATGGACCAAAAAGATCTTTTATAGTCACTTATACTGCAGAAAAAAATGTGTGATCATACAGTGTTTTTATTAACTTGTTTTTTTTAAAAAAAAAACAACCAAACCGACTTTTCGGTCCTGAGCAGCACTGCAGCACTACTGTCATTCTTTCCATTAGCAAAATGAGATCTTTAGACCCTTCCCTCAGCTAATGTTATTCCTCACATGGCGACATTCAAAAACCCATTGACAAGCTGCAAATGATGTGTGAAGCAAACTCCAGGATTAAGTTTATAACCTTTCCCCAGGGGGAGTGAATTTGGAGGCAGGAATGAACTTGGGATAGTAAAACAAAAGGGCACAACTGAGATGGATCAGGAAAACTCATATTCATATTTAGCTAAATGAAAAATACCAACCAGTTCTACTTTATGTGGTATCTCGGGGTTTTTCCGCACAGGTATGTAAGACGTTATTTTATAGCTCCTTCTCACAGGTTTTACTGCTCTCGCTAATAAGAAACTACATCTCCCTCTCTTCAGCTTTGCAGCTGGGATTTGAAAGCGTGATAAATAAAATATAAATGGTAGAAGATGGAGGGTTTATGTCCTGTGGATATGTTTGCATCTTGGGTTTCAAAAGGCATGTACCTTCCTCCTGGGGGGTTGTCATTTACTGCTGAGTGTGTTGTCGGATGGGTGTGAATAGGCTTTGGGGGCCTTTAGACACTGTTAAATTGCAGATATTAATGAAGTGATGGAGCTAGGGATCTCCTTCCCTGCAGTAATCAAAGAAACAGCTAGTTCCTTCAAATATCTATAAGATTATTTCCTTTCATCTGCCAGTATTAGTTTCTTTTGAAGTCATTTAATCTTTGTTCCATATAAATTGAGGAAAGTTATTTTAAGCAGCTCAGTGGGCAAAAAGGAGTCTTGTGACCGACCGTTCACAGAAAGGTCCGACAGCAGGAGTTTAACCCGTCACCCTGGCATCTGGCGCTTACCGAGGATGCTTCTAGTGAGTTGGCCCTGCTGTCAGCTGGATGCCAGGGTGAGCTGTGCCTGGACAGAAATGTGGCTTTACTGGAAATATTTAATAGAGGAGAACCACAATATAAAGCCATTTAAGGCTTGCCAATTCTGCCACTTCTTAAAGAAAAACAAAAACAAGGGAAAAAAACCAACCCAGCTTGGATTATAAATTCAATCATTGGGTAATTCCTAGGAAAACTGATAGATACTCTCAAGAAGGCCTGGTAGGGTTAAAATGGAGTTCAGCTGTGCCCATCAGTTGAGCAGTGGGCTTCAGTCATAGAATCATAGAATAATTTGGGTTGGAAAGGACGTGTAAAGGTCATCTAGTCCAACCCCTTTACAATGAGCAGGGACATCTTCAACTTCATCAGGTTGCTCACAGCCCCATTCAACCAGACCTTGAATGCTTCCAGGGATGGGGCATCTACTGCCTCTCTGGGCAACCTGTGCCAGTGTTTCGCCACCCTCATTGTAAGAAATTTCTTCCTTATATCTAGTCTGAATCTACCCTCCTTTGGTTTAAAACCATTACCCCTTGTCCTATCAGAACAGGCCCTGCTAAAAAGCCTGTCCCTTTCTTTCTAATAGGCCCCCTTTAAGTACTGAAAGGCAGTAATAAGGCACAGTGGTCTGACCAGAGCTGGCTTCCCAGCGCTCTTCTGTCTGCATACGTTACTCAACAAAGTTTGACACTTGGGCTTTTGGCTTGTTTTTGTTTCCTGACAGCATACTTATGAAAATGAAAAATCATCATGCCTTGCTAACGGTTGCCAAAAATGCAGAGAGCTCCTATATAAAGCTGACCTCCATCGGCAGGACAATACAACAGGACAAATTCCTCTTGCTGAATTAAGATGTATGCTTGGAATGAGAGGTCAGGGCCCTGCGTCGTTACTCTATGTGTTGCTGCATTATCACCAATATGATAAATTACTGTCCTCTTCATTGTTAGCTGTGAAGTGGCAATGCTCTCCCTTCTAGATTTCAGAGTTGTGGATTGTCTTTTGTGTGTCTTAATTTTTGAGGAAAATATCACTTTTTTTTTTGTCTCTTTGGGTTGCTGCATGCTTTTGGCACCTCTGATCCTTCTGCATGGGTCATCTTTTTTAAGGAGGAACCATAGTTTGGAAAGACCAGAAATGTGCTTTTTCAGGAATTCAAGACAGAAAATATCTGGCAAGTTTTGTTTTCAGATATCCTTTGGAAATAAGCTAGTTCAAAAGTAAATATTAAGAAATAAATTCAGGATGGGGGGAGAGTTTTAGTAATAACTGGTCTTTTGTGTATAAGAATGAATTTGTTGGTATCATTTATCTTTTCAACTGCGGAGCATGAGTTCATACTTGTGTTTCCTCCCCTTCTCTCGACTCTCAGCACTCACAGGCTGGATCGCAGGCGTTCATTCTATGTCCACATCGAGGATGATGGAAAGAGGCAACAAATGATCTACAGAAACTAGTCAACTGGTTTGTAGAAAATACGCAAACACACATAGTCTTCTGCCATTCCCCCAAGTGCAAGATAGCTCCTTGGAGTTGTGGTGCCCCTCAGAAGTTAAGGACCTGGCTCGGTCCCTGTTAAGCCCAGCCAGCACTTTGGGAGCGCGGCTTGCTGTGGGCTGTGCAAGGTGGGGTGTGAAGGTCCTGCCTGCCTCTCACCTCCGAGAGTCCTCCCCTGGCCTCATGCCTTCCCGCGGGGAGAAACCTGGGGCTGAGTATTTCTGTGATTGACAGAGGTGTTACGGTGTGAAGGCATAGGGTGACGCCTTACAGTCTTTCCCCCAGCTAAGCTTGTGTAAACAGTTTTACTTGCTGCATTTCAGAGAAAGGAGCTTGTATTTGAGTATCTGCTCTTGTGAGTGTTACATCCTGAAAAGAAACTGAGTTATTGCAGAGCCTGATGGCTTTGTCCTCCCCAGAGAATTGAAGTATCACCAGTTTTGATTCCTGAAATGCTCCTTGAAAAAGTTGAGACATACATGTGTAATCTTTGGACACTTTATTATATTTGGAAATATGCTTACATAGAATGGGTTGGGTTGGAAGGGACCTTGAAGATCACCTAGTTCCAACCTCCCTGCCGTGGGCAGGGACACCTTCCACTAGACCAGGTTGCTCAAAGCCACATCCACCCTGGCCTTGAACACTGCCAGGGAGGGGGCAACCACAACTTCTCTGGGATTTTTTTGTTCCTTTGTTAAAAAAGCCCTAGATGCCACCATACTTTGTAGACACTCTTCGTGACTCAGATTTATTTTGTTAAATGTTAGAATGTCTTCAGCAGTTTTACATAGTTTAGCATCTGTCCTTCTTGGTCCTTGACCCCTGGTGTGCTGTGGCTGATCCCTGTCGTCGGGTGTCAGGGGTGATGGTTTCCATTGACCCAATACCTGGCTGGTATTTCCAAGTGGTGACCTGAAGGTGAAAGGCTGCAGGCTCCTCCCTGGCTGCCTGCTCTGTCTGGTCGTCTGGCAGGGAAAAAGTGGTGACAACAGGTGATGTTTTACAGAGCTCAAATAAAACTGGGGGTAGGGAAATTTCCCCAGTGAAATACCCCAAAGTGGGAAAACAGTTGAAGAGTGTGGTTTTGTTCAGCAAACTGGAGAACCCCAGTCCTACACCCCAAATATTTTCCTGTAGTCTGTATCAAGCCCTGAATGTGATATTTTGGCTGCATTTACCAAGCACTGTGGTCAAAACTCTAGCTCCTGTTGAAGAACGTAATTTTTGTTTATATGTATTTTTGTGTTGGAAGGTTGCTTGTCATCCTGTGGCTTTGATCTGTGATATCCATCAAGTGCTTCCCTATTATTACTTAAACCCTTGCACCAGAAAACATGCATGTTCCTTAGGCTGTTTCATTCAGGTTACAGTGTTGTTGCACCTGTTGCTATTGTCTAAGCCAGAAGATGGAGGTGATGGCAAAAGCAGGTGGAAGCTGTGGCCATCCAGAGACGTGGCAGCAACCAGCTGTGAGATTCTCTCAAGCTTGGCCAAGAAGCTCATGCTGAATGTTTGGCCACCTTGTTTTCAAAGAGGCTTTGTTTTTCCTTGCTCTTTTTTTAGTAGTCCTGTTTCATAGTAGAAATAAAAGGGCAGATTACTGTTCTCCATGGGGAGAAAGGAAGGGGAGAGTGTTGCGCAGATCTGCTTTGGAGGTTATCTCAGATGATTTTCTGATGATTGTAGAAGGCGAGTGTGCCAAAAAGTTGAATCATTGTTATGGCGTCATACCAGAGGCTTGGGTTTTCCAGAATACTTTTGTGTCGCACATAATGCCCACATCTTGGATGCTGATCTCTGAAACGTTTCCTCAGTGTTCCTGTGGTGCTTTGATGAGAAGTCTTTTTCAATTACAGGGATTGGTTAGCTGTCTTTTAGAAAAATAAATTCCAAGTGGTCTTTGTTAACCACTGAATGATAGGTTATTGTGGCATAAAATAGAAGTTCACTTAGACTGCACATTTTTGTTCTGAAATCAGCAGGAGGAGGAAATGCTGATATGGGTGTATACATGGGAGGAACATTTATCAAAGAAGCATACATTCACACACCCTCTCTTTTTTAAAGTTATGGTCAGTAAATGATAGGCTTCCTTCCCTTGTTTTTGAATGCCAAATAGATTTCTAACAAAATTATTTATATAGACATCCCTTTTAAAAATGTAAAGCATGACCAGGTCAGTGCAAGGCCTCAGTGTCCAGTTTAAAGTGGGAGATTAGGAAACTTCAGGCACAACCTCCAACCCTTCCTGTCAGCAGGATGGATAAAGTGAATTTAACATTTTATGATCGATAGTTTGCATATCAGTCTCTTGCTGCTTATTTTAATGTGTATTGATTGCAACAGACGCTCCTTGCAGTTGGCTGGCTTAAAGCATACCTCTGTAACTTTGAGGATCTTTATGGCTTTTTTTGCTGCTTGTATGTTGAATAAGGCTCATGGTGTCAATGGCAGTTGAGTTGGGTGTGTGCAAGCACAGCGGCGAGCCCAGTGCCCCAGCAGGTTGGTGCTGGCGGGGAAAGTGGGCGCTGTGGCATTGGCTGGTACCTGCTCCCTCACAGCACGGATGGGTCTTCTGCCTTCTCCATCATCACAGCACCTCGTGAGTTATGAGGTACCTTAGAGTTACTTTTTAAAAAAAGACAGGCAAACACACAAAAAGGAAAATTATCCAGCCTGCAGTCCTAAAACACTAGATACCAAGGGAAGTACTTTCCCCAGACCAAGCAAAAATACGTGTCTAGAAAGTCTGTGCTTCATTGGTAAACCTACTACATGTATTCTGTTTATATTGTTGAACTTGCTGAGACAGTCAGGATGTAGGTTTCAAAGCAAACGAATGTATATGTGTGCTTGTATAGCCTTCCTTCTTCAGCGACATTCTTCCTGTTTCCTTTTCAGTGTTTCTCCTAAAATTAGTTTCTTTCTGCCGGTAAGCACAATTGGGTACTTTTATATAAAATGTTATGAGTAAAGGGGAAAAATGTTACTGGGTTTAATAGTCTTGCTGTGGTACTGAGTGATGCTGGTAGCGATTAATTAGTAACACTTGTTGTTTTACTTGGTCTTGTTTAAGCTGTGGAAACCAAGGGTGTGCTTAATCATAAATGACCAAACCATCTCCCAAAAGGCTTTGGTTGTAACTGTGTTGAACGATCCATAATTCTGCTGAAATGTTTCTTTCTTTAGACTTTCTTACCAATCTTTAAATTTTAATGGACAACTATGATCAGTTTTATGATTACCATTCATCCAAAGATTCAAAACCTCTTCTTCCGTACCATCTGCCCTTAATGTGCTGCAGCCCCGCAGGGAAAGCGTCCTCGCCGGAGGCAGAGAGCCGGGCTCCCCATGACCACCCCCACTGGAAATGTGCCCTCTGCGGCGTAGCAGCAGCCCGGGGAGGATGAGCAGTGGGTGTTTGCCAGGGCAAGTCCCTTGTCCACCCTCAAACCAGCCATGGGTTTCTCCCTTGGCAGAGGCACCTCGAGCCCCAGTGCACGTCACCCACGCAGATGGGCCAGAACACTCATCATCTTAGCCTCCCACTTGGATCCATTGTCTTAGAAATCACTTCATTTAAAAATCCTTCTTGTCTACATACTTCACTACTCTGTTTTAAAATCTTCTCCTCTTGAAAAATAAAAAAGAGCAGAAAAATTAGTGAAATGGAACAAAGCGATTGGCAGAAAACCTAATGATCTTTAGGTTCGATCAAGCTGTATTTTGCTGTACTGCAGCAGGAGCAGCAGAGGGAGCACAAGTTAACACATAATTCCTTTACCAAGAGCTATACTGTCATCACTGATGACATTTTGCTCGATGGATGAAGATCAAGAATGAAAAAAAAGCCCCACAGCTTAGTGAGCTTGCCATAGGACAGGGAGATAATGTCCTCTATATTAAATATGGAGGGGTAGAAAATGAAAATGTATCCTATTACAGCTTGTGTTTTAAATTTTAGGTTGCGCTCTCCATGCAGCTCTGGGTTGCATGATGTCAGTATGGTTTCACGCCAGGGTGCAATCGAGAGAAGATTGATGCTGTGTGGATTTGGAGGGCTGTGGTGCTGTCCTGCCTCACAGTATTCTCCTAATAGACCTGAAGCAGCAGATTAATAATTGCGGGTATCAAAAAGGGAAAATGATGACAGCAAACAACTGGCCAACTTATCTTTGGTCGGGAAGATCAGAGCCATGAGGTGGTCAGGCTCTTCCAGCACACAGCAGCCTGACCTGGTCTCCAGGCAGTATTTAAAGCAGCGCTTCATTTTGCTTGAGTTTACAATCATGTACAAAAAAATTTTTTTCCTTGAAGTCCATTGTGTTCTTTCAGACCTGGGCACCATGGGTTCTCTTCACCCACACAGCCCTTGCCACCCCGCCAGGGCAGGCACATGGGCTTTCGGAACAGATTGCCACCACCAATGTCACTGTTGTCTTAACCCTTAGGCCTGCAATTTTGTCAGCTGTTTTTCCCATAATCAGAACTTTGGACAGGAACTGAATTTCCTCCTGCCAGGCCCCAAAGCAAAGTCCCGAATAGGGTCAAAGAGGAGAGATACCCTCTGGGAGTTTTAATAAACAAAACGCAAGCTTTCAGTTTTCCCTTCAGCTTCGAGATTGCCAATAGCAACGCTGTGCTTTGTTGAATTATTAAGCGGAAGGAAGGTTACTGAAACATGCACAGATAGATGGCTGGAGACCCAGAGCGATAACTTTAAAAAGCCCTGGCAGCACTGGGGGCAGGAACTATTTTCAATCCTGGAGAATAGAAAGAGAAGAAAGTTGTTTGTGCGGAAAAAATAAAGCGCTGCTGTACTTTCACAAATTCACCCTTTCTACCTCGCTGTTTTACTTAGTGGTCTACTCTCTTTCTGAGGCCACTGCTGCCTGTGTACGACAGAGATAGGCACGGACCGCCAAGAAATGCAAGGTTATCTGAGCAGGTCAGGCAGCGAGTTCATTGTTTTCCAGGAACCCTTGTTCCACATGCAATTGTGTAATGCTCAGAGTTGCCGCGCAGAATTTGGTTGCACAGATGGCGGTCTTTATTATTCATTACCTGTGAAATTAATTACCAACTCCATAGATTTTTAATTTAATTTGCCTCATAGCCGCTGTTATATACCTTCTGGAAGTGGCTATTCATTCTCCTAAGTATTGATTTTGTGTTTCGGAGAAGCTTCCCCAGTATATCCATAGTTCTCCCTTGAATCTCCACAAGGATCAGCTGAACTCCGAGTACGTAAGCTGCTGTTTCCAAACCTCAGTAGGTTTTTCTGTCAGAGCACCAGTCTGCTGCTGCCCAGGATCCCGTCTCCCGTGGCCGTGTGGAGGGGATCAGTTGATGAATAGCGTCAGGCTTCAAGACCAAAAAGACCACTGTGACGCTCAGCCTGATCCCCAGCTTTCGCAGGAAACCGAGCGCCTCTGCTTATTAAAATGCTTCTCAAAGATATCTAATCTTTTCTAAAAGGCTACGTAACTCCGGCACAAGTAGGAAGACCTTGCCTGTTTTTAGTCATTTCAGCAGTGGTTGTTTTTCTTGTGGGCAGTCTCATAATAGGTTAGAACAAGGTGAGATGTGGTTACTGACTCATTTGCATGGAGAATCTGCTTATAAAAAGATTTAAGGTCTGATGCGAGACCTCTGGCATTATGTGTCTGATACAAAACACGGTTGCCTCTTGTAGTCTGTCTTTTTAAATGACTCACTTTCCTTTACCAGAAGTAGGGAACTGGAGATTGGAAGCCACAAGTAGGCGTCACCATGGCCATGACTGTTACCAATGATGGATAGAAAGGAGACTTTATCCTGTGCTGGTACTTTACCCATCTAATACTCTTAAATGCGATAGTTTTGAGGAAAACCTCCAGATGCTGATATTGGAGAGGTGGATTTTTTCCTCCTGTATAATGGTGTTTGCTATACTTCTGCCATGAATATGAATATCATTTATCACATGCCTTGCTTTAGCTTCAGCCAGCTGTTTTTTATTGAAGAGCTGATCTTGTTTCAACATCAGGAGAGCTCAGAAGTGACAGAAGTAGCACCCGAAGTGCAAAATGCAGAGTCTAGTATCATCTGTGAACTTCCAGCACTGGCTGTTTTTGCTTCTGACCTTTCCTGTTTGTTTGATATGAAAGTTGGAGATTGATCTGTGAGCTGTGGAGGTAGTTCTCTTCATGTGTGACTCTGTCTTACCAATATCCTGTGTGGGGAGAGAAAAATGCACATTTGCAACGGAAAACCAAAATCATTGTCACTTGTGACTAAGTTATTTTTTGAGGTAGACAGCACAAAAAAGCAATGTATAAGCATATCCACCTGTGCAGATGTAAAAAAAATTTGGAGCTTTGGGACTGGATTTACACAGCTGTTTTTGCAATTGAAAAACCTCTCTGCAAATAACGAGGCAGAGACAATAGGGTTTATCACTTCTCATTTCTTTCCATTCTTCTTTTTTTTTTTTTCCCCTGAGGAGCAGCGTTTGGCCTCCAGAGCTTTGCCTACGGTCAGTGTTTTGTGATGTTCCCCCTGGTGCTGCTTGACTGGTGTTAAATTTTGGTAGCCTTGTCTCTCTGTTGGGTCCCAGGCAGGAAGCAGGCAGCTAGCTATCACAAGAAACAGCAAAGAAGTGAACAGTTGCACACCTGGTAGATCCATTTTTTTTTTTCATTTTCTTAGATCTAGAGAGCAGTTTGTTTTATCCTAATCCAGTATTCAGTTACTAAATTTTGTCAAGGCATTGATCCTGTTTCTGAAATAGTTTTCCTTAGTCTTGAGGGACAGGCCATCAAGATGAGTGTAGGACTACGTGGTCTGTCAGAGCAGTCTTTGAAACGGCACATACCATCTCGGTTTAAAGAAAAAAGTGCTATAAGGAGCTAGCAACTTGTTTTGTCTCCAGAAGAGGTGGGAGGAGGTGGTTCGCTACGCAATTGATGGAGCTGCACAGTAGAGCTCCCCGCCAAAAAGCATTGCGTGTGCTAAAAGTCAGCATGGATTCAAGGGCATGTTGGACAATATATGGAAACCACATCCTGTTCTAGAAGTCCTTGAACTGAAGAAAGCTGGAAGCTGGGGAAGTGTGGGGGGAATTACTCTGACGTGCATCCCTGTGCTCTTTTTGTTTCCATGGTTTTAGACTTGCCTTTTTATCCCCAAATTACAGGGGGAAAAAGCCCCAAACAAACACAAGACCCAGCAATAAAATACATTTTACTTATGAAAACTTTCTATACATGCTCTTCCACATCTTTCACAAATAATAACTGTAAGGAACTGAAGCTGGGCTCTTGCTTATGGCAGTGTTGAAGGCCTGAGCAGATGAACCTTTGGTCTGACCCAGTATGGTCATTCTCATGCTGTTACATAGCAGTACAGGCAATTAAAAAACAAGAAGGCACCAGGAGAGGTACAACCTGACAAGATATTTAAATCAACCATGTTACTTCGAGAGCATCTAGAGAATAAACAAAAGGCCAAAGATCTTTTGATCATCATAGCTATTTAAGATAAGAACATGTCAGTGCTCTGCAAAGAGAATGTTCAAATAATTGTTGTTGGACTCTGTGTTGAAACAGAAATAATTTTCACACCTGTTAGTGAAGGAAGACTGTTTCTGTGCCCATCACCTAAACAACAGCAGACAAGAGAAGGGAAGACTGACAGGAGATCTGCCAACCCTCGAACACAGGTGGTTCCTGCAGCGCCATCTCTCTATTGGACAACAAAAAAAGCTGGTTTTGGCTTGTTGCATCAAGGGAGGGATTGCTTAGTCACTTGGTGAGCTTTTTAATAGCAAAGTTAGTAATGTCGTATAAAGGCATGCCCAGGGAGTTTTTAAAATAGTTTTTAGTATACATTGAGTTCTGTGTTCAGTTCTGGGGCCTTCAACATAAGGAGGACATGGACCCGTTGGAGCGAATCCAGAGGAGGGCCACAAAGAAGATCAGAGGGCTGGAGCACCTCTCCTGTGAACACAGGCTGAGAGTTGGGGTTGTTCAGCCTGAAGAAAAGGCTCCAGGGTGACCTTATAGCAGCCTTCCAGTGCGTGGAGGGGGCCTAGAAGTAAGCCGGAGAGGGACTTGTTACAAGGGCCTGTAGTGGTAGGACACAGGGTAATGGTTTTAAACAAAAAGAGGGTAGGTTTAGAATAGATACAAGGCAGAAATTCTTTGCTATGAGGGTGGTGAGGCACTGGAACAGGTTGCCCAGAGAAGCTATGGCTGCCTCCTCCCTGGCAGTGTTCAAGGCCAGGTTGGATGGGGCTTTGAGCAGCCTGGTCTAGTGGGGGGGTTGGAATTAGATGATCTTTAAAGTCCCTTCCAACCCAAACCATTCTATGATTCTATGATTCTGTGCTTACTGTTACTGTAACCATCATGTCAGGAAAGGTCATTGACATCTTGAGCTGTAGAGCCAAGTTGCTTTTCTCTTTTCAGATACATTATTTGAGACACAGCCATAATCTCCATTGTGCTGTTATAAAGCAGAAGCTTAGGGGTGGGAACTGGGCAGTTCTAGCACCCGTGCAGCTCGTGAGGAGTGATGTGGGATCCCTTGAGCCACTCACTGGCCTTGGGGGGACATTTGTGACCATGCCCTGTGAGCTGACCCTTTCCTTCTCCATGCAGTATTGACAGTCGTGTTTCCCCCTCCAGTCAGTGCCAAGGAAAAACGTTGTCTGGTTTTGCATACCAGAATTGCATGACTGTAGCCACATCTTAAATGAATATCTGCAACTGCTTAAAAATCCACTCGCATGGACAAAACCAAATGTAAATTTGTTCTCTTCAAGGAAGAAATTCACTGCTGAAAAACTCTTCTAAGGCAGTAAACGCATCCCAGGCGTATCTAGTGCCCTTTCAGAATGGGAAAGTCAACAAATATTACGCTTCTAGAAAACCATGAAATGAAGAGTTATTTTAAGTTCTCAAATAACCTTAATTCTACCTTATTTGAACAATGACCCAATAAACACACAACTTCTCTTTCTGTCTCAAAAACTGTACTGAAAGAGAAGCTGCTTATGTTTTCTCTGTGCTCAGACTTGCCCTAATCCAAAAAAGTACACCCCACCTGCTAAATTTTACAGCTACCTCACCCCTCTCTTCCCATCCCTTTATCCTGATGCAAATGTGCAAAGTAACACTATTTAAAGAAAAAAATCCTTTAGTCTCTACACAAATTGTATTAATCTCCAGCTTCAGTGCTGACAAGCTTTACAACAAGACCTGTAAGGTGACTATAACCACCCCACTCCGTGGAAGTGCTCAAATGTAGTATATTGTATCTCCTAAGGCACTAGCGCATCTCTTTTTAATTTGATCACATGGCAAGGACTGAGACGGGGGCTCCAGTTCCTCCTGTGCCGAGTGTCCCCTGATGCCTCCTCTTGGACCCACGGCTCACCCACGCTCTGCTCATCACGAGCTGCAGTTGCTCCTGTTGAGAGCAGGACACTGGGACTTGGCCCAGCTACACCTGTCCCCAAGGGGAGAGGAGACAGGACAGAACTCAATTTGTCTGTGTTTCCGAAGCTTTCTTACACTTTTGGATTGTACTGAATTTGAAATGATACAAAGGTGCTGTCAGGCGGCTGTAATTATTCTCAGTAAATTTTTGAATAAATGCATATTAAATTACTTGTCAGCGTATACAAAGTGTCTCAGTGGCAGAAGAAGGGATAAAACCCCAGTTTTAGTCTTTTGCACTGTTTAGCTAAATATCTCACTTGCACAGCTCAAGTGACTGATGGTTGTTTATCTTACGCTCCGTAGTAAGTTTGGCTTTAGAACACCCTTAGTAGTATGAGGTGGCAGAGGTCCCATTTCCTGCAGTGTGAAATTCCAGCTGTAACCAGTGGAAGTGAATTGCCTCAAAGTTTGGGGCCAAATCCATGACCCTGAACTGGAAGGGGTAGGAGACACCCCCAGAGATCACGCAGTCCATTTTTCTACTAACGGGCAAGACTTGACTATACGCAGGCCATCATAGCCCATGGCACCAGCAAAAAGGCTCGGTACAGCCAAGTGATCCCACCCAGCCCAGCATCTACTGCCGTGAACTCGCGTGCAAGGGTGAGTGAGGAAAACATCCATTCCTGGCCATGTGTGAATGCCTGGAGTGACTGGAAGGGTCCTGGTGTTGATCGTGCCCCTGTACTCGGCACTGGTGAGGCCGCACCTCGCGTACCGTGTTCAGTTTTGGGCCCCTCACTAGAAGAAGGACATTGAGGTGCTGGAGCATGTTCAGAGAAGGGCAACGAGGCTGGTGAGGGGTCTAAAGAACAAGTCTTACTAGGAGTGACTGAAGGAACTGGGGCTGTTTAGTCTGGAGAAGAGGAGGCTGAGGGGGGACCTTATTGCTCTCTACAACTACCTGAAAGGA
>Ga0181612_129979_pt1 | contig 22370 bp, 10 predicted proteins | sample HoacroProtozoa21_FD_119630 | JGI IMG/M metagenome (GOLD analysis project Ga0181612, IMG submission 119630) | Hoatzin crop microbial communities from Cojedes, Venezuel. Combined Assembly of Gp0051906, Gp0051904, Gp0051908
CCCCCCCCCCCCCCCCCCCTTCCCTTTTTCTTAGCAGCGTCGGGTCATGCGATTAGGCCAGACTGCCAGATTTTGTCTGAAAATGAAATGCTTCCATTTCTCACTAGGGTGGTTAGTGTCTCAAGAGTGTGAACCTAGGGCTTGGAAAACAGAAAGCCCAGAAAATCAAGAACCCCAGATTTAAATTTCTGTTTTTTTAATTAAAAGATTTCTGAACTACTGTTGTTGGGTTTAGGTACTGGCCCAAGTTTGAATACGCGGGATTGGTAATACTGTGTTGTACGTCCGGTCTCAAAACAACGCCCGAAATACAGTGATGTGTGGGGGGCTGTGACCCCTTTATTTCACGGTAACACTGGGGGCACGAAGCAGGCGTTGGGCTCCACTGGCAAATGCCCTCGACACAAAGTGCTCTGCCACAGGGCACCAAACCCGTTGTAGCAGCTCGTCCTTCGCACAACAAGCCTGGGCTGGGTGGGCGAAGGAGTAGGAGAGGTGTTAGGAGCAAGAAGCAGCCTAGCTGGGGTATCTTGACTTTCCTATGCACAACTGATAAAGCCAAACTGCAATTTGCATCAGCCGTAGGGGGTGAAACTTTTGTCTAGATCAAACCATAGTGTTTGTATAAAAATGAGGGAAAGCTGTGAAGGAGTGTGTTCAGGGAGCAAATACGGGCTGTGTGTTTTGCCAAGGCAACCAAGATATCTTTTTTTCCTAGATGTCTTTTCAGTTGAGTAATAAAGGCAACCACAGGCAAATGGTTTCTGTTTCCATTCATCTAGCATACGTATTTTAAGACTTACTCTTGTGTAAGTTTTACCTGCTTTAATAATGTCTCTCTTATTGTTGCCTTTGTCCTCTGTGTCCTGTCACTGAGAGCAGCGTGCCAGGATAATGGGAACTGGGGCATGGATCCCATCACAGGGATCAGTGGGAATTATGTGCATGCATCAGAGGGAAAACTTCAAAATCTTAGAGACAGAGATATTCTTGATCTCCAGCACATGAAAGGTGCATTGTATTTCATTTATGTGGTCATCTTGGGTTGTCCTCGCATCCTCACAGTTTCAGTGAGGGCTTAAAATCTTCTTTCAAATTCACCAGACTAAAACCACAGTAGCTGTGCTGAAAGTGTATGACACTCGACCTAGAACATCAGCTAGTGTCGTGTTGCCATTAGCACAGTATGCAGCCTGAATGCTGTATATGACAGCAGCTGTAGGGTTAACAGCCCTGCAACAGGGGAATTTTGCTTGGAAAGCTTTAGGAAGTACTAGTCTTTTCTCCTGCTGTCTAAGACTTCCCTGGGCGCTAGTATCTGGGACTGCTGGAGAATGCTCTGCACGCATCTCGTGTAGGCCAGCAGGTAAACTGACTTAGTTTCAATGAATTGGCTTGGATAAGCCAGAAGAGCAGGCAGTATCCTTTGCTAACCTGGGAGCGGATCAGCATGGAAACTATGTATTTGTCTCAGAAAGTGTCTGATAACCCAAAATGAATTCACACCACCACCATGAAGTAGAAAGTAAGATCTTGGAGAGACATTCTGAGGGAGTCACAGGTAGGGTTATCCAGACATACCATTGACTGTCCCTCTAGTTTTATACACATATACCAAAAGCGGACTCTGTATCGCCTCTTCCTCTGACTTGGTGACACGGTCTCTCCAGTTACAGTGACATCTTCTGAACAGGACACCTCGGGAAGCCCTGTTCCCTTCGCCAGGGGTTTCCAGGGGATGCAGCCTGCCTGCCTTCCACAGCATTTACTGGAGGAGCCAGCAACTCTCCAGTCCCGCTGGTGTTTTTTCAGATGTGATGCACTAAGCCCTGCGAGGGGTGCACTCGGCACAGCGCAGGTGGAAGACTTCAGCAGAGGGGGAGCTGGGGACTTTATACTCGGTGGCACCAGGACAGCTACACCAGCACAATCTCCTCCCAAACCCAGGTGCCAGGGTTTGTAGGTGCAGACGAGTCAGGCCTACGTAACGAGCCTTGATGGTGTGTTCATGTTGTGAAGAGGGACGAACTTCCATGCAGTCCTAATGTGACGGTAGAAGTCCATGTGTGAAACAGGTCCACTGGCAAACAGAGATGTTACCTAGACAGCTTGTTTCACTGAGAGGGAGGGTGGTTTTCTGACATGAACACGAGCTCTGTTTTGCCAGTAGATCTGCATGTACACCAGAAGCGTTTCGCTGTGACAGTTTCCTGGACGAGTGAAGTGGTTCTGTTGTACAGAGAGCCATGAACCTCCTCGTCTCACAGCATGCAACATTTTATTTTTCCAGGAACTTTTTTATGAGTATGTCTCCACAGCAGTTGTCAGCTGCCTGGCTCTGGTTTCACCTCTCCCTTCCTCCATCAGAGGAGGTGCTAGGAGTCTCCTCTCCGTGTCAAACCCACTTCACCAGGGCAAAATTACTGCTGGTCGTAGCAAGGAATTTGCCGAGCGTGGCTGAAAACAGGCCTTTAACTAGGACACTAGCTCCGGGGTAGCTGATAAAAGTCCATGATAAAAAGCTGTTGGCCAGTGCTGATACATATTAGTGAGGCCAGACCATAAGCTTTAGCTTTGCTGCGTACCGTTCCTTTATACGATGCTCTCTCCGTAAGGGCTGGTGGTGCAACGAATCCGTACTCTTCAGTCATCTGATTTGCATGCCAAGTTTTTTCACATGAAGACCATTTTCCGCTGGCTTGTTAGAAGCTGCACTTCAAAACCTACTTGTTATGGGGGAAGAGGATGTAAAAATTAAAACTAGTGGCAAATCAGGCTTTCTGGGCTCTACTCTATAAGGGCCAGTGTGCTCCTTTAAAACAAGATATTGTAAACTTTGGGCATAGGAAACTGGGAAAAATGCCAGTACAGGATAGAACGAAGATTAATGCAGGCAGCTCCTAGGCAAGTTTTCCACATTTCCTTTACAGGATGTTAATATGCTAAGATTATTTATGAATTTATATAGGATATTATTATAAAGGCTGCCAGTAAAGACTCTGCTCCTTAACCTAAAGTGTGGCAGTTCTTATGTTTCAATGTGAGGCTTCTCCTGCACAGAGCTGCTACTGTGCTGAGCGGTGTTCATGCGAAGAGAATACATTTCTGAAGGGATTATGCTGAAATTGCCCAACTTGTTTCCCTTTAGGCTCAAGATAGATTGAAATTTTGGCTTGTGGATGTGAAAAACAAACACATTGATTTGCTGAATTGCTTCCTGTTCCCAGGAAACATTTTCAAATAAAGATGAAATCCTTTTAACGCTCTTTGCTTACACCCCTAAATATAGGGGCGAGCTCCTAAGAACAGAGACAAACCTGCCACATTAGGACAAATATTAGCACCTCACACGTACCATGTCCCAGTTTCCTACGGATGCTCCAGTTTTTCCATTGTAGCCAATTATGTTTGAAACTAGTGGTTTGTCCCAGTTTCACTAAAATAACACATTACATTTATGAAGTGCCTATTATCTCCAGTCCTTGCAGCATTTTACAACGGACAGAAATATTTCTTAATACCTGTACAAGCTGGTGGGAGATGGAGGTAGCAATCAGAAATGGAACTACAAAGACAATAATACCGATAATAAAAACCAAAGTATCGTACTTTGAATTGTTAGAATTAATGAATAAGTTTGAATCTACTTGCGTTTTACAGTGTCTGAGTTGAAACACTGAATCAAAGTCTACAAGAGCAGAAAATGTTAAGATTCTTTCTTTACATTTCTGTCAGAAATACCTTTGATTTCAGGGCAGAAAAACCTGATGAGTGTTGCCAGGATTACCTGTGGATTTCTGTTACGTCTCCTAGTAAAAATCCATTGTTCCAAAGCTTTTTAACTACGGGATTTCTTCACTTTTGGTCGATTTTATCAGCTTAATAAGAAAGCTACTGTTCTGTCTTTATTTGGCAGACTGTGTCTGCCAAATGAAAGTTCCTCAGAAATTAATTAAAGATCATTTCCTGCTTTGCCTGGCATTCCTCAGTAATAATGCCATTTTTTTCAGAATTCATGTGTGACCTTCTCGGCGAAGCTCTGTGGAGTAAAAAAAGACCCAACAGCTTGTCATAAGTGTATCTTTGACTTAGTGCTATTCAACACAACGCAGTTCCATTTCTTATTTTCTTTATTCATCGGTGAGACAGGATTATGCTAAATCCTCTCAGCAGCAGCCTCATATTTGTGATGTGCTGGCATCTTCTCTGTGTATTGTGCTCTGTCAATTATTACAGAGGCTATTAGAGAGATGTGTGTAGGACATTTCAAATTGTCGAGCTAGCAAATGTTTACTCCAACTGGCTTTTGATTCCTGAGAAAATTCCAAGGGGACTGGAACTGGTCCTTTGCTGTTTGCCTTGCATGTTAATTTTCTGTCATGGTTTTTTTGGCGGGGGTATACTAAATATTTATGTCAATGAATCCGTTAGATTAAAAATGCCACCAAATGTAAATCAAAGCATTTTGCAAAGCAACTTCAGTAAAGCACAAAAAAACTTCAGAAATAATCCACAGTGTAACCATTCTTTTATAGCTAAATTTCTCTCTTACCCTCGTAGGAATAGTGTTATCCTACTTCAGAGATACTAGCAATTGTAGGTGGCCTTAATGCAGCTGTAAAGGTTGCAACTAATTCTTTTCAACTTGAGATCTGAAATATTGCTCAGCAGAAATGATATGGCAAGTTGCAGAAGGTCAGCAAGGAGGTTTTTCAGTGGAAACAGCAGAAATATTACTTGCTTCGCAGAGGGAAACTTCTCCCCACTTTGCAGAATTTCCCAAATCTCCAAGCAGGTTTTTAGCATGTGGGAAACTTGCTTCTCAGAATGGATCCATTATTCTCTCCCCTCTTCCACCTCCAGGCCTGCGGAATACAGTTAGAGCTCAACAAATATTGTGCAACTCTTTCCTGGGAATCTGCCAGATCGCCCTTCCTACAATGGTCGGGTTGAGGTTATACCCTCTGCAGAACAACCCGTGCATTGCTCCTGGCTTTGGAAGTTCTGCATTGTTCTGGTATCTGCCGCTGGGTCCTCCTACCCACCAAAATCTGGTCAAAGTGGGCTTCCACTGAGTGGGTTTTGGTCTGAAGAACTGGAGATAGAAGGGAGGGAAGTGAGGCAAAAGAGTTGTCTAGTAGACAGGGCAGCAGCTGTACTTACACTCAGGGGGGTGCATTTGGTAACTCTGAATGGTAACTCACCCTTGGGATAAGTTACTTTCCGTCCCTTCTCTTTTCTTGCGTTTTCCAGATAGGAGTGATCTCTCGGCGCGTGATTTCATGACACATTGTCAGTAGTGCCTTCATTGCAGTTAAGGTCTCTAGTCGCTGCACTGCCACAAGGAACAGCCTGTCCAGTCTCCCTGCTGCTGGGAATTGTGGCTGTATTGCCGCCCCTGAAAATATTATCTCCCTTCTCACTCTTTTTCCGAGATTGTTATGTGTCTGGGAAATGAAGTGGGGGTGGAGAAGGGTTGCTTTTTTTATCCTTTTCACTTTTTCTTTCTTGCTTTGTAATATTTTCTTCTTCTCTGTGGCAGTGTCTGCCCTGGCCCTGCTGGATTGTGCACTTCTCTCCGTGAGCTTCAGCAGTCCAGCCTCAGAAGCCACCTAGGAGCACGTGCGCTGGCTAATGTGTAACCAGCTTCTTTCTGCTGCTGTTCTTCCTGACGCTCAACCCTGTTTTTACAGGAGTCCAATGCTTTCATTTTCTTTTTTACTTTGAAATATAGGACCTTTTGGGTCGTTGGATCCAGCCCACTGCTATCACAGGTACAACAGCATTCAGTCTCTTTCCTAAACCTGCCGAGTTCTGCCTTAGAACTGGTTACAGTTACTCCCACTGGAATGCTGTTATAAAACATGCATATCTCACACTTGTAAGTATTATTACTTTGTCTGCGCTGGTGCAGCCGGGATAGCAGAGGGCCATACTGAAGGTGCAGCATGTGAGAGGGAAGTTTTTCTGCAGGGCTTATTTCCCTACTTTCCAGAGAGCCATAAAGTAAGCCAAGAAAATACTCTGTAATTTTGCCACTGTAGCCATATGAGATAAGGTGTGGATTTTTTTTCACATGCTTAGCTGACCTGCCGTTATCATCAAAGTTTGTAGAACAGACCGAGCCTTATCTGCAGATGACAATTGTACCATTTTGCAACTGCATCGTTTTTGGAAGGTGCTTCAAGGTATAGGTCAAGTCTGGAGGCAGGATTTACTTCAGGTAAGTTGTGGGAAGGAAGGGGATCAGGGAGTAGAGAATTTGGTTCGCTGGCAGGTGGAAAAAGAGACAAATGTTTGTGTGCCTCAGATTGCCTGCAAGGACTCAGAAAGGCCACACAAGGGGCCCGGGGAAAGAACAGCAATTTTTTTCACTTGCAGGTAAAGTGGAGATGCTGTTTAGCCCCCCCCTCCCCCCGATGTTTTTCCCATTGCTATGCTGCTGGCATTGGCACAGTGACAAAATGGGACCGGTAACAAGCTGTAACTGTGCCCTTAGCTTGCCTCAGCTGTAGATTGCATTGCTCTCATACTCAGATCCTTCTCAGCCATGTGCCTTTGCTCTTGGTAAAAACATTACATCTGATTTTTTAGACAGTCTTAAATAATCTGCCATGCCGCCGCGGGAGGAGGGTAGCACTTCACCAAACAAGGTGCTGAACGCATTTAGTTACATTGATATTTCTTTACATGAACAAAGCCTTAGTAGCTGCTTACGATTAATATTTTCTAGAAAACATTGACTGTGACCTTTGGTACGCATCTGTTTTTTCTTGTTCCTTGACGAAGCCTTTCAGAGCTCATTGCTTCAGGGAATGGGAAAGCGGGAAGTTGATCAACAACAGTTTTCTGACATTGATTTGCTGCCTCTTTAGATGAGAGCTGTTTTCGCTGAGAGACTTTCCTGCAGGAGCTCAAAAGCAGGAGCTAGGAACGACATTCCTACTCAGGCAAATGCCAAAACAAGAGGATTTTCAAATTGTAGAACAAATTCAGGACATGTAAAACTAGCAAGATTCAAACAATGTTGAAAATCTGCCTGAATACCCCTTGTGTTAGGGAGCAGCTGCGTTTCTTTTTCTGCTCCCCCTTACCTGTCTGAACACGCTTTCCTCGCCTTTCGCTATGTACCTGCTCTTTGCTCTCAGGTCACGGGGCACCCCTTGTGAGGCTTGATTACAAATATTTGCACTTGTTGTGCCAGCATACATGGCATGGATCGCTGGGGACAGCTAAGCTGGTGTCTGAATCTGAGGAGGCTGCATCTTTAAAAGCACCCACAAGAGTGAAGCCTGGGCACAGACACAGGACAGCAGTGCTGGTCCCACAAGATGCTTTCAGTCACCAGAGGTGCTGGGGGTGCCCAGAATACACAGAGGAACTGAACTAAGGTGTGCAAAATAGGCGTGAAGCTCCAAAATTCCTCACCCGTGCACCTGCTACCTCTGCCAGCTATGGCCAAACGTTTTGGAAGATGCACAGCACTGATCTGCTTGTAGGAGGAGTCCTTCTGTACCTTGGGAGGCTGTGAGACCCTGAAGCTATAGGCATCCGTATGCATACCTGGGCTGGGCGAACACCCTCATTGACTTCAAAGGCTGAATCCAAGTAAAGTCAAGCATGCCCTTCAGTGGCTCCTGGACTGGATGTAACTTTGGTTGTCCTAACAGTAAATTTAGAAAGACTAATCATGTTGTCTATACAGCAGATGAGATAAACTACAGATCGACTTCTTCAAGTCGGGATGAAAAGAATTTCAAGTAAACTTGGACTGACTTTTTTTTTCTTCCCCAGCACTGACTACTTGTGTTTAATTGGTTAACTCCCTTTGGTTTGATCCCTCTGCGAACTCAGGTCAGTAATGTGATTAATTAATACTACTTAGAAGGATTCGAGACTTATTACTATTACTTAGAAGGGTGGAATGTGCTGTGTGTTATGTGCTACTGCTACTAGTAATATTAGGCACAGATGTGCTCTGAGCAGATTCATGACAAACCATTGCCTGGTCCTTAATTGGATAAATCGGTCGCATGACTTCGTGTCTCTGCCTATCCATCCAACCACTCTGATATTCTCCACAGAGCTTCTGCATGCTCCCAAAATATTCTAAAAGATGAGATTTTAATACACTTTCTCGACAGTGGTCAGGACGTTCCCACCCCCCAAGCAACTAAAGTAAAGGTAGTGGTTAGTTTTTAATTCACATCTCGTTCGTCTAGAATGCTTTGAATATGTGATTTTCTGTAAAATGTCATACATACTTTAATGTGCATTTACAGTGTGATTCAACATTAAGTATTCAGAAGGAATTGTATATGTGTCACAGCTGTGGTAAAGCAGCAATGATGTAGTTGAGAACAGGAACTGGGTATTTGGAATGCTGGAGTATACTGGTTATCTGGATGCACAGCTTTTATTCTGGACTGGTGCAAAACTAATTACAGTTCCTGATGTTGTATGTGCAGCTGTTTTCCCTTGAGAAACAGAGAATCCCATTGGGGCAAAAACTTAAAAAGAACACTGAAAGAGCAGGGAGTTGCCACTTGTGTTTGCAAGAATCTGCATAACTTCACAAGCAGAACAAGAATCAAAATTTTAATGGTCCAATTGCAAAAAACAGTAACTCCAAGAGGAAATCATTAGACTTGACCTTCTGGCAAACAGGAATTAATAAAATGTAATCTTAGGCTACAACACATTTTAATTAACAACGCCTCTTTCTGATAGATGCTAGTTGCTATAAATATTATCTGCATATACAGCACTGCTAAGGAAATTGGTGTAATCTTGAATTCCAGTAATGTTTCTCCTGGGCAATTTTTTTGCTATTTTTAATTTTTCCTTCCCAACAGAATGTAGCCTCTACACTGAGCCCTGGTTATTAGATTAGATTTTAGCCAAACTAGTTACTGTGCCTGGCTAATGAGGAAAAATGTCATTTAACTTGAAAGTTGTCTATTTAATACAGAGAACGTACAATAATTTGTATCCTTCTCTATCTCCATGTAGCCATGAGGCTGCCGTGAACCGCTGACAGCTTTCTTTTTTGTTCGTCCATTGGCATTGATGCATATAATATAAACTGTACCCTCTCTTGTGTCCTGAGATGGAGTAGAAGCCACGTATGAGGACAGCAAGAGCCACTGCAGAAATAGCCACCGTTTACAGGTGTGGGAGGGATGCACTAATGAGCAGAAAGGTGCGAGATGTTAAAAGCCAGGGTTTTGCCTTTCCTGACTTCCCATTGGTTGTGCACAGCAAAGACAGCCATCATGTAGGGATAAAGTGTTTGTGCAACAGTTAGTTAACATGGGAAAAAGGACTACTTAATTCCACAATGTTTATTGTGCCCAATGTTTCTCGTTACATACTGAAACCTGGTCTTGGATTTCCTCTGGAATTAGTGAAACTATTCTTCACTGGCACTAGTGTTATATCAGTTTTTGTCATTAGTGGTAATGCAACTTTATCATAGTGTACAAAGAATGAAAAGAATTTAGAGTTTAAGAAAAATACCATTTTGGAAATTTCATTTTTCAGATAGACATTTAACTAGTTAAAAAGGCGCACAACATCTTCAACAGATACAACGGCATTGCAACAGTGGGCTAGAGAACACATCATCAAGCAGACAGCACATGGAAACATGAGCTCATCTTGTTTGCCCCTTCTGCTGATACAAGTCCATTGTATGTTGGACACTTCCAGAAATCTGTATTTCAGAAAGCTGTCCTCCAGGGAGAAACATGGTCATGCAAGGAATAACAGTTGACTTCAATAGGTTGTCAAGGTGGTAGAGACAGGCTGAAGGAGCTCAACTCCTCTGGTATTTCAGCAGTCTCTTCTTTATGTTAGTGATAGTGATAAAACTGCTTGAACTCACAGGACATAGAGGAGGGATTTGGACCACGTCAGTAAGACAGCTATCATTTTTTAGAAATGAAGAAAAGCTGTTTCTGAAGGAAGTGCTATTGCTACTTAATCTTCTTTAATTATTCTCTGAAAAGTTCTTTGAGATGTGATTGCCCCATATAGGGAAAATAAGGGCGAAATGGAGCGACAATACGAGAAGAGATAAAGTTACATGACTTTTCCTTTCTCTCTGCACTTCAGAGTGGACTGAGTGGGAAGGAAGCACACTTACCCTTTCAACTGGATGGGACGTTAACAGGGGGTTTTCCTAGCTGGTGAAGTAATACACCCTTCAAATGCACATGCTGATGAGCTTCAGGGGCTTTTTTGAACCAGTAATCTACACTACTCCATTCATTGTAAATGGTACAATGTTTCGCATTTAGAGAGTGCATTTCAGCCAGAGCTTTACAAATACTCATTAAGCCCCAAAACACTGCTCTGGAATAGATGAATAAATTATATGGGGAAAGTAATCATTAGAAACCATGTTGTTTTGTTGAATGGTGTACAGTTTTTATGTAACCAAGGACTTAAGTGCAGCAAGTCCTTGACATCTATTTTCACTTTCCTATATGAATATTCATTTGGCTTAAGTTAACATTTCGTCCCCACATGTTATCAGAATTCAAATTCATCCTCTTCTAATGGAAACCGTGCTGTTTCACTGCTACAGACAATGGTTGGCATCAAATAAAATTGTTCTTTGTTCCAAAACTATGGCTAGAATTCAGCGGTTAATCAGATGCTGATAGCAAACACTCATGGTTTCCTTTACATCCACATGACAACACAAAAGACAGTTGATATGTGGCTAGCAAAGATTCACTCTCGACATTCCAGGCACATTGGGCTTTGTCAACATACCAACATACAGCTGGTCATTATATGTCGCCTTACTTTGAGTTGTGCTTCTTTTCTCTAGCGCAAAACTGTTGTGCACTGAATGCTATTCTAGACATATCTGAAATATATATATCTTCCATACATCTAGATATCTTACACTTGGCTAGTGCTACATTTTGTTCTTAAAATCCCTCTAGAATGTTAAAACCAAAAGAAAGGATGCTTCCAGGGACATATGGTGGGTTATTACACGGTTTCTTCTAAAAATCCAGCCTGAATCTGATCTACTTTGTCAATCTCCAGATGTTTCTCATTACATTAGCATCAGCTTAAAGGAAACAAGTTTAGTCAGGGTGTTCATATTAAGAAAAAAATAGCCGTAATAGTACCGTTTTTGCTAATTTGATCAGTGCAGCTAATACATGAATGGCTGGAGTTGTAGGTGCACTTGATCCTGCCATCAGGGCTTATTACATCAGAATTTAGACGTTCACAAAGCTGAGGGTATAAGTCTACAATATCCTAACTCCTCTTGTTAAGTGCTTGATGAACTGTATGTACCATACCTGTTTATCTTAGTCTTGATTCACAAGCAACAAAATCATCTCAGAAAAGTAAATAATCTCTGAACAGCTACAACTGAAAATTACAAAGCTGATTTCCCATGTACCAAACTTTAATTCTTTTCAAGAGTTTATATGACAATATCATCACCAACACCATCAGCTGTTTTTCAGCACTCTAGAAGGAGGTAATGCTCATAAAAAAGTGGATTTTTTAACATGATTTTATCTGATTTGCTTTAGCAGCAACAACCCCCAAAGCAGGGTTAATGGGAATAATGAACTTCAGTTGAGGCACTTCTTGGGAAATCCACCAGCAAGTGGAGAGAACGGCCCGAAGTGCAAATGCTAGTTTGTTACCTGTCTCTGGAAACACCTCAGGCCACCACCGCTACTACCACAGCAGAGCTGCACCCTCCACTTGGGAATTAGCACGTTCCATACAGATCTGTATATCGTGGAAGTAGTTGTGAGAGTTATCAAAAACCTCTTTGTTTTCACCATGCCTTTGGCAAACCTGAGCCAGAAACATGTCATGGAAGGAGTCATTTATGTATTTAAAAAATGTTGCCACGGGACAGCTATAGCAGGAAATGAGCAAAACACCCACATAATTATTGTTGACAGAAAACTGTTCCAATTTTATCAAGTGTAACCCCAATGTGATGTGTTGTTAAGGCAGCCATCAACATCTCAGTGAATGAAATACTGACTGGAGAAGTATGCGGTGCCCAAAAGAAATGCACAGTTGCTAGTCTTGAAAACCAGAACGTGTGAAAGACATCTCCTTGCCTGAGATGATATGCGAGTAATTATTGCTAAGTCTCTGAAGAACAATTAGAGTTGTTTTTATTAAATTTTCATGTTATGATTGACATTGAGACTGAATGAATCAGTATGTAAATCCAGATTACCGTGGTCTAGTAAGATACTGAGAAAGATGATACTTTACAAAACAGTCTGGGGAAAAGCTATACAGGGCTGAGCAAAAAAATCTAGCCTTTTGCGAACTGCCTTGCTTTTGTTCTTTTTTGTATTTAATCTGCCCAGCTACTATTGAAATTAGATTTCAGGGGACTCTGTAATTGAGAAGTGGGATATAATTCATCATTTGTAGAGGTCATATCCATTAGGTGTCTAAATAAAAGTTATTTACAGCTGTGTTTTATAACAATCTTAGAGTTTTAACCATTAATCAATAACAATGCAGAGATGTCAAATATAAAATTGCATCAGGTATAACAATATTCCCGTTTCATAAATCTCAGATATAACTTGCTGAAATGCATAATTCTTTCTCCTTAATTGCATGGTAACTTATTTCACTGATTAAACGGAAATCTATTCCAAGTGGGTTTTATTGTAAATAGTGACAGATTTTTATATACTTTAGCGATATATGGAAGAGTATTAGTCCCCCAGGAAAGGGAGTATCAAATAAAAAAAAATAATTTTTTGAAAGGTAATACTGCGGTAAATGAAGAAGAATGTTTCATTTCTTTTAATTTATATAAAATAATGAAGTTCACTAGACGTCTTTTTGTATGAATTGAGTCTGTATTTTTATCTATTTCAACATGCATATTTTAAAAAGCAGGAATGAAAAGGTATGACACATTAAATTACTGAACAGTGTTTGGCACCCTGCTGACCTGTTCAGTGGCAAAGTAAGCTGAGGCACTGAGTCTATTTTGGTCTTTTCTGTGGAAGTCCACCTACACAAGCTCTAGAGGAATGAAGAATATACGAGGGTTAAATAAAGCATCTTTCCTTTAATACCTTGACTCAGTCCAGCCAGATTCAAGAGCTCTTCTCAATTGCAGAGGGCTCTGCTCTTTGTATTTTGAATTATTTGAATTATTAGAAATTGCTCTCCAGGTTTGTGCAACAGGGAGCTGGGTCACGAGCATCAGTGTGTGGCCTTACTGCTTCAGGATCTGAACAGATGTCTTTAGACAGCACAGCACCGCGCTGGGCAGAATGTCATCTCTCAAACCCTTGCTAACCTCCCAAACTCCTCCCGGGACTCCCTGGGGATCTGCACCCTGGTAGCTCCCACAGAGCAGCCTGAGGCGGGGAGCTGCTTTGCAGGAGCTGGTCCTGTGTGCGCTCAGCAAGGCAGGGAGGCTCCGCGGGAACCCTCATCCCCAGGGCTGGGTCCCATGCTGGGCGCCACGGCCCTGTGAACCCACCTGCACCCCCGGGATGTGGGGACCGCAGGTGGAGGAGCGGGCAGCCAGGCGATGATGCCAGCCTCCGTCCTGGGTGAAGCCTTCGGGCGGTGCTGCCCTGAAGACCCAGCTGTAACCCAAAAGTTGCAGCCACACATCTGCAACCCATCCATCTTCTTGAGGAATAAAAGTAACTGTTCAGTCCCGTTACATCTGAGATTGAACTGACTTGCAAACTGAGAGGCATTGGTCATGCTGATGGTTTATTGCAGGAAGGGAAGATTACTAAGAGAACAAGACAATAAATAGGGAACAGTGGAAATTAATTTCAGAGCCCGCAGGGGTCCTATGGCTGAACCTGTATCAGAAATCAAGGCAGAACTGCAATAGTGACAGTTTTGTCTGTCATGGATTTGGTACTTACTGATTTATTTTTTCTTTTTTCTGGGAAGGAGATGATACTTTCTTTCTAGTTTTGTTGTGTGTGATCATTTATTTATTTTCCTCCTTAAACAGGGCAAAAGAAAGTTGTATTTCTGCCTCACCCTGTTTTGGGCTAAGAGGAGATACAATTAGGTGAAGATAGGCAGGAGGATATTTATGGAACCCTGCAACATTTGGAGATGGGGGAAAAGATGAAAGATCTCTCTCAGATTTTTTTTTTTTCCATTTTTGTTTTAAGTGTGCTTTTCTGTTACTATAGCTACTGGCTGTGTCATGCGCACATACAGATGCTTTATCACATTGTCTTTAGAAACTGACTGATTGCTGTTGCAAACCATCGAAGCCAGGAGTGGAGGGATACAGATGTGTAGCAGGAGACTGGAAAATCACAGAAGGACCCGAGTCCAGCATAGGAAGAGTCAAAAACAGATGTGGAGGATTGGCAAGAAGGCTCATTTGCTACGGTTGTAACAGCAAGCAGGAAGAAACAGGAAAGAAGCAGGATGTTGGAAAACCCACGATGAGGTATGTACACTTCATGTTACCAGAAAAATCAAGGAGCCTGGTTAACCCTCAGTTATCTCCCTCTGGAGACAAGCAGATAACCAAAATCTTAGATTCTCCTGCAAAAGAGTCTTGGAAAGAGGAACTGGGAGAACACAGTGGGAAGAGATTGCTCAGCCGGGCAAAAGCTTATTTAGGAAGAGGGCCGAGACCTCGGTGAGTTATAAGCCTGCTGAGAAAATAACAACTCTAGAAAGACGGGGCAGAAGAGGCTAAAACTGAATCTTCTCTGGAGTTTGATGTGGGGGTGTTATTAAGGGACTCCAGGGTGAAGTTTTGGGTACATTCTGCTTGCCCTGAGTATGGTACGTAGTTGCAAAAAAAAAGGCAAATATGGTAATAGCACTTGCCAGAGGTGCTGGAAAAGGGTAAAAGCAGTCATGGACTATTACACAGGGTAGCGGACTCAAAGCTGGGCAAAAAAGCTTTGATGGGAATACAGAAGTGAGGTATCTCATGTTGAGGAAAGGAGTAAAGTTCATAATCCATAAGGAAACCTCAGAGAATTCAACAGTCTGATTTAAAATTTTAAAGCTTTTAGTCTTAAAGGTCAGAGATGTCCGTCTTTCCATTTGTCCCACTTCTCACACAAGGATCTGCTCTTCACACTCAGGTGCCCATGGCCATGGGATGACAGTAAGCCTATTTGTGTCCATAAACATGGAACTGACTTCAAGTGTCTGCTTGAAAACAAACCAGATGTTGACAGTCACAGGCACATAAATGTTGAAGAACTGAGGGTTTCTCAGTGCTGCCAGGCCTACAGTGTCCTTTGCCAAAAAAAGTAAGAAAAACACCCTCAACTGTTCATTATAAAAATCTTTGTTAAATTTCTGGAAATGGTCCTGTAAGTAACTTTGGCACATAATTCTGCTTTTGTATTTCTCCCTTCCACAAATAACTTGAATGCCATGCAGCCATTTAACTATTGCCACTTGTGTTTACAATGATAAGACACGTGTCATGACAAAATTATGACTACTTGTTACTTAATTATTGATTACCAAATATATCTTAGTACAAAGATTCTAGGTGTTAGGTATGTAAAATTTTTGGACTTTGTGAAACAGAAGCGAGAAAATGAAGAGAAGCAGCAATAGGACTGTGTTAAATATAGTAATCATAAAAGCTTGTGTGACAGAAAATTGTAAATTGACATCGTCATTAGGAAATGTATTCATTCATTTTTGCTTTTGCATGTATTTTCATGCATTTCAAGGGACAAGCTGAACTTGATTCCTGAAACCTAAACCTTTTGGGCTACAGGATATTCATGTGAGAGAGGTAATTAGATATATTCAGATATTAGCATCTGAAAGGTAGATCAGCAGTATGTCTTTAAAAATGAAGGAGATCTGTAAGGAAAATAGAATTGTTTTGAACATATCTTCTGGATTCCACAAAAGGTACTTTCAGAATGAACACACTTCTAAATACTGATAGTGGTTTGGAAAAGAAAACCTTTTAACTAAAGATAATCACCATTTTTCTTACTCCTAGGAGAGTTCAGCATGTTTTGGAAGGAGAAGTTTGGATTTGTTATGCAGCACGAGTGTCGCCTTCTCAATGTCATTTTCCCATCTGTCTTGCTCAGCAGTGTTACAGCCTCGGCTGATCCACGTGTGCAGTCATCAGTCAGATTGTACTGTGTAGTGCTACAGTGAGCCTGAAAACTAGTCTCGTGCAATGTCTGCCATGTTCCATACCTTATCTCAAGGGAACTGTGGCTACAATTAGAACTTGTTTATATTCTTTCCAGTGGCCTGGAAAATTAATAAGTCACTTTTCTGTATTTGGAATTCCCTCAACAATAGATTTACCATTATTTAATCCTTCTTTGTCAGCTATGTTTATCTGCTGGTACTCATAGAATTCTATTGTCTGACATTAGTGCCGTGGAAATTTAGGGAAATGTCTCAATCTGTTGCAAGGGAAACAGGCTCTAAAAATCTTGTCTAAAATTTGCCATCACTTTCCCCACAGCATAAATTGCCCTGTGCACAAAACACAAAAGATGTTTCATTTAATGTTAGTGTTTATAAAGAGACAAAACACAATCTGTTGGTGACAATACCTTTCCTGTTCTATTCAATATGTATTTGGCATTGCAAGCTGTATGTATTAATCCTGTCCTGGTACTTCAGCTGAAAATGGGTGATATCTTGCAGATGGTTTGCCTAACTTTTATACATATCCTGTGACTTTTGCCACCCTTCCTTATGTCTAGCTCTCCCAACTTCTGTGGATTATGTGGTTCAACTGAAAACATTCCAGATCCGGAATGAGCATATGCTCTGTATTTAGTCATGTCATCAGTAGTACCATTGTGCAAGTTGCTTATCTTGCTTAACTACATCAGGGATTGTCCTTCCTCTTCTTGTAAATAAGAGAGATCTTTCAATTCAAATGGTTGCCATCTATTCTTTTGGTGAGCTAGATAGCCACTCGACAATGGTGCTCTTTAGTAGATACCAAGTGATGACAATTTTTGACATCCACCTATTTCTAAAAATCTTAACTTTTTGAATCAGCTTCTGTTTTCACAGAAATCTAAGCGAAAAGGGATCTTGTGAGATCATCTGTTCATAGCTCCTGGTCTGAGACAAAGTGAGTATACTTAGAATCTCCCTGACACAAGTCTTGCCTGGACCAGCCTTCAGAAATTGGTGATGAAGGGACACTGTCACATTCCTACTTTGTCTGTTTCACTGCTAATTACTTTTGGGAAAATTTCTATGTAGTATCTGTCTTCAAATTTATCTTGGCATAAATCAAGCTGATTTCTACTCACCCTGAAATGGATGAACATGGAATAAACTTGATTGGTATGTGATAAAAACCATCAACTAAATTCTCATTTTGAAAGAATACAATACTGATCTTTTTGTTGCTTTCCCTACCCAGTACGGTAACATTTGGTCTTTCTTTGCCTTGAATATTTTTAATTCGTCCTCTTCTTGTTGTGAACAATTTTTAGACTTCAGACTTAAAAGAAAAATAAAAATATTTCTGCATGTTTGATCATTTCTTTATAGTGTTCCTTTATCCTATAGCACCACACTGGCTTTAGCTGTGCATGGCCATTTTTTGTTTTTCAGGTTATTGAAGAGTCCTGTTGATGTCACTAATATTTTTATTCTGCACTGAGATACTGACATTAGGTAATCAATTACATATATTCTCTTTTTTTCTTTAGAATTCCTTTCAAAGAAAAGCTACCCAGAAGTGCCCTAGAGTGTCTGAAGTCCACCATTTTTGTGGGTTCAAACTTGCAGCAATTGGGACCTCAGCATGTTTCCTTGAGTTACCCAGGCACAAAGGAATCTGTTATTCTTATTGTGCAATTTTTTGAATCATTAATACTGTTCTCTTGACATGGCTTTTTCCTGTGCTGTGTGAGAGTTCAACAGTGAAAGTTACTTTCCCTAATTTGAAGTAATACACCATAGCTATTCCTTAGTGAAGTTCTTCCATCATCTGAAAAAGTGTTGCAGTTTCGGAGAAACAGCATCAGAAATTTTCCTGGAATGTGGATTTGCCTAGTTTCTCCCAGATCTCTCTTATATTTCTGCTACTGTCTGATTAACATATTCTTCTACCTGTAACAATCAGTGTTTTGATTTCTGGTCTCTTAAGCACTTGCCACTGATAGATGGGACTCTCACTGCACAATCCTGAAGAACAACTCGGTAGCACAACCTATATTTGAGTGTAATCAGAAAAAGAATTGGAGAAACTGCTCCGAAATTGTCTTGCAAATTAATCTGTCTCACCTTGAAACCTTTTGTGCTTTTAATTCTCAGCTGTTCTGAGCAGAGCTAGTAAATTGTGCTAAAAGGCATATTACACATTTTGCATTGTGGCTTATGAGCATTCTTAACCAGGATTTAATAATTCATTCATTGCTCTTCAAACACTCCGCCTCCGTCTAGCCTCATACCTTTTATGGGCTGTGCTTGTCCTTTAAAAAATATACATGCCATGACGAAAAAGTCAGAACTAGCAGGCTTTTCTATGCATTGTATCTCACTTCAGTCAAGTTTCCTGAAACAGCAGCAGCTTTTGACCTCTAAGACCATCAAATTCAATTATATTCAATTCTCAGAAAAGTATGAAATAGATCATTAGAGTATACAGCAGCCTGAAATCCAGCTGCGATTCTGTAACCTCCCGGACACTGGATCTAATTGTGACTGATGGAAATTATGCTTTAATTTTTTTTGGTTGGAGATTTTTATACAGTGTCTCCAGCATTATTTCCAAACTCCCGCTCCATGTTTTGTTGAAAAGTTACAGTGTATGAAGGATTGAAAAAACGCAGGGAAACATGCAGACCTGAATGGGGCAGGGGGTGGTGGTGTCTGTAGTAAAAGTGGAAAAAAGGGAAATGAGACTATTTGGATGTTGGCACTGACAGTGTGAAGCTGAGTTGTAAGGGCAAAGGCTGGAAAGAAAGGAAAGAGGTGAGGTAGAAAGGGTGTTCATATTCAGTTGTTTGATTTTATTCCGGAAATAGCAAAGTGTAGATACAGACTTTGGCATACTTTAAAGTATATCACAATTCTCCCAAGGCAGAAGAAACTTAATGAAGTCATCTATAAAAGCGCTCCCATGAGATGCAGACAGAGCAAGTAACACTAGTAACGCATTCCTACAAGGCTGCCAAATGTGGGTTCAAACTCGCAGTATTCAGGGACCTCAGCATGTCTCCTTGGATTACCCAGTTATCAACAAAGGGAGCCTCAAATCTCCTAGCTTTTATTAGACCCTTAATCTTGTTGAATAGCATATTTCGCTTCCTTTAGCCGAGTTCTTGATATTGTGGCCTGAAACTCCTAACTTAACTCCAAATAGCTTCTTCCAGATAGTGCCTCTAGAGAGCAATGAATAGTATGCAATAGAAAATACAAGTGGCTGAGATCAGTCAGGGAGGACTGGAACCAGAGCCTGAGCACCAGCTGCATGCAGGGGAAAAAAAAAAAAAAAAAAGAAAAATCAGAAGAATCTGGTAATCTTATTAATGAATGGTGCCTGGAGGCATTCTTCCTCAAGGGCTCTAAATCACAAACCTACTTCCTGACGAGCCCAAGACAAGTAAGCATGTGAACTTCTATGAATTTAGAGTAAGTTTTCACCTTGATCTTAATTTTGGAATACACCTCTGCAAGTTACTGTATAAAACATGCTTTTTCACTAATGCATTTATCTGGAATTAACAGGTGTATGTGATAATGTGATAATCCTGCAGGTACTGTGATGCATCGACTCAAGATTTGGTGATATGACAAGAGTGATAAATTGAAACAGGGAGCTTCTAACTTGATATAATGAAAGTATTTTCACCACAAGGACATGGGAACGAATTGCTAAGAAAGGCTGTGGAATTTCCGCCCTTGAAGGTTTTCAGATCCTCACCTCGACAAAGGCCTGAGCCACCTGGTCTAAATTCAGTGCTGACCCTGCAGGAGCTTGCACTGGATGACCAGCATCTCTTTCATTGCAGGAACTGAGGACAATCAATGAAACAGGAGCTGGGTTTAAAACAGACAAAAGGAGGTGATTCTTCATACACAGTTCAGGTAAGATGAGCATTTGGAACACTTTGCTACGGGCTGTTTTGGATGATGGAAGTTATGTGGGCTCTGGAGAGGTTCACAGAAGAGATTCATTCTAGTTACATATGGAAACAACATCTTGCTCAAGAGCCTTGTGAGCTCACGGCTTCTGAAGGCAAGCATTAGATGTAGAGACTAGAGTTAAGGGAAGAAGATGGGGAGTTGCATATAATTGTCTGACTCTTACACTCTTTCCTGGGACCTGCTCTTGTGGAGATCTGAGACAGAATACTAGGCTAAACAGACATTTACTTTGACCCAGTACAGATGTTTTTAGGGCCTGAAACCCACAACACAATAATGTTTATTCAATTAAGTTACAATACACTGTAAGTGGAAAAGCCTATCTTGTCACGGTGGTCTAGCGGCCAAAGCATGGTGGAGTTACAAGCTAAGTTCAGTGAGTTCATGCAGCTGACAGAGCATGAAAGACTTACTTCAGAGCATCAAGGTCGGTCAGTCTCTCCAGAGCAAGAGTTTGTCTTCTCTCTTCTGCACAGATCTAAACATGCAGTGACACTAGGCAACTTGCATTTGATTTACTTTGCATGAAAACTAACCTTATTGTGGGTTCTGTGATAACTCACATCTAATCACAACATTACCAGAATGAGTCAAAATTGTTAGGGTTGCAAAGAAAAGCAGCACAGAAGTTTTAGAACTTTTAGCCAAAATTCCGACTTGGGATAAAGGGCTAGAAGACACTCCCTCTTGCTTTTTAACTGTGGATAAACTAGAATTCTGTGAATTGTTGGAAGATGGCAGTATTGAGGAATACCTTCTGATGGTGTAATGTCAGGCAAATCAGTTTATAGACATTAGAAATAGTTCTGGAGCTGTAAGACTGCTAGACTTTCACAAAACCCCCAAGCCCATGCTGTCTCATCTGCGTCTGAAATCAAACCACTTCCCAACATTTAGCCTGTAATGTGTCCCACAGTAATGACCATTCTAGGTCTAGTGTAGCGTCATCTTCTCGAACAGTGGCCAGAAAGCGAGCTCCACACAATGATGTCCTGATGCACCATACTTGTGTGTTGTCTGAAACTCCTGTGAAACAGAGCAAAGTCCTCTCTCTTCCCATTGCTGCTGCTGCTTTTCTTGCCTCCTACTTTCTTCTGAGGATGCCTTTTGGTTATTTAGAAGACAAAAAAGCATATATGTATTATTTTCCCTGTACTGCAGCACCCTCCCCTCTTACACACTCCCTACTGCATGGGTTCTCCTTCTCCCCCACAGCTATGCCCTCAGCTGTTGTCTGTTTTTCTTTACTCACTTGCTCCTAGACAAGCCCGTCTACCCCTTCCCACCCCTCCTTGCAGCCTGTCTTTCCCCTGTTTAACACCATCTTTCTGTCCCGAGCCAGCAAGCATCCCTGCTCCTGGCTTTCTGATCCTTATCTCTCCCCAGCATCAGAACCGCAAAAACCTCACAGAGCCGTCCTTGGCTCTACCACTGCTGCATGGGTGCGGATTTCCCCACCTTGGCTTTCTCAGTCCCTCTCCTCTGCTGCAATGCCCACCCCGGCCAAGCCAACGCTGGGAGGCCCCGGCTGGGACCCCTCACCCGGGACCCGCCATGGCTCCGCCAGCTGCCGCAGAGGAAGACGGGCCAGGGCCCTGCTGCGTGGCGGCCCAGCCGCAGCACCCCTGGCCTGTCCCACCCGCTTTGTCCCTAACCCACGTTTTCCGGTGACTGCAGCTTCGCCTGGAGCACTTTGCCATGCCCTCGGATGCAGCTTCCCCACCACCAGCGCTGGCAGGGATCTTGGAGCCCCTGGCCTGAGCGGGGAGGGAGCGATGCGTCGCGCAGAGTCACCTGGCAGGCTCTCCGGCGGTGCCACCCCCTCCTTTTCCGGGTCACTGATGAACACAGGGATCGGGACGGGTCCTTTGCGATACCGGTGGCAGCTCTGCTCCGTCAACCGGCTGTTACCGACCCGCTGCTACCTTTTAACCGCGCAGTGATCACCCCTTCTACCCGAACCTCGCAGTCCCCGCGGCCTTTCCCTCCTCACCTCCCACCGCCGGCGACAGCGCGTCCCGGGACGCGGTGGAAGTCAAGCGCGACCACACTTGCGCTCGCCCCCCCTCCGACACGCCCTGCACGGCGGCTGGGACGCCTAGCCCGGAGCGAGAGCTTCGCCCCGGCCCTCCACCGAGCGAAGAGCTCGTTTCACCATGCGCGCCCTCCCCGTCGGGCCGCGGCGCCGCCCCCGCGCCCGCGGGGCGGCCCCCCCGGCCCCGGCCGCC
>Ga0181612_100777_pt1 | contig 22367 bp, 19 predicted proteins | sample HoacroProtozoa21_FD_119630 | JGI IMG/M metagenome (GOLD analysis project Ga0181612, IMG submission 119630) | Hoatzin crop microbial communities from Cojedes, Venezuel. Combined Assembly of Gp0051906, Gp0051904, Gp0051908
AAATTTCTTTCAAGCTGCAAAATTACACAAAAAATCTTGAATGCGCCTCATTTTTTTCGGAAAATATAATATTTTACACAAAATCGCTCGTTTTTGCATCAAAAAGAGGCACCTTTTTCTTAATAAATGCTTGAATTTTTAAGATTTTCGCGATTTTTGCGTGATATATCGCAGAAATTGTGTACCTTTGCAATCGCTTGGGAAATCCCGGGCGGGCGTTTAGCGGTTATCACGAACTGAAATCTGGAAAAACGAAGTTGAGGTGGTAAGGAGCAGGAACGTCTGCGCTATATAGTTTCGTCTTTATCAGATGATATATTATGGGCGTAGGCTGTGCTTATTATTCTTAACGGGCAATCCAGAGCCTCAGTTCGATAATAAGTTACAGAACTACGCCCTTGTTTATTAATTCTACCTAAAAATATTGCTATGGCTAAAAGATTTATTATTTCAGTGTTATTGCTTATCGCTGCTTTGTTTTCAGCGAATGCACAGAGCGTCGGCTCAAATGGAAATCTTACTAATGCCGAAAAAATTGCATTGTATAAGACTACGATGTTGGAAGGCGACTATCAAAATCAGTTTGATGCGCTGCAAAAATTATTGGATTTAGACGAAAATATAGGTAGGGATCCAAATGCGTATAAATATCCGGAGCGGCTATACCAATTAGCTAAGAGTGGAAAGGCAGCAGAATTGGTTAACGACGAGTTCACATTATATTTTTATTTATTTGAATATTATAAACGTGTCGCCAATAGTGAGAGAGCATTTGAGTCTCTGAAAATGTGCTATGATTATAAAGAAAAATACCATATAGAAGCGGACAATGTGGATCATGTGCTTATTATAACAGGAGCAGATTTGCCTAAATATGCCCGTTTTGTGGCTGACTTAGGCGAAAAGTTGGTGGCAGAGAACCGACTTCCCAAATCTAAGGAAGACCGCTCTACTATATTGTCGTTTATTAGTATCGCATACTCCACTTTAGGTGACAAGGAGAAATCTCAAAAATATGAGAAAATGAGTTATGATCAAGACCCGATGATGGCAGCAAGTTCTTTAATGATAAAATATTTGAATAACAAAGACTGGGATAATCTCATTAAAGTATGTAATACAATTTTACAAGATAAAAATGTCTCATCTGAAGATAGAGGCCAGGCATTACGCCATCTTCTGACTGCTTTACTCTTCGATAAAAAACCAGCCTTACTTGAAAAATACAGCAGAAGTTTTTTTGAAAACATCCGCGATGAAATTATTACACAAATGCCGTTGATGACAATTGAAGAGCAACAAAAATATGTTGCCAATGGTCCTTTGCTTGATGAACTGATGTATGATGTTTTTATATATATGCAAAGTAATAATCTAATATGGGCGGATGCCTCTTCTTTGTATGATTACGCCTTGCTCTACAAGGGTGTTTTATTGTCAAATTACAAAAATTTAGACCGTTTGTTGGCTAACTCATCAGATAAAACAATAAGAGAAAAATGGGTTCGATTGAAAGCACTTGAAAAATCTTCATCCGACAATGACTTTTATGAGAAAGAGAGTTTACGCCGCACTTTGATAGATTATGCCTCCCGTCAGTCAGACTATATCGCTAAGTTTAAATACACATGGCGCGATGTTCAAAAAGCATTAAAGCCAGGCGAGGTAGCAGTGGAATGGATTTTCACACCTTGTGGCGGTGAGACATATTCAGATTTTTCTCTTCCAAGATATTTCGCCCTCGTGATTAAGCCAGGAATGAAAGAGCCTGCCGTAGTGCCGGTTCTGCATCGTTATGAGTTAACTTCTTTCATAAGAGATGCTCAAGAACCCTCTGCCCTTTATGATCCAGTGTTAGATGACCCGGGAAGCAAAAAGGGACTAATCGCCGATTTAACATACATGGGACTGTGGGGTGAGCTTAATGAATACTTGAAGGATTGTAAAACGGTATATTTTTCACCCGCTGAGCAATTACACACTATCGCAATGGAGCAATTGTGGTCTATCAAACCGGCCTGTGAGAAGTGGAACTTATACCGTGTGTCATCAACAAGAGAAATAATAGGAAGAAAAAAGAAATCGTCGTTGTCGAATATCGTGATGTTTGGCGACTTGGATTATGAGATGGCTGAAACAGGGCCAACTATGCCAAAAGAAGGTCAGAGGAGTCTTTTCGTGAGCAGAGCCACTCGCAGCGCTTGCTCACCCTTACCGGCCTCAGCTGAAGAGTTGTCAACGATAAAGCGGTTTGCCAAAGGTGTTCCTTCTGTATCGATTAAATCTTTTACTGGTAAGAACGGCACAGAGGCGCAATTTTACGCATTGTCTGGCAGTAAGGTTGACATTTTTCACCTTGCCACCCACGGCTTTTTCTTCGAGCGTTCCGCTTTTGCCGATAAATCTTCCTTTATGAATGCCGGACAGTCGGAGTATGATGCAATGTATCAGTCAGGACTTATGTTGAGCGGTGCGAATCGCACTTTACGAGGCAAGGTCATTCCATATAATGAGGAAGATGGTATTTTAACGGCGGAAGAGATATCGCAGACAGATTTAAATTCTGTTGACTTGGTGGTTCTTTCTGCTTGTGAGTCGGCGCAAGGCGAAGTGAAAAGCGATGGAGTGTTCGGACTGCAGCGCGGATTCAAGAAAGCTGGTTGCCAGTCGTTGCTCATGTCATTGTGGGAAGCTGATGACAAGGCGACATCCCTGCTTATGAGTAAATTCTACGAACTATATCTTTCTGGCAAACACACAAAGATAGAAAGTCTCCGCATGGCACAAGAATATGTCAAGAAATACTCCCCAGTGTATGCCAATCCCTATTATTGGGCCGGATGGATATTATTGGACGCCTTGAATTGATACAAAGGTCCCAAATATTGGGCTGCATTCATTATCCTGGATGCGACTGAGTAGGGGGATAAAAAGGGTCGTACTTAATAAATAGTAAATTACCTGGTAGTTATTAAATTACCCATATAGGGTAATTTGTAAAAAATATGGTAATTTATTTGGTGGTTTCAAAAATATTCCGTAATTTTGCCGCCGAAATACGATTCGCTTATGAAGGAGTTATACAAAATAGCAGATTATTTGAACCATAGTATGGGTTTGAATTTTGTTGACAAGGGGTCGGCATCGACCCTCGCAAGAGCGTTGCCTCTGTATCTTAAGCAGGGTGTGTCTTTCAGAAAATTCGGTTTGGAAAATATCGACGGTCTGATGATATATCCAAAGGAAAAAGAGAATCTGCAGTATGCCTCACTTTGCAATAATGCGCGACAGATAAGGGAGAAGAGCAACATAAATACGATACTGGTGCTTAGCAATATCGACTCTCTTGACAGAAAATTGCTCATACGAATGAAACAAGATTTTATTGTGCCAGATAAGCAAGCGTACCTGCCGAGTTGGATGATGAGTTTCAACGAGCGTGGAATGCAAAGAAAAGGAACAATTCACAAAAGTCTTACTCCCTCTGCCCAGCTTTTGCTCTTTTACCATTTCGAGAAAGAACCGGTAGATGGATTAAAACTTGCCGACATTGCAAAGAAATTGTCGTACTCTCAAAAGACAATTACCAAAGCGGTGCAAGAATTAGAGGCGAAAGGGTTCTGCAGCACTTCGAGAACGGCAAGCGGCAAAAATATTTCATTCGTTTCTCTTGATAAAATCTGGAATGATTACAGCAATTTGCTCATATCACCCATCGACGATGTATTATACATCGACGATGACTCTTTGATTCCGACAGAGGAAAGAATAACGTCATACGACACTGCGCTCGCAAAACACACATTTATTGCCGACAGCGACATCAAGGCTTACGCTATCGACAAAAATAGTGAAACAAGCAAGGTCATAATACAGCAGGGGCTACGATACGGTGCTGTGAGAGTTGAGCTGTGGAAATACAACCCGGCGATACTTGCAAAAGACAATTACATCGACCCTCTGTCGCTCTGTCTCATATACAGGGATTCGGATGATGAGAGGGTACAGTCGGAAATAAATAAACTTATAAATAGAATATTATGCGAGGAATAGAGGCTTTGAGGAGATATTTGGGGCAATACAACTCAAATTACATCGTAATAGGTGGCACAGCCACAGTTCTAAATCTTGAAGAGGCAAATCTTCAAGCGAGGGCAACCAAAGACATAGATATGATAGTCGTTTGCGAAGCATTGTCAGATGATTACGTCCGTAGTTTCTGGAAAATGATACAAGACGGAGGATATAAACTTTGGGAAACGAAAGACGATGAAAAAGTATGTTTTTATCGGTTCGTCAATCCGACAGATGTTACATTTCCATCTTACATAGAGTTGTTTTCCCGAGTGCCTGATTTGATAAAGGTGCCAGAGGGTGCGCATTTGGTGCATATCCCAACATCGGAATATCTTTCGAGCCTGTCAGCAATCATTATGGATGATGATTATTATAGGTATGCTGTAGAAAACAGCAAAGAGCTGCAAGGTATTCGTATTCTGGATATTCCGGCACTTATAGTGCTTAAGGCTAAGGCATATATAAACAATCTTCAAAGAAAAGAAGATGGGCAGAAAATACATCAAGATGACATAGATAAGCACAAGAAAGACATATATCGGCTCTCATATTTGTTATCAGGTGAAGAAAGATTTGTTATCCCAGAAAAGATAAAATCTGATATGGAGATATTTATCAAAAGAATACAAGAAAATCCAATATCAACGAAAGCCTTGGCTAATGCAATGAGACAGAATGAGCTGTCGATGGAAGAATTTTGTGAGTTATTAAGGAGAGCTTACCAAATATAGGGTTAAAAAGATAAAAATACTCTGATTTTTTAAGAAATAAGCAAAAGTTCTTGCGAGTTTAAACGCTTTTTGCTACCTTTGCAATCGCTTGGGAAATACCCGGCAGGGCGTTTGGCAGTTATCACGGACTGGAATCTGGAAAAGTTTGGTTAAGGTGATAATGAGCAGGGACGCCCGCGCCACATAGTTTTCGTCTTAAAGATGATATATTATGGGCGCGGGTTTTGCTTATTATTCTTGACGGGCATTCCAGAGCCTCAGTTCGATAATTTGCAACAGACTGCGCCCTTGTTTTATTAATTCTACCTAAAAATATTGCTATGGCTAAAAGGTTTATTCTTTCAGTGCTCGTTTTTATCGCTGCTTTGTTTTCAGCAGATGCGCAGAGTGTCGTCTCATCGGTAAATATCGATAGCCAAATCACGGAGCAGAACGTAGATTCGTTTGATACTCTTGTTGTGTCATTGTTTAGTGAGGGGAAATATGATGCGGCTGTGCAAGTGGCCTTGAAAACTGTAATTTTTTATAAGAATACAGTTGGAACAGAGAACGTTGGTTATATAAGATCGCTTAACAATTTATCTGTTATTTACTCTATTCTCGGCAACTACCACGAGGCAGTGAGATATGGTGGAGATGTCGTGGAAATAATACAAAAAATATATGGTACAGAAAATTCCGAGTATGCAATGTCTCTTGCAAATCTCGCTAATTATTATTTCTATCTTGGTAACTACCAAGAGGCTGTGAGACTTGGCATAGAAGCTACGAAAATCAAGGAGAAGGTACTTGGCGCAGAACATCCAAATTATGCGCTTTCGCTTACGAATCTCGCAGAATATTATTCCTCCCTTGGCAACTATCAGGAGGCTGTGAGATTAGATACAGAGGTAATTGAGATATACAAGAAAGTACTTGGCACCGAGCATCCCGATTATGCGACATCGCTTAACAATCTTGCCAATAATTATTCATTACTTGGCAACTATCAGGATGCTGTGAAACTTTGTACCGAGGCATTGGAAATCAGGAAGAAAGTACTTGGCCCAGAACATCCCGATTATGCGACATCACTCAACAATCTCGCAGAATATTATTCCTCCCTTGGCAACTATCAGGAGGCTGTGAAACTTTGTAACGAAGCAATGGAAATAACTAAAAAAGTATTAGGCACAGGACATCCCGATTATGCGATATCACTCAACAATCTCGCCAGTTATTATTCCTCCCTTGGCAACTATCAGGATGCTGTGAAACTTTGTAACGAAGCAATGGAAATAACTAAAAAAGTATTAGGCACAGGACATCCCGATTATGCGACATCACTTAACAATCTTGCCAATTATTATTTTTGCTTAGGCAACTATACGGAGGCTGCGAGGTTAGGGACAGAAACAATGGAAACCCGAAAGAAAGTACTTGGCATCAAACATCCCGATTATGCGACATCTCTCAATAATCTCGCTGGTTATTATTCCTTCCTTGGTAATTATTCTGAGGCTACACAATATGCAAGTCAGTCTGCTGAATTTTACCAAACAGATATACTCTCTAAATTTTCAGACATGATTGCATACGAGCGACAACTTTATTGGGATAAAAGTGAATTTAACTTTAATACTTGGCTGCCTTCGCTCCTTTATAAAACTGCAGACAAACAATTTGTTGGAACGGTTTATGACAAATCCGCCTTATTCGCAAAAGGCATTTTGCTTTCAGCAGAGACGGAGATGTCGAGACTGATACAGGAAAGCGGAGACAAAGCGGCATTGGAGAAATATGAGACTTTGAGGCAAAACAGAGCGATGCTTAATAAACTGCTTGAGAAGCCTATTGCTGAAAGAGGAATGAATACGGATTCATTGCAGGTTGTGGTTGACAAGCAAGAGAGTGAGCTTGTGAGCATGTCGAAAGTTTACGGCGACTATACAAAAAATCTTAGATTGACTTGGAAAGACGTGCAGAGCAAACTGCCGGCCGATGGTGTTGCCGTGGAGTTCTTGTCATTTCCGATTTCTAAAGACAGCATGATGTATATAGCCTTAACCCTCCGCAAGGGTTATGACATGCCAAAAATGACGGTGCTGTTTGAGCAAAAGCAATTAACTGCATACGTTGGAGACTTCGATGGGCAAGATGTATATTTGCCCTCCGAAAATCTTACGAACCTTATCTGGCAGCCGCTCGCTGACGAGCTGAAAGGCGTAAAGAAAATTTATTTCGCCCCTTCGGGCTTGCTTTACAGTATCGGAATAGAGTATCTGCCAGGTATGGAAGATTACTGTATTTATCGCCTGTCATCAACACGAGAGTTGGCCTTAAACCGCAGCGACGAGAATTCTAAGGATGCCGCTTTATATGGAGGCATAAAATACGACACTGACATTAATACGATGCTTGCAGAAGCAAAGGCAGTGAAAGACGGAAGAACAAAGAACTCAGGCGTTGGTGATACCGAAAACGATAATCTTTTGGCGATGTCATCGGATACCCGTGCGGTGGTGTCGTCGATGCATTTGCGCAGTCAGGCCTCATATTTGCCTGCGACCAAAACGGAGGTGGAGGATGTGAATGCCGCCCTTAAAGGCAATGCCGCCGGCTGCACGATGCTCACCGGTTCAAATGCGACGGAAGAGTCGTTTAAAGCCTTGGGAGGCAAGCGCACTAAAATCTTGCATATTGCCACTCACGGTTTCTATTATACCCCCGAAGAGGCTGACAACAATAGTGATTTCAAATTTTTACAATTACATATCGGCGGCGACAATGAGAGGCGTTATGTTGAGGATAAGGCAATGACGCGCAGCGGCTTGCTTTTCGCAGGCGCGAACAATGCTTTGGGAGGTAAGGACATTCCCGAGGGTCTCGATGACGGCATCCTTACCGCCAAGGAAATCTCCCAAATCGACCTCCGCGGTCTCGACCTCGTAACTCTCAGTGCCTGTCAAACTGGTCTCGGCGACATTTCGCAAGGGGAGGGAGTGTTCGGCTTGCAGCGTGCGTTCAAAAAGGCCGGTGCTCAAACCATCGTCGTCAGCCTGTGGAAAGTGGATGACAAAGCCACACAAATCCTAATGTCATCATTCTATGGCAATATCGCTAAAGGCATCGACAAAAACACCGCCTTCCAGCAAGCCCAGCAGCACCTCCGCGCAATCGACGGCGGCAGATACAATGACCCCAAATATTGGGCTGCATTCATCATCTTGGATGCAACGGAGTAAAAGACCGATTAAATCATAAAAAATGTAAAAAACATTGTGGGATAGAGGAAATATTGTAAATTTGCAGCGGAAATATAATTTAACCCTGATATATGGTTAGAATATGATTTTACATTTATAACTACATTTAAAATTAAAGACGTATGAAGAAAATTTTAGTTAGTTTGGCTTTAGTGATGGCAAGCACATCACTCTGGGCACAGGAAATTCCTGCAAAGGAAGAGATTAAGGGAACAAGATCGGAAGGTCTTGCCAATTTGAAACTTGCTGCCGATTTGGTAAAATACGGTTATCAGCAAGAGGACGCATTATCTCTATTGATGGCAGCGCAAATCATCGGCGACACTGACAGCCAGAAGTTGGAAGCAGAGAAATCAGGGGAGAACCCTGACATGTCAGACAACACTGGCAAAAAGGGTTTCGTTACCTTAGACAGGGATAAGATTCTTGCCGATGCAAAGAAATTCACAAATGGCGACAAAGACGTTGAGAGCTTAATCGCTAAAACGGAAAATGAAGCCAAGGGCGTGAGCCGTGGAGCCGTTGGAGGTCCTTGTAAGGACTATGCTGCTGTGAAAGCATACAGCTCATACACTTGGACTTGTAATTTTTATGCAGACAGACTGGCAGAGGTTCTCGTTTCAGGTGACGGAGACACCGACCTCGACCTTTACGTTTACGACTCTAACGGAAATTTAATTGATTCAGACACGGATTATACCGACGACTGCTATGTGAGTTGGGTTCCCCGTTGGACAGGTAAATTCTATATCAAAATTGTCAACCGCGGAGGTGTTTTCAACAGATACGTGATAGTGACAAATTAATTTAAAAATCAACGGCAGCGATGTTTCAAACACATCGCTGCCGTTGCTATATATGCCTTATTTCCAATGCATAAACTCCTTTATCCTGTCCTCTGGTATTCCGAAGTTGAAATTGTCGGAGAGGGTGGTTTTTGCGTAGTTCACTGCCACGAGGTTTCCTTGCTCGTCCACCACTGGGCTGCCGCTTGAGCCTTGTATTGTGGCAATGTCGTAGAGCAGGCGGTCGTAGGTGGGAGTTTGTGTAACGTTGCCGCTTGTCAACTGAGCTTGTATTCCCATATTCGTAACAGCCAAAGTAACGCCGGCGTTGTAGCCAATCATGTGTAAGGGCGCGCCTATTTTCAATCCTTCGTCCTCATCATCGTCAGACAACACGTATTTCACCTTGTCGATAATCGTTTTGTTTCCTTTGTTTTTGCTGGCAACAGAGAACACATGGCGGTTGATTGGGGTTACCTTGCTTTTCAGCTGGATTAGAGCCAAATCGACATCCTTTTTGTCAGAGACTTTCACCACCACGCAAGGGTTTTTGGAAAGGAAATCCGACTTGTCGGTGACGTGCGTGTCGTTATAAGCGATGCCGATTGTGCATACGGCCTCTATCTCCATATCATCCAAATCGGTCAGATTTGAGACGTTGTCTCTATATTCTGAAGTCTCATTATACTGCTCCTTCAATTCTTTCTTTTTCTCCTCCAATTCAGAGATACTGGCATTTATATTGTTGATTTTCTCGGTGTCCCAATAATAATTGCCATCGTATGAATTGTAATAATAACTTTGTTTCTTGGCACTTTCAAGCGCCGATATTTGAGAATTCAATTCATCATATTCATCACTTAGCTGCGACATGGTATAAGAGCAAAGTTGCTTGAACAAATGCAATATACCGCGGTAGCTCTTTTTAGCTGCGACCTTATCCAATACAGGTTCAGCCACATGGCGGTTGGTCATAATGGTGCCTTTGTCGTCAACGAAGAAGCCCGTTCCGCTCACCACGTTCTGATTTTCTTCTATATCTTCTTTATTTGGTGTGATGCCATCCAATTCGCCTTCCTCGTCAAGACCTTTGAAGTAGATATAGTTGCCATTGGGCAATTCCATCCGATAATAAAAAGAGTTGAGTATCAGAACCACTCCCGATGACTCTTCATTGAAAATCTCTTCTGCCGTCTTCGGTTTGGGAGAGCATGACGCTAATACCAACAACGCTGTCAATGTGTAAACAATTCTCTTCATTCCCGTTCCCTTTCGTATATTAATTTTTATTCCTTTATACATATATACCATTTTCCGGCATAATGTAAACGCGGAAACCGATTTTTTCAGAAGTGGTTTGAAAATTATACGCAGAGTTATATATATAAGAGGTGTAAGTCTATTTTTGCGGCACTACAATGGCGATGTATTCCAGGGGTGTGTCGCCATCGTTGTGCATGGAGTGGCTGTGGCCGTCGGGGCAGTAGTGGACGGAGCCGGCGGCGACGGGCTCTTTGGTGCCGTCGTAGATGAAATGGCCGGTGCCGGAGATGATGTGGATGATTTCGCAAGTGCCCTCGTGCTTGTGGTAGCCGATGGTGCATCCCGGCTCGAGCGACATGCTCATTATTTTGTTGTCGCCGTCGTTGAAAGCGCGACAGTTCACGTGTCCTTCGCCTCCCTTGAAACGGGGCAGGGCTTCTTCTTTGATGTTGTTGAAATCTATTACCATGTCAGTTTGCTTTATTCTGTTATTCAAATTCTCCCGTCTTCTTTCTTGTCGGGTTTTCGGGTGCAAATATACTCAAAAAAATCCGTATTGTCAGTGTAAAAATGTCATTTTATGCTTTTTTTTGTCAGTTTTTTGCTCTTATATCAAAAAAATATGTATCTTTGCGCCAAGAAAGGAATATTTGGCAAATTTTTTGTTTACTTTCCGATTGGAAAAGGTATATATAGGTAGTTTTAATTTAATAATGTGAGGATATGGGATTTTTGAAGGACTTATTATCGAATATGAAAGGCAGTCAGACCAACGGCAGCGCTTCGGATGCTGACACTGGCGGGAAGAAGCCTGCAGCAGTCGATGGGCAGAGCAAGGGACAGCGCCAGGGGCAGGTGGAATTTATGACCGACCTGCTTAAGAGTATCGGCTGCCGCATGCAGAAGGACGATGACTATGGCGATAATGCATACGTGTTCGTGTATCAAGGCGAGCATCTGCTGCTATATACCAAGGAAGAGACCCCTGTGATAATCATCTACGACACCCATTGGTATGATGTGTCGCTCGACGACCTCGACGACTTCTCTTTGCTGAAAGAGGCGGTTAACGAGTGCAACAAAGGCAGCATTATGGGATGCGTGTTCTACGATATATATAAGGATGAAGGCAAGGCTGTGGTGGGTTCGCAAGTGCGCACACATATTGGTCCATACGTGCCTGATGCCGAGGATTTTATGAGATATGTCCTCGACTCGCTTTTGCGCAAACATCAGCAGCTGTTTCACGAAATGGAAGAAGCGAGGAATGCGAGAATAAAAATATGCCGCCAAGTCTTGACGTTTCAGAAAAATGTGTATCTGTGCACTCAAATAAGAGTAAGAGATGGACGATAAAAGGACTCCCGAACCACTGAAGGCGCGAAGTTTGTGAACTTTCCGATTAAGACGTTGTCAACCAACGCCTTTGAGAAATTTGTGATCGAGCAGCGCGATAAAACAATCAAATACCTTAAAGGAAAATTCTCCAGCTTGAGGATTGAGGAGTTGGAAGACGCATACCAAGAGTCCTCTATCGCTTTATGGCGTAATTTCGAGGAGGGAAAGGCACAGGCGGAGTCTGTGCATCAGCTCGAAAACTATTTCTTGCGCATAAACATCAATCAGTGCCTAAAAATTGATAGGAGTAAGAAAAAGACGATAACGACAAGCAATGTTGGCGAAATAGGGTCGTCGATAGACAATTCTGGCCAAGACGATATAGAGGTTAGGATTGATGAGCTGTTAGAAATAGCGGGCGAGGACATGTCGGAGGTTGAGGAAAAGAATGAATACATTAGGATACTTAAGGAGGCCATAACTGGCATGTGCGACAAATGTCGGCAGTTGATTGTGAGTCATTATCTCGACGGGAAGAAATGGGTAGAAGTGGCGGAGATTGCGGAGTATAAGAACGCCGACACCGCGAAATCAGCCGCTTCCAGATGCTTCAAGGAATTAAAGAATGTGTTTGACAAATTAATAAAGAGGAACTGACTATGAACGAGCAAATCTCAGAGAACGAAAGCCGGTATTTTGATATGATAGACAAGTTTCTCTGCGGAGAAATGACACCCGACGAAGAGGCTGATTTCAAGATACTCTTGAACGAAAACTCCGAGTTGAGGGAGATGGCGCGTGGCATGGCCTCTACGGTAAGACAGATAAAAACAGAAGAAGAGAAGAAAAAGGTGGAAGAGATACAGAATGCCGCCTCGCAACTCACTGAAGACGACATAAAGAGCATACTGCAAACAGCTCGTGAAAAGCATCCGATAAGGCATTCGGTTGAGACTTCCGCCGCTTCTGCTCCAACCTCCTCTTCATCGGTACGATTGAAGCGGAGAATCAGCAGAGCTCACCGAGACCAGGAAGCACAACCTTACTCTTCCGCTTCTGCTTCCAACGATGCTGCTTCCACTTCTGCTTCCGCACCCAAACCTCGTCGCCTTTGGCTCTATGCCGCTTGCATCGCCGCCCTTGTCGCATTGGGCATCGGAGGTGTCGGGAAATACGGATACGACCAATCGCAGAGTTTGTTTAATGACAGTTATGAGTCTTATTCCGCTCCTGCCATGCGTGGCGGTGACGATGAGGCGAGGAGCAAACTCGAATCGCTTTTCAATCAGGTGAAAACCGACTCGGAAATGAGTGGCGTGATAACTCAACTTGAGGGATGCAAGACAAAGGCTGAAGGCGACTCATACGACTATGCTTATTATGCAGATGATATTGACTGGTATCTGTCGTTGGCTTATTTGAAAGCCGGCAGAATGTCGGATGCCAAGCCGATGCTCGAAGCCATAGCCCAGAGCGAGGACTCTTATTATAGTCAGCAGGCTGCCGGACTTTTGGATAAAATGGGCGGCGTGGAGTGGACCGACGCTTTCACCCAAGTTTATGTTTGGCTAAAAGGGCTGTTTTAGGTTATTAAAGGTTAAATCCCTGTTTTCGTGTTTACCTTTCCGCTTCAAGGGGTATATATAAATAAAAACGGAAAGTTATGCGAAAAATGAAATTAGACCTTGATATGCTCGATGCCTACCTGCAAGGGCATCTTACCCGTGAGGCGAAACAGAAATTTATTTCGAAAATAAAGAACAATCCTTATCTTCGAAAGCAAGTGTGGCTCTTTTGTATGGCTATAAAATTATTGCGGGAAGAACACAAATGAATTTTTATTTTATTATATAAATGTAAATATCTACTTAAATATCAGATGTTTCAGCTCCCTCACGCCTGTAACCAGGAAGCCTAAGATGAAGATTACAATCCAATCTGAAAGGGGGAGGGGCTGGACATTAAAGAAACTGTTGAGCACGGGGATTTGCACGATAGCCACTTGGCCTAACGTTACTACTGTGGCGATAAGCAAGAAGCCCTTGCAGCCCTTCAGGTTCCACCCTGAGCCGCCAGTCATGTAGGCACGGGCGTTGAACATATAACCCATGTGAGTGATAACGAAAATGGTGAATAGCAGTGTCAGCTCGTAGGTCGTAACGTGGTCGCGCTTTCCAAAGGAGAAATGCAACAAGTCGTGAATGCTGTTGATTTCTGCATGCTGGAAGATGATAAGCAGAGCCAGAAGCACTATGAAGAAGAAACCTCCGACACCGAAAATGTTCTTGAGCATGTTGGAGTCGAGTATGAATGCTTTCGGGTCGCGCGGCTTTTCACTCATCACTGACTTTTGTGGCGGAAGGGCAGAAAGGGCGATGGCTGCGAAAGTGTCCATGATAAGGTTCACCCAAAGCATCTGTGTTACGGTAAGAGGCGACTCGGTGCCGAGAAAAGCGCCTACCAGCACGAGGAAGCTGGCTGCCACATTCACCGTGAGCTGGAACAATAAAAACCTCTGGATGTTCTTGTATAATGACCTTCCCCACATCACTGCGTTGGCGATGGTGCTGAAAGAGCTGTCTCTGATAATCATGTCGGATGCGTCTTTCGCCACGTCAGTGCCATTTCCCATAGACAAGCCCACGTCGGCCTTGTTGAGCGCAGGTGCGTCGTTAGTGCCGTCGCCAGTTACTGCCACCACCTGATCTTTCCTCTGTAAAGCCTCAACCAATCGTTTTTTGTCCATCGGTCTGGCGCGTGCTATAATCTTAAGGTCGATGGCACGCTCCTCAAGTTCTTTGTCGGTGAGCTTGGCTAATTCTGCACCAGTTATGATATTCTTTTCTGTGTCGGCGTCGATCCAAAGACCTATCTCGCGCCCGATTTTCTTTGCTGTTCCCGGGGTGTCGCCAGTAACTATTTTCACCTGGATGCCGGCATCGAGACAATCTTTGATTGCGGCTGGCACATCGTCTCTCACAGGGTCGGAGATGGCGAATACTCCTGCGAAATTCAAGTTGGCGACATTCAGTTTCCCATCCTTAAAAACGTCTTGCCCTTCATCAAGCACGAGATATGCAAGACCGAGAGTGCGCATCGCATTGTTTTGATATTCCAAAAGCTGACGGTCGTATTTCTCTTTCTTCTCGCTGCTAATGTTCGACATTCCCATAACGATTTCGGGTGCTCCCTTTACATAAAGGACAGTCTTTTTCATCACGGGTGAATTTACTATCGTGGCCATATATTTGTTTTCCGTCGAGAATGGCAGCCGGTCTTTTATCTCTGTCGCCTCGCGTATGTCGAGATAGTTCACGCCCTTTTTGTTGAGCCACAGGAGCAGGGCCGCCTCTGTGGGATTGCCTATCGCTTTTATTGCATTCTTGTTGGAGAAATCCAGGTTGGCGGTGGTGTTCACGGCTATCATCTCGTAGAGCAGCTGGTCGTCGGTATCCTCAATGTCAGCCTCTTCCACCTCCATCTGGTTTTTTGTCAGGGTGCCGGTTTTGTCTGTGCATATCACCGATGCTGCTCCCATGGTTTCGCATGCGTGCATGGTCCTTGGGAGTGTGTTGCTGTCCATCAGGCGTTTCATGCTGAATGCGAGGCTCAAAGTTACCGACATAGGCAAGCCCTCCGGCACGGTTACGACAATCAATGTAACGGCAATCATGATGGTTTTCAGCAGATAGCTGACAAGAGCCACCCAGTATTCTCCTGAAGAGAAATCGACCTCGCTCGACATGAAAAACCATGCCATGCGTCCCACTATGATGAATGCCGCAATCCAATAGCTTGCCTTGGTTATCCATTTGGCCAGTCCTTCGAGCTTCTTGCTAAGGGGCGTCTTGCTTCCCTCGCTCACACGCATGCGGTCGATAAGCGGTTGTTCCACTACGACATCAGCATCCTCGTGCTCCATAATATATTTCTTCCGAGCCGTATTCGCCTCAACCTCGGTATTGAATTTGCCGATAATCTCGTTTGTGGTCTTGTCTTTCACAAACCAGCCGACCTTAACTTCGCCTCCCTCATTAAGCGATTTATATACCTTTCCGCTTTCTGTGGCGTCGCCCACTTTTGTTACTTTTGCCACACAATATCCCTCTATGACATTTGTGCCTTTCTTTATCTCATTTGACTTATATGTGGCATCTTTGTCGAAGTCGTCGGGATTGGTGGTTTTGCTCGCTTGCAGCTCTCCTGTCAGCGACGACTCGTCAACGATAAGATTCAGAGACTCAAGCAGTTCGCTGTCGGCAGGTATCTCTTCTCCTGTCTCAAGCGTGATTATATCGCCCACAACAATGTCTTTGCGGGAAATTTGGCACATCTGACCATTCCTTATAACTTTCACCAATGCGTCGTCGTTGGTCTCGTTGAGGCTTTGGAAAGTCTTTTCATTGTTTTTCTCCAACCAAAAAGAGATGCTCGTGGCAAGAATGAGCGCCACGATAATGCCGATAGGCTCGAAGAATGTCGTCCATCCCTCACCGTTCCATTCAAACTCATAGATTGATATTCCCATGGAAAGGATGAAGGCGGTGATAAGTATTTTGAACAAGGGGTCTTTGAAACCTCCGAAAAAACCGACGATAAGGATTAGCAAGGTTGCGACGGTTACTATTGCCGGCATTACCCATATCATGCTTCCCATGCTGCCGGCCAGGAATGCCGAGGCGCCACCGGAAAGTAGGATTAAAGCGAACATTCCAATGGATATCGGATGTTTGCATACTTTTTTTATCTTATCCCACAACGATTCCTTTACTGGTGGAGTGAGAACGTTGGCGCCATATTTTGCACGGCTTTCCAACACTTGCGCGTCGGTCAGGCCTGCATAATGATGTTTCTGTTCCATTTTGCAGTTGTATCTTTCTCTTGACTACTTTTTACCTTTTTCTACTCATTTTCGGCTCAGACTGCCAGAAATTTTTGCCTTCTCTCTATTTACAGCCCTCGTCTTATCCTGTTCTGCGGTCGCATCCCAATACGCAAACCGCAAATAGAAGTGCAAAGGTAAGGCTTTTTATGGAATTACCAAAGATTTTCTCCGATTTTTATATATTCTTGACGAAAAAGCATTCTTTCTTCTTGGATTTTTGCCTTTTTTATAATGCTATTGTTGTCGAAAGGTTTCTTAGAAAAGGTCAACGCGTCTTAAAAATCCTTTTTTTCTGTTTACCTTTTGCCCTCTTTGGGTATATATAAATAAAAAGGAATTATGGAAACGAGAAAATTCGCAATACTATCGGCTCTGCCCGATATGAAAACAGGTAATGGAAAAGGTGTCGGAGGCAGGGAAAAGCTCCGAGATGAAAAATTTTTATTAAAAAATCGCAAAAGTTCTTGTGAGTTTAAGTTTTCTTTGCTACCTTTGCAAGCGCAAGGTAAAAACCTGCGCCGCGCCGTTATCCCGGACTGAAATCTGGAAAATTGATGTTAAGGTGATGATGAGCGGAAGTGTTGTATAACTATTAATTAAATGATTCAATGAGAAAGAAAATGTTTATCCAAAGGTCAATGACCATGATTTTCGCACTCTGTATTGCGGTATGCACAGGTGTGAGCAAGACGTATTACGATGTCATGTCGATGACTCAATATAGCCCTGTAAAATACTACGGCTATACCATTAATGTTTATTCATCTTCAAAAAGTATAAGAACTGGTAATCAGACTTGGGATGTATATTCCATAGAACTCAAATCGGACGTTACGATAGTGACGAAGGTGGTGACGACAAGTGCAAATAATTCTTGTATTTATGCTGTTCACAACGAATTCATAGAGGATTCGGATACGGGACAAAGATATTACATACTGAGTAGTCAAGTCGGGTTTGAGAAAAATTCAACGTATCTTCCGAAGAAAGGAACCTATTACATAAAGGAGTATTATCCGGCATTGCCAATAAGGGTGAAGAGAATAAATGTGCATTCAGGCTCCCGTTACCATTTAAAGGATGTGGTGCGTGGATATGTGTATGCTAATTAAATTTTGCATTAAGATACTTCTGTTTAGGGGATTTCGGCTTGTCGGGAATGGTTCTTAAGAGTAACCCCTTTTCTACTGACAGACCCTTTCAAGGTAGTTGATGTTCTTTTCAATGTTTCGCCTATGATAGATTAACCATAGATGCTCTAATATTTCTCTACTGCTTCTTGCTATCATACAATATGACAAAATCTCTTTGTGCCTATCAGAGGTTATTACCAACTCAGAGTTAGTGTCAGAGTTAGTGTTAGAGTTAGTGTCAGAGTTGGTGTAATAGCTGTGTCGGTGTCCAAGATAGTGTCCAAGATAGTGTCCAAGCTGGTACCCAAGTTGGTACCCAAGTTGGTACCCAAGTTAAATGTTTAACTTTTTGAGCATTTTGCATTAAGGTATTTTTGATTAGGAGAAGTTGGTTTGTTGGGTATGGTTTTTACAAGTAGTTTGTTTTCAACAAGATAGCTAATGTAGGTTTTTTTATTTTTCTTTTGAATAGAAACTCCTATATGATTCAATATATCTTTACTACTACGCTCTATCATACAAAACGATAACACCTCTTTGTGTCTGTCAGACAACTTTATGGTATCCAAGTTGGTACCCAAGCTGGTACCCAAGCTGGTGTCCAGGTTAAATGTTTCACTTCTTGCGCATTTCGCATTAAGATATTTTTGATGAGGAGAAGTCGGTTTGTTGGGGATGGTTCTTATAAGTAGTTTGTTTTCAACAAGATAACCGATGTATGTTTTTTTATTTTTCTTTTGAATAGAAACTCCTATATGATTCAATATATCTTTACTACTGCGCTCTATCATACAAAAAGATAACACCTCTTTGTGCCTGTCTGACAACTTTATGGTATCTAAGTTGGTATCTAAGTTGGTATCTAAGTTGGTGTCAGAGTTGGTGTCAGAGTTGGTGTCAGAGTTGGTGTCAGAGTTGGTGTCAGAGTTGCTCACTGTAATAGCGGGATGTTCCGGTCGTTTGAAAGTTATCCATACGAATCCCATTCCCGATGAATATTCCGGCTCTGGCAGATTTGCATTTTTGCAAGCTGTCATGATTTTATTCACTCCAGTTCCCCAACTCTCCAAAAACGATAATCTGTATAGAGCCGATGCTATGATTGGGTTTTGTGGATATGATTTGTGAGACAATTTAATTGTATCCACCGTCAGCTCATTGGGCAGGTATCCAGTGTTCTCAATCTCAACTCTATCGTCAAAAACGGATATTCCTACACTGCTGCTATTGCTGTCCATAAGTCGGTGACATAGAGCATTTACCAGTGCTTCTCGCAAGGCTACTATTGGAATCTCAAGTTCCTCGTGTCTTAACATACCTCTTATTTCGCCACTCAAGAAAAGATGTTTGAAGAGGAAAGACATGCCTGCGTCGAGCATCTCGAAGAAGTTACCGTTAAGTCTCTGAGTGTCAAGGAACACTTCTTTTCGTGTGCCCCTAAACCTCGCCATTCTTATTAAGAACTGTGGATAAGAAGATATTTTCTTTGCAAACAGAAAAGCTGCTGCATTCTTAATTCTCCCGTTTTCCACCATATTAAATTTGTCGAGTAACTCCATCGTGTCGTCAAAGGTCATCGTCGAAGGCAGACGGCCTTCTTGGACACCGTATGATACGGCTTTTTTTATCCTTTCCTCATCAAGGATGTCCATGGTAAGAAAATCAGGGGTCTGGCTCTCCCAAGCAAATCTTGCTGGATTACTCCGTCTTAGTCTTTCCTCAAACATTGGGCGTGGCATACGCATGGTAGTGCTTTCCACTTTATAGAATGCCCTCCCGTCGTATGTGTATGGCGCGTCTCCAAATTTTGCGCCATCGCAATGTATGCCAATCACACTATAACCATCTTTTCCTGGCACGGGGATTATATTCGATGGTAAATCTATGGCGGGTTCTATTTTCGACATCTCGTTGGAGATTTCGCGCAACGTGTTGTCGGTCACATTTTGTCCGATGATATCCATATTGGGTGCAATGCCGAAAAATAGCCATCCTCCATCGGAGTTTAAAAATGCGCAAAGAGTTTGAAAACCCTTTGTAATCTCTCCTGTGCTTTTCTTGAGTTCCAGCATACGGTGTTCACCGCTTTTTATTATCCGTTGCAGTTCTTGAATTTTCATTCGATATCGCAATTATTCATTAGTAATGTATTTCCGTTGCAAAATTACAAAAAATAATTTATACCGGCGAATTTATTGAGTTAATAAACTCAAAAATTTCAAATATGCAAAAAAACTTTCTTTTCTTGTTTACTTTTTCCCTGTTTCGGGTATATAGGAGTAAAGTATAACATTAAAAATAGGAAAATAGAAATGAGAAAGAGTGTTTTTATTACGGTTTTGTTCGCGTTTTGCGCTATGTTCGCCAGCGCAGACACCACGAACGATCAGGAGAGTTACAATTACCTTAGAGGTTTGGAGGCTTACAACAATGGCAATATCGATGAGGCCTTAGACTTCTTTAATAAGGAGGTGAGCGAGAACCCCATGAACGGGTATGCGTTTTTTGCCATCGGTATCATCCGCACTGGCAAGGACGAGTATGGGCAGGCATTGACGGCCTTGAATATGGCGATAAAAAACTTGCCTAAGAAAGACAAGGAATCCAGGGCTAAAGCTTATATCACAAGGGCTATGGTAAACAAGGACCTCGGCAATTCCGAAGCCACGCTCGACGATTACAATGCGGCGGTGAAAACCGACCCCGATTTCGAGGACGTTTACCGATACAGGGCCGAATATTATTATGATAATAAGAACTACGACCTCGCCGACGCTGACTACAAAAAAATGCTTACGTTAGACAAGGGTAGGGGAATGGGATATCTCGGCCTCGGAAGAAGCAGTATTGCACGAGGCAAATACGATGATGCCATCCAACAGACGTCTTCTGCAATTCAGTTGTATCCCGACTATGCCCAGGCATACGCTTTCAGGTCGGAAAGCTATTTTAAGAAAGGAGATTACGACAGGGCTGCCGAGGATGCACTCACCTCATACGAGAAAGACCATAACGACATGGCTTTTGATTTAATGCAAAGCATCGCCGACTCATCGCTCATGCCCGTGGTTACAAGACTGAAAATAAAGGCTGCAAAAGAACAGAATCGCGCAATATGGCCGTATCTCTTGGGCATCGTCTATGATCACACGAAAAACTATTCCAAGGCAGTCACCGAGTTTAAGAAATCCTACGAGATGGACGCATCGGATGTTACCGCCTCTATGCTGTCATCGACATACGAAAGTATGGGAAATTACGACAAGGCAATTGAGTATATCGACCAGGCAATACGGCTCGACAGCACCGACAGCAGATATTTGGCTCTGAAGGCCGAACTGCTCTACGACAATGGCAAATCAAAGGAGGCAATCGACGTTTATACGCAATTTATTCAGAAGAATCCGGAATTCGATGGAGGATACTATCGCCGGGGCTTTATGAAGGATAATACCATGGATGTGGACGGCGCGATTGAGGATTATAGCGTGAGCATCACTCTCGACCCCACGTATGCCTACGCTTATCTTGGCCGTGGCGATATGTATCTGCTGAAAGGCATGAAGGATGAGGCGATGAAAAACTATCGGAAAGTGATTGAGTTAGACACTGTGCCATCCACAAGCTCTTGTGCTTTCTATGCGTATCACCAATTAGGCGAAGATGCCAAGGCTATCGCTTTCTTGGACAGTGTCTTGCAAAAATATCCTGATGACGCCGGCTCATACTATGATGCCGCCTGCCTCTACAGCAGAATGGGATAATACGACAAGTCGGTGGATTATTTACGGCAGGCGTTTCAAAAAGGGTTCAGCAGATTCCGTCATTTAGAGAATGATGACGACCTCGACCCGATTAAGAACAGGGACGACGTTAAGGCACTGATAAAGGAATACAAACAGAAATATCAGCAGGCGGCGGATGCTGAGGCTAAGGACGATGACCAATACGAGGAAACCGTTTCAGAAGTGCCGTTTACGAAAACCGGCGGCGTATGCGACGTGAAATGTGAGATAAATGGCCTGCCCCTGCATTTCGTGTTCGACACGGGTGCCTCGTCTGTTTCTATCTCGAATGTGGAAGCCAACTTTATGCTTAAAAACGGTTATCTGCAACCCTCTGATTTTCAAGGCACTCAATATTACTCTGATGCGAATGGCGATATCAGTGCCGGCACTGTGATAAATCTCAGGAAAGTGCATTTCGGCGACATCGACCTGGAAAACATAAAGGCATCGGTGGTGAGAAATCAGAAAGCCCCACTGTTGCTCGGACAAACGGTGTTTCAGAAGCTCGGAAAATTCGAGGTCGATAACGCCAAGCAGGTTATAAGGCTCACATACAGAAAGAAGAAATAATACAATGCTTAGAAGAGGATATTGATGTCAAAATCACAACCTGACTGATGACATTAGATTTATACCTTGAAGACACAGATTTGAGATAAAGAAGAGGCTTGGTTTTGAGAAAAATTCGCATAATGGTAATTTTTTTGTAAAAATCAAGCCATTTTTTTGCGGGTTTAAAAGTTTTTTACTAACTTTGCAACCGTATGTGAAAATTCCTGCTCAAAGGGATGGGATGCTTCGCATCGCAGAATAAAACTACTCGGAATTACTCATTAAAAATATGTTATTATGAAAAAGGTTCTATTAGTTACAAAATTGTTTGCATTCGCATTATGCATGGTAATGATGTTTGGCAGTTGTAGCTTAGTAAAGAAAGCTAAGTTGAAATCTGCGATAGATGATGTGAACTCTGAGCTTCCAGAGGATTTGGGAGATGGTATGACATTGACATCGGCAGCACTGAGCGATGACGGCGAATTTGTGGAGTTTAATGTAAAATGCAATGACGACGCGACTCTTTTAGCACTTAAACAAGGAAAAGAGGCGACGAAAGAACTCATG
>Ga0181612_161406_pt1 | contig 22366 bp, 11 predicted proteins | sample HoacroProtozoa21_FD_119630 | JGI IMG/M metagenome (GOLD analysis project Ga0181612, IMG submission 119630) | Hoatzin crop microbial communities from Cojedes, Venezuel. Combined Assembly of Gp0051906, Gp0051904, Gp0051908
GGAGGGCTGCTTTTGGAGAATGATTCTGTTGTACTTAGTAATCAAGACAGAAAGGGAAGAGTCAAATACTTAGTGCCTCAAATCCTCAAGGTAAATCTGCTGCTGTTCTAGTTTGACACAACTCTGTCTGTGTGTGTATACATCAATATTATACTGGGGTTTGTTTCCTTTTATGTTATAAATAGTTGCAAAGTGAAAATGGAAAATATTGCAGTTTAAGGAGAAACAACTTTATGGATAAAATAGATGGTGTGCTGTTGATCATGTAGATATTAGCCTAATTATGGTACAAGTGCCTTCTGAAAAGAATCGTAGAGCAATCTGCTGTCATAAAGTAGATTAATTTCTGTACTGGAAGTTCCACACTGTCATTCTTAAATCACTTGTGGTGCATTAGGTAATAGAAGTAAAGCGGCGGTTTGTCTAAAGGTGTAATTCTCCTTGATGAAGCTTCCTCTGTAAGTGCCTTCTTGAATCTGGCTTGGCTTGCATTTGAAATCTTTGTGAATGAAAAATGCCTGCCTCGAACCAAAACTTCGAATAAAACAACAGCTGTTTGGGAAAGTTCTGGTTTGTGCAAAACTGGAGGTTTGGAAACTCTTTAATGTGTAGCAAGTGGCTGGAATGCTAGAGCAAGTTTCCGGAGAGATTTCATGCAGCAGGTGGAGGCTTTAGGGTTGATTCTGTTTTTAGTGCTCCATGTTGGTTTTTCTTTTTATCATTTAGTCTTCAGAGATCTGTGGTTCAGGCAGTGGATGCGCTCGTAGAGTCCTTGGGCAGCTCCGGCTTGCACTGTTCTAGCCTAGCGTGACTGCTGCAGCCGGGAAAGGAGGCTGGTGAATGCTTGGGATACGCATGGGAGGAAAGCTTTTCCCAGAGAGGTTGTTGCAGAATTAAGAAAGCTTGAGGGGAGGCAGCCAGCTCCCCTGCTGCTTCTAATAATAAAACAAAGCACAGAGGAGTAGAAAGGGGTTTTGATCGTGTTTTCCTTCTCTGCGGGGTTTAAAGGTCTTTAACAAGTTGGCAGATGTTAGTGGAAGTCACTTTCCCGTGGCTTCAGGGAGAATCTGGACCTCCCTGTGAAGTCTTAATCACAGGACTGACCTTCTCGGAGGAAAACCGATACCACAGAGGGCAGGCAGGGGTTTGGGCCTGACCCTGCTTCAGTTTGGTCTCTTACCTCATACTGAAGAGAGTCTGTATAACGCTCAGGCAGCCAAAGATACAAAAGCCTTATGATTAGATGGGCAGAACGTATCCTCTGTGAAGAGACTGCCACCTTGCCTGGCGTGAGCTACCACACTCTCCAGCTAGAAACCGAGCAGCCAAAGCTGCACATCTGAACTGCGGAGGTGACAAGGGAGGGCGTTAAACGCTGCGTATGGGCCCGGGTCTGTGCCTGCCCGCTGCCCTATGGACGCAGCCTGTGCCCAGCCATGTGGGATCACTTGTGCGAGTAGGACAGGGCTGCGTGGGGCTGGGACAGAGCGGCATGGGGCTGCTTTGGCTCAATCTCACCAGGATCAGGAGAGTTTTGGGTTGCTGTTCCCCAGCCTTGTTCACGCTCGGCTCCCTTTGACAGTTGTGAGAGCTCTGCCACAGTGAAGGGACAGCAGATGCGATACCTGAGACCAGGCTTTGCCTTTACTGTGGACTCGCTTTACCTCCAGGGCTGTAGTCTTGTGTCATGGTCAGCCTAGTCTGACAATTCTGACAGTCAGTTTCTGGTAGCCAGAAACACTTGTATTAGGTGCTTTAAAATACTGAAAAAGTTCATTAAATAGCACAAAAAGCTGACTGTTTCCCCTATTTAAAATGAAGGGAAACTGGCACTAAGGTACAAAATTACTTTCTTTGGCATCTGATGATCCAGAGCTGCCCCGGGGTAAGGGCGTGTGCCTGGTCCCTCTGCCATCTCCGTGTGCCTTAAGCAATGCTGGCTCTCGCTACGAAACAGTGTTTGGGTTCCTGTGGCTGGCCTAGAGCAGAACGACTTTACTGACTGTGCAGGCGGTACCTACTGCATGTATTTTCACGGAGAAATACTCCCAGGTTCAGCCCCTGAACAACTCCATCTAATCAGAAGACCTCTCCCTTCTCCTCCCCACCTGAGAGGCTCTTCAGAAAGATTACTGCCACAATAATTCTGCTTTCTGTCACAGAGGCTTCATTGCGCCATAAAAATGACACCGTCTGTTGTACGTGTGCGCTTCTCTGACACAGATACTTACTCAGCCCCGCAGGGCCATCCTCGTTTCCCAGCTTCGAAGCATCATCTTCTGTCTCCTTCATAGATCATCACCAGCGATGCACAGATATTAATAAAATTCAGACGGAGAGAATGATTATTGTTGGTTATGTCAAGTAAATTTAAATGGTTTTCCCTCTTTGGTAAATCACACCCGGCAGTCTTATTTCGTAAGTTATGCTGACTCCCCGGGACTGGAAGGTTGTGAGTAACAGCTGTTGTTTTTACTGAGTGACTTGCCTTGGCTGGAGGAAAACAAAGGCGGATAAACGTAATGTGATTTGGGGAGTCACTTAGTGAAGGCTTGTCAAATGGGGCCACCTAAATCCCAGTGATAAACGTGGGCCCTGTGCTGGTTTGTGACCAACGGGAGCTTTTTGTACTGTCAAGTTCAGCTCCTGTGTTGGAGAAAGAAGCTTGTTCTCATCCGGGAGCACCCTGTGTTCCCTCTGTAAGTGGCATCAGATGTATGTATAGAATTAAATCCCAAGGCTTTGATTTAAGAGGTGGCTCTGTCTGGTAGGAGGTAGAAAGCGCATTGCAAGTGGCTTGCAGAAGGCTACCTGGAGCTGAGAGAGGAAAAGCCCTGTTGGTGCTTGGCTGGGGTCTCAGGAGGATGGGAGGGAGGAGCCGCTGCTCGGGGGTCTGCGAGGCAGAGACTGCGATTTCCTCAGCTGTGTGGGATGTTTGCATTGGATTGAAGTCTAGGTTGTGTCTTTAAAAGAAGTGCCTAGCAGGTATCCAGGACCACTGATTGTAAGACATAACCTTAGTCGTTTAAACAGACTGCCTGGCCCTGAGTCGTACTGGATTCCCAGAAGGTTATTTGTGTCATGAATTGTTTAACAAAAGAAAATGCAAATTGCAACAAAACCAGGAATAGGAGCTTCCAGGCACTTCTGTCAACCAGTCCTTTCACCTGTTCTCTGGGCTTTAAACAACTTTAAAAAAGCCCTTCTTGCATCCCCCAATCCCTGCTTTGCCCAGCCAAGCTCTTTTTTTTTTCCCCTCTCCATGCCTGGCATAATGTACAAGAGCCTTCAGTGTGGTCAGCTGCTGACAAGCTAGGAGAATCTTTTGGCCTCTGGTGAACTCAAGGGAGCTCTCGTGGTCGGCTGCCTTCTTGCTGGCTGGGGAACGCTGCCAGCATCGGGAAGTGCAGACCTGGGTGCTCAGCTCGCTGCTGGTGCTTCAGGCGCCCGTGAGGTTTGGAGAAGCTGGTGAGCCATGTTCCTTGCTCAAGACTTCTCTTTCACGCTTATTTGCCTCAAGCAGCTCTAACAGCACCTTTTGCTCTGCCCTCATTGTTTCATTAGGTAGTAACAAGCCATCCAGGCACTTGAGTTGGAGACTTTGACACTCAAATTGTTTCAATGGTAAACTTGTTCCTGCACAAGAGGCTTGTTGCCATCAAAGCTTCTTGTAAACACTCTTGGTAATTACAGCTCTCTACAGCTGCTTGACATGCTGATGGCCTTAAAAATTAGGAAAGAAAATGACTGCCAGAGCTAAAAAGCTGCTGTCTAAAGCTCCAGTGGGTCCTGTGGCTTGTTGGTAGGGTTTTGTTAGTAATTCAGTTTTGGTTTTCACTCACTGACCAAACTGAAATAGCTGGGTGTCTGGCCAAGGGGATTTTACTGTGGCTGATCAAAAACTACTTCATCTTCCCTTTATCCATCCCACTCAAATAAGTCCACTATAGGTTCATCGCTTGGTTTGCCTTTTCCAATGTGAAATGAAGTATTAGACTTCCTCTTAGTTTAAATAAGACCATTCCTGAGCACAGCTATTGTTTTGATATAGATTTTTTATGCCCCAGGCCCTAGCTCAAATGGCTTTAGTGTTTGGGGTTTTTTAAACTGTGTCTGTTGGATGGTGGCTTTTCAGAAGAGACGTCTCAGACTGCCTGTACAGAGCTTGCTTTGCAGAATGTGGCCGGGCAGATTTCTAGCTTAAGCAAGACCCTTCTCTATGTGTTTTCCAAGTGAAGCTGGGCTTAACTTTGCTTAAAAAGAAAAAAAATTCCCCACCCTTTCCCAAGTCTGCACTTAAAATCACGTCGGATCGTTTGGTCTGAGCAAGTCAGACTGTCTTAAGTGTTGTCACGTTTAGCATAGGGTCAGCTTGATTTGCAGGAAGGAAATTTCAGGGCGTAGAGCACAGCGTGCTGAGATGGCGCGCAGAGTCACTGCTGCCCTCCTGGAGCGCTCGAACTCTGTGTGACACTGCTAACCTTCGAGAGGGGTTACATTAAGGCATGTTGCTTTCCTGCTGAATACTGGTTTGACAGAAGCGTCCTCCCAAAGCAGACAATAGCTGTGTTAAATATTCAGGCTTGTGAAAGGGAAGAGGAGGTGGAGAGAACTCGTACATCTTGTGGCTGGGATGATGGGGAAAGGCACGCACCTCAGGACTGCTCCGATTAACAGCTCAGACCCAAAGTACCCACTCCAAATGTTGCAGTAGCTCCCCTTTTATTTCAACACCAGCTCTGAGCAGCAGCAATGCAGGCAGCCAAGTGGAAGACTTAACTGAGCTTTCAATTCTGAACTCTTCCCCAAGAGGAGAGGAAACTCTCGGCAAGGTGACAGCGGAGTGGGAGCTCGTAGTGCTGCTGCACATCTCGGTGATTAATAGTGCCCTGCAATTTCAAGAGCTGTCAAGCAAGTGCCTCTTGCCTCCACTAAAAATCAGCGTTTAAATAGGGCTCCTTGCTGTCAGCGTTCCTGAGCTTATTTGGTATTCAAGGATGCAAAGAGGAACATAAATAATTTGATATTCATACTGACAACTCTAGGCACAGCGATAGCCCCGATTGCAACTATGTAATGGACAGTATGTTATCTCATAATGTGTTTTGAGATCAGAGATGATTTAAAGGTTATTCATCCTGGGAGAAATTATGCTGTAATTGAATTTATCTTGCATTTATCTATTCAAGGAAACATAACTACAATTTAAGGGCGAAAAATACATCAAGGAGCTAAATTTTTATTATCAGTTTGTATAAAAGATACAAATTATTCCAACCACCTTCCTCCACTGAACTGTATTATTTGCCACATAGTTGAAGTCCAGACTGGAAAATAGAGACTTCTTTCAGCAGATAAAGCTCTACACCTTTAACTAGAAAGATGGCTGAAGATGATAGTGAGGTGATGCAGCTCAGAGCATGGAAATAATCAGGTTTATGTAAAATGAATTAGAAAGTAGCTGTCTAGGGTTTAAGGGAAAAAGAGATGTTTAGCTATGAAACAGAAATGGAGCTACAGGGTTGGACTAGATGACCCACAGAGGTCCCTTCCAACCTCAAACATTCTGTGATTCTGTGATACAGCATCCCCAGCCTGTGAAATGGGAGCTAATGCACTTGGTGGGGGCAATGGGTAGATGGTAACTCCTGTCCCTGTTCGTTGGGCAGGGCTGGAACAAGCCCTTACTCAGGTTAACAGATGGGGAAGGAGCATGTGAGAAGCCACTGACTTCTGAGAGTCGTGTCTCAGGGCTGCTCGTAACCAGGCTGCACTCCCTCCAGGGCATGCACGGTCTCCCAACCATGGTGGCCTGGAAATGGAGTGAGAAGGGATGTCCCAGTGTGTTGCCCACCCGTGGCAAGTACAGCAGCACATGGCAGCAGCAGAGCGGAGCTCTCCCTCTCGGGAAACGGAGCGAGAAGGGATGTCCCAGTGTGTTGCCCACCCGTGGCAAGTACAGTGGCACATGGCAGCAGCAGAGCGGAGCTCTCCCTCTCAGGCATCTCCAAGTGCTTGACCAAAGTCAATGAGTGTGGTGGGGTGAGAGGGGTGAAGTACAGCACCAGGGACACATGGCAAACTTGGGGCAAAGCTGAAGCTGGAAGCAAGGAACAGGCAGTGCATGCAGTGCCAGGGTGCATGTGGCTTTGTTAGCTTTGAGCTGCTGAATTAACACAGAGATGCCCATGACACGCTTCTGTCCAGAAGCTCCCCAAGCCGTGGCTGTGCTGTTTTCCCACAGTGGCCGGACCTCAGCTTGGATCCTTGGGGCTTTGGCTTGTGAGCCCTGGCAAGTGGCTCGGGGAAGCAGGAGGGTGCCCATCTGGGTATGGCACTGTCCTGGCAGTTTCCCTGGGGGGCTGCTTTGGTGCATCTAGCTTTGAGGCTTCCCACATAGGACTTTCAGAGCACATACAGACAATGCTGAAAAACACCGCAGAAGCATTAGACATCGTTCCTGTGAGCAGATTATCTCAACAACCTATTTTTAAAGGGAAGATTGCCCTTAGCTGATCAAAACACTCCTGAACGTGGGCGTCTATATCTTGGTTTCCTTGCCCAAATACTGCAATTTTGATAAAGGCAAAAGAATTCATTTACCTCTGAGATAAGAAATTTTATGCTAAATTTCAGCCAGATGGTACAGAAAACAGCTGAGAGATTATAGCCCCCAAACCAGGCTTTAAATAGAAATGATAAGTTGCTATAAAGCTGCCACTAGCACTGTTCTAACAATGGAAGAGTTATTTCCCTCATTCAGTTTCCCATTCCTTATTATTTATCTTCCTGTTCTCCATTATCCATGTCGTTTCACCTCTCCTACTGCTCGTTACAGCAGAGGGAAGAACTCTAGCCTTAGAGAGCCTCAGGAGCAGCAGAATTTCATGCTTTGCTTTACAGTTGTCTTCAAGACTCACCTTTTACTGAACAAGAATATTCTGAAAGATGCAGCAGCCTGGGATGTTGTGCATCAGATTTTTTCTGGTACCAGGGAAAAAGTTGCTTGGATGGTCTTGGTGGCACTAGCCCTGCTCACTGCGTCAGAAGTTACTTGTTTCTGGAAACCTGCAGCCTTCTGGGTTTGCTGTGGCTGCTGAAGTTCTCCTTTCCTGGGAGACTGGCCATAAGTTGCTGGACACAAAGTGGGCAGGGGACTGCAGCCCCCAGAGAGGGCATCTGGTTTGGGTGCTCCCCCTAATCCAGACTCTGGGACTGCACATGAGCACAGTCTGTAGGACACCCTGCCCTTCTGGGGGCCGTTCCTGTCCTGGCCCCAACTCGCTGCTCCTGCCAGGCAACCAAGCGTTCATAATTAGCCCCCTTGGGTGTTCCCTGCCCCAGTGCAGGCTGCTTAACCCCTCTGAGATGCCAAACTACGGTGCAGTGGGGTTCCTCAAGTGCTTCCCTTCTTTCTTTCATCCTACTGAGGATTACTTGTAGGCCAGCCCATGCTTCACATCTTCAAGTCCCGCTCTAAAACTGACTGTGGGACAATAACGCTCTTTTCAAAATGTTTTTTTTAGAAGCCGTACTCCAGCAAAATATTTATTCTCTCGGAGAGCTTCCACAGCCTGAAGTGATTGCACAAGCACTGAATGTTATTTTAGTGGCACTTGAGCACAGTCAATGTTTGGACAGTACCAAGAAAAAACCAGCAGCCTGAGTGACGCTTACACACAGAGCAGGCAGAGCAAGCCCACTGCTCGTCCTCTGTGTTCAGGGCTGCTCCCTGGTGAGGCTTTTACCCTTGGTAAGACAGTCACTATGAAAAGGAACTGTCCTGAAAAAATCCCACCTCTGGGAGGTTTTTAGCTCCTCAGAGATAATAAAAAAGCAAATAGATGGCAGAGCAGCCAGTAGTCCTATGAGGAACCTGCCCCTCCTTCACAGTCCCCAGGCACAGGCTTGGGGATGTGCGAGGAGAGGAGGAAGGGCAGGGAGTACTAGGCAGAGGTCTAGGAGAGCTGACTTGAGTTGTCCATCATCCTCTGAGCTTTCGAGGTGACCTGAGCAAACTACTTACCCCTCTTGGGTTCTTCACATGGGATGTAGATGTGGTATGTGCTGTCAGATGTGCCTGTCTGGATGAGAAGCGACTGGTTGGGTTATGTGCTTGTATGAGGTCAAGCACAACAGGATCCTTTATTCCCAACCTTGGGCTTGAAGATGGGGTTGGGGAGGAGCTGAGTCTTGCCTACCTGCCTGACCAAGCCCTGTTACCTGCTTGGAGGTTGTGTGCTCTGTTAATACATAGTTTTCCTTGCCAGCTTAGGTTACCCCATGCTCATATCCTCACCTCAAGTGCTAAGCCTTGCCCCTCTTAGTGCTGAGAAAGCAGCGATAGGTAGGATGAAATGCAGAGAAGACCTGGCCTCGTGTTAGCAGGAGCGTAGGCTGCTCCCTTTGAATGTTCAATTTCTCCCCAAAAGAGGGCAGTTCAGGCCTCCGCTTCGGAAGGTCTGTCCCTATTCCCTGGGGGATAACTGACAGACAGGACTGTGCCCACCAGGTTTCTTGGAACAAAATGGGGTCCCCAGATTTACACAAGCATCCCTGATCAGGCTCCTTTTATTTTACTTGTGAAACAATCTGTGATTGCAGTGTGGTGGCTATGAATGATGCGGCTGCAGTACGCATGGGTGAAGTCTAGGCTTTGTTTTAACTGGGAGAAAAGCATTCATCTGTCTGTTCACTTATGCATTGGATTAGTTAAAAATTCCAGGATTTGGGGAGTTCATGCATTGCCTGAACTGTACTTGTGCCACCAGTGGAGCTCATCAGTCCCCCAACCTTCACCATTTTTTGCAAACAACCTTTCCAATATTATTCAATAAAACAGCTTTCCAATTTAATGCATCGTTGCTGCTAGATGACCATAAACTCTGAAAACACACCCAAACCCCAGAGGATTTTTAACATTTTAACACATGCATTTTCACATCTTAGTTCCATAAGTTTTTGCCTTGTCTGTGTCCCTTCAGGTGACAGCAGCACTCAGCTTTGCTTCGCGGTTCTCGCACCTTCACACGAAGCACAGCATAGCGTAGCTGACAAGCAAGAAATAGAGAAGCAAATACATTGACTGATACAGAGGAGAGCTGGAAAATCAGTTTGATGGAAAACAAAAGGAGAATACCCCTTGGAATAATAAAATTTGCTAGTGGCTAAGCAGTTATCACCCGAGATGCCCTGGGGGAAAATGAAGTTTGATTTCCCAGCTGGAAAATTTCACTACGATGTTAGTGAGAGGTTTAGGTGGAAACAACTAGGGGGAGGGAGAACATATTTCCTTCAAATGCTTCCTAATATACAGAGAGTGGACTGATAGCAGTGACTCTTACTCTGTTTTTTCTTGAATTTCATGAAGACTGGAAAGACTCCTCCTGGGAGCAGAAGCTGCCTTTGCTCGTCAAATGGTGCAGCCGTGCAGAAAGCGGTGTTTTGGCCCTGGGGATGGAATAGCAAATGGAATAGGTAGGCTGGCCTAATCAGTGCAAGTCTGTAATTTAAGTATGACCATTAAGGGAAAGCTGAATCCCCTCCTTATTACTGAAAGAAGGCAAGGAGAGAAGGATTGGCCTACTCAGGAGCAGTTCAGGAGACCCCTGCAGATGCTGCACTTCTCAGGGCAGCTGATCCATCTGGCCAGCTAAGTTGGGGTGCTGTTCCCCAGGCGTTTAAGTGAGAGGTGTTCACAGCATGCTGGCTTGCAGGTCAAAGGAAGTCCTGCCACAAACAGACAAAACCAGAAGGTGTCCTATAGCTGGCTTTTCTGGAGAGCCTTAAGCATCCAAAATACAGAGCTCCCTGCGCAGGGCAGCAGACGCGACCATCGCTGTCACCGGGAGAGGGTCTCACCTTGCCCAGTGAAGTGCTTGGAGCTGGACCCGTGCATGCTCGAAAGGCAGTGAACGTGCTGGGAGGGGGAGGCTCAGCCGGAGCAGGGTGGCAGCCGCAGTCTCTCCCTTATGGCTGGCTCAGCGGGGCACGTTAGTGGTAACAGGCTTGGTGGTGGACTGGGAAGAATGGCACAGATGCAGATCATCACCCAGGGCGTACTGAAGTGCCACCAGAAAGGTAACATGAACATGCAGTTTGCAAGGGGGGAAGTACACTGAGCATCAGAAGAAGATAACACCGGGCCAGACTTTGACTTGCAATCATTCGCAGAGGGGAAGCTTTTCCCCCTACCAAATGTGGCCAAGCACCATTAATGCACAGGGCATGTGGAGGGTTTTGGACTGGATTCCCTGGCACAAAGTTATTTGGAGCACATGTGCTCTGGACTTGGCTGTTTGGTATGGAAATCCTAAGAAGTCATGTGTGTTGCCACACCATGGCCTTATCCCTATTTCTAATCTATTGAAGTGTACAGTACTGTAGTACTAGATAGTCTTGTCTCTTTGCAGCTGAAGGCTGAAATTCTCATGGCTGAGACACATCTGATACACAACTGATGGTGCTAAGTGTATGTGACTTGTGTGGTGTAATACGCAGTTGTAAGCTGTGGACTGGAGAGGGCAGAGAGTTCCGTGCTCTAGTTTTGAATGAGAAGAGAGTGTAGAAGAGGTTTCGGTGGCTAGTGAGGTGCTGCGGTCTGTGGTAAGGCTTCGGTTTCCAACAGGGGTATGAAAAGGCTTTAACTGCTAGAATTTCACATGTGGCTATGCTAATTACTTATTTGTCTCTTATTTTGCCACACTTGGAAAAGAAACACAATAATTATCTAAGCCTGTGATTACAGTTTACATGAAGAAGTCTTGAATCTGACAAGATGTTGATTCTATTCTAATTCTTAGTTTAATCCCTTAAAACAAAGACTCTCAAGGTGCATTAACACATTAATGAATTGGAGAGAGCCTCAAAATGCCCCTGTCAGATCAATCGGAATCATTATACTCATACAAATGGGGGGAGCTGAGGCACAGAAAACTGCCATGGACTTGCTACTGGACCTTGAAAAAGTAATGTCAGGTGTGGAATTGAGGTCTTGTCTGTCCCTTATGCTCCCCCGAGGCGCAGCGGGGGCCTCCGGACGATGCTGCGGCGCAAGGGCCCCTGCGCCAGGCTCTGCACCACTCGTGTTCTCGTGCCTTGACAGGCAAACCGCTCGGTGGGCTGCGGAGTGACTTCCACAGTCCGTGCTGATAACGCAGTCACTAATTCCTGTAGTGATAGCACTAATCCCATGGTGACAGCAAGAGCAATAGTAGAAGGGAGCAGAAAGTTGGTCTGAACAAAGGCCCTGCGGTATTAAGTAAAGAAATGGATGTCACTGAAACTCCCTGTGCGGCTGTGGCTGCTGTGCAGCCCACAGGGGCACAGAGGCAGGGCAGGGAGAAGCTACCCACTTTTTGAGTTACACTCGAGGTGAGTGGTGAATTGCTCGATGGCTCATCACGGAGAAGCTGCAAGACACACGTGAGTAGGTTGAGGCCGTTCTGCAGTGGGAATTGGGGGAAGAATGGGAATATTCAGCTTATGCTGAGCACAAGCTTTTCTGCAATTGTGCCACAACGGTACAGGGAGATGAGGCCACTCACTGTCACTCCAACATGTAGGTTTCTGCTAAGCTGGAAACAAGACAGAATGCAAATAAAGCAGTAGGTTTGGTCAGTCTCAAATGCAGTCTCAGGACTGAGACTCCTCCCTCAGTGATATTCTTGTTTTGAGGAGATCCCTAACAGGTAAGTGAGGAACATGCTAAGCGCTGAACAAGTAGAAAGCCTGAACTGAGGTGTCTGTTCTTTCTCTCTAGGCACGCACGTGGTTTACAGAAAGATGACGGAGTGCTGGGGAAGAGGGAAGCAATGCCACTGAACACAAAGGGCAGATGAACTGTTCAGCAGTTTTGTTTATGTAGGCACCACAGCAATAAAGGGTGAACTCGCAGAGAGGCTATAAATAGGAGTTACCTTTTAATTGTGAGTGACCATGATGGACCTGAAAGAGCGGGGATGGTTGGGGGAAAGGGGAATGGCTCTCCTCTGTCCTGAAACGCTTCATCCCTCAGTGCCAGTTAAAACGGGCTGGAAGTGATGGCCGGGGTATGGCCGCAGGCAGCACGGGCTGGTTTTCCTGCATAGCAGTAAGAGCTGTGAAGCAGCAGCCCGCTGGGTCACAAAATCAAGTTCAAATTCAGCAGCTGGGAATGGGCGGCAAGAAGTTAAACCTCTCTTGCACCCTGGTGAAGGCCTGTGGGGTGCCGGCTGCATGCAGAGCCACCAGCAGGACCTCGGACCCATTCTCCTCCCATGCTGGGATGCTGAGGGGCTGGGAGGCTGAGCTTGAAATAATGCTGCTGCTGGCATGAGAATTGGAGTTCGCAGCCTCAGTAGATAGTCACTTTACTATGCTCACTATAAACAAATATGTTTTAAATCCTAGCAACTAGGGGCAAACATCTCTATAAAATATCCAGAGCTGGGCAAATGCCTCAGCCGTCTTTTCCTCCCCTCTGTAAATAGCACTTGAGCACAGCTCTGGCTACGCTTTCTTCGCTTTTGTGTTCTCTTCCCACGGATGCTCTACTTCTGTTTTTCTGCTGGCACGTACAGGACTCTTAAGTGGGTGTAGGGAAATGTTAATATGAAGTGAAGTGTTTTTCTTTCATCATGCCTGTCCCTGAGCTCCCAGCCTCCATCAGAACTGGATGAGAAATGACTAAAAAAGTTAATTTGCCTTCCTTCTCCCCATGTGGTTCCCCACAGCAGATATGCAGCATTACCACAACGGCTGTAATTTCAACAAAGCTTAAGGGAAAGCAAATTGCCATAATTCTCCAACACTGTGTCATTTCCCACATTCAAAAAAAACCCAAACCAAAACCACCAACAAAACAAAGCAGTTTCCTCTTTCCAAAACTCTTCCCCCCACCTTCGCTGTACCTTGAAGACACTCGAGTTCTGGCTGCAGCAGACAACTGCAAGAACTTCAAGCTGAACTCCTGTGACTGAGATGCTGCTGCTGCTCCTGATGGTCCAGCATTTGACACCTGGATAGGTTTTGGTAGTAATTACCTTTTTTTTTAATTTTATTTTGGTGGGCAGACCTTTTGCTCTTGAGGTACACCAGCAGTGAGACAGTCTTGGTTTCCCATCTGCAAAAAAAACCTTTTGAACAAAGAGTCTTGTCATCTACTGCATCAATCTGAATTGTGTGAAAGAAGACTCAAAACAGCAGGATGTGCCTCATTCAGAACAGCTAGTAGCATCCTACTCCTACTAGAGATAGCAAAGACTGAGAGCAGATCTGGAGCTCTGTTAGTCTAGGCTTGCCTTAAACATCCCGGGCATGTGGATCTCTTGGGAGCCCATGTCATGTGGCAGAGGCGTGGGCAAGCCCTGTCTCTGTGCTCTGCCTCGCTGTATGCTGCTACCCAGATGTCATTCTGTGGCCAGATGCTCTCTCTTGCTAGACTTGCACAAAAAATTCCTTTCTTGGTGAGCCGTTAGCTGATCTCTGCGAGTGGAGTGGAAAAAACTCTAAGCAAATTTACACGTTACGCCTGGTGTACGCGGTGCTGCCGCTCTCTGCGGAGGGTCGTCAACACCGGATCTGCTCAAAGCGCTGATGCTGCTTGCAGCGGGTGGGGGCTGCGCCCCTACTCCGACACTGCTCTTCACTACTCTACCTTTGTAAGGCATGAGGTCCCCGAAGTGATTTCACCTGCCCCTTCACGGGATGGGGAGCAGGGAGGGGTTGCCAGCTGGGCGGGCATACGCAGGACAGCGAGGGACCATTAATACCACTTGTCCTTGACTGTTTGTATCTGCAGCTGGTCTGCATCTCTGAATTTTATTTCACAAGCACATTTTAAATTGCTACATGTATATGAAAAACAGACAATAGGGTTGTCTGCCTGCCAGGGACACAAATCAGGTCAGGGATGTAAGAATAATAAAATACTGTTTAATATACTGCAACAGACACAGCAGATGTTTAACTTTCTTTCAATAAAAATAACCCCATATCATTTTATTAACTTCAGGGATGCATTAGTCTCTTTTTCAGAAGGCAGAAAAAAATACATCTATTGTACCAAAAATTAAAGAGGAAATTGGAAGGAGGATGTTATCGTGGCATATTTTCCTACTACATAGTCTGTAGGACTGAGTGATGCAGTAGCAAAATTTTAATTAGAGGCAGCTCCTGTTTAGTTTTGCACATATGAGTAAGACTTAACAAAATTAATTTGAACCCTGAATTAACCATATTTTCCAAGAAACATGAATATCAGGCTGCTGGATTCTGCGTATATTGACTGCTGAGAAATCACGTGAAGTTTCCTAGCACTTTCCTGGTGTACGCATAGGCAGGCACACTACGTGTATGGACACACGTGGGTAAGACCACGTAGTTTGGTGGTAGCTAAGAGTAAACTTTCATGGACAGCCAGCTGCTGTCTCGGCTATGGAAATTTGTAAGAATTAGGACAATGTAGAATCTGCGGATTATATCATGTTTTCTGTCACTACAGCAGAAGGAGATACCCGACTGCACTGTTTGGAGCTTGAGAACAGTGTTTCTTCCCTGCTCAGCTGGGCTCACTTTGTTGGTCAGATAATGCTGACTGTGAACACGAGCTCCCGCTAACATCAACAACAACCCGTGGCTCATTGAGAGAACCGGTTAGGATGGCAGCCTCTAGGAAGCCACAGAACTTGCTGGGCTTCGAGGTCACAAGGACCCCTGCTATAACAAAATGAAGCAAACGCTTGTTTGCAGGATCAGGATCTGAACTCTGGGTCTTGCGTCCGTAAGGAACAAATCTCTTGTTTTACCTGCATCAACATACAGACTTCTGCTTCAGAAAGCTGCAAACTGGAGATGAGCTGAAATTATTATTTTTAAGATGCTCCAAGTGCTTTTCTCAGTCTGAGAAGTGTGTTTTGATGTCTTTTGCTTTTACTTCAAAAGGCTTTTTGACCACATTCTAGTTTGACATCCTTATAAAAATATTTGAAGTGTTCCAGCAACATGAGAGTGCTCTGCAAAGCACACAGCTATTTTAAATTATTGTAGCACTCCATCCTTTCATAAGCACTTGAACTTGGACAGTTTTGTATCATGTAGAACAATTTTATAACATTAGAGATCATCAGATTTGATAAGTTGGAATGTAGAAGTGATGAGGATTGTGGACGTGCACAGTATAATTTTTGAAATTATTAAACGTTTGAAAACCTCTAATAGCATCACTGACAGGCTTTACGCTCTCTGCTCCACCGCTCCAGGGCTCAGTTCATAGCTGTAAACGATATTAGACTACTCCACACCTGAAGCGTGGGCTACCATAAGACAGCAAAGGGGAGAAAAATTGTGCATGTTAAACTACCAAGGTTCAAGTCTGTTGAAACAGGACTTAAGTGCTTCTCTAGACTTTTAGTATCTGTTTGGCTTCTCGATGCTGAAAAATACTTTAAAATTCACAGTTTTGATTCTTTCACGATGTAATCACTTGTCTATGCTGCCTTGCTACATTGACCCTTTAGGTTCAGAGACAAGACTGAATTGCAGGACTTAAGTTGTTAGGTGTCTGTTGAGCTCTTGTCAGTAGTTCCAGAAGGGCTCTCAGCCTGCCCTCTGAGCAATCCGATACAGTGAAAAGGACGCTTGCAATACAAGGGAAAGGTTTGTATTCAGCGATGTTGCTGCACAACTGGGAAATTAAAATTACATGCAATTAGCAGAGGCTCAGCTGGTGACCACTGAGTTGTCAGAGGTAACTCAAACATGTCTCGGCTCTCCTTTATACTATGAATGCTTTTCTCATGTAAATTAATCCAGATAAAAACTGCTAAAAGCTGTAGTCTGTACAAAGTACCAATATGAGTTAACACAGAACAGCTCTTGACAGACTAATCTTCTAGATATGCCCCTAGGTATCTGCCGTTGTAGACAGTCCCCAACACAAGCTCCTATTTAGTCATTTACTCTGTGACTACTCCCTCTACCTCTTTCTTCTAGTCTGATTTAGAGTAACGCTCCGAGCATTGATTTTAAGATTTGAGCACCATGCTCAAACCTACTGTTAAATCCCAGCAGAGACCTTCTGCACCATCATATCCAAACAACCTCCTAAGTAATTTTGTTCATAAGAGCTTCACCTTTGAGGGATGAGACAGAGCAGAGGTGTAGTCTAATGGCCCATGATACCCATCACTACTTAACTTACAAATCTAAGGTTTTGTATTTGAATAAAAGTTATTTATATAATCTGTGTAGCCCAGACTGTACACTAATAATTACTATAACAAAGGGTTGTGTAATCTGCAGCAGTACAGGAGGTAGGTGTAACTGATCATGTAACATGACCACTACAGGGTTATACCTCTTCATAACTGTAGGGAAAAATGCGCCCAAACATTATCTGTTATCTGTTAGCACCAAGGTTAAACTAAACCAAAGCACGGCCGGCGATTTGTGCATCTTCTGCAGTGCAGTCTTGTGGAAGTATCTCCATAGGATTTTCATGTAGCAACAAATGGTGAAAAAATTAGAAGATGTAGTAATAATTAATTAATTTTAAAGCTACTCATCTTTTAATTATATATGATATTGTAAAAGCTTGGGTTACAGCAAAGATCACTTCTGATTTTATTCAACTTTTTTTTCTGCCGTTTTAAGTAATTTACATCTGACAGTACTTGTGCTGTATTTACAAGCAGAGGAACACCCTGGTTCATGTTTCTGAGTTATGCCTTTGAGGTGAAATGTCTGCTGTTTGGGAGGAATCATCTGCCTCCCTTTAGTCCTTCAGGCTTTTAAGTAGAAACATTTGGGTTGTTTTGAATTAATTTGTAGAAGAATCAAGATTAAATTTATCAACTCTTAAGTTGCAAGTTGCAGCATCTAGAAGCTTCTTTTCTGTGCAGAACAGACGAAATATACAACCAGCTTACTTCATCCCGGTTGGTTAGCAGGGTTTCCGACCTTCAGAAATTCAACCTTTTGACATGTTTTCTGTAGGCTCTTATGCCTCAAGACAGACATCTCAAGACACATTTGCACAAGATGCCATGCAAGTTAAAAGCGTTTGTCCACGGTGAACTCGAATGATGTGGTCCCATCTCTCAGGTCTTGTTCCACCTAAACCTACAGAGCCCCCGCAGAGGATCTCTCATCCATTTCTTTAATTGCTTGGAAGAGAAGAGGAAGGGCCCATTCCCTGTCTTACCCCAGGAACTCTAGTCTGAAACCCAGATTATTACCTCTAGACTTAACTCATCTGCCATAGCACTGCACTGCTTCTAAGGTCTTCTGTGCCAGCTGGTGGACAGAGGCAGCAGTAACAATAAAAATGGCCAACAACGCTGATTTTTGTAAAGCAACAGTTAATTCCTTCTATCAGTGACGTCTCATACAATCCTAAATTCTGCATTAAAAACCTAAGAAATTTTGGGACACCTACCAAAACCCACATTTCTCATAATTTGTGATGAGCTGACATATTTAGATGGTATGGAGGTTATCAATCAGCAATGTTGTAAGAAACAAGCAGAAAAATTCCTGAGATTTGACATAAGAGCAATACTGGAATTTGCTGAAGTCAATGTGGACACTCACATTTATCCAGCCAAGAGCTCAATGCGGCAGTATAATTGTTATTGTGAAATCATACTGTATCATCAAGCTGTCAACGAGTACTTCACTGACAATATCTTACACTGGAATAAGAAAAAAATAAAGAAAATAGATAACTTCACTATTAGAAATGCTTTGTTAGCATAGCTTTACCTTTTAAGCCTCCAAATAAGATCGCCCAGCCAGTGCTTTGCAGTTATCCCTAGCCTTCAGACAATTTTCTACTGTGACAGAAAAAAAGCACCTCCCCCAAATGTATGGACAAAGCTAGAAAGAGAAGTATCGTATCTCTTGTAACATCACGTGAAGCTGTGCATCTGTACATCTGCTTTATACCATCCCTTTGACTGACTGCTCTCCGTTTTCTATTACCCTTCTCCCTGGAGCTGGCAGTGTGTCGGGTATTGAGGGGACAGAGCTTACCAAATGCTTGAGACATCTTTCAAAGGAAAAACACAAGAATTTAAATGTGCAGTTGCACTTTCACTGGCATCACTAGGATCTTGCTTGGGATTCTTGGCTCCAGAATTACTGCAACTGCATTATCCTCTGCCTAGCTATGAGCAGGACGAAAACTCCCTTCAAAGTCTGCCAATCTGTCATCTTAATTATTTCACTCTAGGAACTTAATCCTGTGCAGGATGTTTATTTGCTGGACAACTTTAGGAAGCTGTGCTTTAACTCTGGATAAATTTGACAAAGTTCTAAAATGTGAAATTCATTAATGGGAATCCTTCCCCACCTTTTAATTATAGTAGCGTGTGCACAGCAATCTGCCTAAAACTTGGAGCTGTATACCAGCCCTTAGCATCTTCTCCCTCAAGCCCCTTCATCCCAACTCTGAGCAGAACACTACTTTCCACAGATGTTTAGTTTGCAGACTAGTAGATTATAGCATCTTGCCTGACAGTAAAGCCATTTGTCATTATGATCAAGTTAATAGTTATTACTACTTAACTATGCTATAGTCATTTTGTGTAGATACACGGTATTAACCAGTTTTCATAGCTACAACAGACAGAACACTTGCAGACGTCAGGGTCTCCTGAGAGTTCAGAGCCAAGAGAAAACTACTTGTGAAAAGGTGATGGGATAGATAGGAAGAGATCGTGATGTACAGCATTAGATGTGCAGAGATAGTCAAGTATATTTCACAGCTTGCAGAAAGCATATTATCTGTTTGAAGTTCCATCTTCAAAAGCCTAAGCAATATTTACCTTGTTTTCCCTTGTTCATTAAAGTGTTCTATTCCCTGTCAGAAGTGATTTATGGACTCTGTTGTATCACTAGATCTCATTACTAACACTTCCTAGTAAGAGGGATGAGAAGTCTTATCAGTAGAACACTGTACAGTAGCTGTGCACCACAGGAGGAACACAGTGCTGGAGCACGTCTACACTGCAGTCTCAAGGTGCCTGCAGTTTGCGTGGCAGAGATCGAAGACTGCTGGTGGGACGCTGAGGACTTGGACCTCTGAAGGGCCGTCCGTACCGACCTGTGCTGCTGCTCTTCCAATGGCTCTCTTGCTAGCTCAGGCCTGTCCACAGAACATGCAGTCACAGCTCAGCTGAGCACAGACATTCCTGCTGCTAAAGGACAGCTGTTCACGTTACACATGTATTTTGAGCTTATTCACTGTAGGAGAGTGTCCTGATAAGGGAAGCATGTTTAAGAAAGATAATAAAAAAATACATATAAGGCTGTACAGAATTAATCAAAGAATGGAAAAAAAAGTAAGGTTTCATCCTTCAGGGTATAAAGCAGCCACTTAAACTTCCTAGTTCTTTCCGTTCATTCCTCAATACACGAGGCTACTTTACCTCCCTTTTCAAGCATTACTATAGCCACTGACAGACTCAAGGTAGTGGGATGGATTGTAATTAATTCCCAATTCTGTGCTTGTAAAAGTGTAATGTTTTTCATCCTTCATTATGATCTTTTAAGTCCAACAGACTGTAGATTAGAGTTTACCAGTCACGTAGTAAGGCTCATTTGAAAACCACCGTAAGTGGATCCAATTACTGCGTAACTAGGTTTTGACAACTATTCTTTCCACTGACTTTTAGAGAACAAAATCTATGCTGTGAATACTGTAATGGAAAAATTAATTCCAAGATGGAAAGGACTATTAAACCATATTGTGTACATGACATGAAAAAACAGCCAACAGCCAGATTATATTAGCTGTCACAAGGCAATCTTGACTGAAAGTACTGTTCACTGCTTTTCTGAACTTAGTGCTACCTAAAGCAAAGCCGCTATTTCCATACTTATCGTTTAATAGCTTCTGACCTTAGTTCTCCCCTCTGTTCTTTCACTGAAGTTACATCCTCGCTCCGGGGCCAGCAGGTACCACGCTCTCAGGTATGTGCATTATTCCACTAGCAGCGCTGGGTGTTGGGCTACAGTTCTCTGCTTCCTCAGAAATGAATTTGCATCTCAAGCTATTGACTGTTTGAATGGAAAGCGTTGTAATCCCTAGAGGGCTTGTCTGCACTAACGGAACTTGCCCTGCATACAAACAAAAGCACTAGGATAACATTTTTCAAAAAGCAATTTCAAACACACAAAAAATGTGAAGAGCTCCATGCATCTTTTAATACAGGTTTATTGTTAAGCTGAAACCTTGTCTGACAAGTGTCAGCCCTGAGCAACTTTTGTTAAAAAAAACAAAAATACCCAAACAAAACAAAAACAGCTCAGAGAGTTGACTACAGACTTTTACGGGAAGTAACTGATGGATGCCTCAACTCCTGTAATTAAACTCCCTCTGGAGGTTTATATAAGCAGCAGAAATGAAAAAAAGACTCCCCTTTTCTGAGGAGGGATATTCAGAATAGACTGTAGACGCACAAAGGCACAAGAAACAGGTCTCACTGTACTCCTGAAAGATCCACGATTATATGAGCAATGCACCCACCTTATCATCTCAAAGGAAACACAGGATCCCAGGCAGCTGTTCTTCATCCATGAGTAGATTACAGCTTCCATAGGCATTATAAGGCACACGCTTAGGCTTTTCATAATTCTTTATGAGTAAAAGTCATGAACTTCAATGAACAAGTACTTATTTTTCAATGTTGTGCTTTAAATTTAAGATGCCAGAAAGTCAGAGGCTTAGAAACATCTATTGGGGTTATTCCTGTCCGATCTTTCTATTGCACTGGAACCATCCAAGTACCCGTAACTACATTCAAACCGTACACTTCAAGGTATTTCATTAATGAGGTGCAGTGCTTAGTCACAAAGTTAATTGATTAGACTTATTTCTGTGACTGGAGTGGAAACGCTAAAAGATAAGATGTGGAGGAAGAATCAGCTAAGCCTTTGAGCCACAAACAGGCCTCATCCCTTTGATGAGAAGTGTCAGATTAATCTTCATAAATGGTCATAATTACTTGTGCCTGGAGCTCAGCCAAGTCATTCCAAATAAAAATTAAATTATACAACTGATTGCATGTTCAGTCTTATCTCTGGAGCGTTAGAACCACCACAGCCCTACAGAAGCAGGCAGACATTTACTATATGCTTATAACAGCGTAAAAGACATTTGTCTAAATATTGCATAGGCTAATCTAGTATTTATTGATTATATTTTTCCTTAACTAATAGTTTCACTAAAGCTTGCTTACACAGACTGTCACATTTATTGTTAGACACTTAGTTTCTTTCTTCATTACACTCATTTTAGCTATAATTAACAGACCCATATCAGATGGGAAATTTATGAATGCTGTTGAAAAATTTTAGATCTTGGGGAAAAAAACTAGTGAAATTAATTAAGTTCACTTACCGGAAAAGGGATAAGTACACAGACACCAAAGCTGATGACATCCAACAACAGAAGCAACACTCCTCTTGGAAGTTCTGAGAATAGTACTAGTCCTTCAGAAGAAAGAACACTTCTAAAAGTAAAATCTTCATAACTCTAGTAGAATACTACTTAGCGGGCACAACCCACTTCTCTCCTGTGATTGTATATGCTTTGGAAATTAATGAAATAAGCATGAAACACTACAGATTCATCCCTGCATCAGAAGTGTATGACTAAACCAGCATACGTTCACAAAAGAAGTTATTTGGTCCCTATATGTTCCTTATGCAGCTTATACCACCTTAATATTAGGCCTTTTTAGCTGGTTCTAAATGGGATGTTCCAGAAACATAGCACATGGAGCTTTTAAAACAAAGTCAGAAAGGGAAACTAGCTTTTCCTCATATGAGGTGTTGCTTACTTATTTTCTGTAGTTATTCCAATTCTAAATCATACTAAGTAATACAGTAGCTGAAGCATCTCCACTGATTTACCTTAGCAAAGACAGGACAGCTTGCATACTGCTACATTATCTGACAAAACTAATAGGATTCCACTGTGTATTTAGGAAATAAAGGCTAAAGAACAAAATCTTTATAGTATAATTTTATTCACCTAGAAACAAAGGGTCAAAAGCCACAGCATGGAAGTTAATTTTATTTTGTAAACTCATTAAAAAAAGATGTCCATGTACAAAAGAAGGACATTTTAACAACGTAAATGCAGACAAAGGAAACTATAAAAATTCCACACATTAATAAAAAGTTGAGTTTTTATTTTCTTTCTGCATAATTCCTTGCATCTTCCACAACAGTCTGCAACAATCAAAAAAGCTTAATTCCCATTCAGATACCCTTCCAAACATTCCTTCCAACACATCTAAACATGATAAACACATCCCAGCCACTTTGCTTCCTCAATTTTGCAATTTCATATAAGCAAATAAAGTAGCCTGAATCCACA
>Ga0181612_156013_pt1 | contig 22360 bp, 11 predicted proteins | sample HoacroProtozoa21_FD_119630 | JGI IMG/M metagenome (GOLD analysis project Ga0181612, IMG submission 119630) | Hoatzin crop microbial communities from Cojedes, Venezuel. Combined Assembly of Gp0051906, Gp0051904, Gp0051908
CAAAGACTAAGAAGATTTGCATGTGATACGGAAACCCAGGGAGATGCTTTTATAAACAACCATAAGCAAGAGCAGCTATTTTAATACAACCATGCTGCAAACACATGTAGTATTTTTCATCCAATATGAAAAGGCATTCCCACAAAAGCTCTTTGCTTATCGGACCCCTGGTAAGATTCACAATCTTACATAAACGACAGTTGAAAATGTGCAAGTTTTAACATTAATTCTTCTATTGGTGCTATGCCACACTAAACTAAAGCAAAAAAAGGAGAAAGGCAGAGGGAGCACACTTCGCACAAACATTCAGCTATCTTGTTTGGCCACTTACCAAAAGATACCAGCATTTAGCCTACAGAAAGTCAGATACAGGATGATGTACTAAATCCACATATGCAATTGTGCATGTGTGAAACAAAACAAAAATCAGGGAAACCGCTTTTAAACAACTTGTATAACAGCAATTTTAACAAAGCATACATGAATGACTTCAATCAAGCTCTTCCCAAACAAACTGAAGATGTCTTGTTATCAGAACTCCCTCACTCCCCTGTCTCCTGTGCTCTTTATTCAGTGTAAGGTTTTAAACTTCTTTCAAAGTCTCACAGACACTTTGGATTTTACATTTTAATTTTGTTTCATTATTACACCATCTAACCCCAGACCCAGTTTGCAGGAAGCCTACACAAGCTTTGTCACAGAGCTACGACAGAATAGGACGAGACACCTGATAGACTGGATACAATTTAACATAATTAAACACAACACAGAACAATAAAACTAATAAGCACAGGTCAACAAACATTAACTTTTTTGAAAGAGTAACTTGCACACCCACATGCAAGTAACATTATTGATCAATGAATATTTAAATTCACAGCACCTTCTAGAATATTAATACTTCTGTACTTGGGTCTTTTCCCTTAAGATGTTTCCTTAAGAAGTGAGTACTCAGAATTGTAAAATAGTAAGACACAACTGTGACTCCTAGAGACCCCCAGAATTCATGGTCAGGTGCTCCACTTCCTAAAAAGCTACCATAAACCTGGATCAATCTCGCTTATTTAAGAAACATTTTTCAAACTGCCTAAAACATAGAATTCAATGATTTGCAACATTAGATCACACAGCTTACTACAGTAATATCGTAATTTTACGTGTGCATCTTTACATAATTGGATTTATTGTTCAAAAGCAAAAGATGTGAACTATGGCAATAATATTTACTCCTTAACTGTACTGAAGTAAACTAAGCAATGAAGACTGAAAGGAATATGTAAGGAATTTGTGAACATAAGTGGAAAAAGAACAGGAAGAGAAAAAACAGGCAAATTTGCATCAGAACGACACGTTGATTCTTAGTAGGAACGCATCAAAGAACTAGAGATAAATCAGTCAATGGCAAGAGACAGCACAATAATGTAAATATACTAAGTATACCTGGCAATTGAAAGCCATATTTGTGGGATATGGTATTTTGCAACATCATAAAGTTGCTTCATTACCTAAGAAAGATTGTAAACATTTTACTAATCAGAAAACTATTGAAAACAATTAGGCCTTTGTACTAGCTTCAAGCAGAGTGCAACTGAAGGTCTACTTTTACGTTTCCAGCAAGTATTTTTAAAGACAGATTTTGATTCACTTTGCCCAATAAACACTGCAAAACAAAATTAAAAGAGATTAAAATTCAAGTTCGCATTTCGATTAGAAATTTGTATTTTGAGTAACAGCATTTTTTAAATTGCTTTCAAAGCTTGTTGGTATCTGACAATACTTAATCTTCGCATAGCATTTTGTACAGAACAATTTATGGAATCTATACATTATACACTGAATCTCTTGGACTTCACTGAAGGAGTCTAATCTTTTATAACAGAAACCCATATCCTGCTTTTAAAATTTAAGAAAAATCTTCTGTAACCTCATATTAGTCTGGATTGGCATCTGTTAAGATTTAAAAAAGATTCAACTATAAGTCAACAAAACTTAAGTGTATTTACTCACTGAAAAAGACCAAGAGGACTGCATTGCTTGTGTGGACTAAAGACTCGAGTAGAATCATGGCCTCTAGGATTATTTGAGCTTTGCTATCACAGCTACTACGATAGCATCTGAACTGCCAGTTTGCTCATGGCTGATGTGGATTTTCCCTCTCCTGCTCTAAGCACTCTTTCAGGAATGAGTCACAGTAACAGGGCAGCCGACAATGCTCCATCCTACAGAAAATTCTTCCTTGCCACATACAATTTTGTTTTCCTTACATCTTAGTGTCTGTCATTAGCTAACAGAGTCACAGTAATTATCCTTGTATATCAATTACAAGCTCACTCAAGTGCAAAAAACAACATATCACCGTATCAGTTTGGGGTGGTGGATGGAGGCGGGCAGGAGGGAGAAGAGCACAGCAGTAAAGGACTAGTGCTTCCCATTGCCACCTACCCCGGTCCCCGATTGAAAACACTGCCACCTATCCTGGTCCCCAACTAAAAATAGCATCAGGGGATTTGGGAGTTTAGCCTCTCCATTTTACAGAAAGATGCTAGTTACAAAATTCTGCACAAGAAAATAGTGCCTGTTTCACAACTGTGTTAATTTCATGGAAAGATGTTCTCATTTCTAGTTAAATTGCCCTCAGACAGCGAGTTTCTTCAATGATTTGCAACATAATATACCTACAAGCAACCCTGCTTTGAAATGTATTTATTTGACAAAGTCTTCAAGGGGAAATTTCAGTAAGAATTAAAAAATTTCGTCAAGTGGAAGACAAGGCACATACACCCAGAGTTTTAAAAATCCTTACACTGTTTGACATTTTAAAGCCATTTTTTTAAAAAACATCTTAAAAGATTACAAAGTCACACTCCTAAATAGTTCTAGACTTCAATTAGTGAAAAGCACCCAAGTCAATATAGCAATACCTGTTTTACTCCTTCAGAGCATTCAGCCCAGAGCATTTAACACTAAACAAGCACTCTGTCAATGCCATGGTATGAGAGGACATAAAGTAACCAAAATTTAGATCATTCTGAAGAGATTACAGGTCTTTGAAGGGGAGAGGGGGAGGCGAAAGGGAGGTTATGTTTTTGTTTCATACTTAAAACATTACCTCCCAATTACCTCCCTTGTTAATCAAAAACATTCTGTACATTCCTTCATCTTAGAAAGTAACCATTAAAGCAGACCTATCTAGCTCTTAAAAAAGTGAGGTAATAAGTTGTGAATCAAAGTGTTCCCTTCCAAATAAAACATCTGCAAGGGGAAAGGGGAAAAAATAACTTTTAATAGAACTGCAGATAGGTAATCAAATGCCCTAGTTCAACAGCGAGCAACAAGTATGCACACAGAGATTGAGATTTGTCCTTGCAGCATTTAATCCTACTCATATTGTGCAATTCATCTCAGCACGGTCAGAGCAACCACAGCTCTACTCCCACTAGATGGAAAATTCCACTCAGGCTTAAGCAAAACTCCTCAAAAGCCCAATGTGAGCTCTTCCTGCTAAACTCGGTTTTGTTCAGAGAACTGCTCCTTCGCTTGCAAACACAGTAAGTGTTCTGTCCATCCTTGTTGTGGTTCAGTCCTCTCAGAGCAACAAACGAATGCCACTTTATTGTGGGTTGAGCCCTGGAAAGCATCTGAAGATCAGTTATGGGTTATACTCACCCTTCCTCTCTCCCTACCACATAAGAGCTATCTTTTCCTTGACAGTGGTACAGCAATAGAAATGTAAAAATCTCAAAGTAAAAATATGGCAATTTAGGGTTGTAATTGCATTGGGCTACCATGTAATTCTATGTATACGTAGGTGTTATATAACACAATAGTGTATTGTGCAATTCAAAGGAACAGTTAATATATACAATGTAAAGTCTTGATGCATAGAGCCTCTGGCACCAGCCCTTCTCTTTAATCCTACGTGGTTACTTCACAACAATCTTCACTACCACCTTCCAAAGGACAATCAGATGAACAGGAAAGAATTTTATTTTAGTTCATCTGTTCCCACAGAATGGAAAATAGGAAGGGAAATAGCAGGGAAAATAGCAACATATTTATCTTACCCAGGTAAATCACCCCTACCTATTCCAGCTAATGCAGTCAGACCGAACTGAAAACAATCATAGTATTCACAGAACAAGGGCCTAACAGCTCTACACATAAATACTGCCAGTAACAGTACACTGAGCTATATCATAAATACATACATACACCCCTGTGGAAATCCTTGGTATTGTCCCCTGGCAACCATAAAAAAGTGCTGAAGCTTTGCTAAGTAGCCTATCAGAAAATGCACATCTGTACACCCACCTATAATTTTCTGACTGAAATATATAAGAATTTAATGCTAGCCTTATTCCTGTATCCATAGCCCTTACTCCAGATTCAACGGAAAGAAAAGACAGCAAAATATCATCTTTATCTGCCACACCACTCCTCGTTGGGAGCAGAGTTAAAGGAAGGTAGGTCCAATGACACAGGTCTCTTAAATGTTTCAGTTTCAGATTGGGTTTTTCTCCCCACATCTTCTGAATGGATTTAAATAACCTCAAGAGAATAAGCTAATTAAGAGTGAAGAGTTATTTTGCTGGTGTATGTACTTTGCCAAACTTAGTGGTCATAATATAAAGACAAAACTCAAAAGCTGTAACCAAGAGCTTCTCAAGAGTTAAATCTATTACCAGTATCAGAAACTATGCTGAAACATTAAATGAAAAAAAAAAATAAAAAAAAAATAAATGAGCATTCTCTGCTGTATTAACAAAGGCATAAATCCAAAGCTAATCAATGATGTAACTAAAAAAGTTTTAAGCACGTTCCCAAAAAGCATTTAAGATTCAAAAACAGCAGAAACCTAACCATTACTGTTAAATATAGTCCATTTAAAAGCTCTTAATACAGGTTTTTTCCCTGAATAAAAAACGGTAGGTTATTATTTATCTTGAAAATTCAAAAAAACATCATAAGAAGTAAGAGATACATCCCATCTGCTGTGAAGAATAAGCAGACAGCTATTATTTTTTAACATAAACAGTAGTTTAAAATAAAAACTGGAAGATCTTAGGATAACCACAACTTTATCTTGTTTCACTACTAAAGAAGCAAGATTAAGTACGGAACTTTCTCACCCTATTGCGCTGAAGCTTTCACACAGATAGCAAGACTTGCTCTCAAATACCGATTATGCTCATTCCTCCTCACCCAACACAGCCCTGTTCCCTTATCAGGCTCCCTATCCCACACCAGTGGTATACAGAAGAGCAAAAATATCTGCTGAATATCTTGATGTAGCCACCACATAAATGAAAGTTACACTGTATAAAAACTTGAAAAGTCATCTTAGAAATATATTAGATACAGGGTATATCCATATATTTACCTAGCTATATATGTATATACATGGATGGATAGGAAGATATATACACACACATCTCCAAGTCTATGTATTAGTTATTACGTTTCTGTTTTACGAACAATCATTCTGCAGGACTGAAAAACCCGTAAGAAGTTTGTACAGAAAATCTTGCATTGCTGAAGTCAGTCAAGGTCATCAGTTTTCATCTACCTTCTCTGTGGCAGCAATCACACTGTACAGCGTTTACAGAAGAAGATTTACAAACTAGTCACATCAGCATGAGCTGAAATGCTTTCTAATCCCCCAAAACAAGCATTAAGTAACATAGGGAAGTCCAACCAATGAATATCAGTTTTTCCTTTAAGAATTAAAGCTGAAGAGAAGCTTAAAAAGGTATTTAATAAAAAGAAATAATCCAAAAAGATTCAAGAAAGAACGCCCATCATTTGAAAAACCACCACAAAATCACCTTACCTTATAATAAATGGGACAAACGGTGCCATACCGAGTGCTGAGTAAGTACCATCCATTGGAGATGGATACAGCCTTCCCAGGATTAAAAGCAAAAGGAACAGGCTTGGATGGATTTTCAACTCTTCAGCTTCACTAAATAAAAAAGTGATGAGAAGCATTTGGTGAAAAAAGCATCCTCCTTCATGCTAGTCTTGAAATTCCTCCACACCCAATACCCTTCTGCATTTCTGGTTCAAGGAGGTATGCTAGGCTGGTCATTGCAAGAAAGCGCATCCCTGCTGGGATCAAACATGGAGTCCAGTTCTCCTACAGCACCACTGGGGACCCTGTATGAAAGCACGTAAGGCTGTGCTGCCTTCACTTTCCTACATTATCTCAAGTCTCCTTCATTCCTAATAATGGCGAGCTGTCTTTTGTTTTAAATAACATTAAAATTGGTTTTAATTTATGTTATTTATTAACAAATAATATTAAAAATGGCACAGACAATGTTTCTCTAGAAATTCAGAAACTGAGAAAGCTGAGTTACAAAAAGATGGTTAAAAAAATCTTTTTTTCAGTTTGGAAGGAAATATGTATTTAGTAAATAGTACGCTTTATTAAAAAATAGTTCTTGTCATTGACACTAAGTGGGTACTATCCATACTGTAAAAACAATCAGAAATCCAAGTCCACATCAACACTTCTCGATTTAGTTAATGATTAAGATACAAGCCTTGATCTGCATTGAAAAAAAAGGATTAAAGGCCAACATTTCAGGCAGCAGCTTTCAATCTTATTCAGTTTAAAGACTTCCCAAAATTTTCCAGTGATGACACTGTCACCTTTTGAAATGTCAGGTAAAGCAAACTGCTGCGCAAAACACATACACCGTCTTGAAGAGCAGAGACTGCAAAACATGTAACAACTGGTGAAACTGCTGCTCCCAAGTATCCACCTCAAGCCCATTAAACAGACAGCTGAACCTCACCCATAAATCAGCTGCTGAACTTCCACAGTTTATACCGTAGCATTTTAACAAAAAACAAAGTCAGCACTGGTTTACTTTAAAAGTTCATGAACCTGGGCACAACATCATCCCAAACTATGTCATCTGCATTGATCAAACTGGAGCTCTAAGCCACTATTTGTGGAGTCCTTAAAAAGCAATCAAGGACCTTCCCCAGAGTCAGCATGTCACAGGCCGGAAAGCGTTCGCTTAGGGTTACATGAGGCCTATGATTCTGTATCACTTTAACACATCAAGAGGTCTCATTGTTAAACAGGAGCCAGTCAGACACTCCGTTTCTGTCTTTCCCTGAAAAACACATGTTTCTTAACATCTGCTCCTAGGAATGCAGCAACTACTACTCACTCAACAGTAGTTCATACTCCAGAGACTTACTCCAATGTGCAAAAGTTACAGGAAAAAAGCCTTAGCAAGAGACACCAGTAGAACTATATAGAACTACACTGATGAAAACAGCAGCATTATGGTATATGTGACACAACTCAGTTTAGCCTTTTCATTGTACTTTGTATTTCAAAACTTTCTCAGACATCATCTTACCTGTTCAGAGTACGGGTTGCAACCTCCAACTGCTTGAGAAGAAAAGGATAAAGACTTGGAAAACGAGAGAAAAACTCCCTTCCTGTCATTCTGCAGAAGGGAATGAAGAAGAGTTACAATAACATTCTGTAGTAATCAGTCACACTGAAAATACCAGTTTACTTGCTGGATTTCTGATGCTACAGTGAAGTCGGAGAGCCAGAAGAACCATGCACACATGATGAACTCCTTTCAAACAAGGCACAATGTTTGCATTAAAAATGACGATACAGCGTAGCTTACACAAGTTAAGTAACTCTGTCGGTACATGTGCATACTAACACTTTGTCAGCTAAACTGGTCAGGCCTTTTTGGGAAGAAGGGATCTTAGCCCCTTAAACACACTAAAAATAAAAGATACAGCAGCTTAAATTCTGTCACCTTTTTAACAACATTCTGGTTGAACAAGAGAAAATTACTCTTACTTTAGTATGTCTCGTATACTAAACAGCCAACCAAATATATTTACTAGGCATGTACTAACAGGTGCTCATATTTTACTGACACTGAAAAGCATCCCAGAATAGTAACTCACAGAAGACTTGTAAAACGCAGTGGCAGAAGCGTCTGATGTTCCATTAGCCCTCTTTACACAGCGCTGCTTCCAGCACATGGCAGTGGTGGCATTTCCAGGCCACGTTTTCGCTAGTGGAGATGGAGCAACCGCATTCAAAACTGAGCAATGTACCAGTACCTATTGAACTGATCCCTAGCCAGAATTAATAAGGCAGCATAGCTCAAGCCACAGCAGCAAATCAATCTGAGCTAAAAAGAGCGAAGTAGAAATCTTTTGTATTTGTTCATTTATAAACTGTTGATCAGATAAAGGATAGCTTCACGGTTTATAGGAAACCACTTAGCATCCTCTAAGCAAGAGCCACTAAAATGTTACAGTGGGGAGGTTCTAATTAGACATATATGCTATGCAGATAAAACAGACTTCCTTTAAAAATAAACAAAAGGCCGTCCATTTAGAAGAAGAAAGCCAACTGCAGAGTGTGCTTGCCACATGGATCAACCAATATAAATAAGTACATATTAGCATGACTCCAATGAAAAGCTTCCGACAAGCAGACAGATCCGGGTCTAGAAAAACAGTATGATGAGATGGCAATATTGAATGTGTGTGAAAACAAACTTGCAAAAAAAAAAAATCATGCAAGAGTAGATCAGTACATGGCAAGCATCAGCACAGCTTCTTCCAGCACTCAGCTAACATAACACACTTTAGCCACAGGCCACAGAATAAACACAGCAAAACCAGATCGCTAGATGGAAACAAGTGTTCGAAGAGGTACAGGAAGCTTTCTCCAGGCATGCAAGAACAGCACAGTGAATTGCTGTAACTAAAAGCATGACCAAGGATTCATGCAGTAGCTGTCATATCTACAAAGAAAAATTCAGTTAAAAAATCTAGATGGAAGCATTCGAACTGTGAATGAATATAAACCAAAGCACTAATGAGGATGGTTTAAAAACATCAATACTGATAATCACTCGTTATTTAAGCAGGAAATACCCATGGAGTTTCTTCTAACAGCTTCTTCAAAACAACTTCGATTTTTTTGCACATACATTATGTAGCCAACTGAAGATGCAAAGCCAGAGACAGCACAAAACATAAGATCTAAGTGTATCAAGTCAAACAGCCCATCTTACTGAGTTTTCATATGTAAAACATTAAGAACTCAGCTTTTGATCGGTGGGGTTTTTTTGTTTAGTAATAGGAAAATGCTGTGATGCTTCCACCTCTTCTGCCACAGAGCACATCAAGCAAAAGGAGAACTGGGGTTAAGTTTCCTGTGGAATGAAGGTCCACTGGTTAGAGCCTTAAGAGAGGACTATATGTAAGTAGTATCTCACACACCTAGTATTTTAAACAGGCCCATTTTTCAAGTATTAAAAATTCAGTAGCCAAGTTTGAATCAATATTAAATAACCGAACTAAACAGCCTTACAAAGCCTTGAAATTCTTTGTAATTATTGTGGTTTCATGAATCTTTTTGACAGTGAAAGAAAACAATAACTACTGAAGTGGGTAACTCGCATAACCTCCCACTTGGTTTACTGCTCCACAGGTTACATGGGGGGAGAAGGCAGTCTAATCAAAACCATTAACCAGCAGTATCTGCAGAAAACATGCCCAAAGGCACTTCCAGAAAAAAAAGAGACGTAACTGTCTGAGCAGACTTGTTGTTCAGGGATGATGTAGCAAAACAGCTACACAGAGTAAAACTTGGAGGTATTTAGTTATTCCATTTTTGATTACTGACCATATTCCTGGAAACACGTATGCATTATTAGGCATGCACAAGTATTTGTGTACAGTAACTGAGAATGAAACAACAAAATAATGCAATGGTTCTGCTTTTCAAAAACATTCATGACACTAAGCCACATTTTCTATTAATTTCATCAAAGACTATACTGCTTTGAAAAATGAATACCAACACTTTTAAGATTTGGCTCATGCACGTTAGGGATGTAAACACTCATGCATGCGCATACTCACACAGATGTGAGTTAGGCTTCGTGATTAATAAGCTATTCATATCTTTAAAAGATGATAAGTCCTTGACATGCCTATAAAGGAATCAACTAAATGTGGACTAAAACAATCCAAAAATCATTGCTAACAGTTTTCATGAAGCAAACCTCTTCCTGCTTTTCTAAGAAATATCTGACAAGGAATGATAAGTTTAAATTAAAAATATAGATAACTATCTTTCCGTTAGTCACTGACACAGTTCAAACAGAGATTTTTGGCAAGGTAGCTACCATAATTAAATCTTTAAAACCAACATTTTTCAGATCACAGGATTTTACATCTATTCACCCTAAAACATGTTTATTAGAGAAGTAACTGGGAAGAGCCTTAAGACACTAGTATTTTTTCCCACGTCCAGCTGAAATTATTTTTCTATTGCTTCAGAGCTCATCTTTGACAGTATGTTTAACCACAGGCTCTGTAATAGTATTTTCTTTTTTCCTGCTAGCAACCCAAAGTAGCACAATTTCACAATCCAGAATTTCAAATGGGATTACTGAGATCTAAACAATGGACTAGTGGAAGGTTATTTACTGAAGTAGGAAGTACAGTAATGAAACAGAAAATTTATCAGTGGGCTGATGATGCTTAGAATAAAATCCCTCTCCCCAATGTAAAATGTCATTTAAGCATATAATTAAAATGATGCTTAATGTCAAAAGGTTGAGAGATAAACTAATGGAAGCACCCGTATCCTCCTAAATTCAATTGCAAAAACAATGTGTATACCCATAGAATACTGTGGTACATAAATAGGAAGATGCAATATTTACACCTCATATACTTTGCAGTTTAATAATATTAATACTTTGTCATATGCAAGCAATTCTGCAGAAAAGCCAGATGACTAAATTAGAGTACAACCCATTCATACAAGGTTTCATTTTGATGGCTAGAAACAGCAGTCATGTTTAGCACTTGTCAAAAGAAAGACTGACAAAGAGTGTTTATGTAGAAAGGAAGACATATATGAGTTTCTTTCCCATTTTCACTCAGGTTTCCACCTGAAAAGATGTTGCATTAACAAAAAACAGTCATACAGAGGTATCTTCGGTACCATGCCATACAGAATCCAGCTACACCCACCACTCCTAACTATTCTCTGCACGGCCTTGAGTCAAAAAACTCCGAATTTTGTCTGCTCCATAGTCTATTTCTGAGGGAAAGAAGGTTGTGATGACAGCAAGAAAGATACTTCACAGAATACAGGGTTCATATAAATCAGCAATCAGTTACTCTGAAGGTATGTGATTCTACAAAGGAGAGAATTTAATTCCTAGCAGTAACCATTTGGAAGACAACAGTGAATCATAGCTAAGTTAGCAAAAATCAACAACTAGTTGTAGTAGTAAAAATTAAAAACAAAAAAATAACCCACCATAACTGAAAGCAGACTGTAAATCTATAAAACTTTCAGGAAAAGTCTATCTTAAGCATGAACAAGAATACAGTTTACAGTGTTGAAAATGTTTCTCCAGGAAAAATGCAAAAAACAGTTCTACTTTTCTCTGAAGTAATCTAAAACTGAAGCTCTTGCTATACTCTTGATTGTCCGTAGTCTTTCCCTCCATTTAGCACTGGTTCTTTGGCTTTATCACTTTTCAGAGTAGAACCTAGGGGGGCTTAAAGTAAGCTAAAGATCATGTACTTCCAAGTTTTTATTTAATCTGCTTTGCTTGTGAAGACATTCAGTGTAACCAAACTTCTAGAACCAAATTCATAAATGCTGCTGAAAACTGTGACATCTCCGGTCATTACATATTATGTCTGTCTGATTAGCAACTTAATGCTGCATAATGCAAGGCTCAGCATCTATGTTTATATAACCAGTGTCTTTCTAAATAAATACTGCTTCTTTATGCATAATGAGTGTGTGAATTATTTAACTGAATTTTAAAAAATACATTTAAGAATAAAACCATGGATGTTACAGTGTTTTTTTCAGCTGTGCTGTACACTTTAGAGAATAGCCTAGGAGATTAAAATTCTGCTGTGACACTGGGGCATACGTATCCTTTTACTGCAACATGTGTCAAAGATTACCTGTTTCTGTTCTTTCATTTATTTTTCAGAAGAAATGAAGGCTTTATAACCTTGTATGCTGCTTTTAGTAACTGCCAAAAGAACATTTGCAGTAAATATGCTCATATTCGAGTTTAGTATAGGTGAGATTTAGAGACAACAATCTTCTGAGGGCAGCAAAGGTCTCTGGTGCTCTTTTTGAACATAAATATTGCTAGCATCTCAAGTAAGCTGACAAATGCAGTCAGATCTATGACAGGGGAAAAAATAGTATTTTTAAAAAGGAAAAACAGACCTGGAATGTGCAAAAAAACAATATAGACAGACACACTTAGAGATCAAGACCAAGAACGTAGTTTTCATGAAGTCACGTAAGTCCTCTTAATTGTCTCCAGTAAAATCTACTCTTGCTATACCAATCCTTAGACTGGAGTCATAAACCAGAATATGTCAGATGATCCTTTACGTTATGGAGCAGTAATGCAGAAACAGAATCCAATTTACTGCGTGCACTGCAAGGACAATTGCTGCTGAAATAATTAAAAAACTAGGACTTAATTTGGCAAAACTGTCCTTCAAAATGACAGATTTATAAAGCTAATCCACATTTTTCATATTTCCTTCTTTTGTCTTCTTTAAACCATGAAAAAAACCCCACAGTGCAGCTTAACTAGACTAACCTAACTAGACTAGTTTTTAATTGCCCATTTCGACATACGTGTTCTTCCCCTGACCCCTATCGCTTGCTAAGTAGTTAGATCCTATCTGAAAATATATGAAGTTTATTCCCCCATTAACAAAGCTAACGTCAGAACAATAAACTTAAAATAAATGGAAAACACCTTCTTCAACTATACAAAAAAGACCAAGAGAAAAATGTATGACGTTGTTTCATACTGATGTTATGGTAAAGACCAAAGCAAATTCAGATGTGCTTTAAGAAATATATTAATTTGTTGCTCCTTAAATAGCACTAAAGAATAGGACCACCAGCTGCATTTCAGGACAGGACAACTAACAGTAATAAAGGTACAGAAACCAGAAACTGAACTATCCTAACTGAAGGGGAAGCAAAAACTTACCACATTCAACTCAAAGGATAATTTCTTATCTTGGATTTTAGAACATAGCAAGACAGTGCAATATTATACAGTTAGGGAAGCAAACACCTAACATTTTAAATTATTCAAATGTGCTGGAGAACGATTCAGAAAACTACTGACCTTTATGCTGGCCTCAAGAATATACAGAAATTTAGGAAAAAATAGACTTGAAAAACAGAACGCTTAGAGATAAGGTAATAAGATGAAGTGGAATGAAGTGCAATGTGCAAAACTGTTAGAAACTCGATTGCGCCAACCTCATCCACACCTTACCCAAGAATGGTAAAAATACTTCTACACAGAGGAAATAAAACAGTTCTTGTCACACAAGTCTCTTGAATGTTATCTCAACAAATGAAATGTTTGAAATCTACAGATTTTTTGCTCAAAGTTTGCTTCAAAGTAAAAAGCAGGGCAGCTCCAGCTCAGAGCAGAGCTCCAGTTCTCACATGCTTCCTCCACAGCTAAAAAAACCACCGACTTCCTGTGAGATACAGCAAACAGCAGGAAGCAGACAACATCCTGCAATGCAGTCTGAGGAGACATCTACTCTAGGTCCACAGTGAAACTACAGTTTTGGTTTAACACATTAAACTCTAGTGTAAGCTCTATGAGTGACAGTAAAGTATTTGATGTACTGCAATTAGGGTATGCTATTAGACAAAATGGGTAAGTTAGAGAAAGACTTTAAAAAGACCCAAAAAGAACATGTTTCAAGTCAGTTATTGGTGGACCTAATCTATTGTTGGGACCAATATTATGGTCCGTTTAATTGAAGACCACAGTAAGAGTTAGGAGCAGCCTAACGAAAATTCATCAATGAAACAGAAGTTATGAGGCAGTGTCTGTAGAGGGGGAAGATTAAAATACTATGAAACAAAACTAGCTATCTTGAGAGCCAGAATACTAGGACATGAAATTAATAGCAGATAAAAAGACTGGATATATAAGGGCTAATTAAAAAAATGTGTTACAATTCAGGAGCTCATCAGCTGGAAATAGCAAAAAGATCCAAGTATATCAGCTGGTACATTGGATCCCTCATCAAGAGGACAATGACAGAGGACAAGTGTGATTCAGTAGCACATTAACCCTGATACAGCCAGTACAGACAAGGAAGTACTAACGTCACCCTCCAACAATCGGGTAGGACATAAGCTGGAATAAATCACAGCTAACTTTCATCTAACAGAGATGCTTACAAAAAGTTGCTCATATGACCAAGGGAATAGAAAGCAAATTTGCCAAGAGGATATTTAAAAACCTCAGCTTGCTTGGTCTGGCAAAATAAATACAGAGTGGATATATGACTGGCATCCAAATACCTCAAGGGAAGCATCAGGAGGGAAAATAATTACTTAAAATAAAAGACAATACTGGCATAAGAACAAATGAGTATTAAATGGCCACAAATAATATACACTGCAAGTTAAGTTTCTAATGATCAAAGCAGCAAGACTCTTGAGAAGTTGTACTTTGGAAGGTGGCATTCAGGGAGTCTTCCTGCAGAAATAGCGAGAAAAAGAAAATTGTTTTTAAGATGTGACTTGATCAGTTTATAAAAGGAACAGTATAGCAAGTTTGTTTATGAAAAGAACTGAGTCAACGTACCATCAGGACCCTTACTACCATGCGCTCCTGGGATTGTGACATGCTGATATGCATGGAAATTCCAACCCCTTCTTAAAGTTAAAACACATGCAGTTGAACTGTTGCTGATGAGAATTACATAAAGATTAGCAATCGGTAATTTTCAAATCTCACCCTTGAATCAGACTAAGACTGGATGCAAGCAGATTCCAAAATGCACACTGGATGAGTATGGAAAAAATTGTAGAACTTCCTTTCAGAAGTTCCAGGCACTCAGTAATCATCCTTAAAATTATCTCCTTGTATTTCACTCCTTTTTAAACAAAATTGAAGTCTGCAGCGTGTTTCTGGAAGAGCGAACGGGTGGCTTATATATTTTTAAAAAACAAAAACCTCCCAAAAAATTGCAGGTTTCACTTCACTTGAGAAAAGAGCAGCAGAATCTTAAATTTATCCTAAGATGACCCCATTACAGTCAGCTCAAGGAGGTAAACTTCAAATTCCAGGGCAAGCACCATAACTGGAGTTTGGGAAGAGAGTCTAAACACTCCTGAAAAGCTCCAAACTTGACAGGTTTCAGAGTTTCGTGTCCATAAAGAAGTGAAAGAGAAACCAATCTAAAGAAACTTGTCCATACACACAGAGAATTCAAGAGTCTGGGGAGCACTCAAGCAGATGAAACTCAATCAGATTTGTGACAATTAGTAAAACAATTCTCATAGTTTTAACATCATTCTTGGAATCTGTTCTTTCTTATTTCTTAGGGAAAGCAGTTAAGCTACATTTTTATTAAGGCGGAAAACTTTAAAATGGAGTAGAAAGTGCTGTACTCGTCAAATAGGTTCAGCTTCACTCAGCTTTCTCATTTGGAAGCTGAGAGAGTACAGCTTGGATAAATAAAGCATTTGGGCTGGACCACCAGGCCTAAAGGGTATCAATGGTTCAGTGTTTGGTTGTTGGCTGGTAACCAGTGGAACACTCCACAGGTCAGCCCTGAGGCCCTTACATCCCTCAACATTTTTATCAACAACTTAGTTGATGAGATAGAAAGCACCCTCTGCAGATCTATGGACAACACTGAATTAGGGCGAATGAATGAAACACCACACAGTAGTTCAGTCTAGACAGACCTTGAGAAATTTGAGGCTTGGGCCAACAGAAACCTCACGCATTTCAGCAAGGAGAACCACAAAATTTTGCACCTGGGATGAATAACCATGAGCATCAGCAGAGGCTGAAAACCAACTGGCTCAGTAACAGCCCCACAGGAAAGAACCTGGGGGTTACAGTGGATGCCAAGCTCACTACGAGCCAACAGCATATCCTCACTGCAAACAGGGCAAACCACATACTGGACTATGTTCATTAGGATGAACACGGCAGCAGATCAAGGGAAGTTATTACCCTTCTCTACCTGGCACAGTGAGGCAGTACATGGAATCCTCCACCTGGTTTTGGGTTGCCAGGTTCAGAAGATACTAGAAGAAACAGGAGAGGGTCCAGCAAACAGCTGCTCAGATGCACAGGGCCTAGAAAACACGCCTTATGAGATGAAGGTGAAGGTGCCAGGTTTGTTCCATTTGGCAAACAGGAGGTCCAGGGAAGATCCAACAGCACCCTACAATCACCTGAAGGAATCAAAGATTAGAGAGCCAAACTTCTTGCAGGAAAAAAATTCTGCACTTAGAAGACGAATGAAGCATTGGAAGGTGTTACTCGGCGTGGCTGTGAAATCTCCATCCCTGGTGGTTTTTAACTCATCCAAAGCCACTGCTGACCTGATCTAGTGTTGCTAACAGTTGTACTTTGAATGGGAATCAAGGAAACAGGATCAAGAGATCCCTTTACAGTTTCTATGATTCCACTTAGCTATTTCCCACTCCAGCACCAGGGTTTTAACCTTGTCTGCTTAACAGATCAGTGTTCCTGTATTTGTCTTCCTGTATTTGTTGGCCATCACTAGCTACTGCAATTACAGTAAACAAAAGCTCCTGCTAAGAACAATAAAAGTCTTGAGATCATCCGGTTTTCAATAAGTTAGTAACTTAGTTTTTAGTTCAGCACAAAATATTATTTTTGCCACAAAGTACACTAGTATTTAAAACACTAGCTTGATGTGAAATAAATATAACCACTTAAAATTTTGTTTAATTCAGAAATAGCATACTTATATGAAAGCTCTTGATTAGTAGTTCCTCTGGATGACAACCAGAGAATCACCACCATTCTTACAATAGCAACAGGCAAGTTCCTTTAGAAATAAAGATTATATATACATTTTAAGAGTTCACTTCAGATAGGTATGTTCATTAAAACAAAATTAAGAGTTAAATTCCTGAAATCCCATCCTGTCTCAGGAGTTATGACAAGCTGCTTTCGAACAAACATTTTACATGCATAAGAGAATTTTAGCGCTCCCATAGAAGACAAAATGGCTATGTAATTTTGGGGGCAGGCCTGAAAAGCCACAATGAAGCCTAGAAAAAGCAATTGTAAAAAAAATGGTGCGATACATCAGCTAACAAGCCCAAGAACAAGGATATAAGAGATTATTGCATATTTGTTTTTCTAGACCTAACATAATACAGGATATCTCTTCAGTGACAAGAAGAGAAAACTTTTGTATAATCACATCAAATTAGTTACAAAAAACAATTCAGATTTCATTTTTACCCAACATGAAATGAAAAGCACTATGAAGGGGAAAGAAGAATTATTACAAAAATGTGGGGTTTGCCCCTTCAATAAAGATATGGTGACTTTGCACCTTCAATAAATCTAAAATTTGTTTTGTTAGGAATTAGAAAATACTTTAGTCCCAGAACAGTAAGCAAATAGTTTAAGTTCACTGACTTGAAAAAACATTCTTTTATGCTACACAGCCCTAAAATAAATACTTACAAGGAACTAAGAATATGCCACTATATCTTGGTTTTCATTTTCCTTCAGATAGAAGTGCTAGAATAAACATTCTTACTGGTTTACGTTGCTGTGTTTTTATGAGGTTAATAACTGAAGTGTCAATCAAGGTCTGTATAAATACAGGAGTTAAATACCTTCTGCTTTACAAGCACTTTTATTTACAAGAGAGCTAGCCAAGATTTCCAAAGGACTGCATGGTCTGGTTTGCTTTGATCTCTTTTAAGTACAAGTTTCTTTATACCTCTTGTTTTGCTATTTATTATACTCTTTGTGTAACCAGGTACGGAAAGAGCACCTGCATAGAACAAATACTTCAGGAAAAGTGTGACTTGGAGGAATAATTATACAACACACAGTTCACTAAAATAACTTGTGAAGTTCTTTCCCAAGAGCACTTTTGTTGCTACACTAGTAAGAGAAGTAAGCGTGCAATGGGCTCAGAATAAAAATAGGGGAACATCCCTTAAACTCAACTTCACAGATACAACTTCGTACTTATATCAACACATTAATCAACACTCAACTTTAATCTTCATACACAAATGTGTCTGTACATATGCATGTATATAAAAACTACAGAAAACATAGTTTAAAATAAAATATATATTTTACATATTTTTAACATTTTTTAGAAAGTTGAACTGTGTATATGCATGAGTTTGCACGTCTGTACATACATACGTACATACAAATATAAATAAAGAGATATGTATATGTCTCTAGAAAGTCTCCAAGAACTCCGTTCAACCACTGCCTATGTAAGTATTACCTTTAATCTCTTGCCACAAATTAGCACAGTGAATTTTACCTCCGAACAACCCACACACTTTCTCTCTGTCTGGGAGCATTCTGTGAAGAGTAACTGCTTTTTACTTCGTATGGTGAAGCTATGAATAAGGGTTGTGTACGTTATACATGGAATAAAACAGAATAATTGTATTGATTCATATTAATGAGAACTTTTATTGCTACAGCAGAAACTAAATCATCTACTCATGTGGTTAGGTTTACAGTAATTTCTGTTTCGTTTAATGCATTTTACTCATTCGGTAGAAACTAACATTATGCCTTTAAGTTATTTAAAACAAATGAATGGACTAAAGCTACTTCAGGCCAGCATGTATATTTTCAGGATGTTTCACTTTGAGTACACTTTCATTCATGTCACTTTACTGTGTTCATCTTCCAGTTTTCTGGCGCTGACTTAAGACAGCATGTTATGAAGATCCCCCCCATTCAGGAGAGCACAGATACAGATTCGTATACCAGTGCTTTAAGTGTGTGATCAGGTCCCAAAGAGTTGACTTGGATTTATGCGTGTTAATGACAAAATAAAACCTTGAAGTAGAAATGGTTCTGTAGATTTTCAGCATTTCAGGTAGATATACACATCGTATTCCTAAAATCAGCAGAAAACACATAGACACAGAGCATCCTCAACCTAAAGGAGAACAGTCTATATTTTCTGCTACAGGGGATTTTAGATAGTTTTATCTTAGATTTGTAAAACAAACAGAATAATTGAAGTCATGACACAGAGGGAAATAGATTTCTTTAGGAGCTTGTTTTCAATTTGTGTCTGTTTCTGCACAAAACTTTCCTGAATTTTACATTCATTTTACAAGTTAATAGCACCTTATCATCATCACTCCTATAATAAAGCCACTTAGAAATAGGAAGCCTCTTCAAAATTATGTTTAAACAAGCATATTATTATTGAACTATTAGTCAGTAAAAGCCGTAACGGTTATCTGTGTCAGCCTGAACTTTTGCATGTTTTCTTGAGGCAGTTCTGAGATTAAGTCTTTAAATCTGTCAAAGTCAATTAAAAAAAAAAAAAAGAGCTAGAGTATTAAAAACAAAAAAGTTGAGGAAAATAAATGTGGCCTATTTTTGGCAGACAGAAGGGGGAGGGATTTCTTTTTAACAAAAACAACCCCCTTACAAGACAATGTACTGCACCAAATCCTTAATAACTACTTCGCAAGCACTCACTGGAACAACTCAGGTGGCATGGAGGGAACATGCTGCAAAAAGTGGCACAGAAGGAACTAGAGAAAAAGGATCAGGGGCATTTAAATGGCTCAGTCATCTCATGAAACCTCACCATTGCTGACCTGCTATTTCAACTGAAAAGCTAGAGCAGACCAAGGTTGCCAGAGAAAATCCACCACTAGCGAGATCCAAGATAAAGCAATCCCAGCCCTTCCCTCTGCAGCACACGGTCCAAGAGGCACAGAGCTCAGAGGCCAGTTTTGTGAATCAAGCCATAGTTGCGTTTCCCTGCTGGAGCCGTCACAGGAGGCTCCACACTCTGCTGCCTCACCCCTGCCATTCCTGCGGACCCGCCACTGCCGTCAGCATCCTCTCGTGCATAGCTGTACCTCTGCTGGCACACAGGACTTCTGCCAGTGGTGTGTCTCCAAGTCAGCACTGAGTGTTCATGGGCTAGAGCCCTTCTGAGTATCACCTCTAGTGAAACTCTTCTAAGGGCTACGTGATTTTACGACACTGATGTGCCATTACAGCTTGACCACACTAGTGCCACCAAAGTTTCTTTCAGCTTACCCCAAAATGGTACTGTCCACTCCTCTGTGGGCAACACAGACTCATATCAGAGCCCAGTATGATGCACTGCAAAGGTCTGAAAGTTGCTGTTAAGACTGACAAAACATCATTCATGCAGAACAGATTTTTTTAGCTGTTAAGTTAGAAATACTGGAAGTGTTAGCCTGCCAAATGTAAAACATTCAACATGTACATACAATGTATTTTATGTACTTTAAGCTACAACTCGAGTGGTTTAGTAAAAAAGAAGATAATACCAGATTCATTTTATTTAGGAATAATATTATGAAAAGAGAGGTTTGCATTAGAGCATTCAATTTGCAGTTTTTTCCTCTAACCCTTCACAGTCTAAAATGCAATTACTTGCAGTCTTAAAAATCTTAATAGTTATACAAACCCTAATGTTAAAGAAAAAGTACATGTCCATTTAAGAGGAAAAAAAAATCAGCTTAGTGTTTTTAAAACTTAACTTGGTTTTACTCAGTGACCTTCAAGTGTGCAAGCAACCACTTACTGAGGAGTGCTGAACACTCAACTCACAATAAAAACAAAGCAAGCAGAGGGCAGTCGTGCATGTTGACTGCCTCACAGTTAATAGTGCACCTTCAAAACCTCTTTATACCTACATAGTTTTCATCTTATTATAAAGATAAAGCTTCTCCTTTCCAAGTTCTTCCAGTTATTAATATTCATCAACATTTACTGAGAGCTATTAATGAAAATAAAGACTTAAAGAAGTACTATGCAGACGGCAATTAAAGTCATTCCTTTTTTCAAATACATCTACACCAACATTGAGAACATGGCAGCATTCATACTCAATTTCCTAACAGCGTGAATATTTACTCCACAGATAATGTGTTAAGTTGATAGCTAAGTATTTTTCTGCATATGCATTTTCCCTTCACTAGATTTTAAATACAGAGGAGGTTTCCCCTCCCAAAATGCAAATATATACACCAGTTACTTCATGCAAAAATCACCAGGTTGCACTGTACCATTTCAGCCTTGCTTTAAAAAAATCCTGCTTTTCAATCAAAGACTTGAAGCTTTTCCTTCCTGCAATCTCCTCCACCAAGGGGAGAAGCTAAGGAAATTCTCCCCATCCCTTCTTTTAACCCAAGCCTCTACCTGAGGCCATTGGCTGTTCTTTGAGGACTTTGAACATTTGTATTCCAACTTAAAAAACTCCATTTTCAGATACGCCAGGACGATTCTCTTTTATTACTCTAAAGACTAAAGCTTGTCTTAAGTCAAATGGCAAATTGCCTCAAAGACAATTTCTGCTCATGGTCATCCTCTTAAAAAAAGCTAAAAGCCAGAAATACTACGTATTTCATGAGAAGAGTCTTGCCTAGTACCAAGCATTAGCGGCTTTAATTAGCATTGCACTACAGACCAAAAAGGTCTCTGATATATTTGTGTGTGTATAGCACTGAACTACAGACCACTAGTCTGTACTCGAGTATTATATATACACATATATATAGTGCATATATACACACATATATTTGTGTGTGTAAGAACTTAGGTGAAACTATCACTATTACTACTGTAACTCATTTGGGCAGATTTCCTCTACGACAAGAAATTTAATTACGCATCAAAATTAATTTCAGATAACTTTATATGTAAGTTATTTTGACTTTCACGTACAGATCTGCATTAACTATCACAACATATATTACATTTCATTTTTAGAATCTCTTCATCTCAAGGCATCCCAGTTTTTCATGTGATGAATACTGGAGCCCACAATCAACTAGAGCAAATACTTACTTCAGATGATTTGCAATCTGTAGCAACACTAACAGGGGAAAAAAAAAACCTCTGTGAAAAAAACAGAATTATTAAGCGCACACTATACCCCAGCTTCTTGAAGAATGCATGGAATCACCAAATCTACACTGTAAAATGACTGCATAAGAAAACTGGCAATGGCTATTTAACCAAAACACAAGAGGCAAAACTCATCAGCCTACAGAACTCGCTGCCGTTCAAACTCCTACTTCAATCAGTTTGCATTAAACCAAGTGCAGTGCTCGGGCCTTCCACGTGCTTCCGGGGTGGCCAGCGGTAGGCCATGCCGGGGACCGGGGCACGGCAGCCCCCTCTCCCCTCCGGGCCCCTGCTCGGCCGGCCCCCGGCAGCCGCCGCTGCTCCATCTGAACGTTCATCATTGCTCGACA
>Ga0181612_111627_pt1 | contig 22358 bp, 14 predicted proteins | sample HoacroProtozoa21_FD_119630 | JGI IMG/M metagenome (GOLD analysis project Ga0181612, IMG submission 119630) | Hoatzin crop microbial communities from Cojedes, Venezuel. Combined Assembly of Gp0051906, Gp0051904, Gp0051908
CCTCCTTCTTGCCCTTTTTGAAGATTGGAGTGACATTGGCCTTTCTCCAGTCCTCGGGCACCTCTCCTGTCTTCCAGGACCTCTCAAAGATGATGGAGAAGACCACGGTGGAAGAAGTTTCCTGTTGGTTTTGACCTTGCAACAACCACATGAAGTGCCCTTTTCTTTCCTTTCCGTGATGGATGTCTTTATGAACCATTGAAATATTATGGTCCACGTCAGATTTTTTTTTTTAGGCTTTTGTTTAACGTGGCTTGTGTTAAATGTGGTTTCAAAGTGATGGCCTAAAATCAGAGTATCAATTTCTAAGGTGCGGTGAATTCTCACACTGTGCACCAATCCAGTCTGACAGTGCTCTGGACCCAACATATTTGGAGAAACACGCAGGTGAGCTTTTAGGCAGCAGGAGCAGGGCATATTTGAAGAAGTCTGAGTACAAACAGATGCATACAAACAGAGAAAATGAGATTAAATATAATCATTGTCACACACACACATAGCATATGCCAAATAAATACCAAGTAAATACATTTATGTCCACAAACAGTATGATACATCGCCAAAAGAAGCAATGCATTTATATCTGGATATATGGGTTGTATAGCCATGTCATTGCAATGTACGTATTGCCAGCTGGATGTGATAGATAGCCGTATAAGTACATCTTGTTTATTAACTCATACTTATGGTATAAAGCCATATAAACACAATGTATTCGTAGCCACATTAAATCTCTCCTACTTATCAGCTCATCATCTCACTTCCTATCTCAGCAGAAAATGTCTTCTCTCTTACTGAATCTTCTTGGCTTGCGCTTCTTATTTAGATGAATGATTCTGCCCTTTAGCTTCCCAGACGCAATGTGGGGATAGAACTTGTACAAAAATGCTTGGCATAAAAGAGGTCACAGAAAACAAGGCTGGGAGAGACTTTGTGATGTTGTTGATTCCTTGGCTATGGGCAAGGACTGGCAATACCTGTGTCATGCTTGTGGGAATTTCATTACTACCCTAATGACTGCTCTGTAAGAGAAGAGGAGCAGAGCTAGCCTGGATCCATCCCACCACCAAGGCATCAGGCACCTCTGTGTCTCCAACTGCAAGACAGCAGCATTAAAGGGTGGATAGCAGTCCATTTTTGCCCTTTATTTTGATCTTTCCTTGCTTCTGGTAGTGCCTAGGGTAGCTAAAGGACAGTTTGTCTATGCCTGTATATGGAGATGTACTGAAGTGTTATTTTTTTTTATTGCAGTAGCAAGTCAAGAAAGTGCCAGCACTGAAGGCTATGTGACAGCAGGAGATTTGGTGTAGTTCACAGTAACTGTTTAATATCTGTTTCTGTTTTGAAGCTCTTTCTGAAGGATTTAGGTTAATATCCCCATTTTGTAGGGGTGAAACTGAGGCACAAGAGCTTGCTAACGTCTTGGACCAGGTCCAGAACAGAATTAGAATTAAGGTTCCTGAGTCACTGTGCGACGAAATAAATAAACAGCATATAGAATAGCTGATTCAGATGAAAGATGCTTGTCTGCTTTATTGATTTGCACAATCATCTGTGACCCTGATGCTGTAGGACAGATGATGTTATTACTACCTCATAGTAAGGAGATATTACAAAGGCTTTGTCAGGCTCATTTTGGTCTGATCCCTTACTCAGGAACATCCATGCCAGAAGTAATTCATAACTTGTTCCTCCTAGGCAAATTACCATTAAAATCTTTTAATCTTGTTCTTTCCTGTGAGGAGTTGTAGATATCCATTACATTTCTTAGAAGAGCTGTTCTGAAGCATTTTCAGTAAATTTAATCCCTTCCACCCCATGTTTAACCCGCTTTCCTGAAAGAATGAGGCATATACAATTGCAGGAGCCATCCACCTGCAGTGTTTCCATCTTCCTCTTGACCTTTAATAAGGGCGAGCCCCTCTGTTGATCCCAACTATAGCTGACAGCGGGATAGAGATCTCAAAGGTGCTTCGTTCTTGGGAGTTTTGTGAAACTGGCAGCAGGAGGAAGCCCTGGGGCAACCACCACTGGAGACTCCACTGTGACCTTCCCAGGTGTGGGCAGAGCAGGGTGGTAGATAGGGGAGCACCTGAAGTACTGCGGGTGTGGAAGGGGATGTTGCACACGGGCAAACCAAAACCCAGGGCACATAAGAAAACTAACCAGCAGTAGCTCTGTTGTCAGCTCTGCTCTCTTGGACTACCTTGTTCCCTCTCTAAACTCTGCTGCGGTACCTCTCTGGGAATCGTGAAATCCGGTTGTCTGAGGAAGGGAGTGGGGAATGCCAGACAAACCAGAAACCTGCTCTAAGTTGCCTGACATCTTGTTGAGATTTTACTGTGCCACACTGGAGGGATGTGGACATGGATCAAAAGCGGCATGCTCTGGAGAACTGGGATTTTCCTTCCCAAAGATGTCATGTCTCTTCCATGGTGCAAGTCACTGAGACTTTGCTGGCCTCTGGGTGAGGAAGCTTCCCACCTTCATCCCAGAGGCCTTGTGTGATGCTGGCTGTTAATTCTCTCATTGGTCCAGGACTGATTGCAGCTCCTGGGAAGGGGCCACCCGGAGAAGTGAGATAACATGACACAAACCCCAGCTACAAGGAGCCATGGTCCCAAACTGGATGGTCTGGTGGTGTGCAAATACCTATCTTGACCCTCTTTATGTTCCTCACCATGCTTTCCTGTGAGATGCTGAAGTGTAGCTAGCCCTGGCCCACACAGGTTATTCGTTCCTGGATGGAGGTGGACAAGTTCTTGTGGGTCACACTGTTGTTTGGTTTTCTGTTACAAACAGGAGAGGCAGCAGGAAAAGTCTCTCAGTCAGACTGTCAGTCCTGGGCTGTTCCCTGAGCAGTCTAACAAGGCAGCTGTCGCTCACTGATGAAAGCCCTAGTTAAGTCTGGAAAGAGCATGGTGTGGCTGAGATGACCTGGGCTCCTAAGGAAATGTAGGGGAGCTTGCAGCTCATCCTGTGGTCGCTATATCTTGTGCGTGGTGCATTACTCCAAGTTGAGAAGATAACGCTCCCGGAGAGAAGCTGATATGTCTGCTGAGCAAAGCTGCGGTGCTCTTAGAAGACTGGTAAAGCAGTGAGGTGCTGCTTGAATTACACAGACTTGGCCTCCCAGTTCTGCCCTCTCGTCATTTTTTTTTTTTTCCTAACCCGGTGCACTTCCATGACATGAAAGCCCAGTAAATGACACTCAGCTGCTATCAACTCTGTTATAACATGCACTTTTCTGAGGGAGGAAAAAAAAAACAACAGATCTTTATCCAAGGTCATTAGTTGACAATTGCAGCCTGTTTGGAAATTGCTTGCTCTCTCTGCTAATTGGTCTACCAGACCTGTTCATTTGTTAATTTGATGCCATTAGGTAACTGGCACATCTCCACTGCAGATAGAATAAAGCAAGGACCGAGGATGCTGTTTTGGTCTTTTTCTTTGGATGCAAGGCTGCTCTGTGCCTGCCAGGGGGGACCGTCCTCGGGGTGGTGGGACACTGTACAGACACCCTGGGCTGGGTGTCACTGCTGTTGGGTGGTGTAAAACCTGCACTCTGTGATGAAGGTGATAGGCTGAACAAATTAATTGCTCGAGGTTGGGTGAATAGCTCAACCTTAAAGCAGCTATTGCAATTATTTAGATTGCAGATCCAAAACCAGTCAATATGGGGCCAAAGTGAGAGAAAAAAAAAGTTGTTTCATGGTTAAATTTGTGCTGTATTTGACCAAAAATGAGTCCTACAAATAAGAGTGAAAGGTCGGACCCACACAACAGGCACCAGTACCTGCCCTGACCCTCTCTTCTCCTTGGTTGTAAGACCATAACCTGGGATGAGGGCTTGGGTCTCAGCCATCGACTCTCCCAGCGAGTGCCTTTGGCACAGGCAGCCACCCCTCTGCCCTACTGTCTGTGTGAAATGGGAATGGTCAGAGGGGAGCAGAGACAGGCCGGCTCTGCTCTCAGTCTGGTGAGGCCAAGCTCAGGAGGGAAACACAGATCCCAGTATGTGGGGATACCCGCTGTGTCCCCCCCCAGATATGCCCTATACTTGGAAGGTTAGACTATTTTTGGAGGAGAAAGACCTTGAATTCAACAGAGATTGGATCTGAACCAAGATTAATGCCTGAGATGCTGCAACAGAAGAGACATCAGCTGTGTCTCTCAATCTGTGAAAGGTGCCAAATGCCCTGAAACTATTTATACATTTAAGCATACTCAGTGAGTGCAACCCAAACTGTTTCAGGTTGGCTGAAACAATCTTTTAGCAGCTTCACTGTATGCTTTGAAAAAAAATTGGTCTTCCTATTATCAGGTCTGCCTCCTCCAGCCTGTCACACTGCTGTGCCAAGCAGAAGCACAGCCCGTCTGCAAACTGGTGTTACTGGTTGATGGTATCTCTGTGTTAAGGACCTGCTTTTTGTGGCAAATGGCAGCCGTAATTTCTTTGGTGTGGAGAAGGAAAATTAATTAGCTCAGCCAGTGCACAGAGCTGCTGGGTCCTGCCAAGACAGGGCTTGCCTTCAGCTCCCTGTGCTGTTCCAAGTGTGTGGGGAACTTGAGTCACGGTGAGAGCCAGGGGTCAGGCAGGGCTTTTTCCCCCACTGTCCAGCAGCTCTGCCTTGCTCCAGTACTGGCCCCTTACCTCCGTGCCTTAGAAACAGCCCTAGGACCAAGTATCGTCTTGCTCATTCCATGGGGCCACCCAGCAGCCCCCTTGTACCCTGCACTTGTATCCTTCATCCTCGGTCTTCCCTTGTATCCTGCATCACAAAGAGACCAGGAGCATCTCAGGCTCAAAACTTACAGCCTTAAAGAAACACCTGTTTTTTTTCCAAAAAGTGTGTTAGAACCCTGCAGTTTACTGCCACACACATGAACTGTTGCTGTCCGTGCCCTATTGCAATGACAGCAGAGTGTGAGATGAAGGGTTGCGTCCAGGTGTGGGAGTGCAAGCCCCTCCTCCTTCGTCTCCATGAAGGGCCTTACAGATGGCAGCATGAGCAGAAAAGGGCGTCCTGTCAGCAAGAGCAACACTAACAACTTAAAAATCCAACTTTAGAGCAGTTCTGCTGCTTTTAAATTAGATAGAAATATTAACCCTGTTGTTTCAGGGTTCTCAGTTCCTGGCTCTCGCTGGCTGAACTTTGCTACCTAACGCTGGTGCTTTTCACTGCCCCACGCGCCTAAGAAAACACTATTTCTGTGCATGATCCAGGTGTTGGGCACAGTGATCGAAGCAGATCCCAGGAACGCCACACCAGGGTGGGAAGTGAAGGGGACTGTTGATCCTTCCTCGGACCTGCCCTTGTGTCAGAGCTAAGCCCAGGCCCACGTATGGAAAGCTGGGAGAAGGGAACCGGTCGAGCACACCTGGGGAGAGCCTGGTTTTCAGCGGGTAACCTGTGTTTTGGTGCTGTTGAAGGAAAACGAGCAAAAGCCCGTGCATTTCTCCCTGGAATGGAGCTTTCGCCAGCCCAGCTATGTTAGTCACAAATCGCACCTCATCGTACCCGACAGTTGCAGCTAGGCTGGAAAAAGCTTGTCGTCTTGACCTGGCGTCAGGAGCTGGAGGATTTAGCGGGCTCTTCCTTGCTGCGTTAGGAGAATTTCTTAAGAAAACACTTTCCTTCCGTGGGTGATTTCACAAGCTGGGAGAAAAGCAGCTGTTGGTGGTTCACAGCTCAGACTTCCCTGAGAAGTGTAAAGTCTCAGCTGGACACCACGATGATAGATTTTATAGATTTCCCCCTCCTCCCTCCACATCCACCCGGCAGTTAAACCCAACAGTAAGCTACAGTGCGTTTCTCCGTGTTTAACTTCTCCTTGAGATAATCCATTTGCCTCTGTTCTTTGAAAACTTACTGAATAAGCCACTTGTTTCACACTGGTGGGGAAATAACACTTTGGGGGCCCCTTTTGTGCCTGTCTTATGTATAACAGAAGCGCAGAGTTTTAGAAAGTCTAATAAATACCCAGCTCTGCCAGATGTTAACTTTCCTTTTTTTTTTTCTTTTTTCTTTCTTTTTTTTTTTTCCTACTAGAAAGGAGGTCAGAATCTGCGTCCCAGACTTTCGCTGACTGCAAATAAAATGGAACTATTTCTAAGAGACATGTTGTGACAGTGTAAATTATCACATTTTAGATGGTGTTAAATATAGAAATGCCACTTAAGAGGGGACGCATTTTGTGCTGCGTCTGATATTTGTCTCATCGAGGCATCCTTGTGAGATGGTGTCTGTTCACTATCTCCCCACCTTTTTGCTCTGTTATTCTGCTCTGTCTACTGACAATGGGTAATGAAGAAGTTGCAGCTTTTTCTGTGCTTCGTGGTGCTTGAGAGATGGGGGCAGGTCATTGCATAGCCCGTGGGGGCTGACTTCAAACCAGAGTGCAGTGGAGAAATTCCCACTTGCAAGATCTGCCCCTTCATCCCAGGGGGAAACCTCTGGGTTAAATGCAGGGAGCAGAGGCAGGTGAAAGATGGCGAAAGGCTGTGCTAACACAGCCTCATGGCTGGAGGGTCTGCAGGCGGAGAGGCTGGAGAGACAGCCCCAGCGAGGAGATGGGATACAGCCCAAGTCAAGAAAGCCAGGGGGAGGAAGAAAAACATTTCCCTTAGGCTGGAACAGACAAAATTCACTGGAGTGGATGGTTTTGAAGTTTGTTTAGTTATTTTGGCTAAACCTAGCTCGTTGATGGCTCTTTTTCCTTCTCCTGTTGGAAAAGCATGTGTCTGGTCTCATTTATAAAATTAAAAATGCCATTTTCTTTATGGTGTATGCTCTCTGCTGCTTCTCAAGAGTGGTAATTGCATGGAAACTTGTATGGTTTATACCTAAAGGAATCTTAATTTTAATACATACAAAATTACACCTATTTAAGCCTCATTTAGTTAGAAGCAGTGCAGTTTTCCATCAAACGCCTCTCCAAACAGAAGCTGGTTTTGCACTTACAGTGGATTCTCAGTTGTAACTTTATCTTCCCCGCCTTGGTCTCAGCTCCATTAAACTTAATCACCGTCATATACTATTACCGGTTCAGTTAATGAAAAATAGTATTCTGCAAAGGTAAAGTGTTATAATTAAGGGCTCTGTGTAGCCACAATAGCTTTTGTGCCTTCAACCTTTTTTCACTTCTAAAATCGGTTCATTCTGTGCAGAGCGAAAGGCCAGAAATGCTTATGAGATGAAATAATTCTGCTCAGATGATGAGAAAAATAATAATGTAGGATTACATGGCCACAGATAAAATTTTGCAACAGATTCTTGTCCCTGCCATGGATCATCAGACCGATCTGATACAACTCATAAGTAGGCCAGTGTTGCCCAATAAGTTAATAGCAGCGTTGCTTTTATTCAGAATGATACCAGGCTGCTTTAAAGCAGTAATGAGACAGGCACGATGGGGCTTGTGGTCTGGCCAGAGAGCCCAGCCTGTGGGGGAGAACAGGTCCATCCCAGAGTCCACAGCACCCGTGGGCATGCTGGCGGTTCAGGCCCAGCTGAACTAAGGTGAAATAATTTGTCTGAACATACACAATATTAATTTGGTCAAAATTACTATTTTGCCTATGCACTGAATTAATTTCGTATTGTCTTCCTAATCCCCTAAATTAAAAAAGTCCTGCATGGAAAATTCCTGATCTGTGCTAATAAAATATGTTCTTTTGTATTTTCTTATGATGCACATCCAGCTATATAAATATAGATGATTTGTAGCTATACACAAATAAAGCGGGATTTTCAAAAGCAGTCTAACTACTCCCAGCCTAAACTACTTGGAGTAAAAGCAGAGAGAGTTTATAATTAAATTCACTGGGAGCTGTGCTAGTCCCCTGCTGAGTGCTTTTAAACATTCCTCTCCTTAGACTCTACTGGGAGAGAAATATACTGTATGTATTGCCATCTTGTTTCAATATAAACATGTCAGACTGTAAATCTCAGATGCAGAGATAGGCTCAAGCTGAAAAATTCAGATCCAGATTTCCGACGTTCTCTGTTTCAGATCAGCTCCATTGTGGGCTTTGAGTTTGAAGACCGGGTCCAGGTTCCTTCCTCGCATTTGGGGAGGGTTGCCTCTTGGACCCCACGTCCCACTGAGCTCCAGTAATACTACATGTACTGAATTAGCTTCTGATTTCTCTCAACTCCTAGGTGCTTTCCCGGAGTGAAATGCCCTTTGTGTTTCAGCACCTATGTCCCTGATAACCTTGCTCCCATTCAGAAGATGATTACACATTTCCTCTGTAATAGGAGCAACGTATACATGTCTTTGGTTTCACATTTTTGTTCTGCGAGTCCCTGTGTCTTTCCTTCCATGCCCAGTGCTGAACAGAGACGAATAATACAACAGCAACAACAAAAATAGCATCGTGGTTATTATTAGCGTCGGACAGGTTTCTCGCTGGGAACCGATCCATCTGTGAAATGGGCCGTGTGCCGCAGGGCAGGGCGCTTCTCCTGCCTCCCTGGCTCCTCTGATGGGAGGCGGAGGCTGAAGAAAAACAAAGCAAAACCCAATGAACTTTGGCTAATTTGGGAAGTGATAGCAGGTTTTGATGTGTTGACAATCCCAAGCTTGTTTCAGCAGTAGATGTGAGGGAGAAAGCGGAGGGGGGGAGGAGGGAAGAAAATGTTTCCATAACGACCAACACGTGAATGCTGTGAACGTTCCCGCGAGGTGCTGGCGTGTGCTCACGGCACATGCATCTCCTAAAAAGGTGTGTATGCTCTGCAGATGTTTTCTCAGAGCAGGAGATGTCCTAATAAGCAGGTACATTGTTCCACATGTTTAATCATGAACGGCGGTGAATGGCTGCTTCAATTCTCCTGACCCTTTTTTCTTCCCTCCTGACCTTTTTCTTTCCTAGCCTGTCACAAATGAAGAATGATTATTAACAGAAATAAAAAAATAAAATTAAAATACAGAAAAAAAGAAAGTAAGAAGATTATGCTTGAGGGAGAAGGGGGACTTGGGAACATAAAGGAGAGTCGAAGTGTGTTATATAGCATTTGTTTTCTCTGCTGCCATTTTATTGCTTTTCTGGGAGCCCTGCCAGAAAAATGGCGAGTAGCACTTTAATTAAAGAAGGCTCTGTGTGCACTCCAGCTGTTCCTCATGTGACCGGCCTGTCTACGGGTAAAGCAAAGGATGCTCCCGCCAGCTCACCCAAATCAATTCTAACCTAATTCCCGACCACACACTGTCAAGTGTTCGTGCAAACCTGCAGCGTTTTTAGGGCACTGCCTGCGAGCCAGATGCTCGGCACCCAGTCCTGCCTCTGGTATCCTCGCGTATCTGCAGGCAGAATCTGGCAGCAGGATTGCCAGGGGTGCGCGAGTGCGTGGAGAGAGGTGGGGCTTCACTTCAAACATTTTCTCTGCCCGCAGCAATATTCGTTACACATAAATGGACCGTGCTGCCTAGAAGGAAGGGCATTTTTGGGGTTGGTGGTGGAAGGTTGGGCCCCCACCGAAGTTTCTGGGAAAGCAGAAATTGGCTGTGAATGAGTATGACTAATTTTTCAGTAGTAACCTAGATCTGAGATGCCCCAGGCTCAGGGAAGACCAGTGTATTGTTTTGGGTTTTTTTCACTTGCTTTGGAGGAAAACAAATTCAGCTGGAAAAGAAGAGGCCAGTTATGCCAATGCACCTAAGCTGAAAATCTAGCTGCACGTTTGGAAGGTGCTGTATGGAGTCAACAGCAATTTTTAAAAAATATGAATAAAACAAAGCTGCATAACAGGATGGAAATTTTTGTGATGACCCTATATAAGAACACTGACATAGGATCTTTTAGTTTATACATATTCAAATTGTGTTTCTTGTGAAACTGTCCTCTGAACCTAGTTTCTAGTGGAAGAAAATGTTTACTGTGCTGATGTAGGCTATATAGTCCCTTAAGACAATAGGTTGGACTGAGTTCTTGTTTATGGTACAGGGCCCCTTTGCAGCCCTCTGCCAGCGTGGAGGGCACGAAAATGAATGCGATGTTGTCTGTGCCCACTGTAAGGCCATTCTCCAGTGCCAGACAGGCGCAAAGGGGCCTCTCTGTAAGCGAGCGTGTAATAAAACCCTGCGTAATAAAATCCTGTGCTTTTGTTGCAGCAGCTCAGTGGCATTACTGCCATCGTGAATGTCACTTCTGACGTACTAATTTAGGTGTGACATGAAAGGTCCAAGTGTAACCTAAAGTGTCCCGCAGCTGAAGCATTTTATTGTACTTTCACACACCTCACCTACTAGTAAGTAACATGAAGCTGCTTCCTCCCACAGCGGTGCAGAGCCGAGCCTCCTGTATTGACCTGTGTGAGACCTCTTTTGGGAGCTTTCCAACCCTTTTACTTTCATAGCCTAAGAATTGTTCCTGCTGTATTTGTCTACCTCCCCGCACACCTAGGTCTATTCACACGGTTTACTGCAGTGGAGATGAATTGATATATTACACCGAGGAGATTCAACACCAAGCTATTGTATTTCTGAAAGTCAGCTTCAGAGCAGTGAGGACATGTTGGACTTCCTCCCCCTTCTAGCAAAAAGGAGAAACAGAGGAAAAACCTGGTAAAGGGGAGATTTATCTGGATGCTGCAGAAGCATAGAGGTTTGGATGGAGTCTCGGTGTGCAGGTGGGAGGTTAGAGCTCTATCTTGTACGCTTTGTCCAGCCTTAATGTGTTTGCAGAAGGCGTCACAGTAGATGAACAACTGTTGACACACGTTGATAGTATTTAAAAAAAGGTCAGCTCAGTCCTTTCTGGCAGAGAAGCTGTGTTGCCAGCTGTGGATAACTTCTGAGCAGTGTCTGGAGGCTCTGGAGGCTTTTCTGTGATGTTTCCTTTGTGCATTTACTGTTTGCTGTGAAAACCAAGTGATGCTCTGGACCGTCTCTTTGCACATGCACCAAACTGTCATTGTCAGATTTTGGGTTCCGTTACATATAGCAGCGTGTTTTACTTGGTTACGGAAATACGTGTGCATGCTGCATGTATGCGGGCCCTGCTGTTAGTGGCCCAGAGTCTGGCCGTGGTCATCTCTGCTTGTGAGCTGGCTGCACGGTCTCCTCTTGGCTGGAGATACGAGGAGTGCAGGGCCTTTTTCTTTTATGCTCACATGCCAGTCTTGTTTCAGTGACACTGTTCATTTGTACCCCAGCTCTTTTCTCTGAAGTGATTTATCTGTTGTATGTTGTCCAGTTTCTCTTTGGGAGATGCCGTTACAGCAGTTTTTCATTTCTCTGGTGCTGCCTTTCAGCTCAATACCAGATTGTTTCCTCCATCCATGCAAGTTTCTATTACAAGAAAACTCATAAATTATTTTCCTTTCCCTAGACTTGATTTTTTGGCTTGCTAGGCAGTTTACCTTCTCTTCACGTACATCTGAGTGAACTTTGTTTGTCCTGGCTGCTTTGAAGTACAGGCTCAGAAGCAGCAACATCTTCTTGAGCTAAAAACCCTCTGGGCAGAGTTGGTGCTTATATAGGAGGCCCTTTGCAGTTCTGTGCATCAGGTGCTGGGGAATAATAAGACAAAGACGCTTTTCTTATACGATGATGTGGATTCCTTATTAGCAGAATTATTTCCAAAATGTACCTGGAGATGGCATTCCTACAGCTGCGGTTTACTTCTGATGCTTATCACAATTTTTTTCCCTTCTGCAACTTTGATATCTGCCTCCGAGTTACAGGCAGGCTGCCGTATCTTTTTATTTATTTATTTTTGGTTCAAGTGTCTATGGATTTGCTGGAGTCAGTGGTTGCCAGTATGCCAGCCACCCGAAGGGCACAGATTTTACCGTCATTCTGCTGTGGTCTAGCAGGCGCCCTTATCCTTCAGACGTGCTGGGCTTTGAACTAGCGTTGTGTCATCTTTGCATAATTGTTATCGGCAGGAGATCTGCTCCCGGTGTCTGACTGCCTCTGTTGGGTGAGCTTGTCTCTCAGTGGTCTTCCTTTGACTCCCTGACATCTAGACAGACAGGCACCGGAGGGTTTATCTTGGTCCAAGCCCTGCTTCTGTTGCCATCCATGTGGGCTTTGCCCGCTGCTGTGCAGTTATCGACAGCTCCATCTCTATTCTGTCCCGAGTTGTACCTAACTCATGTGACGTGTGGTTCCTGCCACAAACTACTGCTACCTTTTGCCATTTCTTCATAGAGCATTTGATGACCTGATGCAGGCATGCCCATCTAAGAACAGAAGTCTCTGGCCTGTGGCATTTATTGTGGCTGGCTGCTCAGCTTGGCATTCTTTATCTCTTTTTCCTTAATATTCTGATGGGCTAAGGCAAACTACCCTGCACAGGAAACACAAACTTGGATTTTGGACTTCTAAATCAATTCTCCATGCCTGGATGTTTTTCTGGTGGAAACACGGGTGTTGTAGGAAGTTGGATAAATTGGTTTCATTCCAACACAAGGTCAGGATGCGGCCAAGGTACATACCCAGCCTGGCAGCTCCAGCACTCCCCATCCTGCTCAAGCATAACTATGGTTTCTTCACTTTGTTTCTCTCCAGGCTGATTATGGCCATCATGTTTCATGTGCCTTGTGAAGAATGACAGCACGAAAGGATCCAGGTCTGTAAACCAGGATTAGTTCTGCATTGAAAAACTTAGAAATGCTTCAGCCTAAGATGGTGTTCCAGCAGTGTGCAGACAGCTCTGGAGCTGAAACAGTCTCTGTCCTTGGCAAGGATACCAAGAGAAAGACCAGCAAGAGAATAAGTGGTCTATAGTATAGTCAGACATCTTGGAGACATCAGACTGGGACACAGAGCAGAGCTCAGGAGTGGGTAAGGGTGTGCTAAATGTGAACTACACATCACAGACAGAGGGAGAGTCTTTGAGACTGAGAGAGGGAAAGCAGACAGAGGTGACCCAAATGTAATGCTTCTTGTTTGGCTGATGCTGTTTAAGGCTCTTCCAGGCAGGATCGTGGCTATAGCTGGCTGAGAGCATGTCTGTGTTGGATGAACGGAGCTCACCAGGTGCCTCTGAGCAGAATGGTATGGTTGTTCAGCACAGGGCTGCACAGTGATACTAGCTTGGTCCTGGAAGCGGGGATAGCTGAGTCACACCAAGAGCCAGGACCTGGTCAGCAGGGGGAAATGTTCTGCCTGGTGCAGCTCTGTGCTGCTCCGCCTGCTAGTTTGTTCACACAGGGAGCAGGGATCTCATCATGAGGCCGTGCTCCACTGCACAGTGTACCCCTAACACCCGCCCTACTGATGCTCCAGACCAGCTCCTTCCATTGTCAGTCCTGCAGAAACCAAACTGACAGTTTTTGATGATGAATATATGGAGCATGAACCAGCTGGGCTGACCACATAAAACAGAATGAGCTGCTACCTCTGGTCTTCCTGGGTCCAAAATGAAAGACAGCTGCTGGCCAACTATGGCCTTGCACAGCTTCGCAAAATCAAAATTGGATCTAATGCCAGCACTAAACAAAATTAGTTTAGAGTTTGGTCTCTACTCAGTTCTGCGTGCATTGAAACACGCCTGACATTGTGGTACTAACGCACTGTTCAGCATAAATATTAGTAGCGTTGTTTTGGACACAGCCTAAAGTAGCTGCCAAATGACATCCTGCTCAGGAATGGTGATGCTGCAAGCATGATGAAGTAGCTTATAAACCCCCATGCGCAGCACCCGCCATCAAAGCCCATAAAACGTTACTTTAGCTGTAGGACGACAACACCTTTCTCGAGGAGTCTGAGGCAGCTGGCTGGATTCCCATGTAGAAACTGTCTTGGGTATTTGGGAAGCACTAACGAGATACAGGATCTTTGTCCGTCAGCGCTTTGAGCGCAGTGCAGGTGGGTATGACCACAGTTTCTGCTGTGATACCAGCACTGATGCTGGTGGACTTGGGGAAGCTGCGCTAGGACAAGAGCGGTGGGGAACAGTGGTATGTTCAGGCTGAAGTGCTTGAGGGAGTGAATGGAGCTGATAAAATATGAGGTGCCTTAAAGATTTTTAAAAAACTGAATTAAGTTCACGCGTCCTGATAGATGTAATAAGATTGTTACTATTATCAGTCTTTCATCTTAACATAGTCAGGACTTGGTGGTGCCAGATACTGTACTAATAAAGAGCAAAACCCAGGCCCTACCCTACAGAGTCTGCAGTCTAACCACAGGATTGGCAACAGCAGGAGGGCACAGACAAATGGGGCAGCAGCAGGAGGCAGTGCCGTGATGCTGGCCAGGGTAGGCTGTGGAGGCACCTTAGCAGCAGCTTATGAAGGACCCAGGTGTTTGGAGATGTTGCGGCAAAGGGGAATCTGAAGGATCAGGTCAGCTTGCAGGGCAAGATGTGGAATGCATCGGGATGCCTGTCTGAAAGCGTGGCTGTGGAAAACTGCATCGCAGGCTGAGCTCTTAGAGGTGACCTCTTGGCCCAGAGATAACAGGGAGTGTGGAGAGTGTGTGGAAAAGGAAGTGGCCTGTGTTGGAGCCAGTGTTCTGGGGGGAGCTTTGGGGGGCGTACAGGTGCAAATTGTGAGTGGTGGGGCTCTGCAGAAGTATTCAGAGTGGCTCTGAAGTGGTAGGGATTGTATCTGAGATGGCAGAAGAGATGGTGCTGCAGTAACCAAGATGCTGAGAATTTGGCTGGGCTTTTTGGTGTGCAGAATGTCAGAAAAGGCCATGTCTGAGTGGCATCACTTGGACTGAACCTGGAAGGTTTAGCTTGGAGGGTTTAGATTGGAGGTGCTAATCCTGAGGAAGGCTATAGCTGGAAATGGCCCCTGGAAGGGTGATCTTGCTGGGCTCTGGCGTGGAATGGAGGAGGAGGTTAGAGTCTGTCTCAGGGACCTGGTCTAGGCTCACTGTTAAGGAACAGTGTAAGGCTTTGTTTGAGCAGGTCTGGAGTCAGGATTGAACCAGGAGCCACCCACATGGCAGGAATGGCTGAACTTGTGTCTGAGATGGGGGTGGTCTTGGAGACAAGTTGCGGTGGGAGAAGGCAGCATCAAGAGCAGAACCCAGCAGGGCCCTCTCATCAGGAAACAAGGGAGGTGAGAAGGATCTTCAGAGAGACTGTAAGGGAGGTATGAGTAGAAACAGGACAGAAGAGTATCATGGAAACTAGAGGAAAATAAATCCTCAGGAAGGTGAGATGACTGAGTGAAGGTTGGGGTGAGTGCAAGCAGGCTGGAGCTAGAAAGCTGGATCTGAGAAGATGAAGACAGTTGTCTGGAAATCAGGCTGTCTGTTTGGCCAGAAGTTTTGGGTTCTGTATGTCTGCTTTTGATCTCACTATGAACATAAGTAAAATATTTCCACTTTTCTGGCAAAGTGGATGTCCCTAGACCATGCAGCTGCTCAGTGAAAGCAGCTTTGTTGTCAGGATGGTGGCCAACAGTGCAATGACATTATACAGCTGTTTGGGGCCCTGCGGTCTTGCCTGCATTCATCACCTGCCTGCAGACTGGTCCCAGCTCTCGTTGCTGACCCACTGGAAACTTCTGCCTTGCACCAAGCTAATGTTTATCAGACTTCATAGGCTTTGAATAAAATAATTCCTGTTCCAGGGGATTTGGATGTTTTGACAAAACTTTGGTCTCATCCTGAAATCTCCAAGCAGCTCCAGCTATCAATGATTTAGACATCTGTGGTCCGAGCTGAGCACAAGGAGAAGCTGCAGTATTTCTTTAGCTAGTGCCAGGCTATTGTGGTGGCTGATGCAATGTTTTGGTGGCTAAGCAATAGCAATGAGGGTTTGTGTTGTAGGACCCAGTTCTAACAGGAGTTTTAAGGGCTTAAGCTTAAAAAAAAAAAAAAGGCCTCACTGAATTGGCAAACTGCCAAACTACAGTACGTAATCTCTGAGCGCTCCAGGAGTTTTTTCATAGCAGCTGGATGAGGAATGATTTGATAGAGAGAGAGCAAGGGGAGTTCAAAGTGCAGCCCTTCTGATGATTTTTCACCATGCTGGATTGCCCCTGCGCTCTCTTGGCAGGAAACCCAAACTGTGCTGCACCCCCTCTCCTTGGCCACCGCCACAGTGGAGCTGCCGGTCTCCGCGTGCCAGGGCGCTGGGTGCGAGGGAGAAGTGTTTATGCCTCTCCTCCAGTGGGAAAGCAGGGAGCACGAGCACAGATGCTTTGGACTGTAACAGGATAACAGGTTTGCCCCCATCGCTCACTCCTACTGCTACTAATAGAGAAAGAGAGGGAAATTCCTCAGCCACATGGGATCTCTCAGCTGTGGAAGAAGCCACAGTCCTGGTCTTCCCCACTTCTCTGTCCAAGTCAGTGGCTGAACTGCAGCTCCTAATACAGACTAACGCCATGAAGCTAACATAGAAAAGGGACAGGATACACTAAATATATCAGATCCAGGTTTCCTGGGAAGGCTAAAAAGAGAGGGCTGCAAAGTCCCTTCCCTCCATTAGCACTGCCTGGTGTGGCTCCATGGCACAGGACAGGAGGGCAACAAGGTGCAAAATCCCCATCCCCAGCAGAGCTGCATTTCCCCAGTGGCAGGGAAATAATCCCCTAAATGCAAGTTGCACAGCCCATAGTGGGTGAGTTTTCTAGCCTCCTACTTTTCTGGCAGTCAGGCAGCTTGTGTTCGTGGTTTTCAGATTTGGCTTTGGGAGGACAGGTGGTGGTACAGTGGCTTGGCAGAGAGGTGGGCTGCGTGATGGTGTTGGATGACGTGATTGTGTGGTACCCTCCTCCTCACTAAACCCACTGGCAGATGTATTTTCTGAACCAGTAAATTACTGTCAGCATCCATCCTTATACGTGGCACAAGTGCCTGAATGTCCCAGGTGAGGTCAGGCCCACCTTCCAGCAAGACACTGTACACACGCAGCCCTGCTCCAGCGAGCTGGGTTGGAGGAGGCTGGAAATAGGAGTCACTTATCACAAGTTGTTTGGTACATCAGTGCTGGAGCCATGGCAGAAAGCAATTGTCCCCAGGTGCCTCTGTGTCCTCTGCTCACCCACACCATCTCCTGTGCCAGACTTTGACAGATGCAGATGTTCCAGTTATGTTCCAGTTTGTCATCCAAAAAGCTTTGAGATTTTCATACTCCTCTGAGGTCAGCAGGCATGGATGGCAGTTGAAGGCTATCCTTTTGCTGGCCATTTTGCCCATATGAAGTTATTTGGAAGGACCTCTCCTTGCTGTAGAAACATCTTCATGATTTTGTCTTGTGCTTTCTAGGTTTTTGGTCTCATTGACACACTCAAAGGACTAATTTCGTAGGCTGGGGGATGTTGCTGTGCTGGGGAGGTGAAGCAAGACATGTGGTCTGACATAGAAAGACCACTCCTTTTGGTGGGGTCTGCTTTCCCGTGTGCTTGGGGGGTCCATGAAGTTCCCTAAACCAGCCCATCTGGGTGCAGGGGCCATGTTGGGAGGGGGAGACACCCCTCTGTGGGACTTTTGGCTGCAGCACCCCAAGAAGCAGCACTGAATAAATGTGCATGTCTGAATGTGCATCCACTTTAATCACTTTTTAAACGTGCACCGCCCCTCATTCCTAGCAAAGTACTGTAAGAGAGTAAAGGGGTGCCCCCAGTTCCCCTTTTGCTGCTGCAAAACCCACTTATGTCTTCTCTCATGCCTGAGAAACTATTGCAGAAGACTTTCCTTCTCTCACTTTGTAATGAGAGGAACCATCTTTTGTTGTTAGATTTTAAAATAATGCTCTTTTGTCAGAGTTCAACTCCTATACCTAGCAGCACAGGCTGGACTGTAGCAGAAAACTGTGTTAAGGAGGTGATGCATGTCCGACTGCCTGCTGGTTTTCCTCCTAGTTTCCCAGGAACTGCTGTAAAGCCATTCCCTACTACTGTGGTCAGTAGGGTGTAACGTCAAGGAAGGAGCTGGCTCCAGGGTCACTGAATGCTGTACAGTCCCCAAGCTATGGAGGATTTTGGACAAAGTCTTAAAGGAAAAGGCTCAGGAGGGATTTTCAGGGAAGAGTCCGCTGCCAAGGGGAGCGGCAGCAGCCTGAAGCCGGGGCTGTCCCCCAGCCCTTTGTTCCTCTGGGTGGTCGGCTTCCTCCGCCCGGCACAGCACAAAGAGGTTTTGGGATCTGGTCCAAAACCGAGGAGTGGCAAAACGCCGTTAGTTCCCCTGCTTTTGTAAAAGGCATGTCTGGCTGCCAAGGGAAGTTTCCGTATCCTGCTGCCTCCTGTTCGCTGGAGCTCAGCTGGGACCCACTGTGCTCCTGAGTCCTCAGGCTGCAGTGGGAGCCTGGGAGCTTTGCTCCTTCCTTTGTACATGGGTGGAGAAGACAACAGTCAAGTGTTTTCAGCTTTTCTGACTGATTCGTGCTTGTTAGAAAGCTGGCTGCCTGGGCCAGTTTCCTGACATGGGTTGGGTGTCCTGGGGATATTTGCTTTGCTTCTGCCAGGAGTGAGCTTGTCCTGGAGACAGAGGGCCTGGTCAGAAACTTGGGGAAGATGCTGAAAAGATGGCTGTGGGTGCGAGGGTGCCCTCCAAGAAAGACCCTGCCCTGAGCAGGGAGTGTGTGAGCTGCCCTGTTCAGAAAGCAAATGCAGTATGGGGAAACCAGAAACTCCTAAAGATACCACAGACAACTATCTCCCTCAGTGCACTCCGGCTTGAATTAATTGTGAAGGTTGTCAATAAGTAACCTTTCTATCAGGTGAGATCGGTGCTTTTGTCCAGATCCTTTTCTTGTGGTTGATCTTGTGGTGAAGAGGGAGTTCTGCCAACATGCAGGGTGCAGTACTGGGACAAGCCATAGCATGGGCTTTGTAAAACAGAACTAAAAAAAAGACTTGAGACACAAAAGATCAAATGACAGTGTTTGTTGGGAATTACTGTCATGTGGAGAAACTTTGCACTGATTAGTGCAATTAGCTGATATCAAGACGGTGTTTAAACTGTAAAAAACATCCATAATGGTGTGATGGGCAGAGAATTGAGAGGACTGAAGCGAGATGTCATTAAAATGAAGATGTAATTACAGGAGGTGTTTTAATTTGAGTTTATAAGAAAAGTTTCCTACTTTGGGAAAATTTGGGGCTTAAACTTTTGTTAATTTTCTGATAAGACAGGGTCTCTGGTGTGAGTTCAGGTACTGGAGCGCTATAGCCTAAGGGCTGTCTTCTACAAACACACCTTTCAGGCCACACAGGCAGGGCTCGGTCCATTAGACTGGAGCAGCTGCAGGCAGCTATCATACTGGATCAGCCAAAGATAGCACAAGCATACTTAATCTTGCATGCGTGCCTAATATGAAAATAGGAATAAGTGAAAATCTGCCGTTTGTTTGACAAGAGCATCCTGCAGTCTGGGGAGCACCCGGCTCAACGGCCATGTTTCCTGCAGAAGAGAAGCCACATCATGCAGAGAAACTCTAAAATGTGTTACATGTTTGATGTAAAAAGCATAAGAGACTTTTTTTCCATCTTCTGGGGGGAATTAATATAATAGAGCTGTCACCTTTCATCAGTCAAATTCAGTGGCAGCTAAGCTCGGGGGTGGTAGTGGAGAGGAGGGCATGCGAAAGGTGTGGAGAGAGCTGGAATTTGCATCACGAGAGGGATTTTTCTGTGCGTCCTGAGGAGAAGGGAAGGGCTGGTCTTTGGGGTTTGCTTCTGTTGGAGGTCCTGACAGATGCTGGGCTGGGCTGAGCCTGCTGGGATGGGCACGGAAAGCATCTGGGTGTGAAGCAGAAGTTGCTGCTAAAGGAAACCAAATCTTCTTTCTTTTTGGAGAGACTGTCAGGGTTATTTAGAGGTAGGTTTAAAACATGTTGCTGTTTTCCCTGCAGTGAGGAATACCTCTCTCCGAACTCTTCCCGGAGGATAGGCTACGCTGCCAAGTAGGAGGGAAATATCCCTGTTTGAGCTGGGACCTGAAATGCAGTGGAGCTGACACAGTTCAGCAGCCTAAGGGACACACTAGTGCAGAATTTGGTATTCTATTTATTTAATGTCATAAATAAAATTTTACAACCTATATATTCTGAATGTTGTATTAAATATGTATATATACAGCATCTAGCACACTAAGATTTGCTCTTACTTACTGCAGAGTCATAATTTTGCTAGGTACTGTATGCTCCTGCTCCTGCTAGCCCAAGTCTTGACCTTATCAGCTTACAAGCACCTCCTGGGCAGAGATGAATACCATGAGGTCTCACAAGGGACCACACAGGTAGAAGACTCTCAGCAGCAAACCAGAGCTTACATGTCCTCAGGGCTTGGCCATGGCACTGCCTGGCAGTCCCAGTGGAGCATTTGGAGGGGTCATGCAGGCAGTTTTGGTCTTGGTCCCTGCCCTACTTGCCCCTGCAGAGCCAATGGCACCGGAGCTGCTACTCTGAAATACGTTTCTCTTGGGCAGATTTTATATTGGCTCAATCTTGGCATCTCTGAGGCTCCTGGGGTGGAACTGCCACAGCTTGCCGCAGGCATAAACCTGCGGTCCTCTTAATTGCTGCCTCCGAGGTTTTCAGCTGTGCTTGGCACTGTGGAAACTGCCTGCAGTTCTTGGGATACATCAAGCATCTTTTTGTCACTTTACAAGAGCCTCTCTTACCCTTGCAGCAGCAGAGCTGAGCAACCTCAGAAAAGCATGCAACTGAGTGGAATTCATCAGAAGGTGGAGAATGCAAGCGTGCCGTTTTCTTCCTAAACTTTTTTGGGAGATGTCTGAAACATTGGGACATTCCTCCAGTGAATGACATAATTAACAAGAGGCGAGCTCAGCTCTTGTTATCAGCGTATGCCTGGAGAAGAAGGAGCTGTGAACAATCCTATTAAAGCTGCACAACTGCAGATAGGGCTTAAGGCAGAGAACTGGATCTGCCCACCTGTAGGTGACACAGGTTTCTGTCATCCCTGGGACACATTCTGAGGTCCTTGGATTTTTTCTAGGAAGAATTTACTTGTGTCAAGTCTTGAGTGTTTTCCAAAGGAGTTTATAGAGGGACAATCAGATTGAAATTTGGGTGCAGACCTGGAAATTTCTTATTTCTTTCCCAAGCACCTTGAGTGATGTGATGAGGAAAGGGTCTCTGTGTCAGCCTTCAGCAGGCTGACTGGTTTCACCGAGCACGTGGGGCTAAATAAAGGAGAAAGGTGGGAGATAAAGTTTTTGGTGTGGTGGTCGCTGGATGGGTTGGTCTCACTCCAGGCAGGAAATCTGAAAATACTGACCTGTCTTCGCCTTTCCTCCCTTTCCCCCTCCTGTTTCATGTATTTATAGCATCTTAAACACTCTGCAAGTTTCTTGGGGTGTGGGCTGGTTTTATGTATGTTATGTGTATATGCAACCACACAGTGCCCAGCACAGAAGGGCTCTGATCCCGACTGAAGACCTTGGGCCTCCAGGGTGGATGTTGGAGATGTCCTCCTTTGACGTGTGGGCTGTCACAGTGGCAGGAACAACTTCGATAGAAAACACTGCCGTTTTTTTTTTTGCCATGGAATCCCTGGGCCCTGCATTTTTGACTGTTCATTCACATACAAAGGAGAAGAGGCTCCCGTTCCTCCCTCCTGCAGCAATGCATTGTCTGCAAAGCAGTGAGCGCTGCGGTAACCTCACCTCCCACCTCTAAAATGACCAGCTTTGAGCATTTGCTTGGCACTCACACACTGAGCAAGAAAATGCCGTGGCTTGTAAGCTGCTTATTTGAGCGAGCCACCTTGAAAGCAGGGGGCAGCCCCCAGCTCCGAGACTGCAGCTGGGAATTCTCCTGGTGGAAAATCTCCTTGCTCTAGTGAAAAACATAAAATGTGGGGATCTTTTTATTTGAAGCATATCACCATCCCATCCTTCCATCCCTGCAATCTTCAGCTGAGATAACCAAAGTCTCTGGAGTATATTGTGTTCAGAAAGACCTTCAGTAAAGTCGTGTTGTGACCTTCGAGCAGTGCCCGAAGCAGATCTCTCTGCGCCTGGCAGTATAACCAGGAGTCTGTTATACAGAGCAGAAGGTGTTGCTTCTTGGTGGACCTGGCAATTGGCTTGAAACCTCCTGTTCAGTTTGAATTTCAATCTGGCGCTGAATGTGGTTTTTTGACTGGTTTCTAAATGGATAATGTGCTTCAGTTTCTTCTTTTGATGGTAGGCGTTTTTATACAGCGTACACGTGCAAAGACTGGCTTTCTTCTACGTTGGCCTTACCCTGCTATCTCATCACCACAGTTACTGCAGGACTGGTAGGTAATTTTTTCCTGGTGACTGTGTAACCACGGTGATAGAATCAGTTGACCATAAACATGAACAGTGCTGCTATGTTCCTGGTAGAGCCCGACCCACCTGGACATCAGGTCTGGGAACAGAGGGTCTCGTCTCTAGGTGACCACTAACGCGAACCCTAGCGGGTAATTGTGTTTTTGTCAAGAGAAACA
>Ga0181612_111846_pt1 | contig 22351 bp, 12 predicted proteins | sample HoacroProtozoa21_FD_119630 | JGI IMG/M metagenome (GOLD analysis project Ga0181612, IMG submission 119630) | Hoatzin crop microbial communities from Cojedes, Venezuel. Combined Assembly of Gp0051906, Gp0051904, Gp0051908
CCGTACCGTTGTTTTCTGGAAGTATAAAAGGATCTTGTACAGGTCTTTTAAGAAAACCTTGTAGAGGCTCATGTGCGTGACATTGGGATTTGTCTGCTGTTACCTGAGTATATTTAGAAATAGGCAGATGCCTGTGCTCACTTGGGTTAAGCTGGCTTACTCCCGCTGAGGCTGGTAATGCTGTGTTACTTTACACTAGTTACTCTTATGCCTGATTTGAGTTCAAAGGACTGTAAACAAAACACTGTTCTCTAGTGAATTTACTAAAGGTATCCACAGTTTTGATATTTCCATTCAGTAAGGTATTCTCTTGTAATAAAAAAGGGTGGCAGCCTTGAAGCTGGTTTTTTTTTATGTTGGCAAGGTTAAGTTTCTTGAGAAAGATTATTTGATTCCTCCATAGGTGATTAATATTCTCAGATGAGTCTTGATTTTTATTGACTCTGATGGCTGGAACAGCAATTTCTCAGAGTCCGAAGACCTGTAAAGCCAGAGAAGCTGCTGATCCCAGCACTGGTTACTGAGGGTATGTGTCAGCACTTCTCGTTAGAGTAATCAGTGCATAAGGGTATGTAAATGTTATTTTCCTCACTTAATCCATAGAAATAAATAGAATCATCTTAAATCCATCTGAAACACTGCATGTTTGTCTCTTAAATTTGGAGTGGATGACGCAGTGGCTGAGTTGTTCATCAGCTTCACAGATGGAGCTCAGATGATGCCTGGTCACTCCCTCCTCCATGTAATTCATCAGATTCACTCTCTTGTTCCTTCAGCTCTGGCTATAACTGTTCCTCAGCACAGAAACGCTCGGTGCTTTGGAAAACTGGGCACATGCTTAAATGCCCAGCTGTAAATCTATGTCTCTTAGCTCACCAACCTCTGATTAACTCTAGTTAACCTGAAGTGGCTCCCGATTTAAAAATGTTGTCATGCATCTAGTTTTGCATCCGCTGGAAGTAAGAGGGTGACTTGTCATTAACTTCAGGAAAAGCTAAACCTGTTCTTAAACAGACTGAAGAGTGACAGTCCACTGGAAAAAAAGACAGTTCATTGCCTGGAGACTAGCAGATAGTTCAGTTTGGAGGGGGGTAGTGGCTAATATGATCCCATCAGGTGAGACTGCTTGGAAGGGACTGCATAGTAATGTGTTGTGCCCGTGGCTTTGCCTTGAAGGAGGTGTAAGGGTGTCTTTGGTGGCCAGAGAACATGATAACCTAGTTATAGAAAACAGCTTTGGGTTTTGTTATGTTAGCCACATTTCTCTTGGTTTCTCAGGACAGGTTCAGACTTCTTCACATGCATTTTGATGTGCTTTCTAGAGTCTCCTTTGCATGCATTTTGATGTGTTTTCTAGTGTCTTCTGATAGTTATTCCATCTTTAAAATTCCTAGTGCTTCTGTGCTAGTGTTCATTTCATCCTTAGTCCTTAAACAACGCAAAGGATTGGCAGAGTAATTGGAAAGCTCATGTGTTTGTTTCTAACGCTAGCAAAATGCTGAAGGCTAGAAAAGATGTCTGTGTGAAATCAAGGTTGCATCAGGTGGTGTTGTTTGACTGTATATATTTCCTGTTCCTCTTTTTCTTCATTCTGAACATACCAGTTTCTCTTCAGCTCCAAGCCCTTTCTGTCGCTCTTTTCATGGCCAGAGTAAGGGAGTAGGGATCACAATTTTGGGGCCGTGCTTATACAGCAAAAAACACAGGTACTCTGATCCTTGGCACACTGTAATACTACGTTTGCGTCCTGTGCCCTGAGTTTGGTTAACTTCCAGAAAATGACAAGTACACATGGGAGAATTCCCGGTATGACTGCTGGTCGGGTAGGAAATGATTGAGGGCTGTTGCAGTGACTCTGCATTAACAGCTTGAGTGTGTCTTGGGTCATTTATGATTGCCTGTAGTGAGTAAAGATGTCTGTGGCCAGCCGTTCATATAGTGTCATAAGAAAGAAGGCCAGAACGCTTGGGTCTGCCAGACTGCAGATGTCTACAGGACACCTGCACTGGTAGTCAAGTACAAGTTAAAATCGTTGAAGTTGAGGGAACTAGTGTAAAAACATGATGCACAAGGAACAACTTGACATTTCAAATACCCTTTAATTTAAGGGTATTTGTAAGTATGAAACAATAATAATAATAATTAACAGTTAATGAAAGTTGTAACTGATTTTTATTTTTTTTACAAACTGACATTTATTATGAGCATTTAATGGGTTTCTGCTTTTCTGCACAAAGACTAAACACAGTGTGGATATGCAGGACTGCAGTTCAGTTCATTAGAAGCAGTGCATGCACATCCAAGAGGAAAATCTCTCCTGCAAAGATTAAATGAGGACACGGGCAAATGTCTTAGAATTTAATTTAAGTTTAGGACTAAGAAGAAAAATGAAAAGCTTAGTAATGTCTTAATTATAACAGCATCTTAGAATTTAATTTTTTTTTTTGCTTCAGAGATATTTTCTTTTTAATTAGATTATCTCTGTAGATGGAGGAATGTAACTATTTAATATTTTTCTTTGCCTTCTCTTTTGGCAGCATTTTCTGCTTGTTGTGTAACATAGCTGATGCATTAGGTAGAATATTGTAAAGATCATTGGTCTTGTTAACAAATATTTATTCTAAATTGAGGCTGTGATACTGGAATGAAGTAAAATTACTGGCATAAATTTATAGAAGAAAGTTTTGGGATTTGGGTTTTGTAAAGATGTAGAGGATATAATAAGAGAAGGATATAATAAGAGAAGTACCAGTATTTTAGAGGCTGTATTCATACCTGCATAGGAAACAGCTGACACAGGGTAGTTCTGTGACAGTACATCTCTTGTCATGGTTTGAAGCAGAAAGGCATGGCAGTGATTAGGAGGTATCTGTAAGTTCACTCTGAGTTGAGACTCTTGCTAGAACCCAACAGGCAGTTAGAAGGCTGGTAAACAGCAGAATGTAAGGCTGTATTGACTTGTAGGTCCAAGTTGGTAAATGATACATGGGCCCTTGCCACAGCCTCGTACATAGGAGAAGACAACAGCAGGGCTTCTCCTCTAATTCAGGTTCTTGACAGCAGTGAATCAAATGTTGAGTAGATAAGGACCAAAGCTTTATTTCTTAAAGGACTCCTTTCTCACCGTAACATGCACACACACATATCCCCTCTCAGTTTGCAGTTGTTCCCCTACAGCTTCTCACCTCGTAAGCTGGTCCAGCAGGAGAGTCTGAAGAACCATAGCGATCTAGTCCAACGGACAGAATGTTGTTTGCTGTGACATCTATCTTTGCAATGATTATGTCTTTATGACTTTCATATTGCTCTCCTAGCTTATCCCAGACTGGCAGGAGTTTTCTGCAGTTGTAGGACCAAGGGGCATCTGCAAATTTAAAAACAGAAGTAGAAGGATAGAGTCTTCCAGAAGAGCATGTGCTGGTGCAATCACTGGGACCCATTTAGCCCTTAAAGTTAACAGGGTTTTGGATTTCAGTGGTGGTCAGTCTCTACTTGAAACCATTCACCCCCCATGAATTTCATGAGTTTTCATGTGGTGATAACTAGCTATTCATGGATGCATTTCTGACAGCAGTGCTGCCTTTGCTCTGTTTAGCCATTTGTAACAAACACACACTTGCCATGTGACTTTACTGGAGAGGCATGCCAGATACTTAGTGCAACCCAAGTAGGTCTTGCGTCATTCCCATGGTGAAATACTTGCCAGAAGCACCAAATGCTTTCTAATACATACTAAAATTAACTGTGTTCATAAACTATGTTATATTTACACTAAAAGGAGGAGTTTGAGGTATGGTGGTGTTTTCATTCTGAGCACTGCACTCATGCAGGTTAGCAAAAAGGCAAACTGCTGAGAACCCAATATCCCCTTAAATAGCATATAACACAGTCAGAATTCTTCAGTCATGAGAACAATGATGAGAACATCAGTTTAGATGGAATTAAAATTTTGGGGGCACTTTCCTGAATACACTACATCCTATTTACCACCCTTTCATTCCAGGGGACTTGAGTCAATTCCTGCTTCAGTTTGTTTGCTTCCATCAGTTTGCTCACGATACTGAAATGTAAAAATTACTTACATGAGTGAAAAGGCTGCAGCCAACAAGGAGGATTGCAGGAACATATTACCTTTAAAAATGTTTGGAATTCAGGGCACTACAGCTAGTTGTCTATATTTATGTTAATGCTGCGTGTTTGCTCTGCTGAAGTAACTAAGGCACAGACTAATCTCTGCGGACTGGTACAGGGATGGGGTTTCTTGCTGGCAAGAGTCAAGCAGGAAAGCCACTTCACTTGCAGACGGAGGAAGAAAAAAGGAGTTACGATTTGCTAAACCACAACTCCTCTCTGGGATTTAATCCTAGAGCATTATAACCAGACAACCTCACTTAACTCTCCCTCTGTCCTTGGAAGACAACCTGACTCGTACGGTACAGCACGCTGTAACATTCCAGTGTACAACATAATGTTCTAGTGTTATTTTGTCTTTCAGCACGGAGATTTGATACAGTCTTGACAAATGTTTACTTAAGGGATCCAGTGTTATTCAGTGCAACCCCAAGTCAGCAAAGGTATCACAGTGTTTGCATAGATATGACACAAATTTTTCTTCAGTGCTTTCACTGGACAACAAAGATTCATTAAGCTTGGCTTTTGTGTAGTGCAAAAATCAGTTTGGTGTGTAAGCATGAGCTTCTGTTTTTTGTTTCTAATTGACGATGTTAAAGCAACTTCAAGTCTGAATACAACAATAACACTTACAAAGCATAACAAACACAATCATGGTCTTATTGAAGACAATCCTGTTGAAATTCTTCCCAGCAAGCACTTTGGCAGGCATCTTGTCCCAATCCTCTGGAATTTCTTCACTAGAGAGACGTAGCTAGGCAGAAACAGAAACACTGCTGTGAAAGTGCTGGGAGCACTGAGAAACTGTGCTTCAGCTCAAGTTAATGTGAGACCAATCAGATGTTTCTCTACCTAATGTGCGTTATTACTGTACGTTGATTTTTTTTATGTCCTAGTCAACCTTCATGTGCTACCATCTTCTCTCCCTTCAGTGGGGAGCTGGGCTCACACCCCTATGTAGTTAGTAGTCAGAATTACTCGTCCCTCTCTTCAGTATGGACTCCGTGGTAGATTGTCTGAAAATGACCCTTTGGAACATGTATGTATTCATTGTCCTGAGTTCTTGTTGCCCAGTGTTCAGAAGCTAGATTACTGAAAAGCTTATCTATTGTGGGCTCTCAAAAGTGAGGTAAAGCACACAAGAAAGTATATATTGCTGCTTAAATCTCTGCCTTTGCCACCAATCACATTCCCCACATGACTGCTACAATTTACAGTATATTAGCTGGCAATTTCTTTTCTCTTGTACCACAGTGCAGTAGTAGAAAGGCATAGATTCCCCATGGAAGCTGTTCCCTGGTGGGAGAGTGCCATTCAAGCAGATCTTGGTGGAGAAGTGAAGACGTCCCCACCTCTTCTGTCTTCCTGCCTCCCTCCAAAATTGAAGTCAGGGTCAACTACTCAAATCTCCTAAATTCTGCCTGCTGTCAGACTGTCTGCTTCATCTTTTCTCCTCATGATGGAAACAAACATAAATCACCTTGAACAGCACTGAATAAGCAAAGCATTTTAATGTATTTTTCATGCAAATGTGGAGAATGATGCCTCATTATGACAACTAATACTGTATCTACTATTGGGAATGATCCCTCCTGTGAAAATTCACTCTGTTAAACTCACTCACAACAAATACCAATTCTTACTCTACTCTGAAACTGTCACGTTTTCTATTTACTGGACTTCTCTGTAAACTCAAAATCCATTGCAATCATTGTTTGCATCTCTCCCAACCAAGGAAGTGAAATATCTCCAATATAGTATTGGAAAGGTTGAGACCTAAGGAGTTTTTAAACCACTAAAATACATCAACTGAAATCAGCTAAAATATTGGGCCATAAATGGTTTATCCAGTTTTTACATAGGAGGACTGGAAAACTTTGTAGTCTACCTTAGTTGTTAAATGTAGAGGAATGCTCTGTGAACAACTGTAGATGAATGCATCAGAGCAAGAATAAATTAGTAAACTGATGTTTGGAACAGCACACTGTTCTACTTATAAAAGGGATGTTTTGCAAATGTGTTAGTGGTTTAGCTGGTGTAGTAGAGGGGCATCTCATTATTAATGGACATACCTTTGCTTTTCCATTTAGATAGCTCTGGCAAAATTGTTTTAGGTTCTCCAGTCACCTCATCTGCAGGCATTTTGTACTTTGCACCACTTGTCAGATTTAGGATTCTCACAGCAGGAACATCAGCCTCCCTCATGCAAATGTACTCAAACTTGTCCATTCCTTGTTTCATTAGTATCCACCAAGACAAACATTATGTGATGATAGTCACGCATCTGGTTGAGTCTTCCAGCTTTGGTTTAGCCATTTTCGAGAAACGGACCATGGAGCTTGGCAGTGGGTTAGGATCTAACCTTAAATGCAAGGAGTTGTGCAGAACCATTTTTTGGTCTCAGTCTGACAACCAGCAGTTCTGTGGACTTTATCATGCCTTGATCCTAGTTAATAACAAATGCTAAAGCAGCCAACAGGAATGGAGCTTTTCTGTCTGTCCTTTCACAGTGGTTTGCTATCACCTATTTATCAATACTTTTAAATTACCCTTCAAAGCTCTTATTACTCTTCCTAATAGATCTTAACAGAACATAAGAGCTGAAACACCTGTAATCTGTATATCTTTACCAATACTAATGTGTGATATTTTATTACAAGAGGACTTACCATTCTTCATTGTCTCACGTACTTGGAGCAGGATCAGTACCACAGCGACTGACAATGGAAAACTGGAATACTTCTGTGTACAACTGCCTATACGTGTTTATATACATGCAAACACATGTGCCGCAAGCACGGCTATGCGGATGCCTTGCAGTATTTCTCAGGTTTTGTAGCAGGTGCTAGCTCTTGGTTCAGGCAATGTCCTGAGATACTCCTGGTATTTCCTGGTGGTGACGGAAATTGCCAGAACCTTGCCAAAACTGTCTTTGTTGGAAGTTGCTCCTAGAAAGTCATATGTGTAAAATCAGATAGAGGTTTATTGGGAGCAGGTGGAATTAGTGTTTGTCTATGTGATCTTTGTATTTTAAAGAATCATTTTGAAATGAAGTTTTTCAGCTTGTGTCCTTAACAAATTCAAAGAGTAGTTACTGAAACTATTGGTTTGGTAGACTGAGAAGGTGGACGGACAGCGGTGTACTTTTACCAGTAACACTGGTGAGTGTTTTTCCATTGATCTTTTGGCATTCATATTTGCAAAGCAGGATTCAGCATTACAAACCTTTCCTCTAAATTCCGCAGCAGCAGACTTGTAGTTTCCATAAATCGCATTGAATTTCTCCGAGTTTGTTTTCATCCTCGAACAGCAGGATGCGATTTTCAACAGGGACATCAAAAATCTTCACAGATGTCTGGGAAACAAAAGACTCAACATCTGTTCCACTCTTTGTAAGCAGAACAGTGAATCAGTCATTTCCATAACTGTTGGATATTTTTTCATTGTTTTAAAGAAGATAGTGAGAAGAATCAGCAGCTGCTGAGTGTTTTCTTCGTTCCAGGGAAAACCTCATCATTATTCATAGATTTTTACAGTCAGAAGGGACTCTTATGATCTTCTAGTCTGACCTCCTGTATAACCACACACTGAAGAATTAATGATAAAGATGTGGTGAAAGTAAAAGGTAATGTTACCCAAGGAGGCCAAACAGCAGCAGCTGCAGGAGCTGAGTCTGGTTGGGGTACTTGCTTCACGTCTGGGTGGCATCAGCAGCTTATGTCTCCTTCCCTGGACAGAGCTGCTCTTTTTCTCATGCCATCCCACAATTAGAAGCAACAGGGCATCCCCCGGGCAAGCAGGTATTCCCGTGTCTTTCTCTTTCTACCTGCACTACCAGCAGCTATGGTTGCTTGCTTTCTTTCATGTTTTGGTCCAGAGGACCCAGCTGCTGCGTGCGAGTGGAAGAGGATAGGATAGGGATTGACCTTCCAACCTCCCACCCCATCTAGTTTGCTGCAGAAGCAACCAGACCTTTGTTTTGGCTCCACAGGAAAGCGGTGTTTGCGTGTTCAGGCCAGTTCATTATTTGGCTAGATGTTCCCCGTCTCCTCTAAGAAGCAACATCTTGCCAGAGGGAAGCATCCTTTAGCATGGATTAGACCAAGAGCTGCCTGTTGTGTTCGGCTGGTGTTTCTAGATGTGTTTATGGCTGGCCTAGCCAAACAAGCAAACAAAATTCTCAAACGCTAAGGAGCAGAATTGCTACCTAGATCTCTTTCTGCAGGGATTCCTGTCTTTCTCTTGTGGCTTTTGTTAATACACATACCTCAAGATTATATTCAGTGACCAAATCCAAGGTAAAGGTTTTGATAAGCCTCGTTAGATCCAGTTTGTTCTGTCCTCCATCTTCAAGCACTTCATTATGCACAGGTTTTCCCGTGGACAAATAGTGATGTTTGTGAGGTTGTTGGCCTTACCAACTACAGGAGCAACGAGACTATCTTTACTCTAAAATGTTGTCTCAGCTTTGCTATTTTATGATCCTCAGTAACTGAAATTCCATAACTTGTAAAATAAATGTCACAGCTAGATTACAGAACAAGATTATAGCTAACAATTCAAGGTACAGCTGACAGTTTTAATTTGCTCAGTAATCTTAACATATTGAAAGATCTTTTCCATATCTATATACAGTATCTGTGACATACACTCAGTCAGGACGTCCTTGGTCTGACTACTTCATAGCCTAAATGTTGATGCTACTTCTGTGTAGTTTTGTTCTTGTTGTTTGCCACTTCTTCTGTTGTGGACTGGAAGAAAAGAAGATTCCTCTCCAACAGCAACGCAAAGGAAAAGACATGAATGTCTGTGAACCTCACTGAACTTGGCAGGACATGTTGATTAGAATATGGGTTGGAAAATTAAGCCATTTTATCCAGATCCTTAACTATAAATTAGGAGCCTGAATGTAGGCAGACAGATTGAAAGTAGCAGTTGTCCAAAGGTGGCTGTTTGCCTCCTGCTTGTCTCTCTTGTCTGTAAATGCAATATTCTTTGTGTTAAGCTCTTTGAATTTCAACTAGGAAATTATTTAACCTGAAAAATTCCCAAAGTGCCTTTCTGTAGCCCAGAGCTGCTACAGCAGCTCACTGTGTCTTGCCTGCTAGGCTTGCATTCCTACCTGCTTAAACATAACAAGAGTGTTCTTTTGGATGCCATAGTTAGCACAGAGGTCCTTGCTGGCTGTCATCCTGAAAAGCATCTCTGGCACATCTTTTGCTCTCTCAGAGAAAACTTCCACACTGTCATTGTGAAGTTCCTAGTCCCAGAAAGAGTATTTATTAAGACTGTGTCCTGCATCCTGCTAGGATGTGTAGCAGTGAGAGCTACAGGTGAGGCAGGCCCCTGAAGGCTTGTTAGGTGGAGAAGAAACTCTAATTGTAAAGTGGATATAGCTTGCCATGATGACCTCCAAGGGAGGTCTTCACAATAGAGGAGATCCTAGGAGGGCTGTGACACCACCAATGCATTCACCTTTCCACCTAGCGCTGGGTGGACTGGGTCAATATGGACGGTGTATGGTCCCCTATGTCCTTCCTGTGCTAATCTCATCTGCCCTGAACTCCCCTGGCGTTTCCACACTCTGCAAAGACTTCTGCAGATGGGGGAGGATCGTGCCAACAGCTGCTCCCCTGCCGCAGCTCATCTGCACAACCGGCGGGGTGTGATGGATTAGAGAGGAGGGCTCTCTGCTTGCAAGAGGACCTGACAGATGTGTTTCGTACTTTGATGGAGTGCTCTTCAAGGCAGGGACCTGATCTGACTCCTACATCTGTCAAATAGTCACTGTGCTGTCCACCCTCAAACTAATAGTAAATGAGCATGATGAAAGGCAACAGTGCTTCCAGATCTGATTTAATCAGATAATTATTTCATGCTAGATGAATAGTAATTTGTATGCTGAGACCTCCCAACACATCCTGGCACTCACATTTGTGAGCAATCTGTGACTAATAGAAGGCCAAATACAGCTCTTTATTTACTTGGACACTATTTTGTTGGCTTCCACCCATTAAATTTCTGACGTGCCCTAGCTCATGCTCATCTATTGTCATTTCAGCCCCTGCTTGAAATCAGAGTCCAGTCAAACACATCTGCAGGCAATACCTGCTATCAGCATGGTTCAGGGAACTCTCCAGCATCACTGCTATAGCAAGGGTTTCTCAATCTGACCCAGCACTGGAAAACTGCCTTCCTTCCTTCATAAATGACTGCAAGCAGATTGCTGCAAAGCAAAATTCTGGGCACTGAGCATTTTCACAGCTTGCCCTATTATGCTGTATGTGTTCACCAGCTCTGTTACTGTGGGGCATTTTGGTAATGAATCCTGTTTTCCATATCTATAAAACTTGGACTATCCACTGTAGCCAGCACATTTGGGACCTTATCAGCTCAGGTATGAGTCCAGACACTGTGCTTTTAACTGAGCAGAGAGATACCAGAATAATAGTCTCTTTAGTTAGAGAAAGTCTTTGATTGAATGTTTCAGATATTAAAGATTTCAATAACACATTGAAAATGCAGGAAAACACTATTCCTATTTTACTGACTTTTGACTGCATGCCTTGATAGCTGAAATTTATTTTGCACTATCTGACTGTTGTTCTGTATCATTCAGCCGCAAATCCTAAGAACCTTATTCAGCCTGGAAATTAGTAGGAATTTGCTTGAGAAAGGACTGCATGAGTTGGATTGTATACAGTGTAATATTTTACAACTTCCTATCCATGCAGATTTCTTAGCTGACAGGAGCTAAAAACCACAGTTAGTGTCATATTCATGGAGCTGTGCTGAGTTTCACTCAAGTTTAAATCATTAAATGGAAAGATGAAGAAAAGGTAGTCCAGTATATTAGACAATATTTAATGCTCTTTTATGGACTTAAGCAGGAAGGAAACATTCCTTCACCACAAGAGCCTGCAACTATTCATGTCTATGATTTTACACCGTGTTTGAATAGAAATGCAGTGGTCAGGTAACCCTAGATCTTTAGATCGGTTACAACTCTGGGCAGGAATTACAACTATTTGCATTTGGAGACTCCAGTAGCAGTATAACCCACACCAGCAATGGGTTAAGTCTCTCCAAAGAAAAGGATGGAATTAAGTAAGGCTAGGTAGGTCAACAGTTCTGCCCTCTTCCCACCAGCCACCAAATTTGGGATGGTTTGGCAGAAGCCCTTTCTTGGAGGATAGGGGAAAGTGTGCTGTGACCAGAGATGTGCAAACACCGCTGTAACATCATGCTCTCAGAAACTCCTCTAAGAGTGGTAGGTCTCTGTGCCTGGGTACATAGTCAGGAAAAGTGCTGTGGTATGAGAAGTTCTTATGTCTGCCTGGGCTGTTTATCTAGAAGTGTGAAAACGTAGATAGAAACAAGTAAGAAAAAAATGCAGAGAAGACTGAGGGCCTGGGTTTTTACGGTGAGTTCAAGGTCTTTTGGATATGTGGGATTTGGTGGCAATGGCAAGCAGTGTATCCCGAAGTTGGAAGAGTAACCAGCCTTCTTGAGTTTTCCAGTGAAATACCTTAAAAAAGCCAATCATTGCCAAATAGTCAGCATGTGTGATAGCTTCAGCCTCATCAGTAGAGTTGATTAAAACAGTGCTAGGTCCTGTTCTTTTCACCGACATAATGAAGGCTGACACCTGTCTGACTCCTGCGGAAGGAAAAGAGAGTTAAAATGACTGTCAGAATGAATGTCAGAAATTTCTGTGCAATCAAGATAGATGCAGTGGAGGTGCAGAAGGATGCTGAATACAAGTGAACCTGCGCTCCTTAAGACTGATGTCAAAGCTGATTCGAAGTGGGCTTTGGCCCCGAAGAGGCCAAATTCAGCCTCAGGTTCTAGTCACCATTTAAATTATTGCTGACTCTAGAAGATCAGCAATGGATTAGTATTATGTTTTCTGGGACCTCTGAAAATGGCTGTGTGTCCAGTTATATTCTTAATCACAGATGGAGAAGAGAGATGAGGAAATTCAGACAAGTAGAAAACCTCTTCTGCAAAGTTTCGTGTGTCCCAAAATCACAGTAAGCTATAAAGAGCTATCGACCCGAGGCTTAATCCAAAATGACTGCAAACCAATTGCAGATTTTATTGAACTGTCTGTTCAATTAAATTAGGTGTCAGAATTGTTCCTTTGGTGATGCAGAAGGGATCTGATAGGCACAGAGACATTAAAATTCCTCTGTGGTGCTGCAGCTTCACTTTTCACTTCAGACATAAGAAACAAAGCTGAAGTGTCAAAGTTGTCCTTTAATTCTGGATTGTTCCATCTTTTGGGTTCCAAATTACTGCTACCAGTTTTATTGAGATTACAGTCAGTCTGTTTATTTGGTAAATTCTCTTCAAGCTTTCAGCAGTTTTAGGAAATCTTGAGTCTCTTTAAAAAATACAATTTCTAGCTATCATGTTTTCAGAGGAATTGAAGCCACAAATTGAGGCTCAGGGGATGAAAATCTCAGTAGCCCTTTCATCTCTGTGAGTATGACATCCTTGTGGGACGAGAGTGAGAGCCCAGCAAAGAGTTAATGAAAATTGTATATGAAAGTCTGTGTGCTGTGAAGTGCTAGAGTCAACATGTACAGTACAAATGGATTATCAAGGACGCAAGTCCTGGTACTGTGCATTTTAGCAATATGACAAGATCAAAATTGAGTCAGACCATTTTACTGCCATCAAGTCACTTTGCAGCAGGCCACACTGCAAATAATTTAAAGTACTATGGGTTTTTTTAAGGTGAAGTAGGCAGGCATCTGCTCTGGAGTGTATAGTCTGCAGAGCAAAGCACAGAGCAGTATCTAGTGGCCACATAGTGCTTGACTTCTGCTGTCTAAATGCAGAATTGAGCTCTTGCAGCTTATGGCAGTGATATAACCCCTCAGCGTATTTTTCACGTGGTTAATCTTTCTATTAGGTTGCTTTAAACAGCCTGTGTAGCTTGTTTCTTCTGGCCAAATTCTGGCCGTGGAGTTGTAAATGATGATTTTACAAAGCCTAGGATTTGGCTTTCATGGTACATCCATTGTAGGGACAACCATTCAGCAGTTCCCTCTTCCATAAAATATTTGAGTAGATTTCTCCATTTAAGCATGGTCTGCTGTTTCTTTTGTGGAGAAATTCACAGGTTCTGTATGAGAAGCCATTGGGTGGTCGCTGCGCATTTTCAGTTGCCATTTCTCAATGATTTAGAAGTCATACGCGATAGGTGAGATTGTACTGCTTGTTGTACGTGAGCATTTACCAGTGAACAAAATGTAATTTAAGTCATTGGTGGTGGTACATGTGCTCTGAACATTTGACACTATCTTGTACAAATCACAGAGCATAAGCCAGTTTGCTAACTTCTTGCGTCTTGCTGCTAAGTATGTTTTAAATAGCAGGTCTTTGCTGAAGGGTGACTATGTGCGTGTTGTGTTACGATGCTCTGTGTTCACCAGTCCTCACAAGAGTACCTGTCAAATAGGTTTACCAGTTTAAAAGAGGTTTTCTTGTCAATGCTATAGATTTAATCAGAGACTGAAGATAGGTGCTTTCGCTGTCGTGTGTCAGCACCTCTAATAAAAGTTCAGTATAGCAAATCGCACTTTCGGTGGCATTTGTGCAGAAGCTGCTGTTTGCTCAAGTCTAGATGATGGGAACTTGGTAGGAAATTCAATAGCAAGGAGAAGCAAGTTACTAAAAATACTGAAGATCAGCTTTCAGCAGCAGCAGCCACAGGGGACTCAGCAGTTAAAGAAATTAGAGCACTCAGTTGTGTACAGGCTGAGGAGGCAAACTTTATGTTCCTTTTTTTGTTGGTTGTAGTAAGCTTGTCGCTCAACTGTACCTGCTCAGAGTACACTAACAGATGCTTGGCCAAGCCATGTAATTTTTGTCAACCGTGTAAAAGTTCGTCATTTTAGGGGGAAAAAAAGTATATACTTTCAGTGAAAAAAACAACTCTAATAAAGCCTGGGTTTCTCAGGACTGCTCAAGTCAGTCCTATTCCAATATTGTTGTCTTTGCTTAATAACTTTCCATAAAAGATTTCAAATTATTCCGTGTTTTTTCTGAGCCACATATGAGCTCCCTCTGGTGGCTGAATTGCAAAATTCTTTTTCTTGGCTTAGGAAGTATACCTGTATATGAAGGACTTGGTGAATTCGCAGTTCATTGTTAGATGCAGAGTATTGCTTTAGCCTACTTCTGTAGGCACACTATCCCTGGGAATTGCAGTGAACTAGAAGTGGTGCAAACAGAGCAGGTTCAGGACCAAGTTCTTGTTGGTGTAACTAATGTATTTATGTTTATTGTAGTAAATGGGAGCAAGTTGTATTGTTGGGGTGATTCGCTGTACTCAGTGGAATTACACCAGCAATGAATTTGGCTGTGTGAACTAAGCAGAGAAGCATATTCATTTATACACTTGGAAGATGAATTCAAATCCAAGTTCATATATTGGTACAGAGGTAATTGTATATTTTAAACCATGGGCAAAACCAGTTTGCTACCCTGCATATTCTTTATCTGAGCATCTGTATTTTTCTTCTTAGCGGCATAATGGATATCGTCCTGTCATAAAAGACAACAGCCTGTCATTACATATCATTATCTTATCATTGCATAAGACAGTTTACCTTTGTACCTATGAGATCTTCCCTGCTGCCATCCACAAAAAATTTCACAGTAGGAAACTCTCAAATATTTAATTTTTTTCTCAAATCATGTTGGTGTGTTGACATCAATTTTGCCAAATTGGATTCTTGGAGCTTCTTTCTTTAAGTTGTCGTGCAGCCTCAGCAAATTCTTCAGACAAATTCTGAGATGACTGAGATAAAGAAACCTCAGCCAAAAGAGAATGATTGTTCACCACTCCACATGTTCTTGGACCAGTCACAGTGAACTAGTAGGATTGCAATAGTCTTCTGTTGGGAAGAAGTGACATGGAATTAAAAAGTAGTTTGACTGACTATGCTGGGTATGAGTTAAAGGGAGGTCAAGGGTGTACTTAGATGTTACTCACATTAGGAGTCTTTGGGAAGATACCGTGTTTGTAAGCACTTCACTGAGGCAAGCCTTTGCAATGCAGAAACTACTTTTCCAGATAAGATACCGAGGAGTGAAGAGAGCAACAGAGTATGGTCTTTTAGAGGCTGGCGATGTATTTCTGCATGCAGTGCTGTGTGCCAGCCCTTCTCTAGCTCAAATGGCACTTGTGTGTTTGGAGGAAGGAGAAGAGCCACCCTAGTCTGGGCCCTGGAGCTAGAAGTTATTTTAACATGGAAAAGAGAAAGAAACTAGTCACACATCGCTGCTCTGCATTAAAAGTCAAATGAGAGGTAGAGGCCTCGAGTTTTACAGTTTTGCAACCTGAGTTGAAAAGAAAATGAATCTGACTTTCTTTTGGTAAGATGCAGATACCCTATCTTGTTAAATTTGTTTTATTATAAAGAGCAAAACCTTTTTCTTTAGATTGTACACAGAAAATTTTTAGTTGAAAAACATCCTGCTAATCTTGGTTTCATACATTTATGTGTGTTCTTGTGTCTATCTCTGTCTGTGTGTGTGTGTATACACACATTCAGGTATATATCTACACAAGCATGCATGTATATGCACCAAAGCAGAAATCTAACAAAGTAACTGTCTTTTGTTCTTTCACAAAATTACAAATGCCCTTCTCTACAGCCTACATGGTGAAGACGTTGCCGAACCAATAATTGTAACTAAAAAGTGAATGAACATTTCTGTATGAGTTCTAATAAATGAAGGATAAAACCACTAATCTAACTCAGTGCTGGATTACATTTCTTGCATTATTCATCATTATCCTTGCTCTGAATCCCAGCCATCAATCATTTTCTTCCACCTAACTGCTGCAGCGAGGAGTCTGAAGAGTAGCATTAAATAACGTTGTTTTCTCAAAATATTAACCTGATAGGCCAATTCAAATTCTTAAGCGTATAAACCCATCGTGGCGTAGGCTTACAGAAACCCTGGCACTGGAATGGCTGGTCCAGCTGCTAACATGCTAAAGGGGGTTCTTGTTAGTGGAAAAAAACTTAGTGTCTGTTCAGGAGGCACTCAGATACCATTGTGATTGACAGAAGGGACTTCTGTAGTTAAAGTAAATGAGACTTAAGGCATCAGTCCAAGCCAATTGTGTCCTAATTGTCTGTAAAATTACTGTTTCATTAAATAAATTTATTTTGATTTTACAGAGACATTCTCAGAGATTTTATCCTAATTTTAATTTCCTTTTTCCAAATTATAAAAATGGTCTTACAAACCATTTCCCCAACAATTTTGTAATGTGGTATCTCCTAGCACAAAAATAATTGGAGTAGTATCTCCAGTTGTGTCTCGATATGCTTGAGAGGTAACTGCAGAAAACCATGATATCTATTAGGAGTTCTGACCTATCAACATAAGAAATAGCATGTCTACCCTATAAAAATACTGCTGCTTCTAGGGACACTGTGAAGCTTTTATGAAATATATTTGCTTAAAATGACTGCGAAGATATGTGGACTTTTAAATAAAACATGGGGTACCTGCTATGCAATTTAAGGGTGCTGATATACAGTGTGCCTGTGGCAGGGTTAGCCCCAAACAGTTAGACCGAGTTACGGGACTTTCCAAGAGGAAAAGTGTATTGCTCTGGACGGAGTGCTGTGTTGGAGTAAGGAGCAGGAAGCCACAGAGCGACTGGGGATCCAGCACCTTCTAGCTAATTCCAAGGCAGTGTTTTACTCCAGAGGCAATTTCAGTATAATGACTTTTTCCTGATTACCTCAGATTGCACAGATGTTTTATCACAATTGGGAATTTGGAAGATCAAATGCTTTTTGCACAGTGAAACAAGACTCTCTTGGGAAGAGGCAGAAGAAATTGTTGGTGAAGTCTAGACACAGAAGCTGAAGCCACTTAGAGGCTTCCCAACTATACAGGAAATAATCAGCTTTATAGACTTTAGAGATGTATGTAGATTGTCTGGGGGGGGCGGGGGAGCAGTGTCAAGATCCATCTTTCTCTGAAATATTTCAATTCCAAACAGATGCTTTAAGAATGATCTGTTATCACTGAGTGACCTGAATAGGCAGAGCTGCAGGTAGTAATGTAACTAGCATGCTTAGATAATGAGAGTTGATAGAGTTAGTAGCTCCTGGCTGGAGCTGGGAAAAGTGCATGACTCCACCCTGTAAAAAGTAATCTCTGCACTCAGAGACCAGGAGAAACCCGAGTGCCGTTAACCTGATAACTGCGAGACACAGGTTCAGTGAGTGAACAGCCTGCTTCATCAGACAGATAAAAGCTGTTTCCTTGACTACCCAGCAAGTGGGTGGAAATATCCATCACGCACCTTTCCTCTGCTTTCCTGAGTGATTAGTCTCTTCAGCTTTCCATCAATTCCTTTTCATTCCACTCATTCTCTATTTGCCTCCCAGGTGTTTTATTTTTCAAGTCACTTAAGTGTTACAGGAAATCATCACTCCTTTTATTTGGAGCCCTTTCTTGAGTTTTGTTTCGCTTCCTCTGTTTCAAGTTTTTGTTGACACCGATCGCTTCAGGCATTGGGGTGAGGAAGCATCTGCTGAGGCCAACACAGCGTCACAGGCTCTGGACTCGAGGAGAGCTGAGCACCAGCAGTGTACGAGGGCAGATGCAGAAGAGAGGTAACAGAGTTGATGGCAAGGTCACCTGGGAAGACATGTGTGGGCGGTGGGACACCGGTGTAAACCGGTGTGCTGTGCCACAGCTCCCAGAAGCGAGAGGCCCTTCAAAGGCCGTCAGCTCAGGAATGGCATTGTATTAACAACGGGAGAATGTCTTCATTATCAGTAGTTTTAGTTGTGTTGTAGATAAAAAGAAGAATAATTTAAGGGTTTGTTGAGATTTTTAATACTTCCTCCTAGATAGTGTTTTTGACCTGTCTGTCGGAAATACTACTGTATTCCCTCCCACCCTGTGTCATTGCTGTTTTGTGAAGTTTCAAAATGGATGTGAACCTCCAAGGGAGCGTCTTAACCGATGGCCACCATTTGATCAGTGACCACTTGACCATTTGAAAGTGAAGTCTGGCAAACTGAAAAGGAATACAGATTTTTAATCAGACGGTCAAGAATGCTGATTTTTACAGCTCAAACCACTAGCAGTCTTGTTCTAGGCAATGTAAAACATCTTGTGAGAAACCAGTCCTACCTCTGAAGAATTTACAGTGTGACTGCGTAAGGATCAAGAACGAGGTGGGTATCATAACGTGTCATCATCTCCTTCTTAAAGAGTCAGAGTATATTTTGCCTGAAGCCACACCAAATGGATATGGCAAAAGTGGGAAGAGAACCGGAAATCTTGTCATTTGAGAGACTCTTTCTCTTGAGTACATCAATAACCTGAGTAAGCTGCTAGTTTTTTTCCATAGTGCAACTTGCTGAACTGAAATATATTGAAATGTGGACAGAGAAAATTTTTGCAGATATATAAATGCGTTTAGTAACCCTAAAGCATTCTTGAAGTGAGTATACATGAAAGCATGATGAGTTCCTCCTTCTTTAGTTAATTGCTGGTGGCCTCCAGTTTCATTCTGCAGTCTATACTGATGGTCTAGTGACTGCTGCAGTCATGAATATGCCTGTTGTCATGCTAAATACTGATTTTCTAGCTGTTTGTTTCTACCATGGTCAGAAAGTGATTTTAGCAGTCCTAGTTTTCATCTTCTTTGTAGGCTGCTTTTGCAGTTTCACTACAGATATATAATTTTCTCTGTAGAGACTCTTGAAGATGGATTAATGTCTAACATATCAGAGTGGAAGGATGTTAGTCTTGGTGCGGTTGCAGACTTTCTTGTGTGCCCTTGAATTCTCCCATTCTATTCTACGGTGAGACACAGCCCATAATCTCCTGTGCTGACTTCTGTACTTTTAAACTGATGTTTGCAGTACACTTGAGGAGATCTGTGATGCACACATCAAGGATTATTCTACAGTTTGGATCCTTATTCAGAGCATTCAATTAAATAGGCATGTGTAAGACACACCTACATAAGGGACCTATGGTAATCAGTAAGTCTGTGCAGCAGGCAACTAGAACGTCATCTAGAGACTCTTGTACCTGTCTGGACATGTGTTTCCACTGTCCTGCTCATTTTTATATGCATAGTTCGCAAGCAATTTAAGTAACTTTTCAGAAGATTTACTCCTAAAAGACTGACACAGATTTCTGATGAAGCCTACAGGAATAAGGCACATTATGCTGTCTTTCACACTGCACTACGTTCCTGTAGGAAGCTTAGTTGTAAGACATAACTATTCTGGGTGGTTTTGAACTGTTTGCATTCACCTCCTCCGTTGTATGCTGAAATCAGTTCTTAGCACAGGAGTGAGTATGCTTTGGACACTGGCTTTATAAGTGAGCTGACCATCTGATTGATATAAGTGATTTAAGATCAGTCACGCCCCCCCTGCTTTCTAGAAATCACCCTTTTTATGAACTACATATATGCATAGGCAGCAATTTCTTGTTTTTTTTCAAGCACATCACCATCAGCTTTTGTACCTTGAAAAGGAGATGTTTGTCTGTAAGAGTAACCCTCATCTTGCCTGTTAAATGTCATTATCTCAACATAGATTGTCAGTCACAGGCTGTGTTTAAACCCATTGTATTGCCAGTGAAAATGAAGAACAGTTTAATACCCACTTCTATGCAGAAACAGAATCACAGAATCACAAAACAGTAGGGGTTGGAAGGGACCTCTGTGGGTCATCTAGTCCAACCCTCCTGCCGAAGCAGGGTCACCTACAGCAAGCTGCACAGGACCTTGTCCAGGCGGGATTACACATCCATGTTTTGGCAACCATATTGAGTCTCTTGCCAGTTCAGGCAATAATGTCTGGAGCATAATTCATCTGACCACACATGGGTACTTTTTGTAGAGGTTGGGAGCTCTCTAGAGTCCTTGATTAAATCTCTGTGAGCCGTAACAAGCCCGTGGACACCTCTGGTGAAATTCTGTTGCCTCAGTGTAGATGCCTCAGGCCTTTTAAGAGATGCCGTACCATGCCCAGGACATCTGTAAGGATTGGCGGGTATGGCACAGGATGCATGGGACACTCAATGCATTTCCAGAGATGTGGGTAGTTTAGCCAAGGATGTCCCCAGTGGAAATGGATGCCTCAAGGATGTCCCCAGTGGAAATGGATGCCTACATTTAGGTAGCTGAGTCCTATTCCTAGATTCCAGGTGGACACCTGATACTGGTGGGGTTTTCGTCTATGAACTGAACCCCATTCCTGCTGACTCAAGAGGACATTGGCCACTCAAGCCCCTAGAGAGGAAGAATTTCACAGTGCATGCTGACACATCAGCCAGAGGCTCTTTCCTCCCTGTCATGGTGTGGGTGACACATCACTAGTGTCGCTGCCTTGTAGATGATCTTCCAGCTCATTTGCAAGCCCTTTGGTAACCTGTGTCGTCCCAGGAGATGCCAATACCTGAAAGCAATTTTGACTCACTGTGGTGCAACAACTGGTGACAGAAGGTATGTCAAGTAACGTCCTCCCAGTGAGATGGGTTCATGCATGGTGTGTTGCTGGAGTCAGCGGCTGTAAACATCCCACAGCCGTGTGTAAGATGGAAACAGCCCAGAAGAGAGATGCTGATTGCTGGCCCGAAACATCTTTTCACTTGCCAGGTGAGCTTGATGTTGGTGAGCTTGGTCTGCCCTGGTAGAGCCACGCTCCCGCAAAAGGGCTTTGGACTGTGATGGAGGGGAAGGACAAGCACCACCGTGTGCCCTTGTAATGTCTGCATGCAGAGAGGGCGGCAATAAATGCAGATTTAGTTAAAAGCTCTCCATGCCTGATGTGGGGGAGGCTCATTTCATTCCGGTTCCCTTTGGCAGCCGGAGTTAACTTGGATGCTGTAGGGCTGAATAAATGTTGCTAAGCAACATGGGATCCCTAATGGGCTTCATCAGCCCAGCCCTGTGGGGAGGAACAGACAAAAAGGATCTGAGCAGGGAAGATGAGCAGAATACACCTGGTAAGGGGATGGAGGACATCCCCGTGCCCCGACTGACCCGGGGGAGTGAGGGCAGAGCCAAGGACTGGCTGTGGTTGTGCTTGTCCTGAGCACAGCATCACGGAGCAGCGCAGGGCTGGCCCCCACGCTGACCAGTGCCGAGTGATCCCCTGCCATGGGCAGTGCCAGCCCCTGTCCTCCTCATCAGCTTGAGCTCTGGTGTTATCATCTCTGGCTGGTGTGCCACCACGAACACGGCGTTGGCTTGGGGAGAGAGACAGACAGACAGTCTGCTAAAGCCAGAGGCACGACAGTGTCAGCACAGAGGTAGCTGATATCCAGAGGGGTTTTCCCGAGGAAGAATAATACAGGAATTGACCTCTCTTGTTTTTCCGTTCCTCTCGGATAAGTAAGCCACCTCTCCCCGTTTCCGTAAGCTCATGCTGGATGCTCACCACAGCTCGCGCAGCAGGAAGAGCACTGGGGGGTCACACACATGTCCCCGAGCACCTCTGTGTGAGCCCAAGCACTTTCCTGCCCTCCCCCGCACTGCCAGTAGCTCTCCAAGTTCCCGACTTAGGTCTTTAAGATCCTGCTTTAGGCCTGTCTCGTTGCAACAGAGATGTAACCGTGCTCATTGACTCCTTCCCATGCAGGTTACGGGAGCAGGAGGGAGGATGGTTCAAGCCTCTCCATCCCCATCCTCAGCAGAGGCACGGTCCCTGCCGCTGAGTCCCTTTCTCCGTGCCTTTGCTGCTCAGATACGGTAACTCTGCCTCCAGCATGGGTGAGGTGCCAGGAACTCTCACGCAGGAATTCAGAACACAGGGGAAAAAACGACAGTAGCTCCGCACCACACCATGGATACAGCGTCCCACGTGCCAGAGGAACTGGAGCTGGGAACGGTCCAGGGAAGGGCAGCGAGCGGGGCAGAGGCATGGAGTGATATTACCGTGGAAATAGCCAGGTAGGTGCTTCTCAGCTTTGAAAGGAGATCACCGTGGGAGGACACATGAGCAATCTGGAAACTCATGGGTGGCCCGGAGAGTGTGGACGAGGACTCTGTCTCTGTCTCATACAGCTCAAGAACTAGGGGGTCATCAACTGAAACTGGCAGGACAAATGGCTTAAATCTCAGGAAATCCCAGAGATGATTTCTTCACCTCGCTTGCTTTCGTTGTGTTTCAATTCCTTGTTAGCTGTGAGAGTGAGACAG
>Ga0181612_182605_pt1 | contig 22350 bp, 17 predicted proteins | sample HoacroProtozoa21_FD_119630 | JGI IMG/M metagenome (GOLD analysis project Ga0181612, IMG submission 119630) | Hoatzin crop microbial communities from Cojedes, Venezuel. Combined Assembly of Gp0051906, Gp0051904, Gp0051908
AATAAAATAAAATAAAATAAAATAAAATAAAATAAAATAAAATAAAATAAAATAAAAAAATTCTACAGAGAAGAAGGCTGAAAATAGACCAAAATGGGAGATTTTCCCTTATAGACCGAGGAGCAGGGAGTCTGACTTCTGCAGGAGAAAACCAGCCACATTCAAGTGTTCCTGTGTCAAGTCAAGGACAGCTCCTCTTTCCTGAGTACAGGTGTCACAAGAAGGCTGGCAGCTCTGTAGTCTGCAAACATGACCCATCCTTCTCTCCAAATCTCCATTAATTGCAACAAAGGGAGAAGACAAAAGCTTGTTGCAGAATAGCTGTCCCTATGTCCTAAATCCCTGAAAAGCAAAGGAAATGAAGCAAGTTGTTTGCAGGATAATATGGACAGCGGCAACAAAATCCTTTTCCATACCCCATTCCCCACATGAAACCTTCCCTGGGCTGTAGTTGCATCCCAACAAGAGTTACGCCCGCAGCGCAACAGCATCCAGTATAAGCTGGAAACTGCAGAACCAAGCCCAAAACTGCTTTCTTTTCATACCTTTTACAAGTGTGTGTGAGGCTGCACCTTGACCCCATCCTTGCACTGAGCAGCACAAAGTTGTGTGACTAACTCATGAAAATGTTTCTTCAGCTTCACGTTTCTGTAAGAGGTACCGACATGTCTTCCCACCTATGGCCTCATCTGGGACAGGAAACTTCCGAGGAGCCTTTCAGGAGTGGGGACATGCAAAAGAACATTAATTCATCTAAGTATTCCTCTAGCCACCAAACCCTGTCAAGCCAGGCTGATTACTAAGTCTGAGGATTAAGACAGTTTCTATTTGTTCCAACTCAGTTCTCCCACCCTTGTTTTATTCCATCTGGCCAAAGCAGCTTTAAATCTGAGCAGGTCAATGTGCCTGACATTGGATTTATTGAGCCCAAAGCCAACATTATTACTGAAATCTATAAAGAGAGAAAAAAAGTAAGTTTTGGCATCTGATTGACTTCATTCTTGTTCAAGCGAAGTCTGTTGACCTGTAATTGGAAATTAGTTTTGCCTTCCAGGGAAACAAGGTCTGGCATGTATTGTCAGCTGGGGTCTTAGACATGGGGCTTTTTCTCAAGAAGCCCCTGTTGTGACGTTCAAGTGTCCCTGAATAGCTAAACACAGAATATATCAAAGCTTATACATCTGATAGCAAATCCAGCGTGACTGCTTCTAGCACAGACACAGGTTTTCCTTTCTTAGCATGAAGGGACACTTCTCTGTCTCTGATTGAAAAGATATTCATCGCAGCCATTCAGGGTTTACTGCACAGAACTCCTTGCCTTGCTAAAGCCAGCTGCTCTAAAAATAACATGATAGAGCTAGTTTATTTTCCCTTATTTTTTTTTAATTCTAGTCCCATTTCTTTGTGCTCTCATAAGCAAATCCAGTGACATGCTCTGACATGATTAAATTGTACATAAATCTACCTCTGCCACCACAGTCAAACTGGAGGTCCTACATGCCCAACAATGATTTCATTTCATCCGTACAGCTCCAGAGCCAGGTGTACCAGACTCGCCACACCTGTGGCAGAAATCAGCTCTGTGCCTCCACAGCAATTGACCTTCCTGGATTTCTGGATAGCTGCTATGACACAATGATGCACCTAAGAAATCTGGGACATTTCTGACTGCACCAGTAGGCTGGGGCATGAATTGCAGAAAAAGCAATCAGGTTTCAAAATCAGCATTCTCCAAAGCATGAGCTTAGAGCGAGAACTGTCAAACTGATATGGAGAGAGTTTCTGGGTTCGAGCCAGGAAACGACAAACTGAACAGAGACACTACAAATAGGGATTTGAAGCAAGATGTTGCAGCTTTTTACCCCTAGTCCTTGGAGACAGTTATCTCTGCAGCTCCTAAAGCATGTTTTGAAGAAAGGAGAATATTATTACTGCATTTTATAGTGGAGGGATTATGGGGCACAGGAACTGAGGACATATTTCAAAGGTACAACTGGGAATGATGCACCAGATTCTCCTTGACTTTCACCTGAAGAAACCTTCCCAGGAGCGGCTTGTCCAGCCACACAAAGAATTTCAGCATCACAGCTGGCAACAGGATCCAGCGCTCCCTACTCTCTGCCCAGAGATAGCTCCACAGGACCACACTCTTCCTCTGCCTGGTTTCCAACACAACCCAAACACTGCGTCTTTGCAGGTCTTAGCATCCCTCCAGCTTCTGATATAATTGATATTAATCTCCCAGTGTTGTAGATATTTGCAATGCACCAGATGGGCCATTGTTTAATTAATAGTGCTGCTTTCATTCAGTCTGAGCTTGATTAAATGAAAACTCCGTCTGCAGGGAACCAAAACCTGCAGGCGGGATGCAGGAAAGTGATGCTGCTAACTGTTCTGATGATTTTGAGAGAAGAGGTTGTATGGGCTGAGGCTACTTTTCCAACCATTTTTGGGGAGGAATAAGGGATCTTCTGTCTCTAGGTTGACATTAAAAATTTAGTGTTAAAATAGCTTGGAAAGAAAGGGAAAAAGAGTGGGTGACTGATGTTGGGGAGAGAAAAACAAGAAGGCAGGATGAGAAGGGAAACACTGTAAGCTATGCTCTGTCTGAAGGGATGCAACTCAGGGAATAATGCGGGACAAAGAAGGCCAGAAATCATCTTTGTGCCTCCAACATTTGGAGTTGATTATTGGGTGAACATGACCCTGAGAACAACTTACAGAGCCCAAGATCCCATCTGGCCTTGGACGTGCTCCTTACAACCACTGCAGATCTGCCCTGAGGTTAGAGTCAATTGGCCATGCAGCACATCCTGCCATCCATCTTGGACACCCCCATCCTTGGGAAGCAGCACAGCACTACCCTGCTTAATTCTGCACTCAGAAAAATTAACCTGTGGCCACCACAGCTGCAGCAGCAACAAAAACCCAGCAGGGCATGAAGACCAGAGATCAAGAGAGAGAGCGGGAAGGAGAAGGACTGCCAGAGAAGGAGCTGACACCAGGCTGACCTGAAGCAGTTGACCTGAGAGCACCACGGCTGCTCCGGTGTCTATCAGCTACTCCAAGGCTGGGCTGAGGGAACACGGCACCTTTTTATGGCCTATGCACACTAGACACTGCAGGGTGTGGAAATGGCTCAAACCTCTGTGCAGCACAGCCCTGTGCAGTGAGATGTGCCAGGAGCAATCAAGTTGCCTAAACATAGTCCTCTAAATGCCTCTGGGTACCCGAGACATCCACACGATATATCTGCCAGTCCCATGTGAATGTCTTTAGTGTGCATCAAGCAGTTCTAGGGAAAATAAATCGCACCCATCTGTGGGTTTTGGGATTAGCTTTCCCATACTGCACAGCACACACAGCCTAGGTATCTTTCCTTCTGTTTCTAGCACCCATCTTCTTCGCTGCAACCTCTTGTTTCTCTTCTAAAACAAAAACAGGTGAGCTCTGAGGCTTGATTTCAGAAGGCCAGAAATAAACAGCTTGCGAAGTGTGCATTGTCATATCCTCTGGCAAATGATTAGTGTTGCAAATCACAGTATACTGCTGCTGCCAGCCCTCAGAGAGACTCCTCTAGTCCAAATTACAGGAGCCTTCATATTGATAAAGCCTTGTGGTCAAGCCTTCCCAACAATCCAAGGTAAGTGTTGTTGCAACTATTGCCTTGACTTTTCCAGCTTCAGAAGTAGTTTGGACCTCAGTGTATACAGGTGCACACCATCCTCCTCCATGGAGAAGTGAGACACAATCTCAGAGCAATAAGGACCTCAAAGCCATAAACAAGGACTGACTCAGATCGTTGCATCTCCTACACAGACTATGACCACAGATGGTAAACCCTGAGCCTCCAGGATCACTCCCATTCAGGTATGGCAAATTAAGCCATCGCTAAAAGAGATGGAGATCCCTGAACCCTTTGTCCATTCTCAGACATAGAGGAAGGCTTTTAACCTAAAGATCAGCAGAACTCATGGGTGGTGGTCCTCCAAAAACTCAAAACCGTGAAAAGTCTGAGACTATGCTTCACTGGATTTTCTCACCACCTCTATACCTGGCTGTTAGAGAGATTCTAGCAGCTCTAGACTGTCACCGAAAAGACAGTCACAAAAAAATTCTGTATTAAAAAGGTATGTTACAATTTTTAAATAAAATTAGATGCAAGGTGTCCAAATAGGCTGGATAGCAGACTGATTTAGGGACAAACAAGCTAACATGCACACAAATTGAACCATCAGGAGATCAAGACGAGGGAGCTAGGCTATTTGTCAGTGTGGCATTTTCTAGAATGTGCTCTGCTTCTGTATTCCCAAAACCTTCTTTTATAAACCAGACAAACAAACATTCTTGTGGGAAGATCATAAACATGGCAGATATCTATATTTAAGTGACTTTTCCCAGGCAAAACAGGCAATTTACCCTGCAAACCCAAATGTTGTGCTGGGAAATTTCAGACCAGCTTTGGTCCTCCCCTAATTGTGCACATGGGTTTCCAAAAGATTTGAAGTTTTTACGCTCCCACAATCGTCCCCTGGGCTTCCCAGCTGGCATAATTCCCAACTCTCCTTCTGCTTGTTTTCTTTCCCTCTCCTGTGGAATTTTATTTCAAGGAATTAACTACTGTCATCTTACATTATCCTTGACTCATTTCTTCCAGATGGTTCTATTATTACTTTTTCTCCCAGCTACACACAGAAATGTTGTGACCATCACTGAAATGGAGCTGGCAACAGCAGGGTAAACAGTCACCCATCTATGCAATTACAGACTTTAAAGACAGAAAAGCCTTACAAGTTTTTATCCACTTCTTCATTTTGTCTCCTGAAAGGATGTTCCTCTTTTCTGTATGTTCTGTGTTCCAGCATTTCCCAGTTTTCCTCTGACTGAACTTATATGCTCCAAGTGTCTGATTTCAGTATCTGCACTGCTTCACTTCGACTCTAATAGATTTCCTCACAAGGTGGTCCCTTCTATTTGGACTGACTACTCTTTTGCTTACTCTTCACATAGACTGGCTCCTCTGTCTTCCCAAAAGCTGGGAAAGCTTTATCACTACCGCCATTTTATGGATGGGTTGGGGAAAGAAGAGACATTAAGGTAGCAGAGACAGGAGCAGATATCACAGCTCCTGTCCACCAGCAGTAATATTCAAACATAGCTCTGCCACATGCTAACATCGGCCCCATCATTGCAGCTGCAAAGTGCCATGCACAAACCATAGCCCTCTAACAGCAGGTTCCTGCCTCACTCTTCCCAGCAGCTGGGGCTGTCTCTTGCCCTCTGTCTCGCCGCTGTGGCTGCTTTCCCATGCCACAGTCTCACATACCACTCACGTGCAAGGGGAGCAATCCATTTTGCATGATCTCTTGTGGCAGATACACCCCCAGCACTGGACTCTATCTCTTCAGTTAGAAGAGAAGATGCATTAGATGTTTGCCTTATTTCTAGTTATGCCTCTGCTCAGCTGCGAATGTAGGACATGTACTGAGCCCCGGTTATCCCCACCTCATCCCCAGTCCTGCTGGACTACTGCTGTGGGCTAGAATTGAACTGCATGGAAAGACTTTCCATCTTGAAGGCCCGATATAACTTCTGCAAGAACCAACTGAAAGAATACACCAGTATTACAGAGATTGTTTTACCTGAGCCCAGTGTTCATGAGAGGTTTTTCCTGCCCTCAACATCTTCTGTGGCTCCTCTCCCTTTTTCTGAAAATAGTGAATAAAATTATTAAGACAGAGATGTGATACAATTGCGTTGTAATGGTAATGCATGAGCAAACCTACACCCCTTGTAGTGTCACTCTGCAAATCAGTCTGAGGAGGAGAACAGGTTCAGAGTCCTGCTACGTGAGACCTATCTCTTTGCATGATCTGTCCTTCAGGGCACAAAAGTCACCACTAGCCACTCGTGGAAGGAGAATTAATAATCAAAAATTAAACTCTCCACGGAACTTGCAGCAGCTGCATGTCATTGGCAATTTGTCCATGCACCTTGGGTTCTGTTCTGTCTCAAGCAAAACAGAGGTCAAACAAACTCCATGAAAGCAAACTCTTTCCCAATTTTGATTTGTGTGTGTGCTTGTGTTGATGAATCATTCATACACTACTCAAAGCATCCAATATTCATAAGCAGGGACTGAAGATCGGAAAATCGAGTGAAGTAAACATTCCCAAACTCCACTTGTCTTGCAGGCTCATCCTACTTGCAAATTGGTACTTGCTCCAGGTTTTCCTAGTCTATCAAATGTAGCCTTCTTCCATGCATGCCTTTTCTGCAGGCTTTAATAAATGCTGAAATACTAACGTTAGTATTTCAGTCATCATCATTCTCATGCTCATTAAGTTTCAGGTACCAGGTTCAGCTGAGATGAATGAGGCAGTTCATGTGTCTTGCAGGGACTGGGTTATTTGTGGGCTCAGGAAGACATTACTGTATTTGCTACATCCTGCTCATATTTTGAAGATTTTTCTCCCAATGGCTTAGGCAAGAGACTAAAATTTTATGTCTTTATATATCATGTATCTTAATGGAAAATGAGATTCTTGGACAGAAGAAGAAAGCATTAGGGAAAAGTACTGAGTTGCTTCAAACATGCAAAATTCAACTCATGTTTATAAATCTTTGCCAGTTAGTACAGATAAATAATTTTCAAAATGTAATTTGTTCACAAATGGCTCACTTTAATTCCCAGTCACTCATGATGTGTGAATAGTCATATGGCATAATTTGTGGTCTTGTGCTCAATGACTGAAACTTGTATGTGAGATATGCCTCCAGCCAGGAGACCAGTGAATGACAAATAGCAAATAACTCATTTCCAGAATGTATTCTTGAAACATTTACAATTTGCAAACATTTTCATAAATTCCCAGCAGCCACTGGGATATTGGTTATTAATGAGTTGCAGTGCCTTCACAAATAGACATGAATCTCTTTCAGGATAACAGAATCATACAAGTTTTCTCATTATTCAACCAGGTGTACCACACAATAACTCTGGAGTGATCCACTGAATTCCAGAGGCAAGTTACTCGCTGCTGGCAATGATGTGGAAAACAGTCCGAGTTAAATTATCAGATGCTGGTTCAACTTGCAGAGGTTGAGCCCAGTTCCCTGTGTTTGGAAAATTAACTAGTAAAGCCAAAGTCAAACACTGTCAGATCAAGCCAAAAGCATTTCACACTCACCAGTGAAAAGGAGGTAACAAGGTCCTTTTGAGTTAAGCCTGCAGACTGGGTGTAGAAACCAACAGGATTTGGGTTTGCAAGTCTTCTTCTGCATACATCTCCATTCACATGCGATAGAAGCCCATCATTTTTCAGAGACAGATTTTATCCTATAAAAACACAGGATATATATTTGTCTTTTAGCCCTCCTACATAAGTGGAAAGAGTCCCTAATATGCTCTCCTGCTGAGCAACATTAACACAGAAAATACAGACCCTTAGGAAATACAAAAGTTTGAACAGCACAAAAGGAAAAGAAAAAGAAAAAAAAAGAAAGAAAAATAAAGCATTCTCTTACAGAAATCATTGTAAAAATATGAATGTGTTTTTATAAAACCATACACACAAAAATCATACTCCCACATCTATCTCACAAGAGGTAGAGGCAGCAGGATGCTCCAAGTGTTCGGGTAGCACTTCCGGAAATTCACCAGAGGCTGATACAACAGCAGTGTTTATTTAATAACAGAAGCACTCAACCAACAGAGCTAGGCAGGGTAATTAGCACAGAAACAGCTGCAGTCACAAGGGGGAACATGGATTCATGGGAGAAAGTGATGTTCTGGCTGTAGTGCTCTCCATGGGACTCCAGGAAGTGGCAAGATAAGAATTACAGCTTATGAACGTAGAAAAAAACACGTCTGGGTCTTTATTAGTCGGTATCACCAAGTAATAAAGAGATTGAAGAACATCAAAGGTCACTTTCCTAAAGCAAGTGAAGCAGGTGGGTGGAATAACATCACCATCCCACATCTGGGGTGCTAAAAATAGGAATGGGATGGAGAAAATGGCCTGTTCCCCCAGCCACTCCAGCTTAGCTCCGCTATACAAAATGCACAGGGAAGGGAATGCAATGCTGAGGGTGAATTCTCTTAAGCAGATAAAATAGAGGGCATGGGCTGTTTGTGCAGGTGAAGGTGAAAGCAGGGAAGCCCAGAGGGTAGCTCACACCATCTGAATTAGACATCAGAGAATCCCCCTGCCTTTCCCCGTATACTGCATAATTCTCCATTTGTTGAAGCGTAACCACCAAGCTGGCCTTGTGGGAGCACAGAGGTGATCTTGGAAATGCTCCAGACTTTCCTCTGCTCCCATTACCAGTAGCAAACACAACCCTTTGCCAGACCCATCTGTCTTTGTAAGTGGAGAAGTAAGAGATACCCCAAGCCACCCAGACACGTATGCACATTTTCCAAGCCAAAGTTTTTAAAGACACCCATGAATCTTGTGTTTCACCTTTTGAACACTTATATTGCAGTTGTCTGAGATCCCTCCAATGCCCAGTAACTGCTATCTGCAAGTTCAAGAGGTGCTTGCCCTCTTGGAGGTTTAGCCATAATTCCTGAAGAACTGACAGAGCAGCAACAGCTTTGGGGCCAGATACCCAGTTGCTCTAAGTTGACATGAGGCTTTTTAAACCAATGACAATCCCCAGCTTACACCAGGTGGGGATGCGACCCCATAACCTCATTAATTATCTCTGTTCTGTCCAGCAAGTGCCTCTGTTATACTGGGATGGGGGAGTATTAAAAACAGATTACATAAAATGCCACCACATGGACTGATATTCTTCAGATGCTGGTACAGCTGCAGCTCCTTTGTCTTTGTAAAAGCAAGCTGCTAATAAAGGTTTGACACTGCAACTAGTTCAGCTATGCAGCAGAATACATCCCTGGAAGGACTCTTGGTTTTGTTGCTCTCACCCAAGTAACTGTTTTCACCTCCAAGAAAGCAAGCCATTCTCTCCACTCAGTAAGGACACAGTCATTAGTGGCCAGCTGGTCATTAGTACGGCTGTGTGTCCTGCCTGCCCTCCTGCCACAGAGCTGACCTGCAGAGAGCAGGTTTCGTATTAAGCACCCAGATGCATTCAAGCCCAGGGGATGATATAGTCCATACAGCATGCAAGACTCAGACAGCCTCAAGATCCAGGAAAAGCCCACCCACTGGGACCATGAGGCTTGCAGAAAGTCATAAAGCAGGGTCAGCAAGTGGTGCTTGTTGAGCTTAATGTTTGGTGCTTATTTAAGAGAAGATAAATTCTTTTCCAAGCAAAACTCAGGAGAAACAGAGAAAGAATCCATGCTGCTGTGCCAAGCATACTAGCTAATACAACAGCTACCTTTTCAAGTATTTCCCTCATGCTGTCCAGATAGAGATGCTACCATTAAATGGTAGCCTGCATTTCCAGTGGGGTGTGGGTCTCTTTCATTTTGCATTAGAGCAAGAAAAGAGAGTGGAAGAGTTTATTGTAACTGAAGTCATCTTGCTTTGGGATTAATTTACAAGTTACGATTTTCCCCTACTCCGTGGCACTGCCTGCAGCTTCCTCTTGTGTTTCACCAACAGAAGCAGGGACTGTGGAAAGAACAGGAACTTTATTAAGGAAAATAAAGCAGTGTAAAAGCAGGACACCCTGAGAACTCATCATGGCTCGTACTATCCTCTGCAACCAAAAAAAAAAAGCTTAGAAAGGCTCAGAACAGCACAAGGTGCACAGATACAGGCTTGTGAAGGGGCTGGAAACACAGCAGAGGCATCCAGCTCCAGCAGTCACCTGCGGACACCACTGCTACCCAAAAACTCTATAAAGGTTTGAATCTAGCTTTCAGCTGAGGCCCTCGGTTCAGCACCGTCATCCTGAAATAGATACTGACACACTTTGACCCCTTTAGTGTGGGCATGGTTAGAGCCAATAAAAAGGTATGAAAAGCAGTTCAGAAACTGCGTGCAGAACAAGAAGTGAATGGGCACAACAGACATTTTTTTCTGAGAGGTGATCTGTTTGCATCAGCGAAGGGGCCCATCACTCAGGCGGGGAGGAGGTAGTTTAAACTGCTATTGCTTATACTGTGGAGAAAGGGGCTAATTCTCCAAGATTTTCATGCTGCTGTCTTCCATCCTGGAAATCTCTCTAAGATGTTCTTGAGCATTTGGTTTCTTAGAGATGAAGGGAAGCAATGGTGGCTGAAAAAATGAGCAAAGCTGCACTAGAAAGAAGCACCAACAAAACCCCTCTGCCTTCTAGCTTCTCGCTTAATAACTCTTATATATATTTACAAAGGGAGAAAACAGCAGTCCAAGGAAGATTAACATGAATTCTAACCATAGAGTAGGTAAGGGTTTTTATTTTATTTTTCCATAAAGTGAAAATGTGACTCGACGGTTCAAAAAAACCCCAAACCAACCACCATGCTGAATCTGCTTTGATCTGAAGAACACAGAAGTACAACTGCAAATCTGAGCAAGGAGGATATTATTTAGGACACTGTAACAAAAGAAAGCAACTTAATTAAAGTATTGCATGGGCTGCTACCAGCAACCATGCCTGCAGCTTGCCACCAGAATTGCAACACATGTCTGAACGTGCCAGCTCCAAAGAGTTATTCGGCAATTCTTCCTCAATTTTGTTTTAATTTCCATACTCCTCAGTTTTACTTTGAGGGGCTTTCATTTCATTTCTCTGCATTGTTATGTGCTACATGCTGCTTCGGAGGTTGTCAAAGGGCTCCTGGATTTGCCATCGCCCTTGGTAGGCAGGCAGGAAGCATTCTACTGCCGGTGCATTGGAATCGGTTTGTTTTCAGACAGTCCCCAGCAATGAGCTCCACACCAAAGTGTAGTATCTCAAGTGCTCACGGTTGCTGGGGAGAGCTGAGATGCATCTCCTCCTCTGAGCAAGCCACAGGGGCAGGAGAAGCATGAGGCTGGGCTCTGCTCGTTTTACATACCCAAGCTGTCCAGTTCAAGCCACTTCCACGTACTCTACAGCAAGGTAAACGTACCCATTATCACTTGCCAGCTACAGGATGCTCTGCCTGATGCTCCCTGTGCTTCAGTAGCCCATAGAGCCTGGTAGCCCATAACACATATGTCATTGCTCACGCTTTTCCAGAGGGAGAGCACAACTGGCTGACTATATTTGCTTTTCTGTCCTAGGCTGACTTGTTAATTTTTTTAATAGGAACCACCTACGCAGACCATTTGCATTCTGAACCTCGATGAGTGTGTACATGGACTTCTCTTCCCAGTGATCGAAATGCAGGTGCTGATTCTGCCTTGCAGGTGTCAGCAAAGTCTTATAACTTGCACTCAGACAACACAAGGCAATGGCCCTCATTTTTTTCTTTCTTTGTTATTAATGAGATCGCTTCCTCTCTGGGTATTGTGAGTTACAGGAGGTAGAGACTTGCCAATCAAAATGTTAAAAGGATCTTGTCAATGTCACGCTTCATCCTCAGCTCTCCATCTGTTTGAACACAGAAACAATGTTCAAATTACAGTCCTGCTATTTGCAAGGTGAGAACACAAGGTCTGGCCCCTGCACACAGAAGCCTGAAAAAACTCAAGCTGCTGTTTTCATCCAAAAAGATCAGAGAATACAAACTATTTAGTCTTCTCATGAAAATTTTCCCATGTAAAAGTACCGTCTTGAGCATCCTCAGCCAACAGCAGGCCACATCTCGCTCCCAGTTAAATGAGTGTTCAACTTGTCAACTTCCTCAGTGGAAACATTTGCTAGAGGTATACGGCACCTTCTGAAGTTGTAAATATTTACTCCTAGGGAAAGAGCAGGATAATCCCCAGCATTACACATGTAGTTCAACCATCTTTGAGGTTTCTTATGCTTTCTGGATTAATGGTTAAATGGGTCATTTCCATCGCAGCCTGTTGTGCAGTAAGGTCATCCACATCCATTTTCACAGCTTCATAGACCTGGACATGGAGAGGAAAATACTTGTTCATGAAAAGAGGGTCAAAAGCCATATTCAGTGTAATACTCTGGAAACCTGGATCTTATGTGGCACCCTCTGACTCTGGAGCAATCAACACATTCAAAGACTTGCATTTCCTGCCAGGGACAGAGACTCACCTTAGGGTAATGACATTACCGGCTGCCTCACTCCTTCAAAGAGGTGCCATTGGAAAAAGCAAAGAACAGAGCACAGCAAATGAAACAGTGGCCAAATCAGATGTTCATGCATCCTCCAAAAGCAACAACATCTGATCAGGTGCAGGCTTTTACAAGTACGTTCAGAAGAAGCATCCCGCTTTCCCTCTTGGTAGTAATTGTTGTCATGACTAAAAAATTGTGGCAGTAGGACTACTAAGTCTCTGATGATTCCCAAGCAACCTATCAGTTTAGATATAGCTCCCCAGAAGGAAAGCTTGGGAGACCCTGGTCCAAGCACAGCTGAGAATAAAATTTTCTGTGCAGTTTTTGTGCAGTAAGGTAGAAAAGGTACAGCTCAACCATTATGTGCTCGGGCTCAGTCTTATAGATACTCCTCTTTTTCAGGCTATGCTGAACAGTTGCTGCTGTGTTGGCATTCAGGAAAGAAAATTGTTCATCTAATGAGTCCTGGCTTTGCGAAGTTGTGATGCTGCCATGTTTTCAGTGTTTAGTTTACATCCCAGAGTGGGTTTTGCAGCCGGTCCTGCTACACCCAGTAGCTTCCAACCCAGCTGCCAGCAGGCTCCACTCCTTTTATGGGGACATGCAGAATTTCTCAACTGCCAAGCTGAGTTATCGCATGCTATAGTGCAGCCATGAGTACACTGAGATGGCTGAAGTGACCTGTGAGGTAGCAGCTTTAGGATATGAAACATTATTAAAAGTAATTATAATTTTCTAAGCATCTACATTGTTCAGATCCTGTGAGTCTCAAAGAAGTGTAATCCTCTTCACATCTAAGTCAAGTATTTTATGGCTTTTGAGAACAGATTGTGATTCATGGCACAAATGCAGTCTGCTCCATCCTGCTGCTGTACGCCCAGGCCTGCACAGCTAAAGGTCCCTGGGCGCATGGGCACGATCCTGTCAGAGTCACCCTTGTCTCTGTGAGGTTAAGTTTGTTAGCTTTTTCTTGAGGAAGAGGCACAGCCTTTATTCTATTTTTTGAGAGTTCTCCCTTTAAAGAAGTGACTCAGCACATCACCATCCTGCAGACGTGAGTTGGTAAACTATTCATCTCTGCTTTGGCTCTCAGAAGCTCTTAAGGCTGTTCTTCCTTTTTCTCCCTGACCCTCATCTTCCCCTAAAGGGATTTACAGCCACTCTCTGTTCTTGTCAGCCAAAGGTGTTGAACAATGTGGTGCTGTTTACTGTCAAGCAATATCTTCCCTGCCTATTTGATGAGGCCCATGTCTTTTATACGTCGAAGCTTTTACAATTTTTTGTCTTCGGTGAATCACTAGCACAAAGCACAGGCATCATTGTAAGTGAAAACAGGAAAAAATTTGAACAAGTCATTTGGGCTGCAGCAAAGGATACAGATCTTGAAAACAAGCACCTGACCAAACATCTGGGGATTTTAACTGCTTTTCATCCTGCTTTGTGTCAGAGCCCAGTTACACTTCCTTAAAAATAAAAGATGAATTAGAAAAATACATCACCCTGACTTTCTGCAATGACAAACAGAACAAATGGCGTTAAAAATTAGGTTAAATTGATCTCTAGGTCAAGGACTCTCATTTCCTGTGTAAATCATATCTCCTCCAGCAGCAGGACAATGCTTCTCTGAAGGCTGCCATGTTGTTATTATTACTGATATTAACATTGTAGTTACTGATCAATCTCGGAGAATTTTCACTGCACCCAATTCCTCTACAAGAACATACCCCCCCCAAGGAAAAAGCATCTTAGAAGGGTTGTACAAAGCAAACAGTGTCAGCTAATTTCCTGACATTTTTGCTTTTTAAAGTAGCAACAGCTAGCTTTTACAGTCTCCTGACTGGTATGGCACAATTGTCCTTTCACTCACACTGTAAATGGGCACTAGAAGTATTCAGATGGAGTGCACCCAGCCTGACCACTGTGTTGGCTGGTGACTCCTGCCCCACACTACCCAGAGAGTATTTCACAGAGGAAATAAAGCAGAGGGATGAAGGAAATGTAAGGGTTGGCTAGGCTGGATCCATCTGAGATGGAGAGAACCAGAAAGTTCTGAGTTTCAACTAAACTGCAATAGAGCAGGGACTTGCCACATTATTTCTTCAGAGAAGTTGCTAGTACTCACTGCTGGGCACTGAGAACAGAAGTGCAAAAATGTACTGTCTCACTTCCCCTGCTCCTGTGCCTGTCACCTTTCTGGATTCTCAAAGATGGAGACAAAAAGCAGTACAGCAGCCCTGCAAGGCACGCAAAGCAGAATTGAGAATTTTGGTCCAGTACTGTGCGCGGAGCACTACTTTCATTGCACTGGGCTTTCATACTGTTTTTCACCTAACACCAACTTGGGAGAGAGGCCCATGCAGAGGATACACATAGATCCAAGACTGACCAGGAGTTTGGGTCAGTGACTCAAGTTCACACCAGTTTTATTGGACCGAGCTCTGATCCAGAGTTCCTGGCAATTTTCGTTGTTCTATAAATTTATCTACAGTATTCATAAGCCTTTTCTTCTCAGCCTTGCTATTTCCATCTCTGAACACCTCATGCTATAGCACATTCCTCCTCAGCTCATGGGAAAGGACAATGAAAGCTACCCACTTCACTGAAAGGCAATAGAGGCACAGAGAGAAGGAGTACTTCCTTTAAAGTTAGGCATCTGCAGGTTAAACAAGGTAGATACTTACATATGACCCAGACATTCTCATCTTCTTTTCTGGAAAAAAAAGAAAAAAAAAACAACACAAGTACTTTTAGGGCACCGTAGATGTCTATAAGCTCAAAAGTTTGACTGATTTTTCCAGTTCCATCAAATGGTCTAATACGAGATATTATTCTTTTCCTATGGATCCTGCCTTAGTGTGGGGTGTCTGATAGAAGAGGTTTACCAGGGGAAACAGGGGTCCTGAGTGGAGCAGGAAAACATTGACCCTGGTGATTTTCCAATGACACCAAATAGCCTTCAAGCAGTCTGGGAATAAGGCAGTTCCTCCTGGTTTCCACAACATCTCTAGCACAACCACAGAAACAAGTAGGACTTTACACTTCTTCTAGACCTTCCAAGTTAATTCTTCATTGTTTGACAGCAGAGCTGGTCTGTTACAGCAATATAAAGTGACACAGCCCAACATACACTTCATCTGTGGTTCTGGGAGAAAGACAATCTTGCCCTGACTTGTAAAGGTAGCAAGTTGAGCCTAGAGAAAATCAAGGGTGAAAACATACAATATGGAATTTTGAGTGGAGCTTCACAGGACCGTGTTCCTTGTCATTTTATACACTGAGAAAAAAAATGCAGGATGACTCCTTGATTGCCTCGTACGTTGATCAGGACATCATGAGTCCTATGCACAACGACAAATTTTATTTTCTGCACTCTGACCAGTCACTTGTAAACCTGTGGACTCATTGTGAAAGAACCACTAGATCAAGCTTCTGAAATGTGAGCCGGTTTATGGGCAATTCAAAGTCTATTTAGACAATGAATATTCATGCTCTATCTGGGCAATTTCACACTCAAGCTTAGATAATACAGATTTATGCTCACACACAACAATGATTTGTGAATATTTATAGGTGAACACCTGGACAGTATTTGACACAGTCAAGAATATTCATTATTACATCTGAAAGTAAGAGCAAAGCTCTACCTGAAGTTTGAACTACAGGCACAGGAAACTAATCCTCAATATCTATTGTCCCTTAATGACAATATATAACGGCCAAAAGTAGCATAAAGGAAAGAATTAGAGGTAGGGATCTGATCAGTTAAAGGATCAGTAAAAAGCCAGGAAGCTTCTCTGAGCTGCTAAAAAAATTCCCGTTGGATTAGTCTTCTGACATATTAGGTTTCTGGTGCAGCACCTTTTCTATATGAAAAATATCCAGGATTTTTCTGTTTGGGTTTTGGGGGGGTTTTTTATGGGTTTTTTCAATTGCCTAATTTTTTTTTTTTTTTTCCAGACAAAAAGACCAAATGATTTATTGTATGAAAAAACTACACATGTATGTGACTGGACGCTTGTGCCCACAGGACTCCGGGAAAGAAAAAGTGGTAGCAGAGAGGCTCACATCAAGGGAAAGGCAGCTGCTAGATTCACCTGTGCTTATTCACATGAATTGTCCTCTTAGGAAATGAGAGGAACCTGACATTGGAGCTCCCTCCAAGGGAAGGAAGAGCCTCCAGCTGAGAGTTTACCTAAGCAGTGAGAAGTCAGAGATCTGATCATCTAGTAGGTGTGACAGCAACCAGTAACTCTGTCTCTGCTGGCAAGCCTCTTATGTAAATTCCCAGTCTTCACACCAACTTCTAAACACCTCTATATCCAAGCTCTAAAACTAATTATGATCATTGATTCATAAAATCACCAAAATCTTCCTCTCTATGTTATTTCCACTGCTGTTCAGCTCCTTCTATGATAGCTCATTAATGCAGGAGGAATTAAACTCTTTCTCCCCATGTTCACTGGGAGCAAACAAAGCAGTGATGGACAATTTCAGAGGCTCGCTAGCAGCCAGGGCACAGAGCTTGGGCTGTGTCCACTCACTTTTGGCCACGCTTTGTCACATTTCATCCTGCCTTAGAGAGGGACAGCACACAAGAAGTGGGGCAGCAGAAATACAATAAACTCCACCACCCTTACCTTGATGCTGCCCAACAAGTGTTTTCTACTGCCTGATATTGTCTGGACTAAGCTGCACAGTGGACTCTTTGACCTAAATTCATTGAGACAGCTGAAAATTATAGCAGTTGAAAGTAAAAGCATCTCCAGGCCAGTAAATAACCCACTTTTTCACATTTCTTCAAATTATCCCAGCACTTGGCAATTTTCTGCTGAGACCACCTCCCTGTGAGAGGAAAATACAACTTCAGTTCTGCTGGGATACTGAAATGGACGGCACGCAGCAGTCAGATGTCAATGCTGGATACTTGTTTCTGTCCCAAGCAGAGATGAGTTGCCTTGGCTCCCCTCTGCTCCTTCCCTAGGTTTCAATACTTGTGCTCCCTACTCACTCTGGCGTTGCCTCTGTTTACAATGAAACCAGGAAACCTGAAGAACTACCCCTTACAAGCGTCTTTTCTCAGCTTGCTTTGAACAGATAGCCTTTGTGAGAAGTACTCTGATGGACGGTGTCCCCACGGTGGGCTGTGGCTAGCTCTGAAGGCTAAAAATGGACGGGTGAACAGCTCTGCCTCCCTCAGCTCCAAGATGAGTTCCTCTCAGCAGCAACAGCTAGACACAGAGCAGCTGTTGGTGCTCCCCAGCACCGGTGGGGGTGAGTGGCTCCCCAGGACACAGCACAGCTGTTCCCCGCCCAGGGCATTGATGTAGCAGGGGCTGCGAAGGAAGGCTGGGACAGCTGCACTGGATTTTACCCAGAGTACAGAGTGCAAACCCTAAGGGATTAAACAATTGAAAACAAATCAAGTGAACTTCTATCATTTCAAAGCCTCCTGAGTTTTTAAAGCCAGTCTTGTTATTACAGAAGATTGATCTCATAATGTCTGATTAATCAGCATCGGAAATAAAAGACAATTTGATGAATACTACCTTTTCTGCCCTGTTTCTCCAGTTTTCACCTGTATTGTACTTTCTATCAAGAGAAAGAGAAGAAATTCTGTATCGGACAACAGTGCCTACTTCTCAGTCACTGGCAACCAGCACCTGAAACTTCAGAAGAAAAGTAGTGTCCTTCCCCTACTCTCCAGTTGCTGAATACCTATTGAATATGTTATTTGCCTGTTCTCTTTCAGGAAAGTGTCTTCCCGAGTCCCTTTTTGGTTTAAAAAAAAGCACAAACAACAATACAGAAAAGGTGGAACTACAGTGACACTAGGCTACTAACAGTCCCATCCCTTCTTTGAATTCCTATGTAGATTTTTAATATCTTAGAGTTTGGACTGACTCTCTTTGTGGATCAGTATAGCATCTGCTGCGGTGAAGCTCCAGATCAGGACACAAGTTGCTCATCGATAAACAAATAATAAACAGTGTATGCTACCTCTGACAGAGTTTACCTCTGGCAAATAAACTTTTTTTCACGGATGTCTCTACCCATTCTTTGAACCCTATTGCCTATCTGTCCTGTGGCAGTTAATTCCATTGGTCTGTTACATACTGTGGAATAAAAGTATCTGCTTTTGTTGCTTCAATAAGTGCTGCCCTTTAGTTTTACCGTGTGCTTTCAGTGCTTGCTGCATGAAGTTTACAATAGGAGTCCTCATGTTGCTTCTGTCAAGGCATTTTCTTCAATAAAGCCCTTCACCTGGCGACCTGCAAACACCATCTCCTTGTGATCATTCAAGGTCAAGTCTTCAGCTAGACACACAGTCCAAGGGTTGGTGGCAACCTGCTGTGGAGATGCTGCGTTTGATTGTGCAGTGCTGTGTGCTCGTCGTGTGTGCGAAATACAACACTAGCAAGCAGTGAACACTGCTATGCTTAAATGCTGAGTCTGCATGTGGCAGCTCTCTTATTTTGCTGGTTTTCTGTGCATCTGAAATGCAAAGAATTAGCAACAACACTACAATAATCACAATATCTTTAGAAATAAGTAAAAGGGAGGAGAAGGGTGAATTCTCATGCATGATCTTATATTCCCAAGCCCACAACATACAAATGATGAGAACATACAAGCTTGCATTGATCTCCGGGGATTCCTGAAGACCAAAGGAAGAGCCAATCATGGCTCTTTAGCTTTTTCTTTAACAGGAAAGCCTGCAGAAATAAGCGTCTGCCTGTAACATTACTCTGCTGACAGCATCTGCCAGCTATCACAGTAGCAGCTGCATTCACCTCTGGCAGACAAAGGCGTGGAGAGACAGCACCAGCCCTGCTCAAAGCAGCATGCACCACGCCTTCCCAGCCTACACTCCCTGCACCTGCTGCCTGCAAAAGCAGCGGCAGTTCCAGCGTGCGTTTGACCAGAAATAGCAGTGACTATCAGCCACCTCCAGCTGCTGAGCTCCGGCCTGAATCTCTACAATCACATTTTGTCTCAATTCCAACGTGGCACTGCTGGAACAGTAACTGAACACATCACCTGAAGCAGGAGAAACTTTAGAGCATTTATCTTCCTATGACACCAGAAACAAAGCAGGCTCAAAGGCATATATTAATGAATTTGTCCTCGCTACAGCTGGTCTGGAAATGTTTCAGGATAATCAGCTTTTCGTTGGAAAACATTGATTTGTCAAAACCACTATTCTGCTTGGGATAGGCTTTAATTCAACAAAGTATTGGGCTGGAAATGTTTTTTAAATCTAGAATTAGAGTGTCTGGAAGGCGAAGAGGAAGAAGGATGGAGAAGGCACAATTGTCATCCTATCGACTTCACAAGGCCCAGCCCTTTCTGGGTAAACATCTTTGTCCCGTGTTGATGACAGGTCTCATTAGGGGGACAGCAGCAGTGGTGATGATGGTATTAGAATGTCATGAATAAACAGAATTCAGCCTCCAGCTCTGCCAACACACTCTGCAAGCATTAAATTCATGTGCACACCAGGAAGGAGATAAAGTACCACATTTACTCACAGACTCTTAATAAAAATTCCATTCACAGTTTAATTAACATACTTTTTTTACAAAATCACCCTACAGCTGCAGCAGCAGAATCTGGTTTTCCACAGCCTTCCAGGACCAAATTCTGCAATACGTTGCACCCAGGTGCATCTGCAGGGTGGCTCATTCAGGCCAAGCCAGTATTTACACCAGCACACAGCAGAGCAGACTCTATCCTCTGAAAGTTCATCGGATATCCTTTCCCTCCCATGGTTGGATTTTTACTTTTAGCTTGTCAGCAGCAGAGGAAAACAATAAAAGCCTCATATTGCTCCAGCCAGATGGTGATTCTATTTTCTCCTGCCTAGCTGGCTGCATGGTGAGCTGTGCTTGTGCGTACATGTGCGTGTCTGTATCTGTATCTCTTCTTTTGCTTCTACCATGATTCTACCTGCCCCGTACACTCTGCTACAGAGAAATGGTTTTGAAGAGGAGTTCTGGAGATTGCAGGTACAATGGGACCAAGCCTCTTTCCCTGGGGCAGGATCCACTGGGAGCTCAGGAGGACCTCAATGGGACATCTGTTATTTTCAGGTTGTCTCTACTGAGATACCCAGCTGGAGCAGATCTCAGCTTCTTCAGCTCCATGATCAGCTCTGCCTGGAGGAGCAACAAGAATTCAGGGAGGAGAAAAAGGGATGCTCAGAAGAGGAATCAAGATGCAGGTTGATCATTTTATCCGCATTGTCTGGATGCCATCGGAATACATTAACTCCTTCATTTATCATGGCACTATCATTAGAAATCTCAATTATTTCTGAATGCCACACTGACAGAATGTTTAATTAGATACTTTGTTGCGTTAATCACTTCTTGGATACAAGGAAGAACCAGAGGCGCCAGTGAGGGGCCCCATTATTTTTTATAGAAATGTGTGGAGTGTGAATGAAGCTGTAATAAACGTCCCCATCATTACAGAGATAAAGGTCAGACATTAACACAGTGTTCATATATCTTAAGCCTTCCACAGGGAGCACATACCTACCAGCTACAGCCTGCTTTACTAGTGGCAGGCGAAGAATGTGAGCTGCCTGGAGAGTAATGTGCGGAAACAGCTCAGGGGTGATGCTCCTCTAGCACGCCAGGGGTAAATAAGCTGAGCAGTTAAGCGGTTCAGATATTACCATCACGAGCATTTTACAGCTAAGTTCTCCCAGGCTTTTAATTAAATCTGACTGCAACTGCAGGCACCATTTTACTTTACATTATAAAATCAGTTGAGCATGGGCTTGATGACATAAGGAGTCAGAAAGGCTGGGTATCCTTTTTGTCTTGAATTCACTCAATCTACTACTGAAAAGCCAGGAACTATGGAAAAGTCTGACCAATATTCCCACCTGCCCAGGAACAGGCAGAGCGAGAAGAACAGTGTATGGATGCCCCACCATCTCCTGTAGAGGTAGAGCACCACGATGGAGATGAGTTTGCTTCAGTGCCCCAATTTCCAGAGCCTTTCCCCTCATACCCATCCAGAGGCAGCAGGCATTGCAAACAGCACAGCTTTGTCTGTCCATTTGTATTATACTTGTCTATCAAGAATAAGACACAAGGTCACTTCTTATCATGGAAACACATGTCTCTGGATAGAGTGAGGTTATCATTTCATATAAGTCACAGCCATTGAGTGACTTCAGATTATGACAGATAACCTGAGGGCAAGATCATCTGGCCTACAACCCAGTTTGGCATCCAAGGCTCGGAAAGAAGCACAGACAACATTCTTTCCAACACTTAAAATCAATCATCATGCCCATTTCGGATCACCAGATCTTCCTAGTGGCCTGATTGCATGGATGCCCTGAAGCACCTTGTCCAGGGCTAATAGGTACCAAATATTCCCCAGGGCACCCAGCCCATCAGGTGTCCTCCCCTCCCACCTTCAGTTACGGCGGGCATCTGCACAAAGCACAACAGTCACTGTGAAAAACAGGGGAGGAGGAAATGGTGCCAACAGTGGCCAGGTTTCAGATCAAAGCTTTGTGAGAAAACTCACTTCTAGTTCTCCTCACTCAATCTAAGAGCTGCAAAGCCACACCTCCCCTTTGCTCAGGCCCTGTCCTTGCCAGGTTTCTCCTCTGCTCTCACAGAAAGGAGAGGGAGACAAAGTTTGCAGCCTGTTTCCAAGACACTTCTCTACAAAAGAGGTGTCCCAAGTGCCAGACCCTTCCTGAGTGCTGTTCATGCATTCATCCAATGAGTTTTTAATTAAAAAATGAATGGGCCTAAGGCGACAGCATTACAAATTGAGTAGTGGCTAGTTAAGAAGTGCCTAGCTTTTCTTCAAGCCTTTGTCATCCACACACATCTCTGAGGCATTTGCAAATGACTCACATTCATGTTCCACTCAAAATCCTTCCTGGTGCCAACATCCTCTTTCCACTGAGGCACTAAGGCCTAACAAACTGGGAAAGGATTTCTGGATGGAAGTGGTGTCCAGCTCAGGATCCTGCTGGGTATCTGAGAAGATGTCTTCTGAAATGTGTTTCACTGCCAGTCTTCCTGGCTAATTGCTTTTACAAAGTCCTGCAGTGTTCAGGCCTGAACACTGTATAAAGTATGTTCATTTCAGGAGTGGTCTTCATAACAGTTTGCAGTCAGGGAAGAAGATCGATGAGGTGGTTTAGCTGAGGCCACACAAAAAATAAGAAGCATCTAACTCAATCATTGT
>Ga0181612_115595_pt1 | contig 22349 bp, 5 predicted proteins | sample HoacroProtozoa21_FD_119630 | JGI IMG/M metagenome (GOLD analysis project Ga0181612, IMG submission 119630) | Hoatzin crop microbial communities from Cojedes, Venezuel. Combined Assembly of Gp0051906, Gp0051904, Gp0051908
CAGTTTCTCCAGGAGGATGCTGTGGGAAATGGTGTCAAAGGCTTTACTAAATTCTAGGTAGACAACATCCACAGCCTTTCCCTCATCCACTAAGCAGGTCACCTTGTTGATCTTACTCTGGATGTAACATGTGAGGACAATCTCTGTATTTTCCTGTCCATAGCTCACCACCCCAGAGAAAATCTTTCTAGGATCATTATTATTTTCCTTCCTATTGCAAACATAATTCTTCCCCTTCTCCCTTGAGTCATCGTTACTTCACTCCTAAACTTCTAAAAATTAGCTGCCAAAACAACTACCTTACTAACATGTTAAGTCCTTCCACCCATGAGCTTTTTTCCCTGTTAGTGTTCCTTTATGTCCATACTAGTTCTCTAACACTCATCTCTGATCAGTTTATCTGCTTTCTATCTTGCCTAAGGTGCCCACATCACCTCTTCTCCTTTTCCCACGATTTTTTGAGGTTTTTCTAGATGACCCTGTATGCCGGAAGAGCCCTTGAGCAAAACTCATCCTTTCCTACCACATTTTCTACCTGTCAGAATTGAGTCGGATCTTGTACCATGCTTGCCAAGTACAAATTGATTAGTGTTATGCAGTGTGAGAAGGCTTTAAAGTCTTTTGCTAGCCTTGAAGAATTTCTCATATGAACTGTATATTCTAAAGGGTTTATAATTACCTAAAGCGGCTATCAAGCTTCCTGTACCTCTTTGAAACACCCTTTGCAATGATTCTTGAAGTTCCTGCTTTGTCTTAGAAACCTAAGTGCATTAGGAAATGTTGATAAGTGCACTCAGATCCTTGCCTAAAGGTACCAATGTGTAAATGCTGTGACTGCGTATAACAAGAACAGCTGCACTGACAGGTTTGTGGGGCTATTGTTACCATTCAAATCTCAGCATCTTTCAAAAGAATAAATAGAACAAAATGAACATTAGGACTTAACAAATGCTAGTTGGGATCATGAATTTTGACAGGCTGAACAACTGAAATTCGGGTTTAAATTTTTCCTCCTAAATCAGGTTAGCTCATTATAGGGACACTGTAAGTTTGGCCTAATGTTTATTTATTGCCAATATTTGGGAGAAATGAGACCCAAAAGCATTATTTTGTGATGTATTGTAATGACTGTAGCACCTTGGTGCTGAAGTGTATTGATTATTTTGCCCTTCCAGGAAGACATCTTTGACCAATTAATCACCTAGCTAAGATATTACCCCATAAATTACAATCATATTTGAATGAAACACGGTAATTATCATAGATTAAAAGTGCTTTTTAAATCTAGTGACCTCAGATATCCAATTTCTAGAAATAGTACTAATGCATTTCTCCCATTAGAGTTTTATGTACATACAAAAAACAATAAAACCAAAAAAATATGAATAAAAAGAAACAAAAATTATGTGAAAAGCTTTGATATGTCAACTCTCCAGATTTATTGGACAACTGACTGTGGATCCTGAATCTCAACCTTCATTCTCCAGTTAAACTTACCAGCAATAAAATTATTATCTAGTTGATAAACTGGAGAGTGTGTTTGGAAATAAAACCTGATGTTTTACGTCTTTTAAAGAAGGGATAATTTTGGGACTTCAATACAAAAGTAGCTGGATCCTTCAGAATTGTTTTAATTATCTTTATGCAACTAGTGTTTTTTTCTCTTGGTATGCCTGTTATAGAATGTACCTTTCAAAGATATAGGTAAGCTGTGCATCCAGTGAAGTATGGTGAAAATGTTTATGTTTAACACTGCAATATTGTGTGGATCTGGAAGTGCATTTCACTGTTAGAGAACGGTATATACAAAGAAAAGGAAGACTGAAGGAGAGATGAAGGAAATTACTATCTGATCTTTCAGGTAAATGAACTTCTAAAAATGACCCTCTCCTAAATTTTCTATTAAAGCAGTGTCATGGTTCAACCTGGCAGCCAACAACTAGGACCATGCAGCCACTCTCTGGCAGCTAGGACCAGATAACTGCTCGCTCACTCCTCCCCTCTTCGCATGTTGGAATGCAGAGGAGAATGGGAAAAAATACAACTTGTGAGTTGAGATAAAGGCAGTTCAATAAGACAAAGGGAATAAGAATAGAATATACAAACCAAACAATACACAATACATTTTTTTATGTCTGCCCAATGACTGATTCACAGCTTGTTGCTCAGCAGCAGTCACAGAACTTGCAGATTTCATAGTTTTCACAGATTTCATGGAATTTGTGGATTTTCACTGAACTTGCAGAAAAAGACAAAACTCACAGAAAAAGTTTGAACTTACAGAAAAGATCAAAGTCACTGAAAAATAAAGAGAGAGTTCCTGCACCTCGGCCAACTCGCATTTATAAACTGAGAATGATGTCTATGTTATGAAATATTTCCATAGGTCAGCTTGGGTTGGCTGTCTGGCTGTGCTCCCTCCCAGCTCTTTTACACCTGCTCATTAAATGAAGACAAGAAAATGAAAAATGTCTTTGACTTCTTAGCAACAACTGAAAACATCAGTATTATCAACATTATTCTTGTCCTAAATCCGAAACACAGCGGCTGCTGGGAGGAAAATTAACTCTATTCCAGCTGTAACCAGGACAAGCAGTTCCAAAGAAGAAGATGCACCTGTTACACGTCTCATCACAAGCTGTCTAAGGGTATAGTTTGCACAAAAGCTATATAAAATGTGAGGTGGATTACCTGAGTCACTTCTCTCATACAGTTTACACTGTCTCTTAAGAAATTGTGAGGATGTTTTGAATTACAAAAGGTGATGCCTGCACCACCTTGTTAATATTTTTCTTTTTCTAAAAGATCTTTGTAAAATCTGGTGTATGTGTCATTATGTACATGGTAAGCTAGATTTACCTGATCTTTTTATTGCAGTGGTTAAAATCTTATGATCCTGAATAAATAATGAGTGCAAGCTGAAATATGGGCTACTAGAGTTCATTTTGGTATTGATTCCACTCTTTCTTATGTCAGCTTCTGTCAGCACATCCCAAGGCATAGAGCTCTGGTAGAATCAACGCCAGAGGAAAAGGCTTGAAGAAAGTTGTCTTCACAAAACACCTTCTAGTTCTCCATTTATTTGTTTTAGAGATGGAAACTCTACTCAAATTATTCTTGCCTCGTGGAGGCAGTCTCAAAAGAAATACAGCTAAAGCACAAAGATGCTTCTCAGAGGTAGAAGTTCCCTCTTCAGAAGTGTAGTCTTAAAGTATAGGTGAAAGTGATGTGGGGTTGCATGACTTGGGCCAGATGTGCATGAATCAAAACTTTGTCCATTCTGGTTCATGTTTAAAGCAAGTTTTGGTGTACAAGGATTTGTTCATTTTCCCAAGGTTAATCTCCAAGGCAGCAAATTGCTCTTGATCCAGTAAAACAACTGCCATATTGGTTGCCAGAGGGATGGGAAGTTTAACAGACATTTTAAATTTTAGATTGCTCTGGTTCCATGTAGAAGTTTGAGCTGTAGAACAGTGAAATTACAAAAATGACATGAAGTCCTGACATCGTCACCTGGAAGGATGCAGATAATTGAGTTGGATTGAGTTGCTGGAAGCTTAGCGTCTCAGTGCATTTTAGAGCAAAATTAATATGCAGCCAGAAATCTATGTATCCTGACAAGATTGTGCGCTTTTATAATACAAGGCATCTAAGCAGTTCCAAGGAAGCTTTCATGTAGGCTATAACTTGTATGTAAGAAAGATGTTCCTAGGACTGGCATGTCATTCCACATTTTACAGGCATACATTTAGGTATATGTACAAATATTCAAAGATTAAAAAAGTGTAACTTAGTATAAGTTGTAAGTTAGTGGAAAGGATTTTAGGAAGTCTATGTATGAAGTTGTGTATGCAACGTGTGCCTAAGCAGGTTCTTACCCTACGGGCAGACCCCCAAGCACCGTGGCAGTATAAGTGCAGAGTCAGTATCACACAACATGGTTCACAACTGACCACCAATCCCAAATGATAAGAGAGGGAGACCACAAAAAGGTACAGAGCTTTAATCTTGTCTAACCTAATATGATTTTTATTTGCAAGATTTAATTTATAGCATAGGAAAGACAAAGAGAAACTAATTAGTTGGGCTTGGATTTAATTTTGGAAAAGTCATTTAAAACAAACATTTGGACTACTACAGGATAAAATGAGTATGAGATGAAATGCAGATCTTGTAACCACCTGCCTTTGTAGAAATTACTTCTTGGATTAATATGAGCAGCTGAAAATTTCTTTGCTTTGTTGTGGGGAATACTAAAGTATAACTATTAAGGTATTGTAGGTACTGTTGTACTGGGCTGAATAATCTGTAGCTAAAGACTTAGAGAATGTAGTTAGGTAAGTCTCTTTTCTCGCATTTGAATCAAGAAGGCATTGTCAAACGCCTTCAGATTGCGTAGGGGATAAAAGGCAATGATGGTTTGAAGTTATGTCATGCTAAGTAAACACCCACAGGATGGTATGTATGAGAAATAGCCTACACAGAGTTCTGGAAATCTTGAGAAGATTTTAGCAGCTGCTGCAGCTCTGTATATGACAAGATCAGAACCAAGAAACCTGTAACAGGTTGTACCTACACAACAATGACTGCAATACAGTGAAGAGCTACCTGAGCTACCTTTAACCTGCGTACACTTGGTAGAGGTAGCAGTTTAAACCAGAGCAGAGTAAAGTTTATCCTGAAGTACTTTACTATGATTTTTAAACCAGAGGTACGTACTATTACTCCATGAAAAACAGCAGTATTTCGGATAATTATATTAAAGCTAGTTCAGCTGTCTCTCATTACGCCAGACATAATCAAGTGACACATGTTTTAAAAAAGTAAAAAACCACCAGAAATAAGGACATTTGCATCAATCCCTAAGGGAGGGTCTGAAAGAAACAGACTGACTTCCAAATAAATGATGAAAAACTCTGTTTATTTTAATGGGGTTGCTCTAGAAACTTCTAGCTTAAACCAGATCAGAATCCATCCCTTTTTACAGACATACGTTCAACAGAAAAACACGCAAAAAAATTCACAACAGTGATTGACGGTGAGATGTTTGTTACTGAGGAAAAAGCATATATGTGGGAAAGCTACAAGCCAGGAAATTATTTTTATAGTGACTATACTTCAAAAATAATTCCTAAAAACTTATTAACTTGCAATATTTTTACTAGGCTTCACTAGATAGGAAAAATCTTATACAGAGGAATTCTGTCTGACTTTGCAATCCACATCAACACATAATTTCTTTTTCAATCTGTTTAGCGGTACATTCATCAAGGACTGAGGTGCTTGGATTTTTGTGCAACCCAGATAACTCTGTGAAAAACTGTTTTCAGATATACACGACATAATGCATGTGGTGGAGAGGGTGTGAGAAGAAGCATGAGCCACCAGATTTCAGCAACAACAAAAATCCACTTCAGAAGTTATAAAAATTTTGTGGTTTGAAAAAATATGGTAAAAAAAAGAGCAATGTCGTTTACTAGATTTGCATTTGATATGCAATTTGCAATGCCAGATCACCCTTTGGTTTTCCCATAAAAGAAAAATGCAGACATGATTAAGTATATGCATTGTATCAGCATTAATAGAAGAATAAGTTAAGTGATTCTGGATCAGGAAATGAGATTCTAATGAACTCAATGTGATTTCATTGAGGTAAAAGAAGTTTAAACTTGATAACTATTCATAAGAAGAATAGGTACTATGTTAGCATTCTGTTTCCCTGGAGGTGAAAGAGCCTTGACAGGGATGTTTCTCTCATTAAAAAGCTGACATGATTTTGTCCTATAGGATTTGCTGGCTTCACTGAAAAAAATTGCAGTTATCTGACACTCATGTTCTTCTATTCCTAATGGATGAGCAAGTTTAATTCAGTATATTCATATACAATTAAATCTCTCCATGGGTCTGTTGGAGTGGATGTTTGCTAAACTCTTTTTAAAACAAATTTAAATCAGAACTGTTAGGCATAAGATCTTATAATTCAAGTTACCTATTACTAAAGGGAAATGTCAAGATACTCCATCAGTTTGGAATAGGGAGCAGCTACAGGATAATCACACACATTTGGCCAGATCTGAATACACTATGGTTGTACCAAGTCCCTTTAATATTGAACAGATTCTAAATTATTTGATGAAGCTGTCTGAAAATTGGATTCTATCTAGACTTGACAGTTAAAAATATTTCTAATTATTTAATTCAATTTTACTCATCTTTCCAATGAAATAAGACCTATATTGATCTTAAAAACTGAGGTATTATAATACTGAGTGGATTTGCACATAGACCTGTGGACAGCTATTACTATATCTAAAATTAATTAATTTGGAGTGGTGATCAGTAGGATGTATGTTACAGTTTAAAAATAATTATCAGAAAATTTGATTTTAATACATATCTATGTACAAAATTCTTTCAGCCATAAAATATGTGTTAAAAGTCAATAGTAGTGTAAATAAAAAATCCAGTAATTTTTTTGGCAATTTATATTTCTGTGCTCCCACAGATGGCCTTTCTGTCTCAAGGCAATTTCTTGGGAGGATGCTGTTCGGAATACACAACAAGAAAAATGCTTTCTAGATGATCATGTACTCTAAACAGATGAATAGACAAATAAGGAAAAAAAATTCCAAACACTTTGACAGAAAATTTGAGAAACTTTTGAAGACAAGATATAATTAGAAAGGTCTGACCTTCTGCAAATGGTGAATACTTTCCAAGTCTGCAATTTCTATGAAGTCTTCTATATTCAGCTTTAGTCAGAATTTTCCAGTATTATTAATCATCTATCAAAATCCCAGGGGCATGACACAGGAGGTAGATTTGGCAGCTGAGTTCTGAGCTTAAAGGCTTTTCCAGTGGCTGTTCTTTGCACCCTTTTCTCTGTGTCCCCAGACTGCCTGCCCTAGTTGTCTCCCCAGTCTGGGATTTCCAAGGTAATGCACAAAGCTGGCAACAGGTGAAGTGCATACAGGCATTTGTTGGACACTGTCAAATCTTGTTTCCACTGGCTATCTTCAAATATAGACGCAGCACAGGTCTCCCTAGCTTTGGACTGAAAGCCTGAACTGAACATAGACTGAAATTTTAATTTCGCAAGTACCCAGTACAATGAACATTGCATAGGAACACTGCGTATTTGCAGTTTATATAATTATATAACCAAGTCTTTGGGAGAGAGCTATAATCTTCCTAAACACTTATGTTCATAGCTGAGGTTTAAGGTACCATAGAATGTGGAGGTGGCAAACAATTCCAGAAGCTGTGGGGAAACAAAACACATATTTTCTTATAGCTGTTTCAGCACTGTTATTTTATTTTCACTTTTTACTCTCCACTTACCTGCCTCTTCTATTCTGTGTTAAGATCATCTAGCAACTCTGTGGAAAACTGACTTCCAAGCACTAACTCCTGACCTTCTCAGCTCCTCCTCTTCCTCGTCTGTCTTCTGCTTTCATTGTTTTCCCCATTTCTAATTTAATTATGAAGACATTTTACTAGCTGGTTCTACTTGTACTAGCAATGCTTATGAAAACATGTTCTTCTGAGCATTATTTATGAATAACACAAGTGTTTTTCTCTAGTGAATGGCTAAAGGTTCGGTCCAGTTCTTAGAAATAATTGGTTATTTTTCTCACTAGTATCACAGTTTACTGGGTGAGGTTTGAGTTCAGTTGAGTCACTGGACTTCCAACAGACATCAAAATGATGTAGTAAGCTTCAGGGACAAAAGGGCACAGGAAGGAACAGGTTATCAGCCTTAGGTTTTTACATTCCTTTTAGCACTTCACTAAATGCTTCAGAAAGCTGAATCAAATCTTGTGCTCCCTTCAAGTGATTACAACACAATATCATGCTGCCTTTTATAAGATGAAACTTCCCCTGTTAGAAGAGTTCCACCCCATCCTTCAGGGAAACTAGAGGATAAATGTATTGTCCAGCAGTGCAAATTTCAGGTGACACTTAGACCTAGTCCATAACAAATCTATTCATTTTACTATTTCTTCACTATTAATGATTTTCATATCTTGCTTAAATTAATTGTTTGGGTGGGTTTTTTATTTTGGTTGGTTAGTTGATTTGGCAGGTTTTTTTTGGTTGGTTGATTGATTTTTCCTTTTCTTTTGTTTCTTTAGTTTGTTTTGTTTTTCAGTCCCAGAGGTCTTGATATATTAATTTCCTAATAAATTTTATTCAGAAATTTATAAGCCATTTACTATTCAGCACTTAGATACCCATGTGAACATCCTTCTAAACTTCTGTTAGTCATGAAACCTATTTTATTGCAGCATTCATGTTTAAGATTAAATATTTTCAAAAGCATTTTTCCTTCCAGGATGTTCCTGTTTCAGTGGTACAATTCCATTTTCCAGCACCTGTATTTTCTCTCTTTATCCTACTGAGGAGACAGAGATTTCAAAGTAGATGTTGTTATGTCCATTTGCTAGCATAGGTTTTCATAATCAGAAGTAACCCCATTTTTAATGATCACAACTCCTTCTGGGCAGAACTAATAAAATTTCTGTTCCACAGGAAGCACCAACGTCTTCTAATTGCTTGTTCTGGTCCGTCATAAAAACAGACAATCCACGGTATCTCTGTCAGAATGAAAATTCTGAAGAGCTTAAGAAAATTTCAGTCTTCTTAACTTGTGTACTAACGTGAAAGATGGTATCTAAGTTCTCCAAATCACTCTGGGACATCCAATATTTTGGGGTTTCCCAAAACCAGAAGAGTCCCCTATTACTGATCAAGAAAACTAGAAATGTTGCAGCCTAGGATTCCAGAAATCATCTGTACTCCACTGTTTCACCATTTTGGATGCGTTCCAAACTGTATTGCTAAAAATGAAAACAAATTCTGATAAAGGACAGTTTAAGTTTGTAAGGCTATTGAATATAACATTCAAAAGGGCCTGTACTTTGAAAGTTAATTTGAAATCCTTTGACATTGATGAGCATGTTGACTCCTAAGGGCAGAATCTTTCCTTTCAAGAGAAACATTAGACTGTATACGCTCATACACTTCAAATTATATTTTGAAAGTTGTTCATTGATGAATTCAATATTTTCATGGCACCAACTAGATTTTTTTTTTATTTTTACTTTATTATCAGAATTTTAGGCCTTCTATATGAATTACAAGATAAGTGAAGAATTCGTGCAGTAGCACAAAGGACAAACTGGTATTTAAACCCATGGCTGTGTTTTCACAGGGGCTCTGATGTCAAACTTCAAAGAAGTCTGAATAAGAGAATTAATTAAAGCAAGTTAGAACACAATAATTTAGAAGTTAATCTTGCACTTTTTATATTTTTTTAAAATAAAACTTACCCTCTTGGTGTCTTTCCAAACTAGACCTCAGAGGCCACTAATAGAGGAAGAATCATGTTCTCATCATTAACATTCATTACGAATAAGTTATTAAAAACCCTAACTTGCTAATGATACCTGGCAATTGACTATAGTGGCACAAAAATCTTGCATTTATGAAGTTTCAGTGTAGCAGATTTAGACTCCATGATCAGCATATTCCCTCAGTATCCTTACAGAGATTTCTAGAGGAATAGTATAAATTATTTTCTTACAGTAGCCTTATATCTCATTTTCCTTAGTAAGAAATAAGAGCTAGATCCTGAAAGATGCTTAAGTCCCTACTGGTTTCATTAGATACTGAGAGGGCTCCGCTGCTTGGAAGACAGAATATATGCACCCCATCCTCAAACTGTGGAGGTCATATCTTCCAGTATTCTGAATGTAATCCGTAAAGTAAAAATCTACTGGATCACAAGGTGAGTTTGCAGGAGATTCCTAGGCTTCGAAAAGGAACAAAATTAATTATCACAGAGTTTCTACTAAAGATGTGATCCTGTAGATGGTGAAGAAGGACAGGTAACTTGATGAACAGTATTTTCTTCCACCAATTGGTGCGGTTGCAACATTACTATATTGGCACAGCACAATAGAATAGAGAAGTTCTGGTTTTCTTTTTCTTGTAGCGTAGCTGACATGGGAGGGAACAGTCAAACCAGTTTCACACCCTGCCTGACAGCCATGATGCTGCTGCATCTTTTGTGTGCCTGTTCTGACCTCCAAGCTTCTGCTCATAAAGTTTCATGATAGACCTGAGCCCTTGCATGGCGAAAAAGATTTTCCAGAGAACTGCCCTTGTTTAAAGCTGTACCTCTTTGTAAGACTGTGTAGCTCATGTCTTTACTACCTGAAGGGCACTGTAGACCTGATTCAGCTCCCAAAGTCAGAAAAGTCCTTCTTGTCACTTCAGAAGGAGTTGGGAAAAGTATCTATACATGATGACACATGTATTGTATAATAACGGTGTCAGCTAATCTAAGTTGTCTTCCTTCATATATAAACTGGATGCATATAGGCTGTGTCCTTTGCAGCAGTGAAGTGGGCAATGTGATGCACCCAGGAGCTCGGCTGTGGAAGCATAGCAAAAAAGGTATTGGGAGTAATTTGTTAGAGTACTTGCCATTAATAGTGTTCTTTGGCTGTGAAGTGGCAATTTCAATCATTTTGAAATTTGCACACAAATAAACTTGTCTGTTAGATATAACATTTGAAATGTGGAAAAGAAGTATCTTTTCTAAAAATGCAGAAATGTAGGGGGGGAAACAAAGGATCTATTTCCAGAAATGTTTTCAGCATACTGAGTCTATTGCAGTCTTTGAACCATAACATGTTATCCATTTAATAATCATATCTGGTTATACAAACTTCTTGTATAGTAGTGACTATGATTTTTCAAACTATTAAAATGATGCCGTTTATAGGTTTTGTAGCTGACTGATTTTAAATGAAGTATATTCATGTCAAGGAGTTTTTGAATATCTGTCACTATGAAAGTCTTCAAAATAGATTGTCAGGTAAATGAAAGCAGCAGTAAAGCATCTCACCAGGGAGAAGTTTCTCTTTCAGTGAGTCGCCACTTCAGAAGTATGTTGATGGGATAGTTCTGAGAGTGACCTTTCTTGTATGTTCTTTAAGTTAGATTAAATATGAAATCAACTGTCCAAGTGTTGTGGTAATGCAGAGATGATGACCATGTGTAAAGACTTCTAGGCAGTCTGTGACTGAGATAGGTACAGTACTTTGGCTGACTCACTGTTCAGCAAATGAAAAACAACGCAGATCTATCTACCCATCCGTTCACACGTATATCGTTGTCATACGTAATTTTACACGGAAGTTATATACACTTGTAACATATATGCATATATGTGCATTTATATATAAACAAAGTGAGTGGGTGGGTGGGTGAGTATAGAGGCAGAGACCCTTTTCATGAGCATATGCTTCCTATACCTTTTAAGTACTATTTATTTAAGATGAAACTTACCAGTTTATGCATGTATAGCTAAATATCTATTAAGTGTTTGAACATAATAAACTCCCTTCCTATATTGTTCATAATTTTTAATGTGACAAAATATCATGTTTCTATATAACATATTTCTAAGAGATAAACATTTTCTACATTAAAAAGTAGAAGTTGAAATAATAAATAATTCTAAATTTAAATTCTGCATACATGTATGACTTTTTTTTATTTGATGGGGGAGCAAGTATACAGAAATATTTTTTATGGAATTTAGGAGTGTTTTTTATAAAGAATGGAAATGCTTTAAAGTAGAAACAGTCTTTCAGTAATGGTGAGATGTTTGATTGTTATGCTGTGCTTCTTAATATAGAACTTTTTCTCCAATAAAAGGTTAATTAGTTGGGAAATGAAATACAGAAAACTACCATGAATGAGATGCTATTGAGTCTTTCTGTCTATCTCTTCCTAGAATGTAGACTCAGATAGGGCAAAGGTGCCTGTGTAATTGGACATTCCTTAGCGAAAGGCACTGTCTTGATTCAAACACACACAAGGAAGTAAATGGATTTCATTTCCCTGTAGAACATTACAAGCTTCGGTGGGTCTTTAGGTTTTTGGGGCTTTTTATGAGAAGAGTGCAATTGCTCTCTAGTTAAACTTTTCTAAAATTGTTTGGTAGGAGTGTGTGGGTGTAATTGATAGACTTATCTGGCTCCTCCTCAGTAGGTTTTACCAAATGGGCACTTTCTCACTCCACAAACTCCATCACACGAACTGATCAGAGGGAAGCAGGTAATCCGTGTTAGCACATTGAGCTTGATATTGAATCAATGTCATTGCAGTCCTGGAAAATACAGTATCTAGCCCTTTTCCCTATGCATTCTGTATAAAGTTTCATCACTTCAGCCCATTGACATATGCCACTATCCTGGGACAAAACTATTAAATGTAATGAAAATAATCAAATTATGAAAGCATTTACAGCCACAAAGCATTAACATAACAGTAACAAATGTTAGGTTAATGTTGACAGAGCTAATACCTGGTCAAATTTATGTCAACAACTATGTCTTTGTATGTACAGACGTAGAGAAATACAAATGTACAAAACAGACAAACTTGGACACACACATGAAACCTGTATTTAGTTTTCAGTCTTAAAATCCCTTGCCTTCACCTTTACTTCTTATCCAACTCTTCTCAGTTCTTTCCAAATTTCGCCAGTTTTTGTCCTCTGTTGTCAGTATTCCCTAGCTATAACAGGGTGTCAAACAAGGAGAAACTGTGAATTTTAAATAAATACTAGGCAACTTGAGAATTTTTAACTCTTATACGTGTTTATTTTTAATACTCTGAAACTCTTCATTCCAAGTGTTATATTCATGCACCAGAGGAGCAGAAATAGGATTATATTTACTCACAATTCAGCTTGAATTTTAAATATTGAATGTTCATAATTAAAACTTCTAAACAATCTACAGAGCTAGTAATAATTACAGCAATTTATTTGAAAATCTCTTTAATTAAAAAAATTTTGGTAAATCATAACTTGCTTCTGAAGATTTTAAGAATAAAATTTTTAAACAAGACTTTATACAATTTTGTTCATTGCCTCAAACCCTTCGGTTTCTTCAGAGTATATATGGCAGCTAAATTTTGGTTGTAGCAAGATAATTTTTGGTTCAACACATATATATTCTGTACTTAACTACATATTCATTTAGGGGGAAATGGGCAGAAGTGCTAAGATTTGTCTTGTCATCATTTCTTTCTGATTTATTTGGAACAAAGTGAAATTTCAGTCTAACAACAGCCTGGAAAAAGAGGCTTTTTAATTTGCTTGCTTGCTTGTCCTATATCTAAGCAGAAACATATACTGCAATGAAAGGTTCAAGCCAGTGGCATGCATATATTTTGTCAGGTACATCTTGGATTAGTCAAAGTACTTAACACTCCTGTTACTTTAGGATACATCCTTAAGAAACACTAACCAGTAATTCTAAAAATATTGTGTTAAAAATCACACCATGTAGGAAACATAACCCTAATTTGACATTATTTCTTTTTAGTTTTCAAGAAAAGACTTTTCAGTCTGGATTATAAAGCACTTGTAAAATTCACCCAAACTCATTCAAACTCTCTACTGTGTATTTTTGATGTGTATGTGTACAGGAAAGAAGGAAATGTTCTTGAGCTTGCTGTCAAATGAGACAAGGTTAATCAGTGACTAGAATAGCTTCAGCATTTATTTCAGTCCATTGTATTTTATCACTTGTTCTTTTTACTTCCAATATAAGATTTTGCACATTTAAGACAAAGAAGAAAAAGCTGTTGCTTTTCACAGTTTAAATCACTAATGAATGAAGTATATTTAACAAAGTGAGATTTGTTGAGGTTTATTTCCTATCTAGACCTATATTCCTAGAATTGCATAATGACTGAATTTTCAAAGGTTCAGCACCCAAAACTACAGCTGGATTTTCAAGATCTTTATGCTGAGCAGTCTTCATTATAGCAAGGATATTTGGAGGTCTCAAAATGTAGTGACTCAGTACTTTGAAGATAGAACCATTTATTTGATATTTAAATGAGAAGTATACAGTACTAGGTTTTCAATTGTTTGAGGATGGAATGTATGGAAATACATTTTTCCATACAAAGGAAAAACCAGAACTATTAATAAAGATCCATATGAGAGTTAAATTTTGAACGTATTTGTACTTTTTCAGGTCAATATGAGACTAGTAGAGTTTCATGCTTTTCATATTGCTTTGTAGTCTAGAATAATGTAGTGCTATTTTAATGTATTTTTTAATCTGTCCATGGTTGTAGGGAACAAAGTTCCACGTGCCACAGCGGTTCCCGCACAAATTCGAATTCTGTCTTTGGCTTCTGTCACTGTTATGTATTCAGGAAACACTGTATTTACACATTGTAAGGTTTATTTATCCTCTAGTCTTAAGAACTAAGCTATAGTACAAATTCAAGCCGAATTCCAGATTTCAGTTAGAAGGAGGAATGCAAAAATCTAATTAGGTGAGTTAATATTTAAATACTCCTTTCTATGTTTTCTACTTAGTATTTATCTGCAATACTGTATTACTTTGCATTCTTCAAAAATGTAGGTGAATTTTTTTTTTTAATTATAATATGGTACAGCTCATATTGCTTGATGATGAGCAATGTTTGAAAATGTTAGGACAAACAGACATAGACCAAGATGCTACCTTACCACAAAAAAATGAGGTATCTTATAAGAGAGAGACAAGCTTGTGAAAAATACTGTGTGTGTATTTTCTTCTTGCCTTTTTTTCCTCTCTCTGTGTTCTAAAGAGAAAGCATTTCACACAGCCTTTGGAAGCAAGTTGGTTCCTTTCAGTGCAGACAGTGTGAATAACTCTACACTGTAAGCCTGCCTCTGTGTTTGACAGCAGACTCTCCTCCTGTCCTAACTGAACAGAAGCCCGGAATTAGAGAACATAGGTGAGCTCAGCAGTAAAGCAAGTAAGAAATTTCATTGACAAAGCATGGGTTCTGCTTAAAAAGTGCCTGCTGTCACCCTATGCAGTCTAGCTGCTGCTGCAAAGGTGCTGCAAGGTTGAAACTGAGCAGGCAGTCCCCTGCACACTTGCGGCCAGGCTCTGAAGTTACGTAGAGCAGGCTCTTAGGAGGATGTGCACACAGCTTGAAATCCCACTTTCCTTTACATAGTACAGCAGTGCTCCATGGAGTGATAGGTTCCCAATAACTCCTGAGACATACCCCAAACCAGCCAAGTCCAAGTCAACTGCAAAAGGAGCTTTAGCCCTTGCTGGCTTTTGGTCTGCCAGGCACTGCAAATGTGGGTGGCTAGAAAAAAAAAAAAGAGGGCAAACAGGGATTTGGAGCCTAGGAGGGATGGTGTGTGCCACAGATGTCCATAGCTGCAGGTGGCCTCTGCTACTTCCCAGCAGCCCAGCTAAAATTAGTGATTGTACTCAGAAGTATTATATCAATAAATAGAAACCACCTTTGCTGTCTAGTGATCTGTATTGTATGTTTATTAATGTTTTGTTGTCTGAAGGAAGACCTGCTGGTCCAAACAATGGCAGTCACCTGCTGTTAATTAACAAAATCCAACATTTAAGGAAAGTTTACCGTGTTTTATTTTTTTGTAACTCATGGTATTGGATAAGCATTGATGTCCTTCCTAATGGAGTGGGGTCAGGCTGCTGTTCCCAGCAGGGCTGTTGCACAAATGCCTTGCTCCTCCCAGGCACTTGGCTAATGAATACATTTAAACAAGGGAATCCTATTGTTCAGTTAAATGGCTTGTAACAATTACGAGGTGGTTCCCTACCACTTTAAAAACCAATGAGATTTTGAGACTTCCACTCCCATTCTACCTTGGTTAGGTTTAAAGGAAGAAATAAGGCCATGAATCTCATGTGAGGAATGTACGGGCTAGATGAATGTAAACACCATTATTGTCACTTTTAAAGTCTTTTTCTTTGCCACAGTGGTATAATATGAACTTACAGAGCTTTCTGTGTTTAATTTTATATAAGAAAAGAAAATTAAACCCCTTATATATAATGTTTGAGTACATCCAGTTTTCTATATATGCAAATGTGGACTTCTAAATGTAGAACTTGTTTTAAAATAAAAATCACCCTCTGTGTTGTAATGTGAAATTTCAGTATTTCAAAATGTAAAGCAAGTTACTGTATAATATTCCATGTTTGCATCTGTGGGTACACTTACCTAGTTTATCTAGTGCTAAATGCTACAATATGTCATTTTTTATAGAATCCTACAGTAATTTAGGTTGGAAGGGATCTCAAGCTCATCTAGTCCAACCTTCTGCATTATAGAAGTCCTGCTTCTGATTTTTTCTCAGAAGAACTCTCAGATTAAGGACTGATTTTATTTTTGTTAGTTGCAACAGTTCAACAGTTGTCTTCTATCCATGGTGGAACAGACTTTCTACCCAAAATCCAAAAAAGGAGTGCCTTATCTCAATTTCAAACTTGTCCGATTCTACAACCTGTTAAAAACATAAATCTAAAGCAAGATGTGCACGTGGAAGCCTCATTTAGATATTTTCAAATAAAAAGGATTTACTCAAGACTGCTGACGTGGTTAATCTACTTACATTGAGCTTTGCAGCTAAACTTTTCTGTTCTTACTAGTCTGCTTTCCATTTTCTGGTACACTCTTAATAAATCTAATGTATACTATTCAAGAATTCAGATAAGTGGCTTTCCTTGTAAAGAAAATAACTAAATAAATTATTAAACTGCAGTATTCAGTCTTTCATAGGATGCCCTTTTTAACCCCGGAGCAACAATGACTCTGTCTACACTTTCCTCAAAACCTGATCCACTAAGGGCTTTAACCAGAAGACCCCAAAATCTAATCCAAAGCAGAAAAGCACATTCAAAGTCATTATAAAAAATTCCACATATTAAATTACTACAGAAATATTAAATTACTACAGAAACTCCTAGTATGCAACAGTTATTTCACTCATTTCCTCTCTGTAGACACTCATGAAGTGTAACCAGTATGGAGATGCCTACTTAAAACTGCAAAGTTGAGGCAGTAGATACTAAGGTAGTGTGAATGCATTGTTCAGTGATCATTATATCTGACATTTAAGCAGTGCTGTTACTCCTCATCAATGAAAGGAGAGATCAGTTGCAGCCCTGGCACTGTCAAGCTCATCTTGTTGCTATGAATGACAACTGCAAATTATTAATACTTTTTTCCATTTTATCTCCTACACAATTCTGTCTCCGAACTAGTCTGTTCTTCAATCAAGCAAAAGATAAACCTGAAGATCTCTTTGCTGCTTGGGGTCTCATATGAGAAGGAGAAGAAATGCTCTAAGAACATTCACATTCATGTTTTGGATGCTGCAGTAAGTTATATTGTATATGACAATAAGTAACAGCCCTCTAAGGCAACTCATGCAGTCAAAGCTTCATGTAATAATATTAGCTATTCCCATAGCTGTTTTAAACAACCAGTCCAGTCTTCAGCACCTGGCCAGGATTAGATATGACAAATGGTGAATTTATTGAATTAAAAAGCACTGTCAATAATAGGAAAATGGTCAAAAGAACTTTAGATGAAGTTTCGAGAATATACCTCATACTGAAAGACTTCAGTAGTTATTGCTTAGTGCAGAGAAGATTAAGGGAAGAGTTGATCATGGATTGTAAATATCCAGCAAGGAATAAGATATTGACCACTGCAAGCTGAATAAACTGACAGACAGAGTGAAAAACCAAGATCCATAACTGAAAACTGAAGTTTGAAAATAATCTTATTAAGGATAACATTCAGTTGTATAAAATGAAGGTTATATTTTACTGAAGCAGATTACCAAGGAAGTAATTAATCTCTTGTTTTACAATTAAGATTGTATATGTGTTTAAAAGATATACTTTAGTTCACCTGCAAGTTATTGAACTTTGTATCTCCCATTTACATGGAGAGAATCATAGAATCATGAGAGAAAAACAACTGTTTCTCTGCAGCAGCTGTTGAAAAAGATCTGTGGCCTGCTTTATACAGAAAGCAGGTTTTAAAATCTTTGTGGTGCTAAACACCTGAAAGTAACAGAATAAATATTAAAAAGTTTTAGATAGTGCATAGATCACATACATTTTGCTTGGACAACCCTTTCATTTGTCGTATGACAGTGTTCGAATAATATCTGTTCAAAAGGGTTATAACCCACAGGCTTAGAACATAAGAACAGATGAACAGCATCATGAGAATAAAATGCACCCATCAGCTCTGTACATCTTTGTTATCAGGTAATTTCTTTATACACGACATTATTTAGTTTGTTTCCCTAAACAATTATATACATAGTATAATGAAATATTTGAATGCTGCCCACAACTTTCAGATGAAGTTCCAATTCTTACATTTTGTATTTATTCTGTATATCATTATTGTAGGGTACTCATTTCAGTATATTGAATTATCTCAGTGCTGTAATGAAAACCATTAATTTTTTAAAATCAGCATGAATATAAACAAAAAGGAAAGGAAAAGAACGTCATGCCACTCAAACTTGATTGCTTTTTTGATAGACTTACAAAATTAGTGGATGAAGGATATACAGTAGATAAATTTGCATTTTAGTGAAGTATGATCATGCCTTTGAAAAACTTACAAAAAAGATCTACATTCATTGGAGTATGATTGTTACTAAATGGAGGAAAAACTGGAAGAAAGGCTATAGTGGGTTGACCCTGGCTGGATCCCAGGTGCCCATCAAAGCTGCTCCTCAAATGAATAGGGGAGACAAAATCTAACGAAAAGTTCATGGGTCAAGATAAGGACACGAAGAGATCACTTACCAATTACCATCATTGGCAAAACAGACTCTACTTGGGAAAATTAGCCTAATCTGTTAGCAACCAAACCAGAGTATGATAACAAGAAATAAAAACTAATTTTAAAACACTTCCCCTCATCCCTCCCTTCTTCCCAGGCCTAATTTTACTTCAGATTTTCTCTACCTCTTCCTTCCAGTGGCACAGGGGAATGGAGGATGGGGGCTGCAGTCATTTCATCACACGTTGTCTCTGCCACTCCTTTCTCCTCGGGGGGGGGTGGGGTGGTACTCCTCACACTCTGCCCCTGCTCCAGCATGGGGTACCTCCCATGGGAGACAGTCCTCTACAAAATTCTCCAGTGTGAGAGTCCATGTTGGAGCTGGCTGACACTGGTTCTATAGGACATGGGGGAAGTGTCTAGCAGCTTCTTACAGAAGCCACCCCTGCGTCCCCACCACTACCAAAACCTTGCCGCATAAACCCCATACAAAGAGAATGAATAAAGTCAACTCTAATATGGGTGAAGTGTAGATGGATACTCAAAACATATGCATTAAAATTCATCTTATTCAACGCATTCTGCCCTGATCTGGAAGATGGAGTAAGTAGCACAGATGAATTTGCAAATCATAGTCATCTGGAAAGTAAATTTAAATCAAGATGGGCTGGATCAATAGGGAAGTCTGCCTTTTGCCCCGGATTTATGAACAGGTCATCGTGTTACTCTGACATCCAAAACAGAATCCAACAAACGTACTGTGGCTGAACTGTGGTCTCCAAAGAAAAATTAGAGAAACTAAACTGAGCAAGTATTAGAATATCTGCTTACTTAATGGTTCATTATTGAATGCCTAAATTATTCCATGTTTTCTGGCTTGAAATAAGTAAGTCTAATATGTATTTTCTTCCTCTTTTTATGGGTCTTTCATAATTTATTAACAGAAGTAACCCTGTACACTGTACAAAAAAGACCATGTAACTGCTAAGTTTTGTCTGAGATGGGCTGGAATAAGATTACATGTTGAGGTTTTTGACAGGGGAATTAAAATGACTCTCAAGTTTTTATAGGAAGAAAAGTTTGCACTCTGTGAATTCCTTAAGGATAAATGCTGCTTTACCGATTTTGGTTACTGGGGGAAGAGATCGTCTCAGATTCTATTTTCTCACTTTGAGTAAGAAATGTAGAAGTTGTAGCTCTAGTGTTGAGAGAGAGGGAAGGAAAGATATTTATATTTCTTCATGTCTTTCCTCTCCTTAACAGCAGAGAAAGATGTAAAATGGCAGTGATGGAAAATGTCTGTACCCGCAGCTGCTTGCTGTGGAGCACAGATAAGGATGTGCTCTGCCCTAATGGGGCGGCTCCAGGGACAACTTGATCCCCATGGGTAGTAATAGGAATATCTGTGGAGGGTCTTGGACTATAAAGTATCTTTTTTTCTTCAACATCTGCTGCATTGGCACTTATGTTAAACTAGTTTTTATTTTGGATTCATTCAATCTTCTTTGGAATATCATAACTACAGTGCCTGTGTGGCCCAATAAGTGCAATTTTGCTGCTAGCAGTATAAAAGCTGTAGGCTTTTAAAACAACTCCAAATGGACCAAATATTGAAGAGATTGCCATTCTGGACATTGTATTCCTCCCAGTAAGGACCTTAAGAAGCTGCAGGTAGACTGTTCCCAGTGTCACTGAGGAAGACTGAATCTTAGGAGCCAGAGACACATGGGAAAAGTAAGCCCAGCAACATAAAAAAGGTGTAAATAGGAAGGTTTACATGGCAATTTTAATTGCCATACTAGTGAGGTTTTTTTCTGTATTAATTATTATTTGGCCATGTATCTATTATCGAGAGGTAGAATAGTTTTTTGTCTATTTCTAAACCCTTTCAGAAAGATTTTTCTTTGTCACCTCTATTCTGAGTGTTACCATCATTTTGAAAGCATTGCCTCCATTCCTTGGAAAGATCTCGTTAGAAAACACCCCAAAAATCTAACAATAGGAAATCGCTCTGTTTTTTCAGTTTGCAGGGGATTTATGTTTTGAATCCTTGGAACTGTGAAGTATTATATGTGATAATCTCTCAAGAAATACAAAGATACTGAAAACAGGTAATACAGATGTATATGTGCAGCTTGAGAGTGGGATCTTACACCATCCCTTTAATATATCACTAATAGATAATTCATACAAACCATATTATATTATCTTACTCATAATGAGTAACTTATTGAAGATGATAGGGCTTCTCACAAAGTAGAATACTACTCTGATTAAAAATGGTCGATAAAGATATCCAATACTTTGATTTTCCTTCTGGTAGGGTAAAGAGACATATTCCGTTTCAAGATTGTCTTTAGGTCAGGTTCACTGTTCTGATTCCCCATGAGTGTCTTCTTCCATGAGTTCTTCACTGAGTACAGTATTTCGCAGTATGATTACAGGATAAGTGTCTTCTTTCATGAGTTATTCACTGAGTACAGTATTTCTCAGTATGATTACAGGATACAGGATCTAGCCTTCTTTACTTTTTCTTTAAAGAGAGTTTCTTGAGGAAAGTCTGTGCTGTTGTTTCTACAAGGCTGAAGCATGTACAGAACTGAGTGACTCTGTCTAAATCATTTAGTTTGAAATGCTATTTCCCAGACTACAGTTTTACCTCTTACTTGATCTTGCCTGTATGCTCCAAGTGCTTCAAGGCATTCAGTTTTCCTTCTATGGTACTTACCAGATGGTTTTCTCAAACTAAGAATTATCAGCCTAGACTCACTAACAGCTATCAGGCAGCAGGCTCACTCAGCTATCTCAAGTTAAGTGGAACCCATTAGTTTTGCCATGTTGCAGTGACATGCATTTTTCATCCAAAGATGCATAAAAACTTCCCACCTTTTTTTTTTTCTTCTGCTACACCCTAATGTTTATTACTGCTTATATTGAAACATGCAGCTAGTAATATAAGCAAACATTTTCCTAGTGATTTGCATTGTCACAGGAAAAGTCACAATAAAAAAGACCACCTACCAATGTGTATTCCTTACATTTCCACCTTAGTTTTCAAATGTAAGGACAATGAAACAACAAAGGTTATCATATTTTTCTGCCTGCAAGTTTTGTTTGAGTAGGAAAAGAGAAATGCATGTAATCTTCCTGTCATCCAGCATGTCTTTATGTGATGTGTAATCAATTTGACTGCAGCATCTAGGTGGGACAGTACCTACTATTACTCTACTAATGAGACCTACTGATTCTGGGCATCTCAGAATCACCACACATATGATGCACAGTGAATGCAACCATATTTTCATCTGCGAAACAGAAGACAGAAGTGCACCAGCCCTACTAGGTGTAATCTTGACAGAGCTTTCACTCAAATAATACTAAGGCGAAATTAAAAAACAGGGGGGCAGGAAGACCTGCCATAAAGAGAGAGAAAATAATTGCAGCACTGTTCACTAAGGAAGAATAGGTTATCTTTTCACATTACTAATTCACCTTGCTGCCTCTACTAACAGCCTCTGAATGCTACCTAATTGTACCCCTTCATTCCTTTTCCAGAGCACATTGTCATATCTGCTTCTCTGGCTGTCTTTTGCTCTCTTCTCAGTGTATTCACTGACAAATGATAAGACGCTGAAGTATGAAGAAATGCAAACTGCATTGTATGAAGTCTTCAG